>Ga0210394_10002978_pt1 | contig 22198 bp, 13 predicted proteins | sample IncBWC12MmetaG_FD_160121 | JGI IMG/M metagenome (GOLD analysis project Ga0210394, IMG submission 160121) | Forest soil microbial communities from Barre Woods Harvard Forest LTER site, Petersham, Massachusetts, United States - Inc-BW-C-12-M | ecosystem: Environmental > Terrestrial > Soil >... | reverse complement strand
GGATGACGTCGACTCGCTGCAATCCCCCGAGCGTTTTCATGTAAACGGTGGAGTCGCGGACGGTCAGATCGTTTCCCTGGACCAGCGCATAGCCGAGGTACCGCGCCAGGAAAGAATGTTCGAAATACGTTTCGTTGTACGGTCCGGGAGTGAACAGCACGATGCGCGGGTTATCGTGGTTCGCCGGAGCGAGTTCCGACAACGTTTCGCGTAGCGACACGAAAAACGGCGCGAGGCGTTGCACGTTACTTTTGCGAAAGACCGACGGCAGCGCGCGAGAGAGGACGATCCGGTTCTCAAGAGAATATCCGGCGCCCGACGGAGCCTGCGTGCGGTCGCTTAGAACTTCGAACTGGCCTTCCTCATTTCGCACCAGGTCCGCTGCATACAAGTGCAGCCAGCGTCCTTGCGGCAGGCGAATTCCGTGGCAGGGGCGAAGGAAGCCTGTATTGGCCCAAAGCAATTCCGGCGGAAGCACGCCGCTGAACACGGTGTCCATCGGGCCGTACAGATCGGCGAGCAAACGGTCGAGCAGCCGCGCCCGCTGAATCAACCCGTCGCTGACGGATTCCCACTGCGCAGCGGGAATCAGCAGCGGAATAAAGTCCAAGCTCCACGGCCGGTCAAGGCCATTCGGATCGCCATAGACGTTGTGAGTGACTCCGTTCTGGTGAATCAATCGGCGCGCCAGTTCGCGCCCGTGGCTAAACTGGCCGGGCTTCAACTCGTCGAGCAGAGAAACGTATTCCTGCCAGTGCGGCCGGATGGAGCGGTCCTGCTGAACCATTTCATCCGGGAGGGTGGAATCGATTCCGTAACCTTCGGCGAAGCCGCGTCGCAGCGGGTGATCGGTCTCAACGCCGGTTGGAGTTGGAGGTCCTTGCATATTTTCTTTTTACACTACCCTAGCTCAGCCTTAGATCGAGCGTGAACGGCAATTCCTTTGTGATTTTTTCGTCACCCACGGCCATGGGCCCCGGCGTGTGCCCGAATTTGAAAAATCGGGCGACGCGGCGGCTTTCGGCGGCGTACGCGTTCACCGGGAAATCGTCGTAGCTCCTGCCGCCGGGATGCGCGACGTTATAGGTGCACCCGCCGATGGACCGGCCGGACCACGTGTCCACCAGGTCAAAGACCAGAGGCGCGTGCACTCCGATCGTCGGATGCAGGCAATTCGGAGGCTGCCAGGCGCGATAGCGCACGCCCGCGACAAACTCGCCATTCGTGCCCGTGGGATGAAGGGGAACGCGCTTTCCATTGCACGTGACTACGTGGCGCGGGTCGACCATGCCATTGGCGAGCACCTGCAATCGCTCGAGCGACGAATCGACGTAGCGGGCCGTGCCTGCCGCGCTCGTTTCTTCACCGGTCACGTGCCACGGCTCGATCGCCTGGCGGAATTCGAGTTCGATGCCGCGCTGCTCGATCTTCCCGTACAGCGGAAAACGAAATTCAAAGTGCGGGTCGAACCATTCGGTGCGCAGCGGATAGCCGGCCTCGTTCAAATCGGAAACCACGTCTGCGAGGTCCTGGCGCACAAAATGCGGAAGCATGAAACGGTCATGAACTTCCGTCCGCCACCGGACCAGTTCATGGCGATAGGGGCGCTCCCATAAATGCGCGACCAGCGCGCGAAGCAGGAGGTGCTGCGTGAGGCTCATCCGCGAATGCGGCGGCATCTCGAAGGCGCGCATCTCGAGGAGTCCGAGGCGGCCCGACGCCGTATCCGGCGAGTAGAGCTTGTCGATGCAGAATTCAGCGCGATGCGTGCTGCCCGTGGCGTCGACGAGCAGATTTCTAAAGATCCGGTCCACCATCCACGGCGGCGCGCCGTGATCGGGAATCTGCTGAAACGCGATTTCCATTTCGTAGACCTGATCGTTGCGAGCTTCATCGATGCGAGGCGCCTGGCTCGTCGGTCCCACAAAGATTCCGCTGAAGAGGTAGGACAGCGCCGGATGGTTGTGCCAGTACCCAACCAGGCTGCGCAGCAGGCCCGGATTTCTCAGGACGGGGGAATCGGCGGGCGTCGCTCCTCCGATCAAGATGTGGTTTCCGCCGCCGGTGCCCGTGTGGCGGCCATCGAGCATGAATTTTTCGGTGGCCAGCCGGCTCTGGTGCGCTTCTTCGTAAAGCACCGTGGTGTTCTTGACGAGTTCGTCCCAACTCGCGGACGGGTGGAGATTCACTTCGATAACGCCCGGATCGGGCGTGACTTTGATCGTGTGCACGCGCGGATCGTGCGGAGGCGCGTAGCCTTCGACGATCACCGGCATCCCCAGGTCTTCGGCTGTGTCCTCGATTGCAGCAACTAGACCCAGGTAATCCTCGAGGTAGCGTTGCGGCGGCATAAAGACGCGTAACACACCGCCGCGCGTCTCCGCGCACAGCGCCGTTCGTACCAATCTGGACGCCGATTGCCCGCGCGAGGGCGGCAGGTCGAGGACCACAGTGCGAGGTCGCTGCCGAGCGCGCGCCGTTCCCATTTCCAGCCTTTGCTCGACGACTCCTTGTGCGGGCTGGTATTCCGGAACCAGCTCCTCCTGAAGTTGCCGAGCGGCGAAGGCAGCCCGCGCGGGCAATTCGCCGCGCGCCGCCATCGGATCCTGCTCGATAACGTGCGCAACTTCGTCCGGGTGCATCCATGGGATGGAATCGAGCGGCAGGCGGAAACCCATCGGCGAGTCGCCCGGAACCAAATACATTCGCTCCGGGCGGAAGTACCACGCCCCGCTCAGCCATTCGCTCGATCCATCGGTGTAGTATTCGCGCCGCAACGGCAGGGCGTAGCCGACTACCTGTTCCAGGCCTCGTTCGAACACACGCGCCAGGCGTGCGCGGTCTTCGGCATTCTCCAGTTTGTTTTCGAATGGATCGACGTTGACCGGCAGCCGCCTCTCCTTCCACATGTAGTACCAGGTGTCCTCGTATCCGGGCAGAGCGTGGTCGGGGCTTACTTCCAATCTCTCGGCGAGTTTGAGAACGAAGGCGCGCGCGTCAGCGCTGGTCAGTCCCCCGGCGTCGGTTTCGCGGGCCACGAGTTCCGGATCGCGCCAGATCGGCTCGCCATCCTTGCGCCAGTAAAGCCCGAGGGCCCAGCGCGGCAGCGACTCACCCGGATACCACTTTCCCATCCCGTGGTGCAGAAGGCCGCCCGGAGCGAATCGATCGTGCAACCGGCGGATCAGGGTATCCGCCAATTTGTATTTTGTGGGGCCTACGGCCGCAGTCGTCCATTCGGCGCTATCCATGTCATCCACGGAAACAAACGTTGGCTCGCCGCCCATCGTCAGCCGGACGTCGCGAGCTTTTAGATCGGCGTCGACCTGATGGCCGAGGGATTCGATCTCGACCCACTGCTCGTCCGTGTAAGGCTTCGTGACGCGCGGATCTTCGTGGATACGCGTGACGGACATGGAAAATTCAAACGCATCCTTGCCTCTGGGCTTTCTCTTTTCCGCGTCGGGTTCTGTCTTGGTAATCGATTCATCGTCGTAGGAAAAGCCCCCGGTGATCGCGGCCGCGGTGACCGGATCGGCGGAGCACGCGAGAGGAATGTGGCCTTCGCCGGCCAACAGGCCGGATGTCGGATCGAGTCCGACCCAGCCGCCGCCGGGCAAATAGACTTCGGTCCAGGCGTGCAGGTCGGTGAAATCCTTGTCTGTCCCGCTCGGGCCGTCGAGCGATTTGACGTCGGGCTTGAGCTGGATCAGGTAGCCGGAGACGAATCTTGCGGCGAGGCCGAGGTTTCTTAGCAACTGCACCAGAAGCCAAGCGCTGTCCCGGCACGAACCGCTGCCGAGAGACAGAGTCTTCTCCGGGCTTTGAACGCCGGGCTCCATGCGAATCAGGTACTTTATCCGCTTTTGAATACGCTGATTCACGTCTACCAGGAAGTCATTCGTGCGAATCTTTTCCTTCCTGGCTTCCGCGATCAGCGCTTCCATTTTCGGCCCCACGCGCCGTTTCTTGAGATAAGGGATCAGCTCCCTTCTGACGACCGGATCGTACTGGAAGGGAAACTCTTCGGCGTATTTTTCGAGAAAAAAGTCGAAAGGATTGATGACGGTCATGTCCGCCACGAGATCGACTTCGACGGAAAATTCCGTTGTTTTGCTGGGAAAAACCAGCCGGGCCAGGTGATTGCTGTAAGGATCCTGCTGCCAGTTGATGAAATGATCGGTTGGGACGACTTTAAGCGAATAGCTGGGAATCGGCGTGCGGCAATGGGGCGCCGGGCGCAGGCGCACGATGTGGGGAGACAGCCATACGGGTCGCGAATAGCGATAGAGCGTCTTGTGATTCAGCGCAACCCGAATGCTCATGGAAGTTTGTACCGCGGTGATCGGCCATTCCCACCCCAGTGCTCATCGAATCCGGCGAAAACAGCTCACGCGAGAGTATACAGGAAAGAACGATTGCACCCGGCGAAACTCCCTTTCAACTTTTTTATGGGAAGGATATGAAAAGGCGGTGGTTAGGCGCGTTTGGGGCGGTTGGGCCTGGATCTGTCCGCCGCAGTCACCCCTCTGCGACTCCGCACGACGTTGCCGTCTCGTCAACCTATAGAGCGTTTTCTCTGCATCGGCTAGTCTGGACGTTTATACTCCTCGCGTGAATCGCCGACGATTCCTCCACCTCCTCGAACGAGCCGCCGTTGGAACAATCGGAGCACAATTCGCAAGTTCCACGTGTTTCAGAGAGTCACTTGCCGATGCAAAGTCGAAAAGGCTGGGCCAGCCGACCAACAGCGGACGGCCACAAGTGGCGATTACAATGGACGACCCGAGCGTTGAGATCGGCCCATTCATGACTTGGCACGAGGCCAATCGGCGGCTCTTGGACACCTTCGCCCAGCGCAAACTCAAAGTCGCTTTGTTCGTCTGCGGAATGCGGGTAGACCAACCCGAGGGACAGAAACTTCTCAGTGATTGGGACAAGGAAGGCCACCTAATCTGCAACCATTCGTATTCGCATTTGAACTTCAACAGTCCGAAGGTGACTTACGAACGGTTTGCGTCAGATTTTGCCCGAAACGAGCGGATCCTTCAGCTCTATTCACATCGCACAAGTCTGTTTCGGTATCCAGGACTGAAAGAAGGCGACACCGCTGAGAAGAGGGACAGTTTCCGAGCACTTTTGAAAAGCCACGGATACAGAAACGGTTACGTCACAATTGATTCGTCTGATTGGTATGTTGACGAGCGAATGCGGACACGACTTACCACAGATTCCAGCGCAGGGTTGGGATCGTATCGGGACTATCTAATTTCGCATCTATTGGACCGAGCCAATTTCTATCGGCAACTCGCTCTCGACGCTCTGGGCCGCGAGATTCATCACACACTGCTTGTCCACTACAGGCCCATTGAGGCCCTCTTCCTGGCTGAAGTGATGAGTGCGTTCGACAGAGCAGGGTGGGAGTGGGTTGATGCTGATGTAGCGTACACAGACCCGGTGTTCGTACGCGAACCCCAAATCTTGCCGGCTGGTGAGAGCCTCGTGTGGGAGTTGGCTGCCGAGGGCGGTCAATTCAAAAATAAACTGAGATATCCCGGTGAAGATGACGTCTACGAGAAGCCGAAGATGGACTCACTTGGTCTCTAAACCGCAAAATCGAGCGGATCGGGAGACTGCCGCGACACGCTGAATTCCTCGTCTTGGAAGCAGAACACTACTGCGCGGCGAACACTAACAGCGCATTGCCTGGCGTGCCCGCGCCGAAAACGTATCCCGAGCCGACGTAGACCTTTCCGCCGGCGACGGTGGGGCCGGGTGCGGCCATCGAGCCGCCTTTGGCGGGCACTTTGTTCACTGTATCGTAATCATGGACCATATTGTATTCCCACAGTAAATGTCCGTCGTCGCTGGAGAAGGCGCGCAGCATGCCGTCCCATCCGCCTACAAACACGGCGCCGGGAATCGCTGTCACGGCCGCGGTTTCACCCTTGGGTCCCGGGCCGGACGTCGGCGGAATTGGCGTGGACCATTTTTGCTCCCCGGTGTCCATGCGCACCGCGGCGATGGCGCCGGTGCGCAATCCGAAGTAGGCGTTCTGATCGTCAGCCGCGCCGCCGAAGGTGATCATGCCCAGAGCCAGCTTCTTGACGAGCTGCGCTTTCCAAACCACCGTGCCGTCACGGTCGGGATCGTGCCCCCAGACCATGCCGCTCTTTTGGCCTGCGACGAGCATGCGGTGGCCGTTCGGCAGCGTTTTCAAAATAGGAGAAGCGCCGAAATCATAATCGGGGCCGATCTCGGAAGGCGGCAGGCAATTGTCCGATTTGATTTCCCCGCCGCAGCCGGAAAGCCACGCGTCTTCCTCGGTGTCTTGAACCGACCAGATGACTTTGCCGGTTTTCAGGTCGAGCGCCATGATGGCGTCGGTATTCTTCGATACTGGCTTGGTGTAGGCGTCGCCCGTCCCGATATACAGGGCGTGGTTTTTCGCGTCAATCGTGGGTGTACTCCATACCGCGCCGCCGTTCGGCCCGTACTGCTGCACGCCGTTGGGATTCTTTTGCGTGGGCTTCGGCGCATCTTGTACCGGATACGTCTTCCAGATTGTCTTGCCGCTGTTGGCGTCGAGCGCTACGACGCTGCCTCGAAACGTGCAGCACGGATACACGGTGCTCCAGCCGGCGGAACGCTCCTCCTGCGAGGAGACCGGCACGTACAACCGGTCCTCATACAGCATCGGCGCGCCTGTAATTTTGGCGACCGGGTGGTCTTCCACTTTCACTTTCCAGGTTTCTTTTCCGGTCTGGGCATCGAGCATGTAGACGTTGGCGCGAATGTCTCCGAAGTAGACGCCATATTTGGCCGCGCCCTTGCCTTTCACGGGACCGATGCTGATCGCGGTGCGCACGCCGGCATCGGCTTGATACGACCAGTAGACGCAACCCGTTTCCGCGTCGAGGGAATATACCGCTCCCGTATCCACTCCCAGGAACACGCGCCCGCCCGCGACGGTCGGCTGGCCGTAGACTTCTTCCGCGCCCGGAAAGCCGAAGGCCCATTTCAATTTGAGGTTCGGCACTTGGTCGGCGCTCAACCCCGCCGCTTTCGCGGGCTGGAATCGCGCGTTGGAAACATCATTGCCCCAGCCGTTCCACTCAGGCTTCGCGGCGAGATCGCCGAGCGGGGAATTCGCGGGGCACTGGTTCGGCATGAGCTTGGCGTCGGTGATTTTCGCGATATCGACGCGGCGGCGGCCCAGGTAGAAGGCGACTTCGCGCCAGTCGGCATCCGAGGTGCCCGTGAGGGTCGTGTGGGGCGCCTTTCCCATCGCGGCGTAGAGTTCCTCCGCCGTCAATTTCCAAAGGGCGAGAATATCCGGCGCAGGCTTTGCGCTCGTCGGATTGCCATGGCAGCTGGCGCAATGCTCCTCGAACGCGACCGCGCCTTTTGTAGTTTGGGCGCGCGACATGTCAGCGGAACAGAGAAGTGCAATCAGGGCAGCCAGGGTCCAGGCAAATCGCTTCATGGCAGGAATCCTCCGACAAATATTCGGCTGTGTCTCAATTGCTGCGTGACAATATACCCCTTGCCCGCTCTCGCATTCAAACCGCCTCACCTCCCGCGGGCAGGCGGCTCACCGAACTCGAAACACTTCTGACGAAACCAACTGTTCTTGGGTTTCACTCATTCCATTCACCACAAAATCGTCTATTTGTGGCGTAAACAGCCCGGTCTCCGGCACGCCAACCGAAGTACCACTTTGCTGGGATAATGGGGCATAATGCCAGTCACCATACCGACTTTTAGATCGACAAGAACGGATTCAGAACGGGGAGGACCCGCATGCGGTTGCGATCTAAATTTCCAGCGGTGATCGGGTTGGCGCTCGTTCTGGCCGGTTCGTGCTGTGCTGCCGAGATTTCGGGAACGGTGAAGGGACCGGATGGCGCGCCGGTCGAGGGCGCGTTTGTGCAGGCCCAGAATACAAAAACGAAGATGAGTTTCTTCGTGTTGTCGGATCGCCAGGGCCGCTACCATTCCGAAAATTTGCCGGCGGGGGAATACCGGGTGCAGATCAAGGCCACCGGTTTTCGCGCCGATCCGAAAAGCGGCGTGACGCTCACCGCCGATCAAGGCGTGTCGCTGGATTTTGCGCTCGCAAGCGCTCCTGTTCGATGGAACGAGCTTTCCATTTATCAGGCGAAAAAGCTTTGGCCGGAAGAAAAAGCCAAGCAGACGATTTTCACGCGTTGTTTCATTTGTCACGGATTCGAGACGCGCATGGCTTCCGTCCGGCGGGACGCCGACGGCTGGAAGGATCGCGTGCAATTCATGCGCGACGCGATGCATTTCAGCTTGTCCTGGCGATTCACAGATGAGGATGCGGCCGACGTTGCGACGTATTTGAACAAGCTCTACGGCGAGGATTCGGTTCTGCCGAAGTCCGCCGCCGATGCGCCCGGCTACAAGGAAACGCTGCGGTCGTTTTCCAGTGACGCGATGAAAATCGCCTACGTGGAATATGACATGCCTGGGCCGAGCCGAATGCCGTTCAGCGCCGCGCCGGCGAAGGACGGATCGGTGTGGATTCCGAATTTCGGGATCGGAAACAAAATCACGCGCCTCGATCCGAAGACGGGCGAGATGCGGGATTTTCCCGTGCCAAATGTGGGGACCGCCGCGGTTCACTCCGCGATTGCCGCGCCGGACGGTTCCGTGTGGCTCACCGAGCAGGCGTCCAATAAATTGGGGCGGTGGGACCCGACCACGCAGAAGATCACGGAATATCAGGACACGTACCTTCCCGGCAAAGAGGGCACGGAAGAGGGCGGTTCGCGGCATACGGTTCGCATCGATGCCAAGGGAATGGTTTGGTCGAGCGGTTATCCGCTGACGCGGTTCGATCCTGAAACGGGGAAGTACTACGATTTCCCCGAGGCGGCTCACACGTACAGTCTCGACTTCGATCAGGAAGGCAACGTGTGGTTCACGAATCCCGGGACGGGGCAAATTGGCAAGGTGGATGCCAAAACGATGAAAGTGAAGCAGTGGACGCCGCCGACGCCCAACACCTATCAGCGGAGAATTGCGGTAGACACGGATGGCATCGTCTGGTTCGGCGAATTTCGAGCGGGGAAGATCGGCCGGTTCGATCCGAAGACGGAGACTTTCAAGGAATATGACGTGCCCGGAGCCGCCGACGCGTTTCCCTATGCGCTCGGTATCGCCGCCGACCACAGCGTCTGGTATTCGTCCTACTATCTGGATGTGATTGGCCGGCTCGATCCGAAGACAGGCAAAATCACCGAATACCCCTTCCCGCATTCGGAGAATACGATTCGGGAATTTTTTCCGCAGCCTGACGGTAAAATATGGTACGGCTCGCCGTCGAATAACAAGGTCGGCTATTTTTATTTGACTGGCGTGCCCGCGCAAACGGGGAAGTGAGCGGAGAATCTTCTCGTGGCGTCTTCGGCCGTTCAGCTGCAGCGACTCAATAGCGTGCCTGTCGCCGTCATCCGACGACAGGCTAGGGCGGCCGAACTCTCGCGCGTGGTGCCGGAGTGCTGTGGCCTCGTCTGGGACGAAGTGCGCGCGCAGCAAGCGAAGGCGGGTCGCCATGTTGCTATCTATTGGGACGCGAGTATTCGGCTCGAGGTGGGAGTGGAGCTTCTTGGATCGTTCGCCGAGCACGGCGAGGTTGTACGCTCGGCGACGCCGGCTGGCGCCGTCGCATGCGTAACGCATTTCGGGCCATATAGCAGCCTCGGCGCCGCGCGCGGAGCCGTTCGCGAGTGGTGCAAGGCCAACAATCACAGCTTTGCGGGACCAAGTTGGGAGATCTACGGCCACTGGCAGCCCGAGTGGAATTCCAATCCGTCGCAGATTCGCACGGAGGTCTACTACCAACTGGCCGGTTAGAAAAGATGAGGCGAGGTTTCAAGGTAGTCCAACGCTTCGCTTGGACAAAGTAAGACCGACTTGTGAGATGATTTAGAAAACAGCAGAACCTTGGTCCTTATGAGCGCTTCGGCGAGCAACTCGAAAATCGGCAATGTAATGCGCGTCTCCAGTGGCAATTTTCTGGAGATGTATGACTTCATGGTGTACGCCTACTATGCGACGTACATCGCGCGCGAAATCTTTCCGTCGAGTAGCGCCTACGCCTCGTTGATGATGACGCTCGGCACGTTCGGCGCGGGATACTTGATGCGGCCGCTCGGTGCCGTCGTGCTCGGAGCCTATATCGACAAGCACGGCCGGCGCACCGGTCTGATCCTCACACTATTCTTGATGGCAATCGGCACGCTCGTGATTGCGTGCACGCCTGGGTATCGCGTGATTGGAGTTTTCGCGCCGCTAATCGTCGTGCTCGGACGTTTGTTGCAAGGATTTTCCGCCGGCGTCGAAGTCGGCGGCGCGTCGGTGTATCTCTCCGAGATGGCCACGCCGGGGCATCGCGGATTTTATTGCGCGTGGCAGTCGGCGAGCCAGCAGATTGCCGTTGTCTTCGCCGCGCTGCTGGGGGTTGCGCTCAGCGCTGTCGTGTCTCCCGCGGGAATGGTTCAGTGGGGCTGGCGCGTTCCGTTCTTGATCGGCTGTCTGATCGTGCCGCTGCTGTTCTGGCTGCGCCGTTCGCTGGCGGAGACACAGGCGTTCCTCGTGCAAAAGCATCACCCTGGAATCTCGGAAGTTCTCGCTTCGCTTGCGGCGAATTGGAAGATTGTGGGTATCGGCGTTTTCCTTTCCACAATGACGACGGTGAGTTTTTATCTCATCACGGCATACACTCCAACCTACGGCATCGAGGTGCTGCATCTGACGAGCCGGCAAAGCCTGATGGTTACACTGTGCGTCGGCCTGTCTAATTTTTTCTGGCTGCCGACGGGCGGGGCGATCTCCGACGTTGTTGGAAGACGGCCAATGCTCATTGGGATCACCGTCGCGGCGATCCTGACCGCTTATCCGGCCATGCAGTGGCTCGTGAGCTCGCCGTCGGTAACCCGACTACTCCTCGTGGAATTGTTGCTGTCCGTTTTCTTCGGTGTGTATAACGGGGCGATGATCCCGCATCTCGCGGAAATCATGCCGCCGGAGATTCGCACTTCCGGGTTTTCCCTGGCGTTCAGCCTGGCGACGGCGATCTTTGGGGGATTTACTCCGTTCGTCTGCACCTACCTAATCCACGAGACGGGAAACCGCGCCATGCCGGCGCTGTGGCTGTCCTTCGCGGCGCTATGCGGGCTGGTGGCGGCGGTGGCGGGAGGCAGGCAGCGGGCTGCAATCCCTGAACTCGAACCCAGCGTCTCGCCGCAGTGAAGCTGGAAATTCTCGTGTCCGTTTGCCCCTCAATTTCTACACGTAGTCTATACGTAGGCGATCCATCGCCCCGCCGCGACGATGCCGAACCACAGCAGAATCGAGATCAATCCCGCAGCGCGAGCTGATAGCGGCCCGACCGGATCGTTGTCCCACTTGCCCACGCTCTTGTATGCGACCGAGTGAAAGACGAGCGCGTTGATTCCCGCGACGATGATCAATCCCATCTTGATCTCGAATCCCAGGTTGCCGTACATCTTCGTAGCTTCGGAAGAAAAGAGGAGCGACCCAGTCACAACCTGAATGATGAAGCCCGCGAGCGCCCAGGGAATAAATCGCCCGGCGAGCTTGGAGACGGACTCTTCGCGGAACGTCAGGCCCATCAGCCGCAGATCGAGAATTGAAGTCGCGCCCACCAGCAAAATAATGCCAAAAATGTGTATGGTCTCAATCACAGGGAACAGCCATAAGGATTCCCGGATCGATGTTCCCACCGCCGTCTGCTCCAGCCATTGGCAAATTCCCAAGATAAATTGCATTGATCTGGTCCTCGTCACGAATCGTGGAAGATGATATTGCCAAACGCCCGCCTGAGTTCTGGAGCCATTTCGGTTGTTAGGCGCATGGCTCGCGATTCCCCTCTTTTGAAAAGGATTCGCGTTAGACGCGCAACGAGTTTGCGCCGTTACGGGTGCGGACACAACACACTCGAACGCCGTAGTTTAGCTCGATTCCTAATCCGAGACCATACGCGAAGTCAGTGGGACAGCCACTCCCGGCTGCCCTGCGTATGCCCGCGGCAGTGAGGGTGAGGAAGAGCTTAACTCGAGTTCAAAAAGGGTAATCTCCAGCCTCTGGAAGCCCCCCATCTTCGCTTGACTCGACGAACGCGCTGGCGTAGACGTAAAAGGTGCTGCCTTGGACTAACTTGGAGGTTCCTTCCGTGGAATTTTTCAAACGATTCCGTTTTCTGGAGCGGCGAATAAACCAGCCGAAAATCTCGGGCGTTCATCGCTTTGCCATTGCAACCGTTCTTATATTTCTTGCGTGCGCCTCCTTCGAGATTCTCCCCGCCGGGCAAGATCCCACGCGCGAAAAGCTCTCCTCCTCCGCCGATCACGGCGTCGAAGTCGCGATTCTCGATAAAACGTGCAAGCCGTGCGAGGACTTCTACCACTACGCCAGCGGCGAGTGGCTCGCGAAGAATCCAGTACCCGCCGCCTATCCGAGCTGGGGCCGCTTCAACGAACTCGCGGAGAGAAACCGTGAGGAGCTTCACCAAATTCTGGAGCAGGCGGAAGCCGACGCGAAGGCGGCGCCCGGCTCAAACGAACAGAAAATCGGCGATTTTTACGCTGGCTGCATGGACGAGACTCACATCGACGCGGCCGGGGCCAAGCCGCTCGACGCGGAATTTGCGCGTATCGAGAAGATCGGCGACTTGAGCGGGCTGCAAGAAGAAATCGCGCATTTGCAAGGCGTGGGCGTGAACGCCCTGTTTGAGTTTAGTTCGACGCAGGATGCAAAAAACAGCACGCAGGAGATCGCGGGGGCGGACCAGGGCGGCCTCGGCTTGCCGGATCGCGACTACTACACGAAGACAGACGAAGGCTCGAAACTGCTGCTGCAGAAATACCAAGAGCACATCGCCAAAATGCTCCAGCTTGCCGGAGACGATGCCGCTAAAGCCGCGACTGAAGCTAAGACAATCCTTGACCTTGAAACCAAGCTTGCTGAAGCTTCCTTGACTCGCGTCGAGCTGCGCGACCCGGAGAAGACGTATCACAAGCTCGGTCGCGCCGAGCTGCGCACCCTGACGCCGAACTGGTCCTGGGAATCCTATTTCAAGGAAATCGGCTATCCCGCTATCGACACGGTCGATGTGTCGGCGCCGAAGTTCTTCGAGTCGATGAGCCAGACGCTCAAGGATACTCCCATCGAAACGTGGAGGACGTATCTTCGCTGGCATCTGCTCAATTCGACCGCGGCCTATCTCTCAGCGGCTTTTGTGGGCGAGGATTTCAATTTCAAGGGGCGCGTTTTGCAAGGCACGAAGGAACTACTGCCGCGCTGGAAGCGCTGCGTCTCCGCCACGGACCGCCAGCTCGGGGAAGCGCTTGGCCAGATTTACGCGCAGAAGTATTTTCCGCCGGAAGCGAAAGCTCGCGCGCTCGAAATGGTCAATCACCTGACCGAAGCCCTGCGCGACGACTTGGGAACGCTTCCCTGGATGAGCCCGGAAACGCGCAAGCAGGCGCTCGTGAAGCTCGACGCCTTCACGCGCAAGATCGGCTACCCCGATAAGTGGCGCGACTACTCCGCGTATTCCGTGGATCGCGGGCCGTACGTTCTCAACCAGATGCGCGGCGCGGAGTTTGAATTCAAGCGCGAACTGAACAAGATCGGAAAGCCGGTGGACCGCACCGAGTGGGGCATGTCGCCGCCGACGGTGAACGCCTATTACAATCCGGAAATGAACGAGATCGTTTTCCCGGCCGGAATTTTGCAGCCGCCGTTTTTCGATCCGCTGGCCGACGACGCGTCCAACTACGGGGCGATGGGCGCTGTGATCGGCCATGAAATGACGCACGGCTTTGACGACCAAGGCAGAAAATTTGACGCGCAGGGCAACCTGAAAGACTGGTGGACGCCCGAGGACGCCAAGAATTTCGAAGAGCGCGCCGCGTGCGTTGAAAAGCAGTTCGACAGTTACGTCGTCGAGGAGGGCCTTCACGAGAACGGCAAGCTGGAATTGGGCGAGAGCATTGCCGATCTGGGCGGCCTGAATCTGGCCTACCGGGCGCTTCACATGGCGGAGAAGGGCAAGACCGAACCGCTCATCGCCGGGCTGACGCAGGATCAGCGCTTTTTCCTTTCGTACGCTCAAATCTGGGCGGCGAATGACCGGCCCGAATACGCGCGCCTGATGGTCAACACCAATCCGCATCCGCTGGCGCGATTTCGGGCAATCGCAGCACCTTCCAACATGCCGGAATTCGCCCGCGCGTTTGAGTGCAAGGAAGGTGACGCAATGGTCAGAGGTTCGGCCATGCGCTGCCAGATTTGGTAGGCCCCTGAGTGAACGTTGGTTAGGGCTCACCACTGCATCCGTGGGCACGTCCCGTGCCCACTTCAACGAAACACCGCGCCTCGCTGTTCCAACCGTTCCAAAGCGTAATTACTGTTTACTGCTCATTAAAAAATAATAAAAAAACCCGAGCTCCCGTCTGACGCTATAGTGGAACGTACGCACACACTTTAAATCCGAATCTGATCAGGAGTAAACCGTGAGAAAGACCAGGTTTTCGGAAGTCCTTGTGGTTCTATCGTTTACGCTGCTGTTTCCACTGATTTCGTGCGCTCAAGGGGAACGAAGCCAGTCGAAGGTGGGCATTGGCGTGAAAATCTCGTCGCTGGGTGTCGGTGTCGAGGCGGCCGTGCCCGTGCTCCACAAGCTCAATATTCGCGCCGGCGGCAATTTCATCAGCTACAGCCACGCGTTCCATCAGGACGGCGTTACGTACAACGGAAGCCTGAGCTGGCGATCCGGCGAGGCGAGCGTGGACTGGTTTCCGTTCGGCGGATTTCATGTGAGTCCGGGGCTGCTCTTCTACAACGGAAACAGGATTACGGCGACCGCGCTGGTGCCGGGTGGCCAGACGTTTACGCTCAGCGGAACGACGTATATGAGCAACGCGGCCGACCCAGTCAACGGCTCGGGCGCGGTCAATTTCACCAAGGTAGATCCAAAGATTACTTTCGGTTTTGGCAACCTCGTTCCCAGGAACGGGCGCCATTGGAGCATCCTCGGTGAAGTGGGAGTTGCATATCAGGGTTCGCCGAAAGCGGCGCTCGCTTTCCAGGGAACTGCTTGCGACCAGACTGGCGTGGTTTGCGTCAACGCAGGCACCGATCCCACGTTCCAGAGTAACGTTGCGGCGGAGCAGACGAAGATCAACAACAATCTGTCTCTTTTCAAGTTCTACCCGATCGTTTCCCTGGGATTTGGTTTCAATTTCTAGCACGAACGCCGGGCATTACTGTAGCGCCGGCGTCTCGCCGGCTCGTTGGCTGGATCTCAGTCCGCGACGCCGTGCCGGCGAGGCGCCGGCGCTACTGTTCACTCGCCGCGTCTGGAACACGGTCACTTCTTGATTTTTTCCGGGAAGGGAATGAATTTGTAGCCGAGGCCCCGCACTGTGACGAGATAGCGCGGACTCGACGGCTCCTCCTCGATGTATTTCCTCAAGCGGACCACGAAGTTGTCAATCGCCCGTGTGTCCGTGTCCTCCTGCAGGTCCCACACATTTTCAAGGATCGCCTTGCGGGATACGGTGTTCCCCGCGTTCCGGACGAAGTACCGCAGCAGCTCCGATTCCATGAGCGTCAGCTGCACGGATTCTTTTCCGGCGCGGAGCTGCAGATTTTGAAAGTCGACCATCTTGTCGCCGAAGCGAAATACGTCCGGCGAGTCAGAGGTGCGTGCTGCAGGCTTTGCCGGAGGTTGAGAAGCGCCGTGCTCCCAGGTCTTGCGGCGCAACAGGCTTCCCACGCGCGCGATGAGGATCGAAAGATTGAACGGTTTGGGAAGATAATCGTCGGCCCCGGATTCAAAACCCTGCAGAACGTCCTCGGGCCGTGAGCGCGCCGTGAGCATCAGCAATGGAATATAGTTCCTCATTTCGCGCAGGGCGCGCGCCACACTGAAGCCGTCCTTGCCGGGGAGCATGACATCCAGCACCAGGGCGTCGTATTCGTCTCTGCCCTTCGACAGACGATCGAGAGCGTCTTCGCCGTTGCCCACGACTTGAACGGAATAGCCCTCCTGCTCGAGATTGAAACGAAGGCCCTCGGCCAAGTGTGCTTCATCCTCCACAACCAGTATCCGGCTCATACGGGATAGGCCCTCGGTAGCCGTAGGGTGAACGTGCTACCGCGCCCCGCGCCTTCGCTTTCCGCGAACGCATCGCCGCCATGCCGCCGCGCGATCGAGCGGACGATGAAGAGGCCGAGTCCAGTCCCCTTGACGCGGCCGTTGGCGGAACTCGCCACGCGGTAGAACCGTTTGAAAATGCGCTTTAATTCCGGATGGGGAATCCCGACGCCTTTATCTCGTACGCGCAGCAGGATCGTGTCGAGGTCCGGAGTCACTAGGTCGACTTCGATTTCCTTTTTTTCGCCGGAGTATTTCACCGCGTTTTCGACGAGATTGAAGACCGCCGTGCGCAGCTCTTGGGGATTGCCGCGAAGAAAGATCTGGACACCGGCCGAGGAGGCCATGTGCAACGTCTCGGGCGGCAGATGGTGGCGCAGCCGGGTGAGCTCGACCGTCTCCGCCACGATCGCTGTGAAATCGACTTGTTCCCAATTCTTCTTGCTACTCGCTTGACGCGCTTCGCCGGCCCTCAAGATTTGCTCGACGGTGCCAAGCAGCCGGTCCGTATCCTCGAGCATGATGCGATAAAAATCCTGGTGCTGTGCGTCGGTGAGTTGACGGCTTTGGAGCGTTTCGAGATAAAGGCGGATCGAGGCGATCGGAGTCTTGAGCTCGTGCGTGACTGCATTGAGAAAGCTGTCCTGCTGCTCGTTCTTTTGAATTTCGCGCACCAGGAAGACCGTGTAGACCACAATCCCCGCGATAATCAGCGTGAAAAAAATGACGCCGAGGACGAGAGGAACGACTTCCCGCCATTTGAGCACGATCCATGTGACGTTTAGCGCCACCGCCAGTCCAACCAGGAAGGCGGCGAGCGTCACGAACAATGCAATTTTCTTGGCGCGTCGGCTAACACGCATCGCAGGTCTCTATGCCACCATAGTAAACGAGACGCGGGCGAAAAAAAACAGATGAGCCAGTCCGTTACCAAGAACGCCGTTTATCGGGGAATCGCTTTGACGTATGTTTGGGTCGGCTTTTCCGCCAGCTTTGGCGCTCGTCGGCCGAACTAAGAAAGGGAGAAAACCGCATATGAAATGCTTCCGTATGTTGATGATTCCCGTGTTGGCAACGCTCCTGGCCCCCGCGCTCGTTCGAGGGCAGGACAAGAGATTCGAAAGCGCAACCCCAACGGCGCTCGAAAAGCAGCTCTATGATGTCGAGTTGAAATGGATGAAGGCCGAGCACGACAAGATGATGGAAGGCCTGGAGAGCATGAACGACCTATGGATGGACGATTTTTTCGATGTCCTGCCCACCGGCGTGGTCGTCAACAAGCATGAAATGATGGACCTGATGAACAAGGCCGATTCCAGGCCGGGCACGGGCGCGTTTCCGGACACATTCAAGATTCGGGCGATTTACGGCGACGTTGTCCTGGCCACTGATCACACCACGATCAAGGGCGTGGACACGAGCGGCAATATCGTCACCGTAAGGGAAATGCGCGTGTTGCGGATGTTCGTGAAGGACAAAGGGAGGTGGAAAGTGGCCGGGGCGGGGCTGGTCGTAATTCCACCCAAGTAGCAGAGCCGAATTTCGTTGCGCAAGTTTGTAGCCAAAGCCAGAGCGAACTGTCACATCTGCGGCGATGCAAATCAGGGGTGGCGCACCGAGTGTTAATTAATCCGCTTCACGGGACAAGATGGGTTAGGTTGCTAGTCGCCCGCGACTTCCTGCGGGACAACCTCGGCCGGCGGGAGGACAGCCGGCAGTTCATGCGGGGCGTCGGGCTTAATTTCCTTCACGCGGCCGCCCACTTTGGGCAGGGAAATATCCCAAGCCAGGCCCAGCATCTGCAGCGCGCGGATTCCATACCAATTGAAGTCAATCTCATACCAGGTGAGGCCGTGGCGAGCGACTTGAGGGAAGGCGTGATGATTGTTGTGCCAGCCTTCGCCGAAGGTGAGGATCGCGACCCAGAAACTGTTCGTTGAATCGTCGCCGGTCATGAAGCGCTGTGAGCCCCACATGTGGGTCGCAGAATTCACGAGCCATGTGGCGTGCAAGCCGACTACGGTGCGGAAAAAAGTGCCCCAAAGCAAGTAGGGCAGGCCGCCGAACGCAAAGAGCAGAACGCCCAGCACGACTTGCGGGATCCAGTGCCACTCGCTGATCCATGCGTGGAACTTATCCTTGCGCAGGTCGGGGACGTAGGGCAGGAGGGATTCGATCTTGTTGTGCATGGCCTTGCCGGTGAGAATCCAGCCCATGTGGGCCCACAATCCGCCCTCGCGGGGCGAGTGTGGGTCCCCTTCCACATCGGTGTTTTGGTGATGCTTGCGATGCGTGGCGACCCAAAAGATCGGTCCGCCTTCGAGAGCGAGAGTCCCGCAAGTAGTCAGAAAATATTCGACCCACTTCGGAGTCTTGTAGCCCCGATGGGTAAGCAGCCGGTGGTAGCCCATGCCAACGCCCAAGCTCCCCGAAACCCACCAGAGCAGCGCCGCAACCAGAAGCGGCTTCCATCCAAAAAAGAAAAATGCCGCCACCGCGCCAATGTGAAACGCGACCATGAAAAAAGTCGTAATCGGATTCACCGGCTGAGAAAATGTCTTATCGCGCTTCCCGCTGTTGGCCATGTCCCGGGTCCCCTTTGATGACGAATGAGCACTCCATTGCTTCGTCCGCCGCTAGCTGATGCTGCCTGAATCGAAACTAGCACGCGGGAGTGGAGCGGATTGTAATAGTTCTGTAATTGTTGGCAGCGCCTCTCGAAAAGTAAGCTTGCGAAATGAATCCAGGCTGAAAATTCCGAACGCGCTCGGGAACTGTACTTTGGGCCAGAGAAATCTTCGCTACGTGCACAGCCCGCTTGTAACGAACAACTAATTCCGTCTTTGTTAATTTTGTGATAACAATTGCTCCGATCGGAGTCCCCAAAAGGCGGAATCATGGATTCAACAGGCCGGTCCTGGCAGAGGTTTGTGCTGATTTTCGCGTGTACGATATTGGCGCCCGGCGCGGCTTGGCCGCAGGATGCGTCGCCTCAATCGCGCATCGTCGCAAAAGTGGACGAGAACGTCCGGGTCACCCTGCGCGGGAACACGCACCCATTGGCGCAACCCCAGTTTGACCGCGGAGTCGCCCCGCCCGATCTGCCGATGGCGCGCATGCTGCTCGTGCTAAAGCGGAGCGCCGAACAGGAGGCCGCGCTTCAAAAGCTGCTTGACGACCAGCAGGACTTAGGTTCGGCCCGCTACCATCAATGGCTCACGTCCGACCAGTTTGGCCAACAATTCGGCCCGAGTGACCAGGACATCCAAACGGTGGCCGCGTGGCTCCGCTCGCATGGCTTCCAAATCGGAATGATCGGCAGAGGGCGCGGTGTAATCGAATTTTCCGGCACCGCGGCGCAAGTACAGCAGGCCTTTCGGACCGAAATCCACAAATACACAGTGAATGGACAGGATCACTGGGCCAACACGAGCGACCCGCAAATTCCCACCGCCCTTGCGGCCGTGGTCGGGGGCGTCGTGTCGCTCAACAATTTCCGACGAAAGCCCCTTTATCACACTGTTGGCGTGTTCACACGGGAAAAACAAACCGGCAGGACAAAATTAATCCGACCCGAGAATCCGGAACTCACGTCGCAATGCGGGATCAATACGGCCACTGGCCAGCCGCTCTACTGCAACGCGCTGGTGCCGTACGACTTCGCGACCATTTACAACGTGCTTCCGCTGTGGCAGCAATCTTCTCCTATCGATGGTAAGGGGCAAACGATCGCCATCGTCGCGGAGTCGAACATCAATGTACAGGACGTAACGGGTTTTCGACTTTTCTTTGGCCTCCCGACATACCTGCAGACGTGCGCCACACCGCCCACGGCGGGCTGCCTGAATATAATTCTCAACGGGCCGGACCCCGGTTTAGTCCCAGAAGTCGAGACGGAAGCGGATTTGGACGTGGAGTGGTCAGGCGGAGTCGCGCCAAACGCAGTGATTGATCTGGTGGTTTCGGAAACGACAGAATCCAGTTCGGGGTCTGACCTTTCATCTTTGTATGCGGTTGACAATGATCTCGCGCCCGTTATGAGCGTAAGTTTTGGGGACTGCGAACTGTTTCTGGGTGCGACTGGTAATCAGTTCTTTAGCAGCCTATGGGAGCAGGCGGCTGCGCAGGGTATTTCCGTATTGGTTGGAACCGGTGACAGTGGCTCTTCCGGCTGTGACTTCTACACTGGAACAACTCCGGAACCTGCCCAGAACGGTCTCGCAGTCAGCGGGCTCGCGTCTACGCCCTACAACATTGCCGTAGGAGGAACCGATTTCAACGACGTTCTGTCTGAGACGAAGTACTGGACTACCGCCGGCAACGATCCGACAACGCAAAAGTCGGTGCTCGGATACATCCCCGAGGTTGCCTGGAACGAGTCGTGCGCCAGCGTGTTGTTTTCCATTTTGGGTTTCAGCAGCGACGCCGAAACCAACTGCGACGATACGAGTTTGGCGAATTGGGTCGAAACTGTCGGCGGCGGCGGCGGTCAAAGCAGTTGCACCAACCCCACGGGCACATCGCTGGCGAATTGCACGGGCGGCTACCCAATTCCCCCCTGGCAGACCGGGTTAAATGTTCCGTTAAATGGGGGCCGCGCTGTCCCGGATGTGTCGTTGTTTTCAGGCGGCGGCTTTTCGGGAAACGCCTATGCCGTTTGCGAGCTTGACAAGCAGACTGCCCCCTCTTGTGAAGCGGCATTTCTCGAAGTCGGCGGAACTTCCGCGGCTTCGCCCGTATTCGCCGGCATGATGGCGCTGGTGAATCAGAAAACTGGATCGCGCCAGGGAAACGCGGCCATCGTTCTCTATAAGCTCGCGAGCAAGCAAGGCGGGGCAAACTGCGATTCCAGCTCAGCTAGCGGCCCGGCGAGCTCCTGCATCTTCAACGACATCACCTCCGGAACCAACGCCACACCGTGCGCGAAAGGCGCGCCGAATTGCGTGACATCGAACTCTGCCGATCAGTACGGCGTTCTTTCTGGCTTTAGCGCGCGCGGCGGCTACGATTTGGCAACCGGTCTCGGTTCCGTGAACGCGGCGAACCTCGTGAATAACTGGTCGTCGGTCACATTCCTCGCGTCGAATACGATGTTGACTATCAACGGGACCGCGTCTGGTCCCGTCAACTTCGTTCACGGCGCCACAGTTAGTGTAAACAGCACTGTGACTGCCGGCACTGGAGCGACTGGCACTCCTACTGGTCAGGTCGCGCTCATGGCAACACCCAATCCGACACCCTCGGCACTACAGACGCCAGGCAATTTCGGACCGTCGCTCGGTATTGAGGTCTTGCCCTTAACCGGCGGCGCTGCTGGTAGCAGCACAGTTCTGCTTCCAGGCGGAACGTATAGCCTGACCGCGCACTATCAAGGCGACGCCACATTTGGCACGAGCGACTCAAAACCCGGCATTCCGGTAACGGTCACAGCCGAATCCAGCAAGACTCTAATCAGCCTCCCCACGTTTGATGTGACGACCGGTGCGGAGACCGGTAACAATCCGACCTCTCTGGCGTACGGCGCGCCCTACATCGCGCGGATCGATGTGGGCAATGCACAGGCGGTCTCGTCATATCCACCGAGGCCGGCCTGCACGCCAGGGAATTGTCCGACCGGCACAATCACCTGGATGGACGCGGTGAACGGTGGGAATCCCGGACAGCTCGACGGCGGAACGCTCTTGCTGAACAGCGAAGGGTATACAGAGGACACAAAGATTCAATTGAGCGGCGGCTCGCACGTCCTGTCGGCAAGCTACAACGGCGATAACAGTTATAAGTCAAGCTCCGCCACATATTCGGTTAGTGTTACGCCAGCCACCATGCAACTGTCGCTCACCGTTCCTGCGAGCATGGCAGTTGGCGTACCGTTCTTCATCGTCATGGCGGGTGCGACTACGGTGGTCGGCACGCCTCCCGTGGGCACGCTCTCTGTCTACGACGGTCAAACGCAGATATTCACCGCCACGGGCGCAGGCATCGCGG
>Ga0210394_10002977_pt1 | contig 22207 bp, 20 predicted proteins | sample IncBWC12MmetaG_FD_160121 | JGI IMG/M metagenome (GOLD analysis project Ga0210394, IMG submission 160121) | Forest soil microbial communities from Barre Woods Harvard Forest LTER site, Petersham, Massachusetts, United States - Inc-BW-C-12-M | ecosystem: Environmental > Terrestrial > Soil >... | reverse complement strand
GCAGGAAGCGCCGCGCGGAAATTTCGAATTCAGCGAGGCTCTCGGAGCGGGTGCCGGAATTGAGAACCGCGGGAATGGTTGGCTCCAGAGCAAACCAAAACGCGTCAACGAGCGTATTATCTGCACGCGCCGCCAGCGTTGTCAATTCTATTTCTCCCGCAATCGCCCCCGTATAATTGGCGTGACCGTTTATCGCTCGATCTGCGTCAAGTCCAGCGTATCTCATGGTTCATCTTGACTTTCGCCGTTGCCAAGGATATATGACCGCGCAGACCGCGTGCTCGTGTGCACGCACTCGCCCGGAGGGCACCTCATGAACTGGACCCAGGTATACGATCCCCTCGGCCATTGGTGGCTCTCGACGCTCGTTGCTGCGCTGCCCATCATCGTGCTCTTCACATTGCTCGCCGGATTGAAAGTGAAGCCACACTGGTGCGCGATTGCCGGCGCTTTCACCGCCGTCGTCGTCGGCATTCTCGTCTTTCACATGCCGGCCGCACTTGCCATTTCGGCTTTTGCCTATGGGGTCGCCTTTGGCGTTTTGAAAATCGCGTGGATCGTGCTCGCGGCTGTCTACCTTTATGACATTTCCGTCGAAACCGGCCAGTTCGAAATCATGAAGGAATCGATCGCAGGGATCACCCCCGATCGTCGCCTGCAAGTTCTTCTCGTTGCATTCTGCTTTGGCGCGTTTATCGAAGGTTGCGCTGGGTTCGGAGCGCCGGTTGCCATCGCCGGCGCCTTCATGATCGGCCTCGGCTTCCGCCCGTTCCACGCTGCCGCGCTCAACCTTATCGCCAACACCGCGCCCGTCGCCTGGGGCGCAATCGGCACTCCGGTCCACGCTCTTGCCGCCGTTTCCGGCCTCCCTGAATCAGACATCAGCGCGATGGTCGGCCGCATCCTTCCTTTCACCGCGGTGATCGTTCCCTTCTGGCTCGTGCGCACGATGGTCAGCTGGGCGGAAACATTCGAAGTGCTCCCTGCCATTCTCGTCGTCGGCATTTCATTTTCCATTACGCAATTCCTCTGGTCGAATCACGTCGACAGTAACCTCGTCGACATCGCCAGCGCCGTCGTCTCTATCCTCGCGACGATCGCTTTTCTCCTCATCTGGAAACCGAAAAAAATCTGGCGCTTCGATTACGACAAGTCCGAGGGCGCTGCGGTTCCCACTGCTCCCACCGCCAATGTCGCCGACGACATGGGCGGCACCTGGCCTGCCAAGGAATATGACGGCTACATTGCGCCGAAAAAATATCCCGCCGGCGTCGTGCTGAAAGCCTGGATGCCGTTCGCGATCCTCTCGGTTTTTGTTCTGCTCTGGGGCCTGCCAAAAATCAAGCTGGCCATGAACCAGGCCACCACGCCAGCTTTCAAAGTCGTGCTGGCCGACGGCACCGTCCGCAAAGGCGCGCCTGGCTGGGATTGGCCCTATCTCCACAACCTGATTTCACGCAATGTGCCCGTCGTCACGAAACCCACGCCCGAAGCCGCGCGCTACGATTTCAACTGGCTCTCCGCCACCGGCACCGGCTGCTTCCTCGCTGCGCTTCTTTCCGGCCTCCTGCTCGGCATGAGCCCCATCGCGCTGATGAAAACCTTCTGGCGCACGCTCGTCCGCATGCGCCTCGCGATGATCGCCATCTCGTTCATGCTCGGCCTCGGCTTCGTCACGCGCTACTCCGGCCTCGACGCCGTGCTCGGCCTGGCCTTCACGCGCACTGGCTGGTTCTATCCTTTCTTCGGCACCTTCCTCGGCTGGCTGGGCGTTGCGCTCACCGGCAGTGACACCTCCTCCAACACTCTCTTCGGCAGCCTGCAGCGCATCACGTCGCAGCAGCTCGGCATCGATCCCATCCTGATGACGGCCGCGAACAGCGCCGGCGGCGTGATGGGCAAAATGGTCGACGCGCAATCCATCACCATCGCCACCGCCGCCACCGAGCAAGTGGGCAACGAAGGCATCATCTTCCGCTACGTTTTCTGGCACTCCATCGCGCTCGGCTCGATCGTGGGCATCATCGTGATGCTCTACGCTTACGTCTTCAAATGGGCAGTGCCGCACGGCCTGACGTTCGTGAAGTAGAGTGAAGTAAAAATCCGCGACGCAGCCTCGCTTTAGGAGACAATAAGTCGAGGAGCGCGCGATGAGTCCGGCGGACGATTCCGAGAGAGAAGGCGGGCGCACATCAGCGACCGACCGGCGCATCGCCTTCGCTCTGCTGCGAATCGTCTTCGGCGTAGATATTTTCTTCCACGGACTCAGCCGCCTGCTCGGCGACCACGCCGCCTTCCTCGCCTACCTCTCACAGCAAATGGCAAAAGCGCCGCTGCCGAAATCGATTCTGGCGCCGTTCGCTGCCGCATTGCCTTGGACCGAAGCCACCATCGGCCTTCTCCTACTTCTCGGTCTGTTCACGCGATTCGCCCTCGTGGCAGGCTCACTCGAGATGATCGTGCTGATGGCGGGTATCACCCTCGCGCAAAACTGGGAAGTAGCCGGCATCCAGTTGATTTACTGCGCAATTTACTTCGTCCTTCTTACGCATCGCGGCCGAAACTTCTATTCCCTCGACACGCTGCTCCTCAAGCGCCCCTAATGGTTCCCCGGCGCTTCCTATACAGTATTTACCCTATTAACTACCTCCGCCCGTCTCTGTAGCCTATCCGACAGTGGTGGGCCGGACTTCGCGCTCCCCATCCCCAAGCCCGTCTCGCTCATGCAGCTGATTGTCGGCGACAATCGGCCGGCCCCCTTCATTTTCTCGCCATTCTGGTGACGCGACGGGATCCTCAGGAGCGCAGCATGATGATGATGATGGTAATGGGGTCCAAGCGGATTCTAATCGCTGACGACAGCGACACCTCCCGCACCGTTCTCACCAAATATCTCTCTGCGCAACGAAATCTCGATATCTGCGGCGAAGCCGTGAATGGCGAAGAGGCCATCGAGAAGGCCTGGGAGCTCAAGCCCGACCTGGTCCTGCTCGACGTGGCCATGCCCCGCACCAACGGCATCGTCGCTGCGTCAGTTCTGAAAGAGATGATGCCAGAGGTGCGCGTCGTCCTATTCACGATGTATTCCGACGCTATCGCTAAAGCATTCCCGCGCGGTCTGGCCGCCGACGCAGTGATCAGCAAAGGCGACGGCATGCAGAAGCTGGCCGACTGCGTCCAAGCCCTGCTGGCGTAATTTCTTACTGTTCTCTTTTTCCCCGCCCACTAAAACCGCATGTCATCCCGAGCGCAGCGAGGGATCTGCAGTTGTCTTTGCTTCGTAGCTCACGGCTGCCGTACTCGGCGCAACCACCCTCATGTCATGCCGAGCGCGGCGAGGGATCTGCAGTAGTCTTTGCTTCGTAAGTCACGGCTGCCGTGCTCGGCGCATCCACCCTAGTGTCATCCCGAGCGCAGCGAGGGATCTGCAGTTGTCTTTGCTTTGTAGCTCACGGCTTCAGCCGTGACACAATAATTCCAAGAAGCCACCCTACCTCTCGGCGGCTTTCTCGCCGACCGATCCTCCACCCCGCCCTAAAAACGGTTTCCTCTCTGCTTTCTGAATTGCTCCTCGATGCGCCCATCCTTGTCGCCATCTCTCAACACACTGATAGAAATCACCGGCCCCCCGCCCTCGCTTTTCTCGACGATGTACACCGTCGCCTCGCGTTCGAGCGTGTCGCAAGCGTTCCCCTTGCAGGATTCGAGCGTCGCAAACATGCGGATCTTGCCGTCATTGATTCCGTCGTCGCGCTTCACAACCACGCTCAACACAGCCTCGCGGTACGATTCTTTGTTCGGCTCCTTGCTCGACGCCGCTTTCGTTTCCGCTTTCGCTCCCGCCGCTCCCGAGTCGCCCTTCGATTCCCCGCCCGACCCAGACAATGACCTAGACAACGACCCAGAGGACGACCCAGAAGCTCCTGAAGCGTCCGCGCAGCCAGCGGCGCCAGTCTCGCTCACGGTATGCCGCTCCTGCAGCGTCAGCGTGCCTGAAAACACGCTCTTGTCATAATCCGGCTTCATATCCAGGGCGTTGTCGGTCCAGTGATGATCCTTAACGCACTCGGAGTCGTGGTCCACCGCATTCGTGAAAATATACTTGCCCTGCAGCCAACCCACTTCGTCGAACCACGCGAACTTCTTGTTGTTTTCGGCCGTATTGGCTTGCAGCTGTTTCACAATCACGTCCGCCGCCAGCTGAACCGCCTCATCCTCCAGGTTCTTCGGTAGACCAATCTTCCGCGCGGCGTCTATATTCTTCAGCGCGGCCTGCCACTCCTCGCGCTTCGACTGAATCACCGCCAGCTTGTAAAAAATCAGCGCATTCTTCGGCGCAAGCTTCGCCGCCGCCTGCATCTCCTCCTCAGCAGCAGCCAGATCGTTTTTCTCGAGCGCAGCAAGCCCCGCCTGATAGTGGCGCTGCGCAGCATCGGCGTCCGCGGCCTGCCGGCTCTCGCCAATCTCCGAATCGCTAACGTTTGCGCGTTCGAAGCCAGCCATCACGTGATTCGGCTGGCTCCGCAATTCCAGTCCGGCTCCGGAAATTATGACCAGCAGTATTTGAAGGTAGAGCAAGGCGTCCCCTAGACAGCGTGGCGGCGAATAATACCTCGTATTGTCGCCTCGAGTCCCTCGTAGCGCCGGCATCCTGCCGGCTCTTTCTCCTACTTCAAATCAACTCCCACCCAACGCCAATTCCGCAACCCCGCTCGATTCGGATTCTCGGCAATATAGCTGACGATTCGATAGAATTCGTTTTCGCTGCGCACAAGATGGTCGTAATACTCCCGCTGCCAAAATCCACCCGAACGCCGCAAAAGTCGATTGGCTCTGGTCGCGGAGAACGATTTCCACGCGTGCAATATTTCAGCGAGTTCGTGCCCCTCAAGACTTCGAAATAGGACGTGCAGATGGTTCGGCATCACGCACCATGCGTACATCCGGTATTTAGAAAAATTGAAATGTCTCAGCGCTTCGGCCACAACCCCTGCAATTTGCGGATCGCGAAGAAAACATCGGCCCGCGCCAGCATCCAACTTCGCTTGAATCTTTTCGCTGAGCACCTCTTCTAGCCGTCTTTCATCCGAAGGAGAAAGAGTAGTCCGTCCAGCTTGCTTCGCAGCGGTAAGGATATTTTGACGCTCGGCCTCGAACTCTACGAGCACAGAGCGCGGAAGAGAATCGCCAAGCCGAAAAGTGACGAAGTAAATGGCTTGGTCCGCTTCCCAGTGCGGAAGCCTGCCGCGTGAGCGGATCGTAGGCATGCCGAGATTCTAATTCAAAAGAGCCGGTAGGATGCCGGCGCTACAAGGGAACAAGCGACGGCCCGCTCCGTGCACGCCGCGACCCCGATGCGATCGAACCTAAGAAGCCCTCAGGGAATCTGTGAGGAAATTTTTGTTTCCGAAGCGGCTTTTGCACCGCCTATTCCTACCCTTCGCAGATACGTTCGGCGCTCAATCCCTTGTAGCGCCGGCATCCTGCCGGCTCTTTTCTCTTATTCGAAATAACGCCGGGTGCCCATCCTTTGCGGCTTGTGCAAAAGGTATTCGCGGTACCGTCGCGTCTCGTCACTTACTTTGAGAGCAGACTCTTCCAGCGCTTCCATGCTTCTTCTCGGGCCTTTTTGTTGGCTTCGGAGGCGTCGGGGGCTTCGCCGGAGCGCATGAAGCCGTGGGCCGCGCCCTCGTACGTTACCGGCTCGTAGGTTTTTCCCGCGGCTTTCATGGCGGCTGTCGTCTCTGGAACAGTGGCGCCGATGCGCGCGTCGTTGCCGGCATAAAATCCGTAGACGGGCGCAGTGATTTTCGACATGGATTCTTTCGGCGGCGGCGGTCCGTAAAAGACAAACGCCGCGGCCAGATCAGAACGATTCGTCGCGTAGCGGAACGTCTGGCCGCCGCCCCAGCAGAATCCGCCGGCATACAATTTGCCGTTCGACGCGGGGAGCTTCAGGACAAAGTCGGCGGCAGCGTTCAGGTCCGCGGTGATCTGGTCGGGATCGAGCTTGCCGATGGCTTCGGTCACCGAGTCGCCGGGAAAATCTTTCGTGCGGCCGCCGCCGGGCGCCATGCCGGTCAGCAGGTCCGGCGCGACGGCCACGTAGCCCGCCGCGGCCACTTCGTCGGCGAGTTCCTGGGCCCAGTCGCTCAAGCCGAAAATTTCATGGATGATGAGCACCACGGGGCGCTTCTCTTTCGATTCCGGGTAGGCGATGAACAGCTCGACGCTGCGCCCGCCATGCTTCACCGTGACCCATTCGTGATGGCGTGGCGATTTTTCAAGCCGTTCGAGAGCCCAGGGCTGCGACCAGGCCTGCGCCGCGGCAGACTGCGCGCCCAGCGAAATTCCGAACGCCACGAGCAACATCACGCACAGCGTCATCGTTCTTCGGTTCATGAGTCACCTCAGTAACACACTCCAGCGATGATAAATTGCGCCTCAGGTTCCCGGCAATCCAAATGTGGTTCTGCGTTTGATGTAGCTCACCTCTTGCGCAGCCTCACCCGCGCAACATGCTTTGCGCGCGCAAGCGCGCCTTCAACCCAATTCACGCGAGCTGCACTTCAGCTCGCTACCGTTTGGGCTGATTCATCCGCGCAACACGCCATTGCGTGACACACTCGCGGCGCGAAATTGCACATCGTACCGCTGGCCTCCGGCCGGCACCGTTGCATTTGACTCTGCAACCACGTCAGAGAGGGGATTCATCCCCTCCATAAAACGATCGGACGCAATTCCCCACCGCTTGCGCAGCTTCACCCGCGCAATATGCCGTGCGCGCGCAAGCGCGCAGGTCAACTCGACCGACGCGAGCTGCAGTTCAGCTCGTTACCGACTTGCGCAGATTCTCCCGCGCTAGTCGCCGTTGTGCACGGCTGCCGGCAACCGACCAAACTGACCGTCAGACCAGCTTGACACCGGCCGTGGCGAGTCCTATCGTTCGCACAAGACAGAGTCGAGATCGAAAGTTCCGGCCGAACGCCGGAATTTTCCGATTCGGAGGTACCCGATGCCGCTAGACCTTACGACGCTGACGTTGGTGGAAAGACCGGTAACCAAGGAGGAAGGACTGCGTATTTTGGAACGCGATCAGTACCGTTGCCAGTACTGCGGATTGGATGGAATGGCCAGCTTCGAGAACGCGCTGGCCATGTCGGTGGACTTCGTTGTGCCGCGGGCTCGCAAAGGCAAGAAGGATGACCGCAATCTGGTGGCCTGTTGCCGTTCGTGCAATCTGATCAAGGGCACGCGGGTCTATCGCAACTTCGACGAGGCCAAAGCCTACGTGCTCGCCCGCCGCGACGTGCTGAGCAAGGCGTGGGAAACGAAAAAGTCGGCGCCACCCAAAACCGCAAAATCTCAGAAGCCCGCAGCGCAACGCGAAACCTCCAAAACCGCGTCCGCATCCGTGGTGGGCAGCTCGCCCCTGTCAATTCGCGGCAGCTAACCAGCCACAATCGCCAAGCATCTAAGTTACATGACGAGCCAGCGTAAGTCGCGGGGAGCGGGAGGGGATTCATGCGCTCCGCCAAGGGTCTCTTTCGGATCCGCACCGCTTGCTTGCCGCGAGGCACGAAGGGCGCAACGCGGTGCCGGTTGCGGTTCCTACCACTTGCCGAGTCACCAAGAGCGCAGCCTCGTTTGTCGTTCGGATCTCTACCACTTGCGCAGCTTCACCAGCGCAACACGGTTTGCGCGCGCAAGCGCGCCTTCAACCCAATTCACGCGAGCTGCACTTCAGCTCGCTACCGACTGCGCTGATTCACCCGCGCAGGCTTTTGGTGCGCTATGCAGTCCACAACGCTTCGGACGCGAGCGGGCGTATAATGCGGCTGCCCGAGGAGGGCTCCAACCATGCGTATGCTACTGAAAGTGTCGATCCCGGTGGAAGCCGGGAATGCCGCGGCTCGAACCGGCAATTTGGGACAAACGATCAAACGCATCGTCGACGATTTGAAACCGGAGGCGGCGTACTTCGCAGAAGAGAACGGCGAGCGGACCGGCTACATATTTTTCGACATGAAGGACTCGTCGCAATTGCCGGCGATCGCTGAGCCGTGGTTTCTTGCGTTCAACGCGCGGCTGACGGTGCGTCCTGCGATGAATGCGCAGGATTTGGCGGACGCCGGGCCGGGGATTGAGAAGGCTGTAAAGGGATTCGGCAAAGCCGCGCAGGCTTGATGCGCCCGCACCGGAAGCAGACCACTTTTAATCTACGGTAATGCGATTAAAACTCCGCGCAAGACGCGCAAAATCAGCGAGTTGCGAATTTCTAATCGGCGGTAAATCGACCCCTTAGTCGGAGCTGAATCTGCGCTTTTTTCGCCCAAGCGCTCGGACCGCGTTCTTACTGCGCGGCCCGTGTTGCGATCGCTCCTCGGTGAATGTTCCGGTCGCGCTACTGCGCGGCCAGAATATTGATGAGCGACGCGGCGACAGGCGTTCCGATTCCGGTGACGTAATCGTAGCCTGCGCTCGCCGTGCAGAGCGCGCCGCACGCGCCGTTTGTGCCGGCTGTGATCGGGTGGAAATTGGCGGCGGAGCTTTGCTTCGAGAGCGAGTAGAGCAAGGTGTTCGTGCCGGAGAGGCGCGCTTTGCGATTAGCCACGCGCATTGAGTTCGAGATGGCGAGAAGCGCTGCCCATTGAGGCGAGCCAGCGCTTGTGCCGCCGACGCAGAACCAGCCGGATGCGCCGCTGAGCGCGACCGAATCGTACACGGCGACCCCGGTTGCGGGGCTCGCGTTGTAGGAAACGTCGGGCGTGCCGCGATAGCCTCGCACATCATTAGGGATTCCGAACAAGGATTGGAAGAGCGGCTCGACTTCGCGGGTGCTTAAGCCGCCGCCGCTGCCCGACCACGCTGCTTCGCTGAGGTAGTTTCCATTTGCGTCGATCGAGAGCGACGTGCCGCCAACGCCGACCACATCTGGCGACGACGCAGGATATGCGACGCCGGTGCCGTTGTCGCCGGAAGCGGCGAGAAAAGTGACGCCGGTCGAAACGAAGTGATTGTCCTGGCGCGACTCGCTCGAAAATTCCGAGACGGTCCAACTCATCGAGACGACCGAGGCGCCGTTGCGGACGGCGACGTCGACGCCGCTGAGCAGATCGCCGAGGCTGTTGGTGGTGGCTTCGACGAGAAGAATCGTTGCTTTTGGCGCGATGGCGTGGGCCCATTCGATGTCGAGCGATATCTCAAGCGCCCAGCCTGCGTTGGCTTTTGGACGCTTCGAGCCGCCGAAGATTTTGTGGAAGCAGCCGTTGGCGGTGGTGCACGGAGGCAGACCGAATTGCTGGTCGAAAACGCCGAGATCGGATTCGGCGTTGGGGTCGTCGTAGGCATCGATGATGGCGATGATTTGTCCGGCGCCTTGATTGGTGATCTGGTCAAAGCCGTAGGCGTGGCGGATTTGCGCCGGCGAGTAGCCATTAGGAGCGGTAAGCGTCACGGCGGGAAGAGGGTGAATCGAATATGGCGCGCGCATGAAGGTGATGGGTTCGGGGCTTTCGCTTTCGAGCGGGAGGCGAAAGGCAAGCGAACCCTGGGCCATGAGCGGCCCGGAGGCGCAGAGCATGAAAACGATGATGGCCAGAGCGCGTGCGGCGTTGGAACGAATTGAGAGATGACCGGAGGTGCGAATTGCTGTGTGAATTTCGTTGCTGACGGCGGTGCGGAAAGCTGCAGACTGCTGACTCATAGCGAACCCCCCTCAGGGTCGTTAGTGACGGGCTCTATTGGCAGAGAATTGCGACGAGGTGAGGATAGCGTTCGCGAGGGAAGTGGGGCTATGGGCCGCGGCGTTCAATCTGGTGGTACGAAGGTTTTGCGGATACGATTGCACCGAAATAGTGCAACGGCAATCGCCGCGCAAATGTCAGGTGTGCGGCAAATTCAAGGCGCGAGGAAAAACAAAAACGCGAAGGCCAAAGGTTTTAATCTGATCGCTGCGAAAGCTGGAAGCGCATCGAAATAGGCCAGGCGAGGCTACGGCCCCCAGACAGCTTCTTGGATATCTCTGCCGGGCGTATCATAGGCGGTGAAACCGGGTTTGAGCGGTTTCGGTTCGTCGCTGATGGCACGGCGTGCGTGAGGCATTCGGAAGATTTCAAGATTCAAGTAGATTTTTAAAATGATGAGGAGGTTTCACATGGCATCGAAGAACGATAAGGGCGATAAGCGTGGTCCAAGCTACAGCCAGCTTTCCGAAGGGACGCGGCGGTCTGAGCCGATTCTGCATCAGAATGCACGCGAGATTCAGCCGTACGGCAAGATCGCAAAACTGCCGATCGCGCTGGATGAAAAAGTATGCGCGAAGAGCGCCGAGAATCTGAATCAGTTGCTCGCGGACACGATGACGCTGCGCGACATGTACAAGAAGCATCATTGGCAAGTGGCGGGGCACACGTTCTACCAGCTGCATTTGCTTTTCGATAAGCATCATGGCGAGCAGGACGAACTGGTGGACGAAATCGCGGAGAGGATTCAGTTGCTGGGCGCTATCAGCCTGGCGATGGCGGCGGACGTGGCAGAGACGACTATCATTCCGCGGCCACCACGCGGACGTGAAGAAGTGCCGGTGCAACTTTCGCGGCTGCTCGAAGCGCACGAGATTATCTTAAAGGAAGCACGCACGATGGCCAAGCAGGCGAGCGACGCGGGCGACGACGGAACAAATGATTTGATCGTGAGCGACGTGATTCGTACGAACGAGCTGCAGGTGTGGTTCATTTCCGAGCACTTGGTGGATGTTCCGGTGGTTCGCGCCGACGAAGCGAAAGCTGCGACGGCAAGGTAGAGAATGATGACAGCGGAAACTCCCAGCCTCCCGCTTCATCAACTGACGATCAAATGCTACGCGCTGGAAGACGCGATGGTGGTGGAATGCGCGGGGCGGCTGACGATGGAGCACGCGCCGCGTCTGAAAACTGAAGTGAAACCGCTGATTCCGCATCACAAGCGCATTATTCTCGATCTCGGCGAAGTCGCGTTCATGGACAGCTCCGGGGTGGGAACGCTGGTGGGCTTGTATATTTCGGCGCGGAACGCCGGCAGCAAGCTAGAGATTTGCAACATGAGCAAGGCGGTTCGCGATCTGCTGGGGATGTCGCATTTGCTTTCCGTGTTCGAGGCCTGCGGGCGGTACGGAATGAGGATGTAGGTTGCGAGGGCAGTGCGACAAAGTGCCGGGTGGCTGCGATGTGGTGAAGCGAAGTGAGAAGCGGCGCGCTGATTGAACGGCTGTTTTTAAACTGATATGGGGAGCCTTCTGTGTGCAGGAATATCAAAACACTATTCAACTTTGATCCGCCGGTGACGCAGGAGGAAGTGCGAGCTGCGTCACTGCAATTTGTGCGGAAGATAACGGGCTTCAACAAACCGTCCATGGCGAACGAGGCCGCGTTTGACGGCGCGGTGGAGGAAATCGCGAAAATTTCTGCGCGACTGCTGCGGTCGCTCGAAACGACTGCAACGCCGAAAAATCGAGAGGAAGAAGCGGCGAAAGCCAGAGCGCGAGCGGCCGAAAGGTTTGGAACATAACGCGAAGATGCGAACGGGGCCGCGATCGAAAGTGTCGGCGAAAGGTGAAAAGTGTTGGTGAGATGAGGAGCCGAACCGCAGGCGGAATATCGTTCGGGTTGCTTTTCGGTTTGCTTGGCGTGTTTCTAGCCGCGTGGCTTGGGATTTCCAGTGGCGGATTCGCTGCTGCTTCACGAGCAGCGGCAGAACCGAACTACACGATACGGGCTATCCGTTATGCAAACCTCGCGAAATTCCCTCTCGCTGAACTCGTAACCGGCGCACCGAAAGATCAGACGATCGACATTGCGATGATTTTTTGGGTGATCCAGGGAGGGGGCCGGACGATTCTTTTTGACAGCGGTTGCCATCGCCAGAAATGGATTGAGGAATACGGCTTGAGCGATTTTCTTTCGCCCGATCAAGCAGTGAAGCAAGCGGGGATCGAACCGGACAGCGTGACGGACATTATTATCAGCCACGCACACTGGGATCATATGGACGGAATCGATCTATTTCCGAAGGCGACGATTTGGATTCAGAAGGGCGAGTACGAATATTATTCGGGCGCGGCGTGGCAGCCGGGCGGAAAACATGGCGGAATCGAGCCGGAAGATGTCCTGGAATTGGTGCGTCGGAATGAGCACGGGCAACTGCGATTCGTGGATGGAGATGACGTGGAAATCATTCCCGGGATTCGAGCTTACACGGGGTCGCGGCACACGTTCGCTTCACAATATATTCGCGTCGGTGGAGAGCCGCCGTATGTGCTCGCTTCCGACAATTGTTATCTTTACGAGAACCTGCGGACACACAGTTCGGGCGCTACGTTTGATCCGTCGGACGCAGCGGGGAATATTGCGCAGCAGGCTCGTATGATCACGCTTGCGGGTTCTGCGGATCGTGTGGTGCCCGGACACGACGCGGAGCAATTCAAGCGCTTCCCTACCACTGGGCGTATCGCGCAGATTCGATAGCAATCCTCTTGCGCGAGATGCCCGCGCGGCGCGGAATTATTTTGCGCGAGTCGCTTTCCAGTCACCGGTCTTGCCGCGGCCGCTCATGGTGCCGGACATGGAATCACCGTCGACTGTACCGGTGTAATCGAGCGGGATGCCAGCGGTGACGTGGAATTTGATGTTGTTGCCGTCGACGGTGCCGGCGATTGTTCCGGACTGGCGCGGTCCTTTGAAGGTGCCGGTGATTTTGCCGCCGTCTTGTACCAGGGTCATCGATTGCTTGGCGTTGCCGGTGTCGCCACTAACATTGATGGTCCAGCTGCCGGCGACGTTGGCGGACTTGTCCTGAGCGGCTGCGGCGCTTGCGAGGACAGCAAGAAGAATAAATAGGGCCAGGATTTTCCCCACGCTTATTCCGTTTTTCATGATTTCCTCCAAGTTTCAGTTTAGGGTGCCGAGAGGCACTTTTTGTTTTAAGGAATCAACTCTTTTAAGCCAGCCATGAAACGATTCGATCGAGAAAATCCGCGAACGTCGTCGAGCGCCGGGGCAGAAGTATCGCGCTGATGCCACGCGTGCCGCAATCAATTTTTCCGACCTGCAGAAATGGTCGTTTCGATTGACAGGGTCGCGCGCGGCGGTATACATTCCGCGAGCCAATCCGACTGAAATAAGGAATTTGAGGGATCGCGGCGCGGCCTGCGCCGGCGAATTCTGCGTTCCAGCAAACGAGGGAGTTCGGCCTGAATGCCCCGCCTTTTCTTTACAGCCGTTTTGCTTCTTCTGACGGCTGCCCGTGCCTTTGGGCAGGAGGCAACGAAGAATTCCCCCGACGTTCTGACGCTGACGGCTGCGATCGCCGAAGCGCAGCAAAATAACCGGTCCATCAAGATCGCAAATCAGGGCGTGCTGTACGCAAACGATGCGATCTTGGCCGCTAAAACGCAGCGCTACCCGCAATTTAATGTGCAGCTGATCGGATCGGGACTGCTGCAGGCGATCAACGTCAACATTCCGGAAAACGCGCTCGGGACCGTCAATGGGTCGCCCGTGCCGGCGAAGGACACCGTAATCACGACGGAGCCAAAATTCTCGGCGTTGGCATTCATCCAGGCTTATCAACCGCTGACGCAGCTCTATAGCGCACATTTAAATATTCAGCTGATGAAAGTGGGGAAGCAGTTGAGCGAGGAGCAACTGCGGCAGCAGCGGCAGCAGATCACGAATTCTGTCAAAGAGGCTTACTACGGTCTGTTGCAGTCGCAGAGCGCGCTGGAAGCCGCGCAGGAAAACTTCAAAGCGCTGCAGGAAGTGGACAGAACGACTGAACAATATGTGCTGGAAAAAACGGCGCTGCTGTATCAGTCGACAGGAGTGAAGGCGCAGCTGGCGCAGGCGGAATTGCAGGTGATCACGCTGCAAGACACGCTCGAAACGCAGAAAGAAAATTTGAACGACCTGATGGGACGAGATATTCGGACAGAGTTTCGGTTGAGCGGGGTGCCGGAAGCCCTTCCCGAAGAACAAGACCTGGAACTGGCGCGCAAGACAGCTCTTGCAAACCGCACAGAGATTCGGCAGGCACAATTCAAGATTGACCAAGCGGTGTATGCGCGGCGGCTGCAGAAGGCGCAGTACATTCCCGAGGTGGGGATTCAATACCTTTTTTTTTCACCCTTTACGATCCAAGGGTTTCCATCCGCTGTGAATTCGCTGGGAATCTCGTTCAAATGGGATCTCTACGATTGGGGTAATAAGCGCCACCTGATGGATGAGAAGCAGAGAAATATCGAACAGAGCCATTTGAACCTGACTGAGACGCAGAGTCAGGTGGTGATTGATTTGGACAACCGTTTTCGAAAACTGCGAGAAGCCCGGGCGGGACTGAAAGTGGCGCAGCTTGGGCAGGACGCGGAAAAGCAAAAGCTGCAAGTGGTGATGGAGCAGTATAAACAAAAGGCGGCGCTGCTCAGCACGTTACAAACGGAACAAGCGAACATGGCGCAGGCGGAAGCGCAGTACCAGCAAGCGTTGTCAACATTTTGGAGCGCGCGTTCGGAATTCGAGAAATCGCTGGGCGAGGATTAGATGCGAAGAGTGCGAAGCTACCGACGGAGGCCATCGTCAGTTTATTGCTTAGTGGTGGCGTGCGTTTTTGGCGGATGCGAATCCGCGCAGAAAGCGCCCGAGAAGCCGCAAATTCCCGTGACGGTTACCGAGGTACAGGAGTATTCCGGTCCCGAGGGTGTGACTTACTCGGCGAGCATCGTGCCGTACGACCAAGTGAACGTTGCATTTAAATCGGCAGGATATGTGACAACGATTCTGCAGCGAAAAGGCGTGGACGGGCGAGAGCGCAATTTGCAGCAGGGCGACTGGGTGAAAACGGGAGAAGTGCTGGCTCGGGTACGAGAGTCGGATTACGAGCATGCCGTCGAGCAGTACAAAGGACAACTGGAGCAAGCGCAAGCGGGAGCCGAAAAGTCCAAACAGGATTTTGCGCGCGCGCAGGCTCTTTACAATGCGAACGCGATGACTCAGTCCGACTACGATGCTGCGAAAGCGCAGAACGACTCGAGCCAAGGCTCCGTGGTGACTGCGCAGGCAGCGGTGGCACAGGCCCAGCAGTCATTGAGTGATTGTGAGCTGCGAGCGCCCACGAATGGCCAGATTCTGAGCCGCAATATCGAGCTGGGGGCGCTGGTGGGAACGGGGACAACTGGGTTCACGATGGGCGATACCAAGCGCGTGAAGGCTGTTTTTGGAATTCCGGATACGGTGCTTGCTTCGGTGACGCTTGGTAAGAAACAAGGAATTCAAACGGAAACGTATCCGCAGGAATTCTATGGACAAGTGACTGCTATTTCGCCGCAAGCGGATCAGAAGAGCCGGACATTCCAGGTGGAAGTTACCGTGCCCAATTCAAACGATCTGTTGAAGTCAGGCATGGTGGCGACGCTCGATCTTGGCCAGGCAAAACTGACTAGATCGGTGCTGGTCGTGCCGCTCGGAGCGATCGCTTCGGCGCCTAACGGATCGAGCAAGGCATTCAACGTGTTCGTCGTAGTGCGCGATGGTGACAAGGACGTGGCCAGACGCCGAGTGGTGCAACCCGGCATAGCCTACGGAGATATGGTTTCGATTACAAACGGTCTCCGCTCGGGCGATCGTGTGATTTCTAACGGCGCGACTTTGGTGAACGACGGGCAAGTTGTGCGAGTGATTCCTTAAATCTCCAGGCAGCCGAAGAGACCGACGGATGGCGCACCGAAGCGACGCGGACTACATCCAGAACGAGCGCGATACGGCTCGATTCTTTGTCGAAAACCGCCAGGTTTCCGGGATTCTTCTGCTGGCCACGTTCGCGCTGGGCATTTACGGCTACACGCAGATGCCCAAGCGGAAGGATCCGGATATTCCTGTGCGCGTTGCGTCCGTACAGACGCAGTGGCCCGGGGCCACAGCGGAACAAGTGGAACAGTTGGTAACGCGGCCGATTGAATCGAGCATCGCGCAAAACCCTAACATACGCCCGCCGAAGGGCGGCGATTTCGGCATCAAGTCGCTCTCGATGCCGAGCCTTTCGATCATTCAGGTGCAGCTCGCGGACAGCGTAAAGGATTCAAAAAAAGAATTCAGCGACATGAACTTGAAGCTGAATTCTCTAAGCCTTCCGCAGGGCGCCGGACCGATCAAGTTCAACAGCGACTTCGGAGATACCGCGGCGCTGATGCTGACAGTTGCGAGTCCGCTGGAGGATCCAACGGCGATTGCGGTGCGAGGTTACACGATCGAGGGGGTGCTTGAGCGGGTGCGCAAAGAGCGGCGCGGAAAAGCAAGCGGCATTCCAGTCTCGCTTGTTTATTGCTACCCACTAACAGTTCCGCAGGAGGCTGTGCAAAGAAATGTGCGGGTATTCGTTCAGTCTACCGAAGTGCAAGGAGTACTGAGCCAAGCGAGATTGGTGAATGGTCCCGGATTCGCCGCGGTCGATGGATTCACGAAGAAGACCGACGCAGAGATATACGCCTACATCAAACATTATCTTGAGCTCAACGTACACGAATCCGAGATTCATCCCGATACTTGGCCTCCGGTAGTCGTTCACGATCCGAGCACGGTGGGCTCTCAACTTGCCGCCGCGCCGGGAAACAAATACACGTATCGCCAATTAGATCAATATACGGACCTTCTATCGCGCACGATTCTAGGTGCACCAGAAGTTTCACGCGTGGATCGAAACGGGGTTTTACAGGAACAAATTTACCTGGATTATTCGCAGGAACGGTTGGCGTCCTATGGGTTGCAACCTTCGAATCTGAAGGGGATTTTGAACGCTCGCAATATCACGCTGCCGGGCGGGGCGCTGGAAGCGGGCTCGAAGAATATTCTGGTCGATCCTTCGGGCGAATTCACGAGTACGGCCGACATCGGTAATGTGATCGTAGGAACATCAAGCGCCGGATCGGCTGTTTATCTGCGAGATCTGGTGGATATCCGGAGCGGATATCAAAGTCCTGCGCGTTATTTAAACTTTTACACCTGGCGCGACGAACAGGGGAAGTGGCAGCGCACACGGGCCGTGACGCTTGCTGTGCAGATGCGCAGCGGGGAGCAGATTGCACAGTTTGCGGAGCACGTTCAAGAGAAAATCGACGAGACGAAGAAATTGTTACCTTCGGACTTGATCATTGCGGCCACATCCGATCAGCCGCGACAGGTGAAAGAGAACGTCGATCTCTTCATGGACGCGCTGTACGAAGCGATCGCACTGGTGGTGCTCGTATCACTCATCGGATTCTGGGAATGGCGCTCGGCCGTGCTGATGGCAATTTCGATTCCGATTACGCTGGCAATGACGTTTGGATTTGCCCATCTGCTGGGCATCGATATCCAGCAGGTTTCGGTCGCTACATTGATTATCGCGCTCGGGCTTCTCGTAGATGATCCTGTGGTGGCCGGGGATTCGATCAAACGGTCGCTGGACGATGGCCATCCACCGGTGATTGCTGCGTGGCTGGGGCCGACGAAACTGGCGCACGCGATTCTGTTTGCCACGATTACAAACATTGTGGCGTATCTTCCGTTTCTGATGCTGACAGGCACGACAGGCGAATTTCTCTACAGCCTGCCAGTGGTGATGACGTGCGCGCTGGTGGCCTCGCGGCTGGTTTCAATGACGTTTATACCGTTTCTGGCCTACTACCTGCTGCGACCCTCAAAGAAAAAAGAAAGCACCATGGAGGAACGCGAAGCGAGCGGATTTACGGGCTTCTATTATCGCGTGGGGAAATTTGCGATCGACCATCGCTGGCCTGTGTTTGGAGCATCACTGCTGTTTTTGGCGCTGGGCGGATTTTTCGGGCATCGGTTGAAGACGCAGTTTTTCCCGGATGATGTGCAGTATTTGTCGTTCCTGGATGTATGGCTGCCAAATGATGTGCCGCTGACGGTGACCAACCGGTCCGCCCTGCAGGTGGAAAATCTAGTGCGGACGACAGCCGAGAACTACGCGAAAGAGCACCCGGGCAAAGACGGGAAACCTCAGCCGGTGCTGAAATCGTTGACGACATTCGAGGGCGGCGGAGGCCCGAGGTTCTGGTTTTCCGTGACGCCGCAATTGCAGCAGCTAAATTACGCGCAAATAATTATCGAGCTGTATAACAAAGACGACACGCCAAAACTCGTAAGCGCGTTTCAGGATGCAATTTCGAAGAATGCGCTCGGCGCGCGTGTGGACGTGCGTCAGTTGCAGACGAATCCGGTGGATTATCCAGTGGAATTGCGCGTTACCGGGCTCGCAGACGTCAGCGCGCTCGACGAGGCAAAGGATATCGCGACACTGCGCTCCATTGCCGGCAAGGTGACCGCAATTCTGAGCTCCACTCCTACATCGGCTCGGGTTCGCGATGATTGGGGACCGGAAGGCTTTCAGGTATCACTCAAAGTGGACCCGGATCGTGCCAATCTGGCGGGCGTCACGAATCAGGACGTGGCAAATTCATCGAGCGCGGCGCTGAGTGGAGCGTCGGTGACCACTTTGCGGCGAGGCGATCAACAAATTCCAGTGGTTGCGCGGCTTCGGATGGAAGAGCGAGTAAACCTCTCTGACGTTCAGAATCTTTATGTGTATTCGTCGCAATCGAATAACAAAGTGCCGCTGCTCGAAGTCTCATCCGTCGAGAACACGCTGCAAAATATGCGCATACGGCGTCTCGAACATTTCCGGACGATTTCCGTGCAGAGCTTCACGCAACCCGGATTTCTGGCTTCGGAGGTATTCACTCCCGCTGCTCCGAAACTAAAGGAACTCGAAAATTCGCTGCCACCCGGCTACAAAGTTATCGTGAGCGGCGAGCAAGCCAAACAGGTGGATGGATTCAGGAATTTGAGCGTGGTAATGGCGATCTCGATTGGGATGATTTTTCTTGCGCTTGCCTTTCAATTTAGGCATTCAATCAAGCCGATACTGGTTCTGGCCGCCGCGCCATATGGAGTTTCTGGAGCGCTGATCGCGCTATACATCATGGGCTCTCCGTTCGGATTCATGGCGTTTCTCGGAATCGCGAGTTTGATTGGAGTAATCGTGAGCCACGTGATTGTGCTCTTCGATTTCATCGAGGAGATGCACGAGAAAGGGGAGCCACTCGAGCAGGCATTGCTGGACGCCGGTATCGTCCGGCTGCGACCCGTGATGATCACGGTGGGCGCGACGATTTTGGCGCTCTTTCCGCTTGCGATTCACGGCGGGCCGCTGTGGCAGCCACTTTGCTACGCGCAGATTGGTGGACTGGGTGTGGCGACGTTCATCACGCTGCTGCTGGTGCCCGTGCTTTATTCGATTTTCGTGCTCGATTTGAAGATTGTGACCTGGGGCAAAATGGAGGCCCATTCAGCGGATCACCTTAATCTTCAACCGAAAGGAGAACTACCGACATGAAGCGCGGCGCAAAATTCATCCCGCTGGTAGTTCGAGGTGCTCTCCCTTTGGTCATTTTAGTTGCGGTCGGAGGTTTGACCCCTGCCGCCTTTGCGCAGAGCGAACCCTCGACGCCGCCCGCTCAAAAAGATGCCGACGTGATGCTGCAGATGAGCCGTTCATTTCAAGATTTGGCGAAGCGAGTCTCGCCGGCCGTTGTCGAAGTGCTCGTCACGGGCTATGGATCACCGAGCGATGAAGACGAAAAGGCGTCGAGCGCGGTAGGGCGTGAGCGTGCGGTTGGGTCCGGTGTAATCGTCGATTCGGATGGATACATCGTTACAAACGCTCACGTCGTGAAGGGCGCGGACCGAGTGCGTGTGGCGCTGACTCCGCCGATAACCGACGAATCGCAAGCGGAAGGCTTGCTCAAGGCGCACGGGCGAATCCTGCCGGCGCGAATCATAGGTGTGAGTAAGCTGATCGACCTCGCAGTACTAAAAGTGGAAGCAACCGGCCTGCCGACGCTTCCGATTGCCCGCTACAATCGGGTGCAGAAGGGAGAAATCGTGCTGGCGTTTGGCAGCCCGGAGGGTTTGCAGAATTCCGTGGCGTTCGGATTGGTCAGCTCGGTTCTGCGGCAACAAAACCCGGACGACCAGATGGTGTACATACAGACGGACGCGGCGATCAATCCCGGAAATAGCGGCGGCCCGCTGGTGGACGTGGAAGGCAACGTGGTGGGCATCGACACTTTCATTTATTCGAAGTCCGGGGGCAATGAAGGATTAGGGTTTGCGATTCCGGGTGGCATCGTGCGGTTTGCGTACGAAGAAATTCGTAAGTATGGAAGAGTACGGCGGCGCGCGATTGGCGCCGATCTTCAGTCGCTAACGCCAGAACTGGCCGGCGGCCTGGGACTCTCGACGGATGTGGGAGCGATTATTTCGGACGTTGAACCCGGCGGCCCTGCGGACCGGGCGGGATTGAAAACGGGCGACGTGGTGGTGAGCCTCGACGGCTTCCCGGTTAATAATGTGCCGCTCTTTACGCTCGGTCTGTATGTGCTGAATTCAGGTGGTTCGGCGAAGCTCGGAATTCTGCGCGGCACGCAAAAGCTCGATATCGATGTGGCGGTCGTCGAGCCGCGCAGCGACCCGCAGCGGCTGTCCGAGATGGCTGAGCCAGCCAAGGGCCTTATTGCGAGATTGGGGATCGTGGGCATCACAGTTACGCCGGAAGTGGCTGAGTTTTTAGGCGGCCTGCGCATGCCTTCAGGAGTGGCGGTGGCGTCGCTGGTGTCTGACCAACTCGCGGTTGACTCCGGGCTGGCAGAAGGGGACGTGATTCACACTTTGAACCGAGTTCGAATCAGTACAGTGGATGATCTTCGCGCGGCTTTCACGAGTCTGAAGCCAGGAGAGCCCGCTGCGATGCTGGTGGAGAGAGCCGGGAAGTTCACGTACCTGACGTTCGAAATGGAATAACGGACGGAAACATTCCCGGCGCCACGGCTTTTTTGCGGTTTCTTTTCAGCGCTTCTGATAATTCGCGTTTTGCGTTGCGACTGTGAGTTGTTTGCTGACGCCTTCGACCGTCGTACTGGATACGTGGTTCGTCCCGTCCGGCAGTCGATCAAATCTGACGGTGAGATTCATGCCGTCGCTCGGGCCGTCCATGTAAGACGCGATCTGGATGCTCTCGAGCTGCTTCTGTTCCTTATTGATCGTCAAAGTCATGGAATCGCCGGGCTTCACGTAGTTGTGGATGACGAGCTTTAAGCCGCCCGGCCCCGGCTCCATGGAAATGTTCCCTTTGGCATAGGCAGCTTGAATTAGATCTTTGTCCGGGGGAACATACTGCTGGGCAAGGGCTTTCATTTGTTCCGCGTAGTCCTCGTATTCTTCTTTTTTCTTTTCGACGACACGCTGACGCAGCCGGCCACCACGACCTCCTGAATCCTGGGGTTGCGCCGCCGCCGGCGCGGGATCTAAGGAAGTCTTCTGCGGCTTCCCATCCGGGCCGTTTTGAACCTGGAAGTGCTGTTGCTTTTTCTCCTGCCCTTTCAAGCTGATCGTGACGGTCTCGACCCATGTGTATTGCGCCAGGGCCTGTTTATTCTTTGCCATCGATTCTTTGAGCTGCGCGACTTGCTGTTGAAGACCGCCTTCCTGGGCGTAGAGGGCGCAGGCGGAGGCAAAGGACGCGACAAACAGAAGGGAAAGCAAACTCTTCCGGGACATTTTCGATCTCCTTCAAAGTAATAAGGGAAACTGGATTACTAGATCCGAGCCAGGCGCACTCTTATACGTCTGGCAATGGCTTCTGTAAAGACAATAAGTCCGGAGAAAGATCGAGAAAAAGAACAAACTGCCTTCTAGCAACTAGTCCGGAAGGCGAAATACGAGCCTGATATCGTCTTGGACTGGAATGCGGCGACCTTCAAAGAGCGTTGGACCGTAGCGCCATTCACGAACAGCAGTCACGGCCGCTGCTACGAGTGGTTCCGGACCACTCACCGGCTGGACGCTCTGGACGTTCCCGTCCGCGCTAATCACTGCGCGCAATCGTACCGTGCCTTCAATCCCCTGCTCTTTGGCTTCAACCGGGTAAAAAGGTGAAACTCGCTTCAGCGGTCGGCCAACAACGAGATCTTTGGCCGGTCTTTGCGAGCTAAGGTTATGAGGCACCGGGATGGAACGCTTAGAACTGATCGCGACTGTGGAGGAAGCGCTGACAGCTTCTTCCGGCAAGCTTATCGCGGCGCTTGGAGTCGCTACCGGCCGCGGCATACTCACCGGCG
>Ga0210394_10002976_pt1 | contig 22209 bp, 21 predicted proteins | sample IncBWC12MmetaG_FD_160121 | JGI IMG/M metagenome (GOLD analysis project Ga0210394, IMG submission 160121) | Forest soil microbial communities from Barre Woods Harvard Forest LTER site, Petersham, Massachusetts, United States - Inc-BW-C-12-M | ecosystem: Environmental > Terrestrial > Soil >... | reverse complement strand
CCGACTACCGGGCTGCATTTCGACGATATACAGAAATTGCTGACGGCATTTCGCAAATTGATCGAGGGTGGCGCTTCGGTGCTGATCATCGAGCACAATCTGGACGTGATCAAATCGGCGGACTGGGTGATTGATTTGGGTCCGGAAGGCGGCGAGGCCGGCGGGCGCGTGGTGGCGGCGGGAACGCCGGAGCAAGTGGCGCGCAATCAGCAGTCGCACACCGGAAATTATCTGGCGCGCGTGCTGAACGGGCGCAACGGCGCGAATCATGGCAATCCTGCGGCGGAGAAAGGTGATGCTTCTGCCGCGCCGCCGCTCGATTTGCCTACGGAATGAAACGGCGGAGTACTCTATTGATGAAGCCGCTGGTGTTTGGCGCATGGAGCGTGTTTTTAGGCGCGGCGCTGCTGCCCTTAGCGGGCCCCGCATTTGCGCAGACCGTTGGAACTTCTCGCACGAAAATCCCGCAAGATCCTACTGCAAGCGAATTGAATCGTCTGCTGGCTGCCGCGCAGGACGCCGTGAACAAACAGGATTACGCGAGCGCGGCGCAGGATTATCAGCAGTACCTCGCCAAGAAACCGGATGATGCCGTAGTGCATTACGATTTGGGCTACGCGTACACGGCGATGCAGAAGCCCGCGGAGGCGAAGAGCGAGTATGAGAAAGCGATTGCGCTTGATCCGAAGATGGCGTCGGCGTATCAGAATTTGGGAGTGACGCTGATTCCTACCGATCCTGCGGCGGCGATCGAGCCTTTGCAGCACGCGGCGGAACTGATGCCGGAGGACGCGCGGACGAAGTGGCTGCTGGGCATCGCGCTGGAGGCGACGAAGAAGGACGCGCTGGCCATCGAACAGTATCAAGCGGCGGAAAAACTGGATGCCACGAACGTTGAGATTCCCAATTCGCTGGGATTCGCGCTGCTGAGGACTGGACACGCGGGCGATGCCGAGATCGCATTTCGCCAGGCGCTGGCGCTGCAGCCCGCGGGGGCGGCGGCCGATCAGGCGCACCGGGGATTGTTGCAGGCCCTGCTGGCGGAGCGAAAGAACGACCAAGCGGCGACGGAAATGGGCGTCTATCTCGCCGCGCATCCGAACGATGCCTCCCTGCAGCTGGAGCACGCTTCCCTGCTGGTGGATGCGGGGAAGGATGATGCTGCGCTGGCCGAATTGGATAAGGCCGCGGCGGCGGGGCCCGAATCTCTTCGCGCTTTGAAATTGCGCGCGCTGATTTATTTCCACAAGAAGCAGTACGACAACGCCGTGCCGGCGCTGCTGAAAGCCATCGCGCTCGCGCCGCAGGATCCGGACCTTCCGGCGCAACTGGGGCACGTTTACCTCGAGAAAAAGGACTATGCGAATGCGGTGAACGCGCTGGTCGTCGCGATTAAAATGAATCCGCAGTCCCTCGATGTGCTGAAGGACCTGGTGACGGCGGAATATCTGAATAAGAATTACGTCGCGACGCTGCACGGCCTGGATGTATTGGCGCAAAGGGAAACACCGCCGCTGGGAAGCTGGTTCGTGCGCGCCACTTGTTACGATAAACTGGGGCAGGTGGCCCCGGCACTCGAGGCGTACAAGAAATTCCTGGAACTGAACAAGGACGAAAACAGCGACATGTACTTCGAAGCAAGCGCACGCGTTCGAACACTGACCCGGGAGCTCACGAACAAGAAGAGGTAGTACATTGCCGGCACGTGGTGGTTTTTGGGCAGCCGTTTTTTTGGTGGCGCTGGTTGCGGGGTCTTTGCTGGCCCAGGACCGGGCGGCGGAGTTGCGTTCGCGGTTCGAAAAGGAGACCGATCCTGTACGCAAGGCTCGACTGGCGGAGCCGCTAGCGGATGCGGAATTTCGCAACCTGCACGAGAAGATGGACGCGGGAGATTTAGCGGCTGCGGCTGAGATTGCGCGAAGCGTGCGCGATGAGGCGGCGGCCGGCAAGAAATCGCTGGACGCGAAGAGCCGCGACGCAGAAGCGCACCCCGAAGGCTACAAGCAGCTGGAAATTTCGGTGCGCGAGTCATTGCGGCGTTTGGACGACATCCTGGTGAGTCTGGCGAAGGACGAGCAAGCGCCGTTCGCGGAGGTTCGCAAGGACCTCGCTGAGCTGGACCGGCAGATGATTCATCAACTGTTTCCGAAGCGGCCGGAGACGGCGCCGGCGACTACGCCGGAGAAACCGAAGAGTTAGGAGCGCGCAATGTTGCGGCAGATGCGGAGGCTCGGGATCTGGTCGATGCTGCTGGTGGCGGTGACGGCGATTTCGGCGCGGTGCGTTCAGGCGCAGGAAGCGAAGAAGGATTATTTGACGGACGCGGAAGGCGATCGCATACGCGATGCGGTGACTCCTCCGGAGCGGATGAAGCTCTTCGTGGTGTTTGCGGACGACCGGCTGAAGAAATTTCAGTATGAGTTGACGCGCACCGTGCCGGAAGGGCGGCGGGCTGAAATATTGAACGGCTTGCTGAACGCGTACGCGGGATGCATTGACGACGCCGCCGATCAGATCGAAGTGGCGCGGGAAAAGCAGGTGGATATTCGCGCGGCGCTGAAAAAAATGCAGTCGAAGGGCAAGGAATTTCTGGAAACGCTGCAGAAGATCAATCAGGGCGGGCCGGAGTACGACATTTACAAGGACACTTTGCAGGACGCGATCGAAGGGACGCAGGACGCTTTGAGCGACGTGGATAAAGCGTTGCAGGAATTGAACACGGCGCCGGTGCGGAGAAAGCCATCGTGACAAAACGCCGCGTGAAGAACGCCGTACCGGGCGGCGAACGGATTTTCCAGCGGATTTATACACGTCTGGGCTGCGAAGGGCGGCCGCCGCGTTTCGTCGTGGAGTTTCATCCCTACACGGACCTGACGCACACAATTCGTTTGCGGGAAGATACGGCATACGTGCGGCTGTCGGATGCGTTGCACGATGCGCCGCATCCGGTGGTGGAAGCAACCGCTGCGATTTTGCTGGGGCGTTTGTATCGGCGGGAGCCGCCGAAGGAATTGCTGCAGACTTATCGCGAGTTTTCCTACGCAGGAACTACGCGGCGGCGATTGCTGGTTCTGCGGCAGCGACGGGCGCGGCGGGTGGAACATCGGCCGGCCGGGACGCATCATGACCTTGATCAGCTATTTGAGCGGCTGAACGAGCGCTATTTTGCTGGAGCGCTTACGAAGCCACGGCTCGGTTGGAGCCGGCGGGTGTGGAGCAGTTTGCTGGGATGTTTTGATCCGGCTCTGCAGCAGATTGTGATAAACCGGCAGCTGGATCGCGAGGGCGTGCCGGAATTCGTGGTGGCTTATGTGATGTACCACGAGATGCTACACGTGAAACATCCGATGAAGTTCGCGCGGTGCCGTCGGGAATCTCATGGGGCGGAATTTCGTAAGGAAGAAAAGAAGTTTGTGGATTATCAGCGGGCTATGAAGTTTTTGGATCGGTTTCCGGGACGGTGATGTGGGTTCTCGTCGCTCGAAGCATCTGACTTTTCCGCGACGTTCGCGAAAAAGCAGATCCCTCTCGGCGTCCCGCGCCCGCCAAAATGCGGGGGGAAAGAGAAAGCGCGGGACTGCGTTCGGGATGACAGCAAAAACAACGCTTCAGCGAAGTCTTACTTCTTGGAGAGCTTTTCGATTTTCTCGCGCACTTTCTTGGCGTCGGGAGCGTTCGGCAATACCTGCAGATATTCCTTGTAGTAGCGTAGGGCCTCGGACGGGTCACCTTTCTTCTCGTAGCACTCGGCCAATAGCAGGCGCGGCTTGGCAAAATTGGCGCGCAGGCTGACGGCATGTTCGAATCGGCTGATGGCGGCGTCCACATCACCTTTGTGCAGATAAAACATTCCAACGTCAATATCTTGTTGCGCGTGGAACGGGTCCCAGGCGGGATCGTCTTCGGGCGGTAAGACGCCGGGCTTGGTTTTTTTGGGGGCGTCGGCGGGAGTCTTCGCGGGCGCGGGATCCTCTGGCGGCAGCTCCTTTTTCGAGGACGACTCCTGCGAGGAGTCCGAGCTGGGGTCGGGGTTTGCGGTCGGGCGCGGCGGCGCCGCGGCGGGGGGCTGCTGTGGTTGTGGCGCAGTGGCGGGTTGTCCGGGCTGCTGGCCGTGCGTTTCTTGCTGGTCTTGCTGGGCGTAGCTGACCGGCGCTGAGCGTAGCGCCGCCACGGGTAACATTCCTGCGAGAAGAATCAACAGAGCGAATTGTGAGACTTTGCGACGCATCAGGCTCCTGCAGCAATTAGATAGCGTTTGCTATCATGAACGTTGTACGCGGCCCCGTCGATCGAACATGTTCCACCACGCGGGCCGCTGTAAGCTATTGTAACTCGCCGCCATGGAACTCCGCGAAAAAGTCGCGCAATTGCCCACACAGCCCGGGGTGTACATGTTCCAGGACGCCGGCGGGAAGATCTTGTACGTGGGCAAGGCGAATTCGTTGCGCAGCCGGGTGCGGTCTTACTTCCTGGAATCGCACTGGCAGGATGCGAAGACCGGCTCGCTGGTGCGCGAGATCGCGGACATTGATTACATCGTCGTGGACAATCAGAAGGAAGCGCTGGCGCTTGAAAATAATCTGATCAAGCAGCACAAGCCGAAATTCAACGTGCTGCTGCGCGACGACAAGACTTACCCGTACATTCGGTATACCGCTTTTGAAAAATATCCACGCGTCTATGTGACGCGGCGACTGAACAAGGATGGCTCGATTTATTTTGGGCCGTATTTTCCGGCGCGGCTAGCCTATTCGATGGTCAATCTGATTCACAAACATTTTCTGGTGCCATCGTGCACCGTGGATCTGACGCGCGCGCATCCGCGGCCCTGTCTGCAGTATTACATTCACCGTTGTCTGGGTCCGTGCGTCGCGGGACTGGTGACGGATCAGCGTTACAGCGAGGCGGCGCGCGACGTGCGGCTATTTCTGGAGGGGCGGCGCAGCGATTTGGCGCAGAGCCTGAAAGACCGCATGCGATGCGCTTCGGAAGCGGAGCGTTATGAGGAGGCCGCGGGGTATCGGGATCTGTTGCGCACGCTGAACGAGATGGAGGAGCGGCAGAAAATCGCCTCGGCTTCGGGCGACGATACCGACGTGCTGGCTTGGTACGCCGAGCCGCCGCAGGTGGCCGTGAATTTGTTCCACTTGCGCGGCGGCAAGGTGGTGGACCGGCGGGATTTTTATTGGGAGGACATGGAGGAATTCAAGCCCGAGGAATTTCTACCTTCGTTGATCAAGCAGCTGTATTTGGATGCTGCTTACCTGCCGCGTTACATTCACACGCCGATGGAATTTGAGGATAGCGCGCTGATCGAGGAAGTACTCACGGAGCAAGCGGGCCACCGCGTGGAGATTGTGAATCCGCAGCGCGGGCAAAAACATGCCTTCCTGGAACTGGTGGAGAAAAATGCGCAACATTCGTTTATTCAGCGTTTCCGCGTTCTGAAGCCGAGTTCCGCGGCGATCGTGGACGCGCTGGAATCGGCGCTGGGGTTGGCGGAGCCGCCGAAACGGATCGAGTGCTTCGACATTTCACACATACAGGGATCGGATACGGTGGCTTCGATGGTGGCGTGGGAATCGGGAAAGATGAAAAAAGCGGACTACCGGAAATTTATTATTCGCGGCGAAGCGATGCCGGAAGGCGCGGAAAAATCCGCGGGAATTTTGCGTGATGATTTTGCGAGCATGCAGGAAGCGGTGGAGCGGCGGTATCGGCGTCTGCAGCAGGAAAAGAAACCGCTGCCCAGCTTAATTTTGATTGATGGCGGGATCGGGCAATTGCACGCGGCGGCGAAGGCACTGGACAAGTTGGCGATTATCAATCAGCCGCTGGCGAGTATCGCGAAGAAAGAAGAAATTCTTTACGTGCTGGGACGCGAGGACGAACCGGTAGTGCTGGAGCGGCATTCGCCGGTGTTGCACCTAGTCCAGCAGATTCGCGACGAGACCCATCGCTTCGCGGTGACGTTCCATCGCCAGCGGCGATCGAGCCGGCGGTTGCGGACGGCATTGACGGAGATACGCGGCGTGGGACCGCGCACGGCGCAGAAGCTGCTGCAACGATTCGGCAGCGTGGCGCAGCTGCGCCAGCTCTCCTTGGATCAGTTAGCAGCTGAGGTTCCGCGGGCGCAGGCGCAGCGCGTGTTCGAAGCGCTGCGCGAGACCCAGTCCCCCGAAGCCCCAAGCGTATGAAAGGTCATCAAGCCCCGCCCACATCGACGGGGCCTGATGGCCGATGCGCACACGATCACGCGATCACCCAATTTCACGAACGCACGATTCGCCTGAGGCGTTAATTCATCAAGGGTAGCTCACCACCGTGACCGGAGTATCCGGGTTGGCGATCGTGGACGACCCGCCTGTGCCGTTGATCACGTTCAAGATGCCACCCGCGCCCGAGGTGTTAAGAAAGATCGTCAGCAGATCATTCATGCTCTCTAGCGGGAGGGTGGGGGGAACCTCGAACGCATTCGCAGCGTAGATGTTTATGCCCTGGTTGAAGAAGCTGTAGCTGCCCATGCCGTACCCGTTGAAGTGGGTGACGTGATTCGCGACTTTGAACGCCGCCCAACCGTCCACGCCGGGAGCTTCCATCCACGCCGCCTGGCTGGGCGGATCGTAAGGCATTTCGTTCTGCAGGAAAATGTCGGTGCCGCCATTGCCGTTCCAGATGACCTCGTACTTTTGATAATGTTCGATGAACAGACCGTAGGCGGTGACGTTGTCGCCGTTGACGACGAGGCCCGTGTCACCGGTATTGATCGTCCAACCCACACCGTTGCCATGGTCAGCGCGCCAGCCCCAAATATCGTCGAGGATCACGTTGTCGCTATTCACCAATAGACTGATCGTGGCGCTGCCCGCTTCCGCTCCGCCGATTCGGAAGAACACATCCTGAATGGCCGACGGGTCCGAGGCTGCCCGGTCATCACCCAGGAAGGAAAGGAAACTGCCGACTTCGAGCAGGACAGGAGAATTCGTCGGGCCCGCATCGAAAATAATCCCGGAGACCAGCACGCCTCTGGCGCTCAGTACTCGCATCGACGCATCCCCGTTTTGCGGGATCAGCGTCGGGAAACCCAGACCGAGCACGACAGTATCGGGATAGGGGACAATGATGGCACGGTCCAGGTTATAGACACCTGGCGTCAAGATCAGGTTCTTGCCGAGCAGCAATTCCAGATTGATCTTTGCGACGCTATCGGTCGGCTGCGCAACGAAGAAGCGATCGATCGGCACGGACGAACCGGGCGTTGCGCCGGCGGCCCATGACGCGCCTGAGGTGTTGCGTTGCACCGCCGGCAAGAAGACGTTGTAGTTCCCATCGGGGTCCAGGTACAGGTAGGGCTCCTCGCGCGTCACCGGGCTGGTGGCAAGCGTGGTGTACGGTCCACTGCAGGGCGTCACCTCGGGGAAACATTGAGCGGGCGCGCCGACGACGCCGGAGAACACTTGGTTCCACACGCCGTTGGTCCAACCATCAATGTTGCTGTTCCTGGTGATCCACTGCTGCTGTGTGGCATTAATAATTGTGCCAGCCGTGAACTGTGAATCCGCGATGAACCCGCCACTGGCGAAGCCCGGACCGCTGCAGTAGTCAAACAGGAACAGGTTGCCATTGATCTGGACGCGGCGGATGGGCGAGGCTTGCGATACGGCCCAGAACTCGGCACTGGAAGTGCACGCAGACGCGGTGACTACGTTGATGGTCAGGTTGGATAACGAGCGCCAAAAGTTTTCGAGCGCGGTGCAGCTGCCGCTGACGCATTGGTTGGATACATTGATTGCGCCGTTTATGGTGACGTCGGAAGGGGAAAGGCCGAGGCCCGCTACCGAGGTGTAATAGCCGACTTGAAAGATGAGTGGGTTGGCGCTGGAACCGTAGGTGCCGGGCTCGAATAGAAATGCGTAACGTTGCGTGCCGAACTGGTTGGGGACTTGTGTGCCGGCGACCGCGTCCACCGTCGCTTGGATCGTGCTTTGCGGCGTGCTGGGAGTGAAGATGTAGACGTTTGAGCCGAAATTGGGTTGGCCGGACCATGCTGGCTGAGCCGGGACGGTTACAGTGGCGACGCCGGATGCAGGCTGGGATGACGGTGTGGCGGCGGATATTGGTGGGGCGAAGGTTGCCGCCAGGAGGGTTGCGATGAATGCAAGACGTAGTGTGTCAAACGGGACTGCGGTGAAGCGGTGATGCTTGACTGTCCTCATATGGCTACTCCTTTAATCGGTTATTTGGTAAGCATTGGTTCTCCCCCCGGGGACGGAGTCTACTCCCAGTTCGTTGGCTGGCGCAATCGGAAATGACTTTCGTCCCGAGTTTAGGGTTTGCGCCAGGGATGCCGATCGTGAGTTCCTCGCCGCACGAAGATGCGGAATATTTTCTAGCGATCGGTGCCGGAAATTGTTTGGGCTGTCTGCGAGTAGCGTTCGGGGTGTAGGATCGCTGCCACGTTCGAACTGGAAATGCGTTTCTGATCACTGAGAGGCGGTATGAACATCGGCTTCACACACCCGGCCAGATCGGGGCGAGTTCCCTGCTTGCGGCACGCCGCCATTGTGGCATTGGGCGTCGCTTTGATCGCCGCGCCGACTTTTTTTCTAAGGCCAACCGCGGCTAGCGCCGCGCCGCAAGCTTCTCCTCTGGAAGCGCTCGCGAAACTGCGCGACGCCTGGGTGCAAGACCTGCGGACGAAACAGCTGGAACCGATTTTGAAGTTTTATGCTGCGGACGCCGCGTTCCTGCAACCCGACGGCGAACGTATCACGGGTTCCATGGCGATCCGCACGCTCTTCCAAACCATTATGGCGAGCTTCAACAGCGACCTCACGCTGCACAGCCAAAATCTTGAAGCTTCCGGCGATCTGGCGTACGACAGTGGCGACTTCCAGGAGACGCTCAGCAACATCGCCACCGGTGCGAAAATTAATTCCAAAGGCAGCTACGTGATCATTTACAAGCGGCAGGCAAACGGCGCGTGGCAAATCGTGCAGCAGGTGTGGACCGGCACCCCGCCGCCGGGCACATAGACCACGCATCAACTTTTTCTTCGGATACCGGGAATCAGTTCGACTGCCCGCGGCTCGCTGGCGGCACAATTCCGTTCATCCGCAGATACTCCACCATCTGTCCGTAATGGTCGTAAGCGTGCGCCACGCCAAATGCGGCCAGACGCAAACGCGTCGATTTGCTGTGCTCCGCGTTTTGCAACATGTTCTCGGTGGTCAACGTAGCCGCGGCCTTGTGCCCCAGCGCAAATGAATCTTTCAGCAGTTTGATGATCTCCGCTTTGCTCTTCACGTTCTCCGCACCGTTCTCACCCTGCAAGCTGTCCGGCACTTTGTCCCCGGTCATCGGCGACCAAATAAAATAATTGGAAATCGCCACGTGTTTCACCTGCATGGCGAACGTGCGCACTCGCTTATACTCGCTACCCGGAATTTTCAAACTCTCCGGAGAAAAGTTGAATCTGTCTTCCGGCATGGCTTCGGCAGCGCCCAGAATTTCCCTTTCGATCGCGCTGATCTCGCCGTCCATCACCGAAGCTACCGTCGGTGCAGGCTGCGCTGCAGCTTGCGCCGGTACGGGCGGGGGCGCACTGGAGACTGCGCCGCTCGTCACCCCAGATCGCAAAGCGGCCAAGGGAAAGATCAGCATCGCCAACAGCAAAAGGAGCGGTTTTCGAGTCATTGGAGTGAGTCTCCTCCATTAGGTAGTAGTTGGGTTTACGATTCGCGGCTTTTCATCTGCGAATCACTCGCGTTTTCCAGTCACTCTGGCGTGATGCCTTCGGCGATAAATAGGCGGGTCGTCGCTGCGCTTAGCCGGAACGGCTTGATCGCCGCATAGGCCGGCGATTCGTACCACTCGCGCGCTTTCTCCACGCTGTCAAACGCGATGATCACGATGTGCTTGGGCGGTTCGCCCTCCAGAGCCTGGGTCTTGCCGCCGCGCAAGACATAGTGGTGATTGAAAGGCGCGAGCGTTTCCGGCACCTTCTCCCCGTATTTCTGCATCCTAGCCGGGTCCGTAACCTCCACTTCCGCGATGACGTAGCCCGGTGCCACCTTTGCTTGCTGCGCGTGAATCACCTCCGCGCCCACAACCCCGAGCGAGACACCCACGAGCATGGCCCACGCCAGCTTGGGATTTTTCTTCACAGGATCATTCCCCTCCGCGGATTATCGCGGGTAGACACCGGGCCGAAAATGCGATCAGCGAGACCGGAACAAGGCTTGCACGGCAACAATCCTTTTCCGCATCCCTTCGTGATCATTCATATCGCAGCGCCACCAGCGGGTCTACGCGGATCGCGCGGCGGGCCGGAATGTAACAGGCGAGCAGGGCTACGCCGACGAGGAGGAGCGCGACGCCTGCAAACGTCCATGGATCCGTGGGCCGCACGCCGTAAAGCAGACCGGCCATCAGGTGCGACACCACTAGCGCGCCGACAAGCCCGACGGCAGCGCCAGTGGCGGCCAGGCCCACTCCTTGACGCAGAACCATGCGCAGGATGTCGCGGCTTTTCGCCCCCAGCGCAAGGCGAATTCCGATCTCGTGCGTGCGCTCGCTTACGATGTAAGAAATCACGCCGTAAATTCCCATCCCCGCCAGCAGCAAAGCTGTCAGCGCAAACAACCCGACAATTTCCATCGAGAAGCGTCTCTCGGACAGAGACGCGGAAAGCGCGTCATTCAGCGTCAGAGCCCCAAAAACAGGCAGTTCCGGGTTGACGGATTGCACTTGCTCGCGTAACTGCGCGGGAATCGCGGCGGTATCCAGCTGCCCGCGCAAGAATATGGCCCAATCTTTAGCCGTCCTCTGATAGAAGCTCAGATACATCTGTGGGACGGTTGCGTCCGCCAGCGATTCTGTGCGCGCGTCCGCGATCACGCCGACCACGCTGTTCCAGGCAAAAGAAGCGCGGTCGCCCGGCACTCGTAATTTAATTCGCTTGCCCACCGGATTTTCATTCGGCCAGTAGGTCTGCGCGAACGCGTCGTTGATCATCACCACGAGAGGCGCGTTTTCGTCGTCCGCTTCGCCGAATAACCGGCCGCGCAGCAAGGTCATGCCCAACAAGTGAAAATATTCCGGCGTAACGATGGAAGCGTCCACCAAGGGCGCCTGGTTGATGGGTGTCTCGCGGCCTTCGATGATCAGCGAGTATGGGTTCAGATCGTTTCGCGTGTGGCCTAAGGGAAGGGCTGCCAGATCACCCACGGCGATTTCTTCCACACCGGGCAGCGTCCCGCCGCGTCGCAAAACTTCGCGCAAGAACGGCGCCTGCAGAGCAGGTGTGCGATAGCTGTCCGTCGCGGGATCATTCGGTATGGGTAGCCAAGTGCGAACCGCCATTACATTCTGCGGGTTGTATCCCAGAGGCGCACGCAACAAGTCCGCAAAACTGCGCAGCAGCAGGCCCGCGGCAATCATCAGCACCAGCGACAGCGCAAATTCCGTTACCACCAGCACGCGACGCGTGCGCGCCTGATCGCTGGAGCCCGTCGATCCGCGCGCTTCCTGCTTGAGCATGTGCGTCAAATCCGGCCGACCGGCGTGCAGCGCGGGAGCCAGGCCGAAGATGGCGCCAGCGATGACCGTGGCTATCAGAGCGAAGAGCAGCACGGGCCAGCTAATCGTTACCTCGTTGAGGCGCGGCAGGGTGTCTGGCACGATTTGCAGCAGAAATCCCTTCGCGCAGTAGAGAATTGCCAAGCCGACGATTCCGCCGACGAGCGAAAGCAGCAAGCCTTCGGTTAGGAGTTGCCACAGCAACCGCATGCGCTCGGCGCCGAGCGCCTGCCGCACGGCCATCTCGCGGCCTCGGGCGCTCGCACGTGCGAGCAGCAGGTTCGCGACATTTACGCAGCCGATCAGCAACACCAATCCGACAGCTCCCAGCAACAGGATCAACGACTGACGAACATCGCCCACCACCGTCTGCTGCAGCGGCACCAGGCGCACTTTCCAGGCGCTCTGCCGCGGATAATCCTGCGGAAATTCCTTCTGCAGGGATGCGACTAAGGCGTCTAGGCGGCTCTGCGCTTCGCTGATCGTTAGTCCGGGTTTGATTCGCGCGATGATCGGCGCAAGAAAATGGGACGCGCGCAACGGATCAGGCGCGGGCGGGCCGGCAAAACCTGTTCCGGCCCACAGCTGGGTGCTCCTTTGCGCGGCGGTTTGTCCCGGGTCGCGAAAACTGGCGGGCATCACTCCGATGATTTGATACAAGTCGTTGTCGAGCCGGATGTTTTTACCCATGATCTGCGGGTCGCTTGCGAAGGCGCTCTTCCACAAGCGGTCGCTGATGAGAACTTCGAGGGTAAACCCCGGTGTAGTGTCTTCGGGATTGAAACTATGTCCCAGCTCCGGCTTTGCCCCCAATAGGGCAAAATAATTCGGCGAGACAGCGGCGAAGAGGATTCGTGTAGGCTCGGACGAACCGGTGACATTCACGTCCCCGCCCCCTTCCGGTGAAACATATTCAAAAATGCCCGAGCGCTGAAAATCGTGCCATTCGGGCACGGACATTCCTACGTCCAGCGCACCTACGCCGGGAAGATCATCCACCACGCTTACCAGCTGCTCGGGATGCGGGTAGGGCAAGGGGTGCAAGAGCGTCGCATCAACGACACTGAAAATCGCGGTCGTCGCGCCGATGCCTATAGCAATTGTTAGGACAGCGATGGTGGTAAAGCCCGGAGCTTTGCGCAGCATGCGCGCGGCGTAGCGGAGGTCCTGCCAGAAATGATCCCATCCGGGCCAGCGGCTGGATTCGTAGAAGCGTTCCTGAACGCGCGCCACGTTTCCGAATGCTCGACGCGCTGCGGTTCGTGCAGCTTCGTCGCTCAAGCCCTGTTCCTTCAAACGGTCCGTCTCCATTTCCAGGTGAGCTTCGATTTCAGCGCCGAAGTCGCTCGCTTTCCGCGTGCGTCGGAACATGGCTTAGCCCTCCTCAGATTCCAGAACCCGGCCGATCGCGGCCGTTAGGCGATTCCACCTGGTAGTTTCTTTCACCAGTTGTTTGCGACCGGCCGAGGTGAGCGCGTAAAACCGGGCCTTGCGATTATTGGTGGAGACTCCCCATTTCGCGGAAATCCAGCCGCGCTCCTCCAGCCGTTGGAGCGCGGGATAGAGGGCGCCGTGTTCGACCAGGAGTTCTTCGTCTGAAGTCTGCTGGATGGCTCGGGCGATGCCTTGGCCGTGCTGCGAGCCGAAGATCAGCGTGCGCAGAATCAGCAGGTCGAGCGTGCCCTGCAGCAATTCCAACCGTTCTCTGGGGTCTTGGGTAGACATGTCACCCGAATAATAGCATTGCCGGGTAAGATGTCAACCCGAAACATTCGGCGGGGCTGGATTCGGCGGTCTGGCGCCCGGCATCCTGCGGGAATGACCGGCCAATCGTGTTGCAGAGAGGGCGCAAGGAAACGCTGGTTTTTTTTCAGCCGCACACGCCGCGCGTGGCGAGCCCTAGGTCCCTAGCTGGACATCGAAGTGGATTGCGACTTCGTCTTTGGCTCTTACGCCGGCCTTTCCGGGGGGCTGGATGCCAAAGTCAGTTTGTTTCACCTTGGCCTCGCCGGTGAAGTGGCCGTCCTGCAGCGTGACTTGCACTGTGACGGGGTGCGTTTGGCCGCGCAGCGTGAGATTTCCCTGCAGTGTCCAGCGGCCTTCGCCGGCGGACTCCGCGGCGGTTGATTTGAAGACGATCTCCTGGTGCTGATCGCTATCGAGCACGTCGGGGCCAAGCATGGTGGCCTGGACTTCGGCGCGCTCTTTGTCCGAGGCGTTTTTGTCCAGCACGCGCAGCTCGCGCGCGTTCACGTGAATTTCCACCGTGGGATGTGCGCCGGTGTTCGCGGTGCCGCTGTGAATCGGCGCGCTCACTTCGTGCTCGTGTCCGAAGCCGGAAAAAGCGCCGGTCTTGCCGACGTGGATGGTCAGCGTGGATTTCTGCGTGTCCACGTTGTGTTGTTGGGCGCGCGCGCCCAGTGCGCAGAGCAAAATCGCTGCTGCCATAGACAAGATTCGCCTCATTGCTCACCTCGTGCGGAATTGTTTATCCCCAGTTGATTTACGTGTCTCAGGCGGGAAAATTTGTTCACTTTAGGACACCGCGGCGGCGACTACTTCAATCCCTCTACCAGATATAAATCCGATAGCCTGCGACGATAGGAGTAGATAAAGGACTTTTCGTCAGGCGTGATGGCGATTCCTTGGACCGCATCCACGCCCGCGGGATCGGCCGGGGAAATCTGTTTCCAGAGCGTTCTCTTCCCCGTGACGGAATCAATGCGCGAGATGGTGACGGGCAGTCCCATGGAATTATGGACGAAGAAAGATTTCCCGTCTTCGGCCCAGCCGTCGATGGAATCTCCGGATGCGATGCCGGGGACTGGCTGGGCTTGGCCGCCATCGACCGGGAAAAAATAATACTTTCCGTCCGGACCAATGCCCACCACCAGCTTTCCATCGGGTGAGATGAGAACTGCCCATGTGCCACTGCCATCCGGTGTGATCGCAGCGGGCTTTCCGCCTTCCAGATCCTGGACGTAGAGGCGCAAGGCATGTCCGGGCTCGCTCCCTGAAAATATAATGCGCTTCCCGTCAGGAAGCCAGCCGGCGCCCAGATGCGCGATCGGATCATTCGTCAGAATCCTAGCTTTTCCGGCCTTGGTAGGCAGCAGGATGAGTTGCGGCGGAGAAGTGTGTGTGGCGCACAGCGCCCAGACTCCATCGGGCGAGAGGGCAAACGGTTCTCCATCTCCCAAACGGACCGCAGGTGAGCCATCGGTGCCGCGGATGTAGGCGCCGTAGGTCGCGCCTCCCGCCTCGCCGACCTCAGCAAACAGGAGAGTCCGGCCATTGCTCGACAGCGCTACGGGCAAGGAGGCGTCAAACCAAGACAGCTCCTTTTCCGGCGTATCGCCCGCGATATGAGCTTTGATCTCGTGCCGAGTGAGCTCGCGCTTCAGAAGCACGCGACCGTCGCGTGCGGTATCCAGAATTGTGAGCTCTGCGGGGACGCGCTCGATGAGGCGCTCTCGTCCGGAGAGATCCACGGCAAAAAGGGCGCGGCTAACGCCGGCTTTCGTAGCTGTGAACCAAACTTCCTTTCCGCTGGGAGACCACGCGAGACCCTCGGCGCTGACCCAGCCGCTGGAGAGCGTGCTCGCTTTGCCATTCAGGTCAACGACCGCAACGGAACCACCATCATCTCCGATCGCCGGATGAGCCAGGAAAGCGATGCGATCGCCATTCGGCGAGATGCGCGTGTCCCCGATCCAGCCGGGCGTTTTGTAGAGTACCTTTCCGATGGGAAATTCGAGTTGTTCGGAGCCGCCTTGACCCAGAGAAATCGCAAGACTGGACCCGTCGGCGGACCAATCGGCCCAATTGGCTTGATCAACGATTTCGCGCGGCGCGCCGCCGGCTACGGGAAGGCGCGCGAGCGTGCCGGACGGCTCGAAGACGCCGGCGGTGCTGCGCAGTAAGATGGCCATTTCTCCGGTCGAGGAAATTCCGGCGATCAGCGCGCCCGGCAATCCCATGGAGCGAGATTCTGGATTGTCGTCGCGCGTGGAAAAGAGATCGGAGGGGCCGCCATCCCAAGCGGCGCTGTAAATAATGGTGCCGATGCCGGGAGTGAAGCGCGCGGAATAAACGATGCCGCGGCGAAAAGTAATCTGGCGAAAGGAGAGCTGCGGCGTGGTGGCCGCGCGTCTGGCGAGGAACATGGCGCCTGCGAATCCCGTGGCGATCAGGAAAATTGCGGAGACTGCCAGCGCATACCACGCGGGTTTAGTCCAGTCCGCGGGAGAACGCCGTAATTCCATGGGCGCGTGGTGCAGGTGCGGCCGGCTGCGCCGTTCGACCTGGCGCTTCAGGCGCTTCAGATCCGCGCTCAGCTCCGCAGCCGTCTGGCAGCGCAGGTCGCGATCCTTTTCGAGCGCCTTGGTGATGATGACTTCAAATTCGTTGGGGAGTTCTGGATTCGCGCGCGTGGGCGGTGTGGGAAGGCGGTTCAGTATCGCGTCCAGGATGACGCCCGTCGCGCCGCCTGCAAATGCCTGCCGACCGGTAGACATTTCATAGAGCACCGCGCCAAAACTGAAAAGGTCGGAGCGGGCATCGAGTGTTTCGCCGCGCACTTGCTCCGGAGACATGTAGGCAACGGTTCCTACTGCGGCGCGCGCGCTGGTTAGCGGCGCTTGCAGAGTCGCTGTCAATTTTCCGGAGGACACAGTGCTGCCACCGGTGCGATCTGGTTCGGGCGCGAATTTGGCGAGGCCGAAATCGAGGAGCTTGGCGTGGCCGCGGCGCGTGACGACAATATTCGCCGGCTTGATGTCGCGATGAATGATGCCTTTTGCGTGGGCGGCATCGAGCGCGTCGGCAACTTGAATGCCCAGGTTGAGGATCTGGTCGAAGGCGATGGCCTTTTCCGCGATCAGCTGCTTCAGCGTCTGCCCTTTCAGCAATTCCATGGCGATGAAGGGGACGGTTTCGCCGCCGTCGTTCACCACGTCAACTTCATAAATCGTGCAGATGTTCGGATGATTCAGGGCTGAGGCGGCGCGGGCTTCGCGCTGAAATCGTTCGAGGGCCGCGCGGTCGCGCGAAAATCCTTCGGGCAAAAATTTTAAAGCGACGTAGCGACCGAGCCTGGTGTCCTTGGCCTTGTACACCACGCCCATACCGCCATCCGCGAGTTTTTCCAGAATGAGGAAGTGCGAGAAAGCTTTTGGTGGGTTCATTGCAGCAGGTTCTTCGATTACCTTGTTAGGACAGAGGGTGGCGCAGCGCGCGAATCCTATTAGACGTTAGAAATCAGGGTTACGGGTCGGCTTACCGTGTACGATCACCGCTCGTGCCGGGCGTGCCCACTTGTTACACGTATTAGATGCCGCGACGGCGCGCCACGATGCAATGGGTCTCTGCTCTTTGAAACTTCGGCGCTGTGCCGCACTGTTTCCAGGATTTTTCGTGTCCGCGCGCTTTTCTTGCCTCGGTTGGGACGGCTGTGCTACTGTGGGCTTCTGAGGTGGACCATGAGCGACAATAGTGTAGGTTCAAAGGTTAGCGTGTTTTTGGTTGGGCTGGGAATTGGAGCGCTGGTAGGCATCTTATTCGCGCCGAAGTCTGGCGACGAGACTCGTGAATATTTGACTGGCAAGGCCGACGAGGGCCGGGAATTCGCGCAGAAGAAGGCGCGCGAACTGCGCGAACGCGCGGAGGACTTGATCGAACGCAGCAAAGAAATAATGTCGCGGCAGAAGGATGCGCTTTCCTCGGCAGTGGATGCGGGGAAGGACACGTATCGGAAGGAATCCAAAGCTTCCTAAGGCAGGGCAAGGAGCTTCATGACGGGCTGGGTCCAGGCGTTCATCATCATCGCCGCCGTAGCTATCGTTGTGCAGATGGCCGTGCTGGTAGCGATGTTCCTGCAATTGAAGATGTCCATGCAGGAATTTACGCGGATTGCAAATGACTTGCAGTCGCGCGTGGACCCGATCCTGTTGCGCGTGAATCGCATACTGGAAGATTCCGAGGGGCGCATTTCCAGCGTGATGGGCGACACGGCAGAAATCACGCGCTTGGCCCGTGGGCAGGCGCAGAAGGTCGACCGCGTCTTTACCGAAGCGATGGAGCGATTGCGGATTCAGGTGATCCGCGCGGACCAGATTTTGACTGGAGCGCTGGAAGTGGTGGACGAAGCCGGGACGAAATTCCGCAATACTTTGTGGGGGCCGATCCGGCAGGCATCTGCGGTGATGAAGGGGATCAAGGTGGGGTTGGATATGCTGCGGCGGCAGCAGAATAATAAGCCGGAATCGGATCCGGTGTCACAGGATGAAGAACTTTTTATTTGACGCCTTATTCCTGGGTTGCGCAAGCGTTTCCTCGATAGACGAGCTATTCCTCTAAAAAAGATTGTAGAATCGGCGAATGTTGCGGCGCCTTAGCACGCGCGGACTCCGAGTGATTGCGCTTTTATTCTTCGCTCTGCAATTCTCGATTGCGCCTGCGCAGATCAGGACAGTCGAATCCCCTTCTCACTCAGATTTCCTTCACAAATTGTCCGCCGCTGCCATCGAGAGAACCAACCATAGCGTCCGCTACGATCCTAGGTACGTGCGCTTGGCGTATCCGGGTGGAGATGTGCCGGCGGACACTGGCGTTTGCACCGATGAAATTATCCGGTCGTATCGGACTTTGGGAATCGATCTGCAGAAAGAAGTGCACGAGGATATGGTGCAGAACTTTGACGTCTACCCGCGCAAATGGCAGTGGCTGCGAAGCCGTCCGGATCCCAATATTGACCACAGGCGGGTACCGAACCTGATGGTGTTTTTCAACCGCAAGGGAAAAGCGCTTCCCATCACCGATCGCAGCGGCGATTATTCTGCCGGCGATCTTGTAACTTGGGATCTGGGAGGAGGCGTGCCGCACATCGGTATCGTGGTGGATCGCAAATCGCCGCTGAGCGGACGGTACCTGGTTGTCCACAATATCGGCCAAGGGCCGAAGATGGAGGATGTGCTATTCAGTTGGAAGATTACCGGACACTACGAATACTTCGGACCGCATCCGTAACCGAAGCGCTCACCGCGCCGGCGAGATTACGTTTAAGATTTGCGCGACGTCTGGGAGCTTACCGGATCCAGCCGCCGCCCAGGACTTTTTCGCCGTCGTAGAATACGGCGGCTTGGCCTGGGGTGATGGCGCGCTGCGGCTCGCGGAAATTGACGCGGGCGGTGGTGGCGTCGAGCGGCGCGATTTCGGCTTCGGCGGGTTCGTGGCGATTGCGGATGCGGACCATCGCCTGGCCGGGTGCGCCGGGCACAACGCAAGCGATCCAGTTCACGTCGCGCACTTCGCAGGTCGCGCGACGGAGTTCCTGGTCCTCGCCTACGACCAGACGATTTTGCGCGCGGTCGAGCGCGACGACGTACATCGGCGGTTGTCCACCGGAAAGACCCAAGCCCTTGCGCTGGCCCACGGTGAATTGATGCAGGCCGTTGTGGCGTCCGAGAACTTCGCCGGAAGTGGAAACGATGTCGCCCGGTTCCTTCGGAAGCTCGCTTCCCTGCTCTTGTAAATAGCCTTCGATAAACTTCACGTAATTTCCCGTGGGCACGAAGCAAATTTCCTGGCTCTCGGGCTTTTCGGCGACGGGCACTTGCAGGCGACGCGCGATTTCGCGGACCTCGTGCTTGGAAAGCTCGCCGAGCGGAAAATCGGTGCGCGCCAGCTGTTCCTGTGTGAGGCCGAAGAGAAAATAGGTTTGGTCCTTGGATTCGTCCACGGCGCGGAGAAGTTCGTAACGGCCGGTCTGCGGATTGTGGCGCACGCGGGCGTAGTGGCCGGTGGCGATGCGTTCAGCGCCGATCTGGCGCGCGGTGACGAGGAGCTGATCGAACTTCACGTGATTGTTGCACATGGTGCACGGGATGGGCGTGCGGCCTTCCAGATAATCGGCGACGAAGGGGCGAATGACGTTGCGCTCGAATTCGCGCTCGAAATTCACGACGTAAAACGGGATGCCGAGATGTTCGGCGACGCGGCGCGCGTCGTAGACGTCGTCGTGCGAGCAGCAGCGATGCTGGGCCGGGCCGTTGTTCTGCAATTGCGGCAGGCGGCGCTGATTCCAGAGCTGCATCGTGAGGCCGACGATGTTTTGTGCGCGGTCGTGGAGAATGGCGGCGACTGTGGAGCTGTCGACACCGCCGCTCATGGCTACCGCGACGGTGTTCGCGGTGTGGGTGGCTGCCGCGCCGGGTGTGGATTCAAGTTGGGTCAGTGAAGACAACTGTTTGGTCCTCTACATTTGTAAATTCGACATCATTCGTTCCACAGGTCTTTCGAACCGTCAGCATGCTCGCGCGGGCGGGCGGAGCAAGGCCCGGTCTGTCCCGAAGGGCACAGGAAAGACCGGCCGCTAGATCATCCAAAAGCAAATTCAAAACCAAGAGCGGGCGAGACGCCTTCCGCGTTTGCCGCCGGCAGGCTCTCAGGACGAGCCGGCGCTAGGAAAATCTGCACTGCCCCGCGAGATCACGAGGAGAGCGCTGCGTTGGCACTCAGGGGCGAGAGGGCGCGGAGGCGCTCGACGGCTTGCGGAATTGTGGCGATCGCCTGGTCGACCTCTTCCGGCGTCGTGGCGCGGCCCAGACTGAAGCGCAGGCTGCTGCGCGCTTCGTCGGGAGACAGTCCTATGGCCATGAGCACGTGCGAAGGGCCTACCGCGCCGGACGAGCAAGCAGCGCCCGTCGAGCAGGCAATCCCCTGCAGGTCGAGTGCGATGACCAGCGCTTCGCCGCCCGCCGCGTGAAACGATACGTTCGAGGTATTCGAGACGCGCTGGGCGCGATTTCCGTTTACGCGCGCGTCACTACAGCTCGCCAGCAGCGCGTCCTCGAGACGGTTGCGCAGCGCGGTAATGCGCGCGCAGTCGGTCATCAGATTCTTGCGGGCCAACTCTGCCGCCTTTCCCATGCCAACGATGCCCGGAACATTCTCCGTGCCGGGGCGGCGGTCGCGTTCGTGATGGCCGCCGTGGAATTGCGGCTCGAGGGGCGTGCCGGAGCGCACGTAGAGCGCGCCGACGCCCTTGGGACCGTAAATCTTGTGTGCGGAAATCGAGAGCAGGTCCACGCCGAGGCTGTTCACATCGAGCGGCAACTTTCCGGCCGACTGCACGGCGTCGCAATGGAAGAGCACGTCGGCGGCCGCGGCGATGCGGCCAATTTCCGCGATGGGCTGGATGGTGCCGAGTTCGTTGTTGGCGTGCATCCAGCTGATGAGAATCGTTTCCGGCTTGAGCGCGCGGCGAATATCCTCGGGGTCGGCGATGCCTTCGCGGCCAACGGGAATGTAGGTGACTTCGACGCCGAGTTTTTCAAGCGCTTGCGCAGCGTTGAGGACCGCGTGATGTTCGATTGCGGTGGTGATGATGTGCTTGCGCAGCTCCTGCGACGCGGCGACGACGCCGAACAGCGCCAGATTGTCGGATTCGGTGCCGCCGCTGGTGAAGACGATTTCCGAGGGCTTCGCGCCGAGCAACGCAGCCACGGACGCGCGAGCGCCATCTACTGCGCCACGCGCGCGCTGTCCTGGCGAGTGAATCGAGCTGGCGTTGCCGAAGTTTTCAGCGAAATACGGCAGCATGGCGTCGAGGACAGCAGGGTCCACGGGCGTTGTCGCGTTGTAGTCGAGGTAGATGCGCATGGCGATGAACCGCGAGTGTTCAGAATAGCGGTCCGGGTGGAAGGGGTCAAGGAGCAGCTCACGGCCGGAGGACCTGCACGGACAGTGTCAACCAAGGTCCGACGGCGAGCCGGGGATTTTGCACATCAAGTGGACGAGCAGCGGAAGAACCAGGGCCTAATGGTGCAAGAAACGTCATCACATTTTCCGCATTCCCGAAATGGGAAGAAAGACGCACTGTATCCCTATTGGATTCTTGTAGTTGCGACCCCTTCGGGGGGTCTGTTTGGCACCTGGAGTGCATTACTTTCCAGAGTCCCGGTCAGTGTATCTGCACCGGGCAGTCAATTTTCGTATAGGGCCGGCGGAGAAAACGATGATGAAATACGTTGCAATGATACTGGCGCTTGCGGCGGTCTTGTTCACGCCCGTAGCTGCGCTCGCGCACGATCGGGATGGGGATAGGGACAAAGGTTGCAAGAGTGACGACGACAAATGGAAGGATTGTGATAAATCGACGAAGGTGCCGGAACCTGGCGATCTCCTGCTGCTGAGCTCGGGTCTGGCGAGCTTGGGCGCCTTGTCCTTCTTGCGACGCAAGGTTCAGAACGAGTAGCCTGCGCTAAACGTCTGCAGCAGGCACGGCCGCCGAGTTTCGCGCCAGCGCCCGATGACGATTGTGGTCAAACGGCGTCGGCCGGGCCATGCAGGCAAGAATTCCCGCCGAGCAACTGTTCGCAACTCCTGAACAACTGATTCATTTTATGAATGGAGCGGCGAAATCGCGGTTTGACTGTGCTCCGTTCGACGACCCCAGGGCGCTGCGCGACTTTTCCCCGGGGCGCGCCCCACCGAGAGGTTATCGTGAGTAACTCACACGCGCAGGTTGCCTTGACAGTGCTGCGGGGGTCCGATAGCGTCGAAGAATGCGGCAGCATAGATTTTTGCGATTACGCCGCGCAAATCTCGGGGGCAAAACTTGGCGCGGCC
>Ga0210394_10002975_pt1 | contig 22213 bp, 25 predicted proteins | sample IncBWC12MmetaG_FD_160121 | JGI IMG/M metagenome (GOLD analysis project Ga0210394, IMG submission 160121) | Forest soil microbial communities from Barre Woods Harvard Forest LTER site, Petersham, Massachusetts, United States - Inc-BW-C-12-M | ecosystem: Environmental > Terrestrial > Soil >... | reverse complement strand
AAGCCGACCAGGATGTTCAGCCCCAAGGCTGCTATGGCAAAAATCCCGATCTGGATTGAGACGCTGAGCCAGTAGTTGGAGAGGATCATCGGCGCAAGACACGCCACGGCGACGCCAAGAATCGCGAAATTGCGGCTCATTGCGGTCGGAAAGATCGTGGTGTCCGCCGCGTAGGAAGTGCGGAAGTCGCCGGAGGGAATGAGGGAGGGGCTTGCCATAAGGGTTACACCCGCTCGATGTCTTTGGTGCCGAACAGGCCGTAAGGTTTGATCATCAGAATGATGATCAGCACGTAGAACGGCGCGATCTCGTAAAGGTTGCCCCAGTGCAGATATTCGCTGTCGATATATTGGGCGACGTTTTCCAATAGCCCGATGATGATGCCGCCGAGGACTGCGCCGCCGATCGAGTCGAGCCCGCCGAGGATAGCGGCCGGAAACACCTTGATGCCGTAGGCCGACAGGCCCGACGACACGCCGTTGACGACCGCGACCACAACGCCCGCCACCGCCGACACCGTTGCCGAGATCGCCCAGGCCATCGCGAACACGTTCTTGACGGAGATGCCGAGCGACTGCGCAACCTGCTGGTCGAAGGCGGTCGCGCGCATCGCAAGACCATATTTGGAGACGCGGAAGAACCAGGCCATGCCGATCATCATCGCCACCGAAACGCCGAGGCTCATGACATAGACGGTCTGGATTTGCAGGCCGAGCAGGCTGATGGACTGGCTCGCGAAGACGCGCGGGAACGGCTGCGGGTTGACGCCAAAAATCCATTTCAGCGATGCGTCGAACACCGTCGACAATCCGATCGTCACCATGATCACCGAGATGATCGGCTCCCCGATCATCGGCCGCAGGATCACGATCTGGATCGCGATGCCGAAGGCGAACATGAAGACGAGCGTCAGCGGCATCGCCAGCCAGAACGGCACCTCGTATTTGGTGAGCAGCGCCCAGCACACCCAGGCGCCGATCAGCAGCAATTCGCCTTGCGCGAAATTGACCACCTGCGTGGCCTTGTAGATCAGCACGAACGACATCGCGACCACGCCATAAAGCGTGCCGACCACAAGGCCGTTGACCAGCAGTTGGATCAGGAATGCGGTGTTCATGCCGACCCGCCCAATTTTCCACTCGTCATCGCCGGGCTTGACCCGGCGATCCATCGCACAAGAGAATTTCTTTTGGGAAGATGGATGCGCGGGTCAAGCCCGCGCATGACGATCGAGTATATCGATGCCACGACCCTCATTCCGCGGCCTCCGCGAATGGAGCCGGAGGCGCAAGATTGACCACGCGGAGTGTGGTGCGGATTCGCTGGGTGGTGCCGTCCTGAAAGCGGATCACGGTATCGACCGGAATTTCGTTGCGACCTGTATAGATCGCCTCGATGATGCCGGCGTATTTCTCGTTGACCACACCGCGGCGGACCTTCCGCGTGCGCGTCAGTTCGCCGTCATCGGCATCGAGTTCCTTGTAGAGCAAAAGGAAACGGGAGATGCGTTGCGCCGGCGGCAGCGTGGCGTTGACGGCCTCGACCTCCTCTCGCAGCAGCGCATAAACCTCGGGCCGCGCGGAGAGATCTGTATAGGTCGTGAACGTGATCCGGTTCTTTTCGGCCCATTTCGAGACGATCGAGAAACGAATGCACAGCATGGCCGCAAGGCGATCGCGGCCGTCGCCGAGCACTACGGCTTCGGCGATATAGGGCGAGAACTTCAGCTTGTTCTCCAGATATTGCGGTGAGAAGCGTTCGCCGCGCGAGGTCTCCGCGAGATCCTTGATACGGTCGATGACGACGAGCTGCTTGTTGCCGTCGAAATAGCCGGCGTCGCCCGATTGCAGCCAGCCATCCTTGATGTCGGCCGCGGATGCTTCGGGATTTCTGTAATAGCCGAGGAACATGTTGGGGTGGCGGATCATGATCTCGCCGACGCCGTGAATATCGGGATTGTCGATGCGGATTTCGATGGTCTCGTCCATCGCAACGCCCGTGGTGTCGGGATCAACCGCGTCCTCCGGATGCAGGGTGTAGGCACCGAGCGTTTCGGTCTGGCCGTAGAGGGTGCGCAACGGCACACCCATCGCGCGGAAGAATCTGAACGTGTCGGGACCGAGTGCGGCGCCGCCGGTCGCGGCCGAACGCAGGCGTGTGAAGCCGAGGCGGTCGCGCAGCGCGCGAAACAAGAGAACCTCCGCCACGACCGAGTGGCGGTTCTTGGCCAGCGCGGAAAGGCCTGCCTTCATGCCGAGTTGATAGAGCCCCTGCTTGAGCGGAGAAGCGTCCATCACTCGCGCGCGCACGTCGGCGGCCATCGCCTCCCAGACCCGAGGTGCGCACAGCACGAAAGTCGGTGAGATCTCGCGGAAATCATTCAGCAACGTCTCGGGCTCTTCGATGAAGTTGACCTTCATCCGGCACAACAGCCCTTTGCCGAGCACGTAAATCTGCTCCATGATCCAGGGCAGCGGCAGCACGGAGACGTATTCGTCTTCCGGGCCCTTGGGATCGAAGGCAAGATAGATCGCGCAATGCCGCAGCACGCGGCCTGCGGCGAGCATTGCGAGCTTGGGGTGGGAGGTCGTGCCAGAGGTGGTGCAGAGGATTGCGATGTCGTCGCCGCGCGTGGCGTCGACGAGCGCGTCGTAGAGGCCGGCTTCGCGCGCGGCACGTGCGCGTCCCATCGCCGCCAATTGGTCGGCGGACATCAGCCTGATGTCGTCGTATTTCCGCAAGCCTCTCGCGTCGGAATAGACGATGTGTTTGAGGCTGGGCGCGCGGTCGGCTAGCCCTAAGAGCTTGTCGACCTGTTCTTCGTCCTCGGCGAAGACGAGTTTCGCTTCGCCGTAGTTGAGGAGATAGGCCGCTTCCTCGTCGAGCACGTCGCGATAGAGGCCGAGGCTCAGGGCCCCGATCGCGTGGGTTGCGATCTCCGCCGAAACCCAGTCTGGCCGGTTGTCGCCGATGATGCCGATGACATCGCCCCGGCCAAGGCCAAGCTCGACCATGCCGAGCGCAAAATCCGCAACGCGGCTTTGATAGTCGCTCCAGGTGAACGGCTTCCAGAGCCCGAGATCCTTTTCGCGCAGCGCGATCTCGCCGCCGAATTCGCGGGCGTTGAGGCGCAGCAGTTTTGGATAGGTATCGGCCTGGGCGACGCGGCCGGCGTAATCCATCATGCCGCGCTCTCCGTTGGTAGCGGTTGTTCTTCGGGATCGACCAGGACTTCGTCCTCTTCGCCGAGATAGGCCCGCCTGACATGGACATCGGCCAACACCGCAGCAGGATCGCCCTCGGCGATCTTGCGGCCGAAATCCAGGACCATCACGCGGTGCGAGATATCCATCACCACGCCCATGTCGTGCTCGATCATCATCACGGTCATGCCGAACTCTTCGTTGAGATCGACGATGTAGCGCGCCATGTCCTCCTTCTCCTCGAAGTTCATGCCGGCCATCGGTTCGTCGAGCAGGATCAGTTGCGGCTCGAGCGCCATGGCGCGCGCCAGTTCGACGCGCTTGCGAAGACCATAAGGCAACGTGCCGGCGGTGGCCTTTCGCACCGACTGCAGGTCGAGGAAATCGATGATCTCCTCGACCTTGCGGCGATGCTCCAGCTCCTCACGCCTTGCGCCCGTCAGCCAATACAGCGATCCCGTGATGAAGTTGTTCTTCAACAGGTGATGCCGGCCGACCATGATGTTGTCGAGCACGCTCATATGGTGAAACAGCGCGAGGTTCTGGAAGGTGCGGCCGATGCCAAGGCGCGGCCGGGCGTTCGGGGTCAGCGCGGTGATGTCCTGGCCGCGGTAAAACAGCTTGCCTTCGGTTGGCCGGTAGCGGCCGGAAATGCAGTTGACGATCGAGGTCTTGCCGGCGCCGTTGGGCCCGATGATCGAGAATAGCTCGCCGGATTTCACGCCAAAACTGACGTCGCTCAGCGCGCGCACGCCGCCAAAGCGCAATGACACCCCGCGCACTTCCAACGTGTGGTCCAATCATCCCTCCCGGATCGCGGTTTTCGGTTCGAACCGCATCGGGCGCTTGATCTGCGCTCTTGGTCGGTTATTGCTGAATTTTCAACACGATCCTATATCGGCGCTTGCTTTGAGGCCATGCGACGAATGGCAATTGCTTGCTGCTGGTACGTGGGATGCCATTCGAGGTCGTCCTCACATCCAATGTCCCGTTGGGTGCGACCGCCTGCATAGAGTAAAGCCGGTGTCGGGAATGTCTTTTGTCCGACAATTCGCCGGCAATTTTTGAGGCTGTCGGGGGCTAAATTGCTGCGTCGCAACATATCGATGAAAAGCTGAAGATGATCACGGCGGACTATCTCAAGCGTATCGCGTTCTGGTCGCGCGAACTCTCCGAGCGCGAGGTCGAGACGGCCCGCGCCGGCATCACCGAGAAATCATACCGGCCGGGCGAGTTCATCTTCCTGCGGGGCGACCAGTTCGAATACTGGACCGGCGTCGTCTCGGGCCTGGTGCGGATGGGCACGGTCTCGCGCGGCGGCAAGGCCATGACCTTCACGGGCCTTACCGCCGGCGCATGGTTCGGCGAGGGCACCGTGCTGAAGAAGGAGGCGCGGCGCTACGACATGGTTGCGCTCCGCGAAACACGCATTGCACTGATGGACCAGGCCACGTTCTTCTGGCTTTACGAGAACAGCGTCGTCTTCAACCGTTTCCTGGTCGCGCAATTGAACGAACGGCTCGGCCAGTTCATCGGCCTTGTCGAATATGGCCGCACGCTGGACGTCACCGCGCGGCTGGCGCGCTCGATCGCATCGCTGTTCAATCCGATCCTTTATCCTGATCTGAGCCGCCATCTCGAAATCACCCAGGAGGAAATCGGAGCGCTGTCAGGCATCTCCCGGCAAAACGCCAACCAGTGCCTGAAGCGGCTGGAGAAGGAGGGGCTGCTTCGGCTTGAATATGGCGGGGTGAGCATCCTCGATATCGAGCGCCTGCGCAGCTATGGCGAGTAACCAAACTTCAATTTCGGCACTATCAGCCTGATTTTCCATCATCTTTTGCATTAGACTTCAGGGTAGGCGGATGCTAATGGCAGCCGGTTATTGGAGGCGAAATGACGGCTCAGGATTCCAAACGGCGTGTGGCGTTGATCACGGGGGTGACCGGGCAGGACGGCGCCTATCTCGCCGAATATCTGCTCGGCCTTGGCTACACCGTGCATGGGATCAAGCGGCGGTCGTCTTCGTTCAACACCGCCCGCGTCGATCATCTCTATGAGGATCCGCATACGGGCAACGTGCCGTTTTTGATGCACTACGGCGACATGACGGATTCGACCAACCTGATCCGGTTGGTGCAGCAGATCCGGCCGACCGAGATCTACAATCTCGCCGCCCAGAGCCACGTCGCCGTCAGCTTCGAAAGCCCGGAATATACCGCCAATGCCGACGCGATCGGCGTGCTGCGTCTTCTGGAGGCGATCCGCATTCTCGGCATGGAGAAGGAGACGCGGTTCTATCAGGCGTCGACCTCGGAACTGTACGGCCTCGTGCAGGAAGTTCCGCAGAAGGAAACCACGCCATTCTATCCGCGTTCGCCCTATGCGGTGGCCAAGCTCTACGGCTACTGGATCACGGTGAACTATCGCGAGGCCTACGGCATGTTCGCCTCGAACGGCATCCTGTTCAACCATGAAAGCCCGATCCGGGGCGAGACCTTCGTGACCCGCAAGATCACGCGCGCGGTGGCGCGCATCGAGACCGGCCTGGAAGAGACGCTCTATCTCGGCAATCTCGACGCCAAGCGCGACTGGGGCCATGCCAAGGATTATGTCGTGGGCATGCACCAGATCCTGCAGGTGGATGCCCCCGATGATTTTGTACTCGCCACCGGCGAGACGCGCTCGGTGCGGGAGTTCGTCGAACTGGCGTTTGCCGAAGTTAGCCGGGCCATCGAATGGCGTGGCAAAGGCGTCGAGGAGACCGGCGTCGACAAGAAATCCGGCAAGACCGTCGTTCGCATCGATCCCATCTACTTCCGCCCCACAGAGGTCGATCTTCTGATTGGTGACGCCACCAAGGCGCAGCAAAAGCTCGGCTGGAAGCCGAAGACGAGCTTCGCCGACCTCGTCAAGCAGATGGTGGCCGGCGATCTCGCGATCGCCCGGCGTGAGGTTGCCAATGGCAAGAGCCCCGTTTGATCTGAAGGGCAAAAAGGTCTTTGTCGCCGGCCACAGGGGAATGGTTGGCGGCGCGCTGGTGCGCCGGCTCGCCAGCGAAGGCGTCGAACTTCTGACCGTTCCGCGCAGCGAGGTCGACCTGCGCGATCAGGCCGCGGTGTCCGGCTGGTTCGCTAAAAATCGTCCGCAAGCCGTGTTCCTCGCCGCGGCAAAAGTCGGCGGCATCGTCGCCAACAACACGCTGCGGGCCGAGTTCATCTACGACAACCTGATCCTGGCGACCAATGTGATCCACGCCGCGCACCAGAACGGCGCCGAGAAGCTGATGTTTCTGGGCTCGTCCTGCATCTATCCGAAGCTTGCAACCCAGCCGCTGCGGGAAGACTCGATGCTGACCGGGCCGCTGGAGGAGACGAACGAGCCCTATGCGATTGCCAAGATCGCCGGCATTAAGCTGGTCGAGGCCTATCGCAGCCAGTACGGATCCGATTTCATCAATGTCATGCCGACCAATCTTTATGGTCCCGGCGACAACTATCATCCCGAATACAGCCACGTGGTCGCCGCCCTGATCCGCCGGTTTCACGAGGCGAAGGTCGCGGGCAGCCCCGATGTCGTGGTGTGGGGCAGCGGCACGCCGCGGCGCGAGTTCCTCTATGTCGACGATCTCGCGGATGCCTGCATTCATCTGATGAAGACCTATTCGAGCGGCGAGCTCGTCAATATCGGCACCGGCGAAGACATCACCATCGCCGAGTTCGCCCGCGTGGTGGCCGGCACGGTCGGCTATACCGGCTCTATCAGCTATGATCCCTCGCGGCCCGACGGCACGCCGCAAAAACTGCTCGACGTCGAGAGGCTCGCCAAACTCGGCTGGCGCGCGCGCACCTCGCTCAAGGATGGCATCAAGCTCGCCTATCAGGCTTATTTGAGCGAGACGAAGCAGGCGGCGGGGTAGCGCTCCCTTAATCCTCGGGAGCTTGGCGCCGCGTCATCCACCAGTCGTCATGGCCGGGCTTGTCCCGGCCATCCACGTCTTCACTTGACGATTGTATCGTAGAGGTCGTCCCAAGCCGGATTATCGGCAACGATTAGCCGGACTTTCCACGCACGCGGCCAGTGTTTGATATTGTGCTCGCGTTGAATCGCAGTTTAGATATTTTCGAACCGCTCAAAGTAACCGAGTCTCTTTAGCCCATATCGTTTCGTAAATCCGTCGACCAATCCAGAACGATGTTCGAACACGCGGCGAATGAGATTATTGGTCACGCCGACGTAAAGAGCTCCGTTCGGGCGATTTGTTAGAATGTAGATGAAGTCACCGCGTGCCATACCAAACTATTGCAAGACGTGGATGGCCGGGACAAGCCCGGCCATGACGGCGGAGATTCGGGACGTCTTTTATGCCTTTGCCGTTCGCGGCGGGTTCTTCGCCAACGCCACCGCCATCGCCGAGATCAACGGCTTCATGAAATAGGCTTCGTTGGCCGGATAAATGTCCGCACGCAAGCCGTGGGATGCAAGTTCGTCGGAAACCGCAGGTCCAACGGCGGCGATCGGCGTGTTCTTCAGCCCATCGCGTAAGGCATACTCGCAGCCGCGTTGGCGCGCCACCTCGATCAGGCGGCGGATCTGTCCCAGATTCGTCAGCGCGATGGCATCGATCCGCCCCGCTGCCATCTCCTCGATCGCGGTCACGATATTGGTGTCGGCGGCCTGTGCGTCATAGACATAGGGCGTGATGCTTTCGATCCTAGCGCCGCGGCCTGCGATCGCCCCTAACAGCACGCCGTGGTCCTTGTCCGGATAGAGCTGCACGCCGACGCGATGGCCTTTGAGATCGACGCGCGCGAGCATCTCGATGACGCCTTCGGAGGTCGGCTTTTCCGTCGTCACTTGCGGTTCGAGGCCGATCTCACGCAAGGCACGTCCGGGTTTTGGGCCTCGCGCAAATTTTCGGCTTCTGCCAAGCGCGGCAATGAAGCCCGCCTCGACATCCAGCCGCCGCACGACCTTCAACAGCCGCCGCAGGCCTTCGCCGGTCATCAGCACAAGATCGTCGAATGGTTGCGCGATGCAGAGGCGAATCCAGGCCTCGGCCGGAGCCGGATCGGGCAGGTCGTGGATCGCAAACATCGGGCATTGCACGACGTCGGCACCCTGCTCGGTGAGGAGCCTGGAAAATTGCGCCTCCTCGCGGGTCTCCAGGATCAGGATGCGATAGCCGCTCAGTCGCTCAGCCATGATCGTATAACCCAACTGCTCTCTCTTTGTTCATCATGATCCCCGATGCGGGATTGGCGCAAGGGTGCCGCCAATGATAGAGCAGGGCGCTTCATCGCTGTTTTCCCGTTCATCAGACCCGCCATGCCCGATCACCAGTACGTGTTGACGCTCTCCTGCCCGGACCGCCCTGGGATCGTATCTGCGGTGTCGACGTTTCTTGCCCATAACGGGCAGAATATTCTCGACGCCCAACAGTTCAACGACGTCGAGACCGGGCACTTTTTCATGCGGGTGGTGTTCAATGCCGCCGATCTCGCCGTGGGTCTGGCGGCACTGCAAACCGGCTTCACCGCGATCGCCGATCGCTTCGGCATGGATTGGCAGATGCGCGATCGCGCCAGCCGCCGCCGTGTGATGCTGCTGGTCTCGAAATCCGATCATTGCCTGGCCGATATTCTGTATCGCTGGCGCACCGGCGAGCTTGCGATGATTCCAACCGCGATCGTCTCCAATCACCCGCGCGAGACCTATTCCAACCTCGATTTCGGCGACATCCCGTTTCACTATTTGCCGGTCACCCGGGAAACCAAAGCTGCGCAGGAAGCCGCGATCTGGAATCTGGTCGGCCAAACCGAGAGCGATCTCGTCGTGCTCGCGCGCTACATGCAGATCCTGTCAGACGAGATGTCGGCAAAGCTTTCAGGCCGCTGCATCAACATCCATCACTCCTTCCTGCCGGGCTTCAAGGGCGCGCGGCCCTATCATCAGGCGCACGAGCGCGGCGTCAAACTGATCGGCGCCACCGCCCATTACGTCACGAGCGATCTCGATGAGGGACCGATCATCGATCAGGATGTCGAGCGCATCAGCCATCGCGACACGCCGGAGGATCTGGTCCGCAAGGGGCGCGATATCGAGCGCCGCGTGCTGGCGCGCGCGATGCGCCACCATCTGGAGGACCGCGTGATCCTCAACGGCCGCAAGACCGTGGTCTTCATGGACTGAGCCGGGACCGTAGGGGTCCTTCGAAGCGGCGTGACCAGGGCACCCAGCACCACGCTTAAATCAGCGGAAGCACCCGTTGTAAAATTGCCCCGAGGCAAATCAGCACAACGAGCAACTTTAGAAGCTGTGACAATCGGCGGTCGGCGGCGAACTTGTCGATAGCCCAAAAGCAGATTGCTCCGACAACCACGATGACCAGCACGCCGATCAGAACTGAAATGAGCCCCATGTCATACCTCTTGCGCTTCGGTTGGATGGCCAGTGGTCCGATTCCAGCATTCGCATTCCTTCTCAGCGGCCGTTTTTGCGAATGTTAAAATCAAAGGACCACTGGCAAATATATGTTTCTAGTGGAGTTTCGGATTTGACCTTCGCTATTCGCGTGTCCGCGGTTGCGAATGTCAAATCCAAATCCACGCCGCTAGCATCGGCAGTCAGGACGTCCACGTCAATGCCGCACTTGCAATCCGAGAATGTGAAATTTCGACCTAAAAGTCTTTTGAAGCCGCGTCCGCCAGATGATCCAGTATATTTCCCCAGCCCTTGGTATGACCTTCATGAATTGCCTGGGTCGGTAGACGCTCGTGGGTTAGCACGAGGTCGGTTTCATCGCCGCGCGGATTGAGTTCGACGGTTACCAACGTAGTCACGTTGTTCGTCAGCGGGCCCATCCACGTGAACACAAGCTTGCGCGGCCGGTCGACTTCCACATAGGTGCCGGATACTTCGCGGCTTGATTCCCCCGATGACATGACAAGGCTGAAGGCTCCGCCAGGGCGGAGGTCACAGCTTACCTTGCAATCGACCGCGCCCGGATAGGGGCTCATCCACCGAACCATCAAATCGGGTTTGGTCCACAGGTCGAAGATCTGCTCCGCGCTGGCCTTGACGCGCCGGCGTATCTGCACGATCGGGCCCGTCGTGTCATCGCGAACCATGCTTGCGATCCTTCTTGCGATCCTTTGGCCCCAACCTGCGGTCCTTGTTGAGCTCGCGCAGCAGGCGCTCCATGGCATCCAGCCGCTCCTCCCAATAACACCGCATCCGCTCGATCCAGCCATCGACCTCGTCCAGCGAACCGGTATTGATGGAGAGAATGTGGTCGCGCCCCTTCCGCTGCCGCGCGACCACGCCGCTCGCTTCCAGCACGCGGATGTGTTTCGACACCGCATTCAAGGACATATGAAAGGGTTCGGCGACCTCGGTCACGCGCGCCGCGCCGCGTGTGAGCCGTTCGATAATCGCCCGCCGCGTCGGATCGGCTAACGCGGCGAATACCGCGTTGAGGCGGGCGGTACGCGAAGCGGCTTCCTTCCGGGCTTTGATCTCAGTCATGATGGCAACATATTCTACCCAACGGTTGACAATTTTTCAAGTCGACGCTTTATTCAACCTACCGGTTTAATAGTTTTGATCATTGGGGAGAGCTCGATGCTAAATAAACCTGTTGCCGCAGCAGTCGCTGCGGTCGTACTTCTGTCAGCTGCCGTCGCCCCGGCACGCGCCGAGCCGGTCAAGAACATCGTCCTCGTCCACGGGGCCTTCGCCGACGGATCCGGATGGAAGCCGCTCGCCGATATCCTCCGCCAGGACGGCTATACGGTCAGCATTGTCCAAGAACCGGAAACCTCGTTGGCGGATGACGTCGCCGCCACCAACCGCATACTCGACCGCCAGCCCGGTCCGGCCGTGCTCGTCGGCCACAGCTATGGTGGCGCTGTCATCACCGAGGCCGGCAACCACGCGCATGTCGTGAGCCTGGTCTATGTCGCCGCCTTCGCGCCGGACGAGGGCGAGAAGCTCGGCCCACTCTTGGGCAGCATCGCTCCCGCGGCGACCAGCACCGCGCCGACCGCGGACGGCTATCTGATGGTCGATCAGGCGAAGTTTCCGATGGATTTCGCGGCCGACCTACCGGCCGCGGAGGCGCAATTCATGGCGATCTCTCAGGTGCCGCTCAACGCTAACGTCTTGGGTACCCCGATCACCGCGCCAGCCTGGAAGACGAAGCCCAGCTACGCCGTCGTCGCGACGCAGGACCGGATGATAAATCCGGACCTCGAGCGCTCGATGTACAAACGGGCCGGCGCCAAAGTGACGGAAATCAAGGGCAGCCACGCGATTTTCTTCTCGCAGCCGCGCGCGGTTGCGAACGTCATTGAGGAGGCTGCTCGCAGCGCCCACTAAAGACAGAATGCCGGCGGGCCGGCAGCGAAGCGATCGAGGTCCCCGCCAGCCACGCTGGTCTAACTTTCCAAGCCAAATGAAGTGGCGCGTCTGATCGAACGGGCGGCAAGGGGCGTCTGCCCAGTAGCCCGAGATCCTCAAACACCTCAAACCCACGGAGACAGACACATGAGCACGATCAAGAATGTGGTCCTGGTGCACGGCGCCTTCGTCGACGGCGGCGGCTGGGAGAGCGTTTTCCACCTGCTGACCCGCCGGGGCTACAACGTCTCGGTGGTGCAGATTCCCACCACGACGCTGGAGGCGGATCTGGTCGCGACCAAACAGATCCTCGACCAGCAAGCCGGCGACGTCGTCCTGGTGGGCCACTCCTACGGCGGGGTGGTGATCAGCGAGGCGGGCAACCATCCGAAGGTGAAGCGCCTCGTCTACGTCACGGCGTTCGCGGCGGATGCGGGCGAGTCGGTCGCCTCGCTGATCGCCAATCCGCCGCCGGGCGCGGCAGCACCGCCGATCCTGCCGCCCCAGAACGGGTTCCTGTTGCTCGACCAGTCCAAGTTCGCCGCCGCCTTTGCGGCGGACGTCGAGCCCGACAAGGCCGCGTTCATGGCCAAGTCGCAGTTGCCCTGGGGCGTCGTGTCCCTGGAGGGCGCGGTCACCAAGCCGGCCTGGAAGACCAAGCCGAGCTTCTACCTGGTGGCCACCGAGGACGGGATGATTCCACTGCCCGCGCAGCGGATGATGGCGCAACGGGCGGGCGCCACGGTGCGGGAGGTGCCCGCCAGTCACGCGGTCTACGTGTCGAAGCCTGGACCCGTCGCGGACATCATCGAAGCGGCCGCTGCCGCCTGACCGCACGGCGCGCGTCGGGGTGAGGCCGAGGTGTTGGTCGCCAGGGACTATCATGGGCTCGCCCCGAGCTCATGAATTGTGTACTTAGGTCTTGGGGAACGCCTGACGTGATCGGGTTTTATCGCAGGTAGAATGCGATGATCGACGAAAAAAAGCTCGAAGAGCGCCTGGTCGGGCTCGAAGCGGCCAAATCCTGGAGTCCGCGCGTCGTCTCGCGGCTAGAGACGCTGCTGCGCTCGGGCACAGACGAGGCGCTCTACCGCATCAATCCGATTCAGTTCGCCACGGAGAAATCGATTTCTGAGCCTGAAGCGATCGATCTTTTCCTCCACGCCTGCGTGGTCGGGCTATTCGACATGGACTGGCTGCTGGTTTGTCCGATGTGCTCCGACGTTGTCGAGAGCTTTCGAAGCCTGCGCAAACTCCACACGCATTTCCACTGCCACCTCTGTCAAAGCGATTACGACGCAGCCCTCGACGATTACATCTCGGTGATGTTTACGGTTTCACCCGCCGTGCGTAGCATCCGCTTCCACAACCCGGATGCGCTTTCGGCCTGGGATTACCTCTTCCATTATAAATTTACGCCGGGCGGCATCCTGCCTGACGGCGTGCCGTGGAGCGAAGCTTCGCAAGGGCTGGTGCGGGCGCTCACCCGCATCGAGCCGGGTTCTGCGGCCAATCTTGAGGTTGATGCCACCGAAGGCGCGCTTCTGGGCCAGAACTTCGAAAGCGACGCCCAATTTTTCTTCCCGGTCGCAAGCGGGGCGGATGTAACGCCCCATGTGCCGGTCATCGTTGACGGCGGCAAATGCGAGCCTGCTACCGGAAACATCGCACCCGGCAAGGTCGTGTTCGAAGTTCGCAACGCTGGCAAGGTGCCGGCGATATTCGGCATCCTTCAGCTTCCGGTGGCGGCGTTTCAGCGCCCGACACTTCGCTTCGCGCCGTCCCTGTCCGGCAAGCGCCTGCTGATGACGCAAACCTTTCGCGACTTCTTCCGCTCAGAGGTGATCAGCGCGACGGAGGGCATTGCGGTTCTCGACGTTACCCTCGTTTTCACCGATCTCAAGGGCTCGACGGCGCTCTATGAGCGGATCGGCGACCTTAACGCCTACATTCAGGTGCAGCGGCACTTCCAGCATCTTCTCGACGCCACTGTCAGGCACAATGGCGCCGTCACCAAGACGATCGGTGACGCCGTGATGGCGGCGTTTTTCACGTCGGCCGATGCGGTGAAGGCGGCGCTTGAGATGCGCGAGGCCGTGGATCAGCTCAATCGGGACCGCCCGCAGCGTGATTTCATCCTGAAGATCGGCGTGCATCGCGGAGCCGCGATCGCGGTCACGCTCAACGAGCGGCTCGATTATTTTGGTCAGACGGTGAATATCGCAGCGCGGGTGCAAAACCTTGCCGATGGCGACGAGATTTGTATCACCGAAGAAGTTTACGGCGCGCCTGAAGTGGCGGAAATCATTGCGCCATATCCGGCGGCAAAGAGCGAGGCGGAACTCAAGGGCGTCAGCAAGGCCATGCCGGTCTATCGTCTGGCCCGAATCTAGCCGGCGCAACGGGCCATACGAATGAGGACGAAGGTTACGGCAAACCAGGCCGATTTCCAGGCTTGCCGTCAGTCAGCGAGTTTAGTGCACCGGCTCGAGTTGCACGGGCGCCGACGCATTGGCGTTGGCAGGCGCGGGCTCGAGCCGTTTGCGCTCCTGCTCTTTCATGTAGGCATCATATTCCGGCGTACCGCGCCGCGGCGGCACATCCTTCGGCATGCCGCCGACCCAGGTTGGCAACGTATCGGCGATGGTGGGGCCAATTCTCTCGTTGATCGACGAGCAGCCGCAAAAGCTCAGCCCCACCAACGCGAGCGCGGCAATCGTTGAGATATGGCGGGCGCGGACTGACATCAGCGGGACGCTAGGGCTATGGCCTTTAAAAAAGATGGATTTGGGGCCGCAAGAGGGCGCTGTCCTCAGGGTTTAAGCCCCCAACACGCGAAAAACCAATCTCTTGTCGGCCTCTTGTCGGCTTGAGGCTTCTTGTTGACAAGACCATTTTATTTGTACATTCGTACAAATAGCCGAGACGCGAATGGGGCGCGGTCTTGCGGGCGACGGTTCTCAGTCTTCGAGCTATCAAGCCCCGTCGCGATTGACAGTACCATGGCACCGTAGTGTGTTCGCCTACGAAATAAAGCGCGGAGCTGCGATACCACGCGAACTTCGGAATCGGAGTTCGGGGGCGCACCCTTCGTTCAATTGACGGCAGCCGACCGGACGATGCCAAGTTGGGTATCAAGTCGGATATGATGGTGCGAAGCCGGCATCTTCGGGCATAAAAATCGATCAGGGAGAGACGTTCATGTTTGTTCGTAGTCACATGTTGCTGGCGGCAGGCGCCGTTGTCGCCGCAAGCGCGCTTGGCCCTCAGCCCGTGGTGGCGCAGGAGGCGGTTAAGATCGGCCTGATTCTGCCGATGACCGGCGGCCAGGCGTCGACCGGCAAGCAGATCGACAATGCGGTCAAGCTCTACATGCAGCAGCACGGCGACACGGTGGCCGGCAAGAAGATCGAAATCATCCTCAAGGATGACGCGACGCTGCCCGACAACACCAAGCGTCTCGCCCAGGAACTCATCGTCAACGACAAGGTCAGCATCATCGCAGGCTTTGGCGTCACGCCGGCCGCATTGGCCGCAGCCCCGCTGGCGACACAGGCGAAAGTGCCGGAAATCGTGATGGCGGCCGGCACCTCGATCATCACCGAGCGCTCGCCCTATATCGTGCGCACCAGCTTCACGCTCGCGCAATCCTCCACCATCATCGCGGACTGGGCGGTGAAGAACGGCATCAAGAAGGTCGCCACGCTCACCTCGGACTATGCGCCCGGCAACGACGCCCTGAATTTCTTCAAGCAGAACTTTACCGCCGGCGGCGGCGAGATCGTTGAGGAGGTCAAGACGCCGCTCGCCAATCCCGACTTCGCGCCGTTCCTGCAGCGCATGAAGGATGCCAAGCCCGACGCGATGTTCGTGTTCGTGCCGGCGGGGCAGGGCGGCAACTTCATGAAGCAATATGCCGAACGCGGCCTCGACAAGGCCGGCATCAAGGTGATCGGCCCCGGCGACGTCACGGACGACGACGTGTTGAAGGATATGGGCGATGCGGTGCTCGGCACCGTCACCGCGCATATCTATTCGGCTGCCCATCCCTCTGCGATGAACAAGGCCTTCGTCGCCGCCTACAAGAAGGCCTACAACCAGCGTCCCGGTTTCATGGCGGTCGGCGGTTACGACGGCATCAACCTGATTTACGAAGCGCTGAAGAAGACCGGCGGCAAGACCGACGGCGACGCGCTGATCGAGGCGATGAAGGGGATGAAGTGGGAAAGCCCGCGCGGCCCGATCGGAATCGATCCGGAGACGCGTGACATTGTGCAGAACGTCTATATCCGCAAGGTCGAGAAGGTCGACGGCGAACTCTACAACGTCGAATTCGCAACCTTTGAGGCCGTCAAGGATTCCGGCAAGACCAAGAAATGACCGAAGGTCATCCCGGGGCTCTGCGCCCAACAACACTCACCGTCATGCCCGGCCTTGTGCCGGGCATCCACGTCTTCTCTCTTTTGAAAGAAAAGACGTGGATGGCCGGGACGAGCCCGGCCATGACGACCTCAGATAATGGTTAGCTGCCCGCATGACCACAATCCTCACCATCCTGTTCGACGGCATCGCCTACGGCATGTTGCTGTTCGTGCTGGCATGCGGTCTTGCGGTGACGCTCGGGTTGATGAACTTCGTCAATCTGGCGCACGGCGCCTTTGCGATGGCCGGCGGCTATGTCTGCGCGGTACTGGTCAACAGCCAAGGCTGGCCGTTCTTTGCCGCACTTCCGCTGGCTTTTGTCTCAAGCGCCGCGATCGGCGTGCTGCTCGAGCGCACCCTCTATCGTCATCTCTACACGCGAAGCCATCTCGATCAGGTGCTGTTCACCATCGGCCTCGTGTTCATGTCGGTGGCGGCGGTCGACTACATCATGGGTTCGTCGCGGATCTTCATCAAACTCCCCGCCGTGCTCGAAGGTCAGCTCGATGTCTTCGGCGTCGGTGTCGGCCGCTATCGGCTGATGATCATCGTGATCTGCGGGCTTCTCACCCTGTTGCTGCAACTGGTGCTGGCGCGCACGCGATTCGGCAGCCGGCTGCGCGCCGCGGTTGACGATCCGCGCGCAGCGAGCGGCCTTGGCATCAACGTGCCGCAGGTCTTCGCCTTTACCTTTGCGTTCGGTTGCGGCCTGGCCGGCCTCGGCGGCGCGCTGAGCGCGGAAATTCTCGGGCTCGATCCGTATTTCCCGCTGAAGTTCATGATCTATTTCCTGATCGTGGTGACGGTCGGCGGCTCCTCCAGCATCACAGGCCCGTTCCTTGCTTCGCTCTTGCTCGGCATCGGCGACGTCGCTGGCAAATATTATGTGCCGAAGATGGGCCCCTTCGTGATCTACACCATCATGATCGTGATTCTGATCTGGCGTCCCAACGGCCTGTTCGGCCGCACCGCTGCGCGTTGAATTTCCCATGACCGTGCAACGCGACGTCGGAACTTTTGCAAGAAGCCACGCCAACTGGCACTGGAGCGAGATCGCGTTTTGGGCTCTCGCGCTCGGTTGCGCCTTCCTGTTTCCCTCGCGCTTCCTGATCATGACCGACATCGTGCGGCTTGCGCTGTTTGCGATGTCGCTCGATCTGATCCTCGGCTATGCCGGCATCGTGTCGCTCGGCCATGCAGCGTTCTTCGGCGTCGGCGCCTATGGCGCAGGACTTTTGGCACTCCACGGTATTATTACCGAGCCCGTGCTGGCGCTGGTGGTGGCGGGCCTTGCCGCCACGATCGTCGGCTTCCTGACAAGTTTTCTGGTGATCCGCGGCGTCGATCTGACGCGGCTCATGGTGACGCTCGGCATCGCGCTTCTGCTGGAGGCGCTCGCCGAGCGCTATTCCAACATCACCGGCGGCACCGACGGGCTGCAAGGCATCGAGATGGCGCCGGTATTTGGTCTGTTTGCCTTCGACATGTTCGGCAAGACCGCCTTCTTCTATGCGCTCGCCGTGCTGTTCGTGCTTTTTCTTGCTGCGCGGCGGATCGTGCATTCGCCGTTCGGGCTGTCGTTGCGCGCCATCAAGAACAACCCGTTGCGCGCCGCCGCCGTCGGCGTGCCGGTCAACCGCCGCCTGATCGCAATTTACACCTTGGCCTCGTTCTATGCCGGCATTGCGGGCGCGCTGTTCACCCAGACCACGCAGCTTGCTTCCCTTGACGTCTTTGCCTTCGAGCGTTCGGCGGATCTGATGCTGGTGCTCGTCATCGGCGGCACCGGCTATCTCTATGGCGGCCTGATCGGGGCTGTGGCATTTCGGATGTTGCAGGAATTCTTCTCCAACATCACCCCGCAGTACTGGCAGTTCTGGATCGGGCTCGTGCTGGTCGTGATCGTGCTGGTCGGCCGCGCCCGCCTGCACCGATGGGCGCTGTTCGTGCCCAACCTGATCATCCGGCAGTTTGCCGGCGGCAAGGCCGTGGTCGCCGTTCCCGAGAGTGACGCCTCATGACGTTAGCGCTGGAAACTCAGGGGCTGGTCAAGCAGTTCGGCGGGCTGAAGGTCACGCGCGATCTGTCGCTGAAAGTCACCCAAGGCGCCCGCCATGCGCTGATCGGCCCGAACGGCGCCGGCAAGACCACTGTCATCAATCTCCTCACCGGCGTGCTCAGGCCCGACAAGGGGCGGATCCTGCTGGAAGGCAGCGACATCACGGGGTTGCCCGTGCATGTGCGGGTGCTGCGCGGCCTCTCGCGCACCTTTCAGATCAACCAGCTCTATCCTGACCTGACGCCGATCGAGACCATTGGGCTTGCGGTCTCCGAGCGGCTCGGCCGTGGCGGCGACTGGTGGCGGGTGATGGGCACGCGCGACGACGTCAATGGCGAGATCGCCGAAAATCTCGATCGCTTTCATCTCACCGACGTCATGAACAAGCCGACCGCGACGTTGCCATACGGCAAGCAACGTCTTCTGGAGATTGCGGTCGCGATCGCGACCAAGCCGCGGGTGCTGTTGCTCGACGAACCTGCGGCCGGCGTGCCGGAGAGCGAACGCCACGATATTCTAGCAGCCGTAGCTAGCCTTCCGCGCGACGTCACCGTGCTTCTGATCGAGCACGACATGGACCTGGTGTTTTCTTTCGCCGACCGGATTTCGGTCCTGGTCAATGGTGCGATGCTGGTCGAGGGAACGCCGGACGAGGTCGCGCGCGACGCCCGCGTCAAGGCGGTCTATCTCGGCGAGGAGGCCCACGGCTGATCATGGCTGATCTTCTCGCAATCGAACACCTGCGCGCCGGTTACGGCGAGGCGGTGGTATTGCCCGATATGTCGCTGCGGCTGCCGGAGAGCCAGGTGCTGGCGCTGCTCGGGCGCAACGGTACCGGCAAGACCACGCTGATCAACTCGATCGTCGGCGTCACGCGGAGGCTTGGCGGCAGCATTACCCTCGGCGGCCGCGACATCACGGCGATGCGCCCCGACCAGCGGGCGCGGGCAGGCATCGGCTGGGTGCCGCAGGAGCGCAATATCTTCCGCTCGCTGACGGTGGAGGAGAACATGACGGCCGTGGCCCAGAAGGGGCCGTGGACGGTCGGCAAAGTCTTCGAGATGTTTCCGAGGCTGAAGGAGCGGCGCAACAATTTCGGTAACCAGCTCTCCGGCGGCGAGCAGCAGATGCTCGCAATCGGCCGGGCCCTGACGCTCAACCCCAAGGTCCTGCTGTTGGACGAGCCGACCGAAGGGTTAGCTCCGATCATCGTGGAGGAGCTCTTGCGGACGCTCGGCACCATCACCCGTTCGGGCGGCATCTGTTCGATCATTGTCGAGCAGAATGCGCAAAAAATTCTGGGGCTCGCCGACCGTGCTGTGATATTGGAACGCGGCACGATCGTGCACGATGCGGCGGCCAGCGCGCTGAAGGCCGATCCAACCGCGCTCGAACGCTTTCTGGGCGTGGCGGGCAAGTCGTAACGGCCGCCTTTGTCGTTATTGCGAGCGCAAGCGAAGCAATCCAGGATCTCTGTTCCTAAAATGGATTGCTTCGTCGCTACCGCTCCTCGCAATGACGGGTCAAAAATGTACTATTTCGTAGGATGACAGGTCTCGTGAGGAACAAAACCATGCAACGAACAAAACCCCCCTTCCGCGCTGACGAGGTCGGCAGCCTGTTGCGGCCGGAGCGCATCAAGGAGGCGCGCGCCAAGCTGGAGAAAGGCGAGATCTCGCCGGAGGAGTTGCGCAAGGCCGAGGACATGGAGATCGTGAAGGTCGTGCACCGGCAGGCCTCGACCGGATTGAAGCTTGCCACCGACGGCGAATTCCGCCGCTCCTGGTGGCACTTCGATTTCCTGTCAAAGTTGACCGGCTGCGAAATGTTTCACCCCGAGCAGGGCATTCAGTTCGCGGGCGTCCAGACCCGGCATGAGGCGGTGCGGGTGATCGGCAAGCTCGACTTTCCGGATGACCATCCGATGTTGTCGCATTTCAAGTTTCTGAAGAAGCAATGCGAGATCGCCCACGTCACCCCGAAGATGACGATCCCGTCGCCCGCGGTGCTGCACTTTCGCGGCGGCCGCAAGTCGATCTCGAAGGAGGTCTATCCCGACCTCGACGTCTTCTTCCATGACCTCGCCAAAACCTACCGCAAGGCGGTGCAGGCGTTCTATGACGCGGGCTGCCGCTATCTGCAGTTCGACGATACGGTCTGGGCCTATCTCTGTTCGCAGGACGAATTGAAGAAGGCGCGCGAACGGGGCGACAATCTCGACGGCCTGCAGCAGGTCTACGCCCGCGTGATCAATTATGCGATTGCGGAGCGTCCCGCCGACATGACGATCACCACGCATGTCTGCCGCGGCAATTTCCGTTCGACCTGGATTTCGTCCGGCGGCTACGAGCCGGTGGCCGAGATGCTTCTGGCCGGCACCAATTACGACGGCTATTTCCTGGAATATGATTCCGAGCGTGCCGGCGGCTTCGAGCCGCTGCGCTTTCTGCCCCGGGGCAACAAGGTCGTGGTGGTCGGCGTGATCACCTCCAAGAGCGGCGAGCTTGAGAAGAAGGACGACATCAAGCGCCGGCTGGAGGAAGCCTCCAGGTTCGCACCCATCGATCAGCTCGCGCTGTCGCCGCAATGCGGATTTGCTTCGACCGAAGAAGGCAATATCCTCACCGAGGAAGAACAGTGGGCGAAACTTCGGCTCGCGGTCGAAGTGGCGCAGGAGGTATGGGGCAAGTAACCGGAGGGCCTGTTGGCGAACCCTGACGCGATCATCATTGGCGCCGGCCCGGCCGGGCTTGCCTGCGCCGTGACGATGCGTGGCGCCGGTCTCAACATCACGGTGTTCGAAAAGGCCGACAATGTCGGCTCAGTCTGGCGGCGGCACTACGAGCGGCTGCATCTGCACACCGATCGCAATCACTCCGGCCTGCCCGGCATGGCGATGCCGAAATCCTACCCGCTTTACCCGTCGCGCGAGCAGGTGGTGGCCTATCTCGAAGCTTACGCGGCGCGCTTCGATATCAAGCCCGCTTTTGGCAACGAAGTCGTGCGGCTGCGGCGCGACGGTGCGCAATGGTGTGCGGAGACGGCAAGCGGAGCGGTTTCGGCTCCGGTTGCGATCGTTGCGATCGGCATGGCCAGCGCGCCGTACCGTCCGTCCTGGCCTGCCATGGACAGCTACCGGGGCATCACCGTTCATAGCAGCGAATACCGCAATCCGGCGCCATATCTCAACAAGCGCGTGCTGGTCGTGGGATTTGGCAATTCGGGCGGCGAGATTGGGCTCGATCTGGCCGAGGCCGGTGTCGATGTCGCGCTGGCGGTTCGCGGGCCCGTTCAGCTTTTGCCGCGCGATCTCCTGGGCCTGCCGATCCTGACCTGGGCCATCTTCTACCGGCGCCTGCACTTTCCCCCGCGCGCGGCCGATCTGATCAAGGCCCCAATCCTGCGGCTGGCGCTCGGCTCGTTCGAGAAGCTCGGTTTGCGTCGCGCGTCCAAGGGGCCGATCCAGATGGTCGCCGAAGACGGCCGTGTGCCGATGATCGATATCGGGGCGCTCGGCAGGATCAGGGACGGCTCCATCAAGGTGCGCGGCGGGATCGACCGCTTTGTGCCCGAGGGCGTCGCCTTTGCCGATGGAGGCATCGAGGCATTCGATGCGATCGTGCTGGCCACGGGATTCCGTTCTGACTTGCGCCGATTGATTCCCGATGTGGAAGGTGTGCTCAACGCCGACGGCGCGCCGCGCGCGACCGGGCAGGTGACGAGCGCGCCTGGACTCTACTTTTGCGGCCAGATCGTTTCACCGACGGGGCAATTGCGCGAGATCGGCCTGGAGGCAGAGCGCCTTGCCAAAGCCGTCAGGCAATATCTGGCGGCCCTTCACGATGCAGCCTGAGGCGACTTCTGCGCCGAAGGAGCCTTCGTTACGCATTCTTAAGGCTTCCTATCAATCCGCATTGATGGATGGAGGTTGCATGCGCATCGTGACGGGATCGATTCTCTTTCTAGCGATGGCCGTGCACCCGGCCTCAGGCAGCGAAGCGTTTATCGCACAATTGACCAGCTTGGTCCGCGACGCGCAAGATCCTTAAAGCTTGCTGACCGCAACGTTCGGAATGTACTGGCAGCGGTCGGACGGATCGACGTGGCCTGAATCAATTTCAATCACATC
>Ga0210394_10002973_pt1 | contig 22221 bp, 24 predicted proteins | sample IncBWC12MmetaG_FD_160121 | JGI IMG/M metagenome (GOLD analysis project Ga0210394, IMG submission 160121) | Forest soil microbial communities from Barre Woods Harvard Forest LTER site, Petersham, Massachusetts, United States - Inc-BW-C-12-M | ecosystem: Environmental > Terrestrial > Soil >... | reverse complement strand
TATGTAAAAACGCCGTTACGCCCGAGGGCGCATTGCGCTGTCGGGCGGGAACCTCCGGTCTCCTGGACCGGTCGGCGGTTAAATTTCGGTCTCTTGCGAGAGCGGGCGGAAAATAGGTGCAGACCCTCCTGCCGTCAACCGTGGCGTTATGGCCGGGCCGCCGGGGCAGCCAAGCTGTATGGTATGGGGGCCATGTCACGCTATTACCATGGTCCGGTCTCCGATCATTTCGACGGCGAGCGGTTTTTTGACCCGGACGGCGCGCCGCCGCGAAGCCGGCGCGATCTATTGCGTTGGATGATTGATCGAAATTGGCGCGCCAGCAGGGCGAGGTGGCCGTCCTGGGTGCCGTCGCCTTATGCCGACCGGCCGCCGACACGCGTCGACGGTACGATCTGGCGGATCTGCTATGTCGGCCATGCAAGCTTCCTCATCCAGACCGCCGGACGCAATATCCTGCTCGACCCGATATGGTCGAAGCGCGCCTCGCCGTTCCGTTTTATCGGGCCGAAGCGGGTCAACGATCCGGGCATCACGTTTGCAGACTTGCCGCCGATCGATGCCGTGCTGGTGTCGCACGGCCACTATGATCATCTCGATCTCGCCACGCTGTCGCGGCTCGCAGCCGCGCATCGCGCCCGCGTCATCACGCCGTTCGGCAATGACGCGATCATGCGAAATCATGATCCTGCAATCGCCGCCGAAGGCTATGACTGGGGTCAGCGGATCGATATCGGCGCGGGCCTAGCCGTGATCCCTGTCGCCACGCGACATTGGTCGGCGCGCAATTTGTCCGACCGCAACATGTCGCTGTGGGCGTCGTTCGTCATCGAAACGCCCGCCGGACGTATCTATTTCGTCGCCGACTCGGGCTATGGTGACGGGCGCCATTTCCATAATGCGCGCCAGCACCATGGACCGTTCCGCCTCGCCATACTGCCGATCGGAGCCTACGAGCCGCGCTGGTTCATGCGCGATCAGCACATGAATCCAGCCGAGTCGGTGCAGGCTTTCACCGATTGCGGCGCCGAGCTTGCGCTCGGGCACCATTACGGCACGTTCCAGCTTACTGACGAGGCAATCGACGCGCCGCTCGTCGCACTTGCCGACGCCTTGAAACTTGCCGGAATCCCCGCCGCGCGTTTCCGCACGTTGCGGCCCGGGCAGGTATGGCAGTTGTAAGCGTGATCTATCGGTCTTTAACCGGGAGAAGTGTCCGGCGGCTTGATCAAGACGTAAACGTTGACGACCAGCTTGCTGGCGTCGGTGGTGAGCGGGTCGGTGACGTATTCTTCGACCATCTCCTTGGCGTCGAGCCGCTTCTCGTCGAGATAGTCGGTGATCGTCTCGTAGGTATTGTCGAGATCGTCGTACGAGCCGCGGTAGACGAATTTGAGCGCCGCGCCGTCCGGCGTCCGGCCGACGGCAAATTCCCCGTGCGGCGGATTATTCGGCGGCGCGGCGATCGGGATCCCGATCTCGTAGTCGAAGCCGTTATCGTCGGAGGCCGTGAAGATCGTCATCGGCAGGCCATCGGGCTTGATGCCTTCCTTATCGAGGTAGGTTTTGATCTTCTTGAGCGAAGCGGTGACGATTTCGAAGGTTTTGTCCCAGGTGCCGGTGCCCTTCACGTAGATCATCGTCCTCGCGGTGAGCGTCGTGTCCTGGCCGAACACATCGCCCGGCTGAGCCGGCGTCGTTGGCGGAGCGATTTGCTCGGGCGCCGCGGGAGTCGCGGCAGTCGGCGGCGTCGGCGCAGGGCCTTGCGGCGAAGTCTGTGCGGGTGTTGGCGTCGGGCTTTGCGCCAGACTCTGCGAAAATGCCGGCTGCGACACTCCGAGCGCAACGGTTACGGCAAATGCAGCGCACGCGAGACCGGCGCGCAGCGCCAAGCGGAACGACATCACTTTCTCCTCGAATGGGCAGACCGGCGCCCGCGGCCGCGCCGCCGCTCGTCCTTTGTTCGTCCCCGCATCGAATCTAGCATGTTCCGGCGCGTTCCGCCCTGCCCAAATTGCCGTCACGGCTCGCGGACACTGGCGCATGACGAGCGAATTCTCATATAAGTCCTTCACATTAGGACTTTTTGCGGGCTTCAGTTCGGGCAGTGGCATGAGCGCGCTGGGCAATCGCGACTTCATCAAGATGAACGGCCTCGGCAACGAGATCGTCATCGTCGATTTGCGCCGCGCGCCAAGTTCGAGTGCGCAAAGCCCGATCGATGCCGACGACGCGCGCGCGGCGGCCCGCCAAGAGCCGTACGACCAACTCATGGCGCTTTATCCTGCACGCGGGGATGCCGATGCGTTGATCCGCATCTACAACAGCGATGGTTCAGAAGCGGGCGCCTGCGGCAACGGCATGCGCTGCGTGGCCGCGCTCATCAGTGAGGAAACCGGCCGCGCCGAGCTGAAATTCGCAACGCCGGCCGGCGTCGTCTCCTGCCGGCGCGAGGCCGGCGGTCTATTCACCGTCGATATGGGCCCGCCACGTTTGCGTTGGGACGAGATTCCGCTGGCGCAGGAATTCGCCGATACGCGCGCGATCGAACTCGAAATCGGGCCGCGCGGCGCGCCGGTCCTGCATTCTCCCTCCGTGGTGAGCGTGGGCAACCCGCATGCGATCTTCTGGGTGGACGATCCCGCGGCTTACGATCTCGGCAAAATCGGACCGCTGCTCGAGCACCATCCGATGTTCCCGCAGCGCGCCAATATCACGCTTGCCGCGACGCCGTCGCGTGACCGTATCGTCATCCGCACTTGGGAACGCGGCGCCGGACTGACCCAAGCCTGCGGCTCCGCGGCCTGCGCCGCAGCCGTCGCCGCGGCGCGGCTTAATCGCACTGGGCGCAAAGTGACGGTCAGTCTGCCCGGCGGCGATCTCGCAATCGAATGGCGCGAGAGCGACGATCACGTGTTGATGACTGGCCCGGTTGAATACGAGCACAAGGGCCGGTTCGACGCGGCCTTGTTCGCCAATGCCGGCGCGGGAGCAACGTAACGATGAGCGTCGAGGTTCTCACTTTCGGCTGCCGACTCAACGCCGCTGAATCGGAGGTGATCCGCCGCGAGGCGGAGCGCGCCGGTTTCACCGACACAGTCGTCGTCAATACCTGCGCGGTCACGGCGGAGGCGGTGCGGCAGGCGCGGCAGGCGATCCGGGCGCTGCGCCGCGACCGTCCGCAGGCCAAGATCGTTGTTACCGGTTGCGCGGCGCAGACCGAGCCGCAGACTTTTGTCGCCATGGCCGAGACCGATCGGGTGCTGGGCAACGCGGAAAAGCTCGACCCCGCGGGCTGGGCGCGAGCGCGTGCCGCGTTCGATATTGGCGGCACGCCGAAGGCAAACGTCAACGACATCATGGCGGTGCGGCAGACCGCGGCGCATCTGGTCGACGTTTTTGCAGCTCGTACCCGCGCGTTCGTCCAAGTGCAGAACGGCTGCGATCACCGCTGCACGTTCTGCATCATCCCCTTCGGACGCGGCAATTCGCGCTCGGTGCCGATGGGCGCGGTCGTCGACGATGTGCGCCGCCTCGTCGGCAACGGCTATCGCGAGATCGTGCTGACCGGCGTCGACATCACGAGCTATGGCGGCGACCTGCCGGGCGCGCCGAAGCTCGGCACGCTGGTGAAGCAAATCCTCAAGCACGTGCCGGAGCTCAAACGGCTGCGGTTATCGTCGATCGACTCCGTCGAGGCCGACCGCGATCTCCTCGATGCGCTGGCGACCGACGCGCGACTGATGCCGCATCTGCACCTGTCATTGCAGGCCGGCGACGATCTCATCCTCAAGCGCATGAAGCGGCGGCATTTACGTGGTGACGCCATCGCGTTCTGCGATGCCGTGCGGCGGTTGCGCCCGGACACGGTGTTCGGGGCCGATCTGATCGCCGGTTTCCCAACCGAGACCGAAGACATGTTCCGGCGCTCGCTCGATCTCGTCGCGGAATGCGGGCTGACGCATCTGCATGTCTTTCCGTTCTCGCCGAGGCCCGGCACGCCGGCGGCGCGCATGCCACAAACTGACCGCGCCGTCATCAAGGAACGCGCGCGCCGCCTGCGCGAGCGCGGCGCACTGGCGCTACGCCGGCATCTCGACGCCGAAGTCGGCGCGACGCGCCGCGTGTTGGCGGAATCGAACGCCGCCGGCCACACCGAGCAGTTCACCAAAGTCTTGCTCGCAACGCCGGCCGAGCCGGGCGCAATTCTCGATCTCAAGATCGCCGCGCACGACGGCAGACAATTGCTGGCGGCGTGAGGTAAACTGAATCGGAGATCGTGCCAGATCGGAGAATGTATAATGGACGGCAGCGAGCAAAGTTATACGGTATCGACCACCGAACAGCTTGAGAGCCTGTACAGCGATGCGCCGTATGGCCCGGCAGTGTTCAAGGAAACCAACCGTGTCACGCCGCAATATCGCAAGCTGATCGAAGCCGCGCCGTTCGTCGTGCTGGCGACCTGTGGTCCCGAAGGCCTCGATTGCTCGCCGCGCGGCGACCCGCCCGGTTTCGTGCGGGTCATCGACGAGCACACGCTGCTTATTCCGGATCGCCGCGGCAACAATCGCATCGACAGCTTGCGCAATCTCGTGCGCGATCCGCGCGTCGCGCTGTTGTTCCTTATTCCGGGCGTCGGCGAAACGATGCGCATCATCGGCCGCGCCAAAATATCCACCGACCCGAAACTGACCGAAAGCTTTGTCTTCAATGGCAAAGTGCCGAAATGCGTGCTGGTCGTGACGGTCGAGAAGGCCTACTTCCAGTGCACCAAGGCGATCATCCGTTCGAAACTGTGGGATGCGGCGAGCAAAGTCGATCGCCAGACCTTGCCGACGCCGGGCGCGATCCTCGCCGAATTGACCGACGGCAAGATGGGCGGGCCGGAGCACGATCGCTTGGCGCCGGAGCGCATCAAACAGACGATTTACTGAATTGGTTTTCGCCTTCGCGGAGTGAAGCGCAGCGGGGGAGGATAATTTCCTCTTGTTCCCATCCGCATTGCGCCAAACGCTCGCGCATGTGCAGCGGTAGCGGCGCCGTGACGCGGATCTGCGGGCGGTTCTTGTAGAGCGGCACGACGATTTCACGGGCATGCAGATGTAGCATCGGGCCGCTCTGTCGCGGCGCCGTGCCGTAGACCGCATCGCCGAGAATAGGCCAGCCCATCTCCGCGCAATGCACCCGCAGCTGGTGCGTGCGGCCGGTCAACGGTTCAAGGGCGAGCCAGGTCAGGGCAAGGGGACTGCCCTGTGAGCGCCCCATGACCCTCCACTTGGTCACCGCCGGCTGGCCCTTCGGATCGTGCTTCATCCACCAGCCGCGCGTCACGTCGAGGCGGCCGAGCGGCAGCTCGATCTGGCCTTCGTCCGTATCCGGACCACCCTCGACCGCGGCCCAGTAGGTCTTGTCGATCGCACCGTTCTTGAACAGTTTGCCGAGTTGGGCGAGCGCCTTGCGATGACGGCCGAGCACGAGGCATCCCGATGTGTCGCGGTCGAGCCGGTGCGCCAGACCTGGCGGCCGTGGCAGACCGAAACGTAAAGCGTCGAAGTGCTGCTGCAGGCTGACGCCGCCTTTCGGGCCGTTATGAACGGCGATTCCGGCCGGCTTGTCGATCACCAGCATCAACCCATCGCGATAGAGCAGCCGCGACACCATCTCTTCCGGGGTCATATTTGCCTACTTTGCCGAAACCGCTATCACGGGCGCCGCATGCAAGACAGTAAAACAGATAATACGGCCGAAACGGCTGAAACCGCGGAAACTTGGTGGCGGCGTCTGTCCGGCGGGCTCAAGCGTAGCTCGTCAGCGCTCGGCGGCGCCATCGCGCACGTGGTCGCCAAGCGTCAGCTCGATGCGGCGACGATTGACGAGATCGAGGATGCCCTGGTCCGCGCCGATCTCGGCACGGACACGGCGGCCCGCATCGCTACCGAGCTCCGTTACGGCCGCTTCAGCACGGCGATCACGCCGGATGAAATCAGGGTAGTGGTCGCGGCGGAAGTCGAGAAGGCGCTCGCCAGCGTGGCGCAGCCGCTTGTCATCGATGCCGCGAAAAAGCCGTTCGTCATTCTCGTCGCCGGGGTCAACGGTTCCGGCAAGACCACGACGATCGGCAAGCTTGCGGCAAAATTCCGCGCCGAAGGCCGTTCCGTCATGCTCGCCGCCGGCGACACGTTCCGCGCCGCGGCAATCGAGCAACTCAAGATCTGGGCGACGCGCAGCGGCGCCGATTTCATTGCGCGCGAGGCCGGCGCCGACGCCGCGGGTCTCGCTTTCGACGCGGTGGGCGCAGCCAAGCAGCGCGGCACCGATGTCCTCCTCATCGACACCGCCGGCCGATTGCAGAACCGCGTCGAATTAATGGACGAGCTGGAAAAGATCGTCCGCGTCATCAAGAAAGTCGACGCCACGGCGCCGCATGCGGTGCTGCTTGTGCTCGACGCCACCGTCGGACAGAACGCGCTCTCGCAGGTCGAGATTTTCCAGAAAGCCGTCGGCGTCACCGGCCTTGCCATGACCAAGCTCGACGGCACCGCGCGCGGCGGCATTCTGGTCGCCATCGCGGCGAAATTCGGTTTGCCGGTGCATTACGTCGGCGTCGGCGAAAGCATCGACGACCTTGCGCCGTTCTCGGCGCGCGACTTTGCCCGCGCCATCGCCGGGCTCGATTCTTGATTGAGCGGGCGACCCGACCACATTAGATAGCGCGCATGACAATGACGACAAAACCGCGACTCAACCCACTCCTCAAACTGGCGCTCGATCTCGGGCCGCTGGTGCTGTTCTTTTTCGCCAACTCGCATTACGGGATTTTCGTCGCCACCGCGACGTTCATGATCGCGGTACTCGCGGCGCTGGCGGTCTCGTACGTGCTGATCCGCCAGCTGCCGATCATGCCGGTGGTCACGGCGATCATCGTGGTGGTGTTCGGCGGACTGACGCTCGTGCTGCACGACGCGACTTTCATCAAGGTCAAGCCGACAATCGTCTATGCATTGTTCGGGGCGGTGCTGATCGGCGGGCTCGTCTTCAACAAGCCGCTCCTCGGCGTCGTCTTCGATTCGCTGTTCAACCTGACCGACGAGGGCTGGCGCAAGCTGACGCTGCGCTGGGCGATTTTCTTCTTTGTGCTTGCGGTCCTCAACGAGATCGTCTGGCGCAACACCTCGACCAATGTGTGGGTGGATTTCAAGGTGTTCGGCGTGCTGCCGCTGACATTTCTGTTCGGCGCGCTGCAAATGCCGCTGTTGAAGAAATACGCGGTCGAAGAGAATCTGTAGGGGCGGGTCTGCAACCCGCCGCTACGACCCCGCTGCAAGCGCTTTCTCGATCTGCGGCTTGAGCGCCGAATCGTAATTCTCAGGGGTAACCGGCCCGACTAGCTTGTAGGCGATGCGGCTATCGCGGCCGATCACAAAAGTTTCCGGCACGCCATAGACGCCCCAGTCGATCGCGACGCGGCCGCTTTGGTCGGCGCCGGCCGCAACGAACGGATCGCCGTAGCGGCCGAGGAAACGCCGCGCGTTGTCGGGATCGTCCTTGTAATTGATGCCGACCAGGCGGAATCGGGTATCCTTGCCCAGTTGCGAGAGCAGCGGCGCTTCGTCGCGGCACGGCACGCACCACGACGCCCAGACGTTGACGACCGTCACCGCGCCTTTGAAGTCCGCCGGAGCGATGCCGGGGACCGGCGCGCCGTCGCGCTCGAGGCCGGCGATTGGCGGCAGCGTCGTTTGCGGCGCTTGATGCCCGATCAGCGCCGAGGGAATGAACGAAGGGTCGCCGGCATTGAGCTGGATAAGAAACAAGACCACGAGCCCAAGGAAGATGCCGAGCGGCACGAGCCACAGAACGCGGCGCCAGCGCACGGTGCGGCTTCCGTTTTCCGCAACGCTCATGCCTGTTCCTTTGCCTGTGCCCTTGCCGCTTCCTCGGCCAGTTGCATGGACCGTTCGGATTCGGCGGCGGATCGGCGGGTAAATCCCTGCATTTCCAGTTCCGCAATTTTCCGCACCTGCGCGCGGTAATCGAGTATCACCCAGGCAATCAACGCGCCGACAACGATTGCCGCGGCGGCATAGGCCGCGGCGATGAAATCGATATGCGCCGTCGTCTCCATCGTCAGCTCGCGGCGTTCGCCTGCATGAGCTGCAGGGTGCGCACGCGACGGCGCAGGATTTCATTGCGCATCGCTGCAAGGACGAACGTGATGAACAGCAGTGTGAACGCTCCCGCCATGAGGAAAAGCGGCATGAGGATCGTCGGATAGATCGTCGAGCCGCCGAGGCGAAATACCGACTCGCCTTGATGCAGCGTGTTCCACCAATCGACCGAGAATTTGATGATCGGCAGATCGAGCGCCCCGACCAGCGTCAGCACCGCTACGGCGCGCGCCGCGCGCGACGGATCCTCGACCGTGCGCCACAGCGCGATGACGGCGAGATAGAGCAGGAACAGAACCAGTTCCGAAGTGAGCCGCGCGTCCCATACCCAGTAGGTGCCCCATTCCGGCCGGCCCCACAGCGAGCCGGTGACGAGGCAAAGCAGCGTAAATGCCGCGCCGATCGGCGCCGCCGCTTTGGCCGCGACGTCGGCGAGCGGGTGGCGCCACACCAAAGTGCCCAGCGCTGCGACCGACATCAGTCCCCAGCACAACATGCCGAGCCAGGCCGACGGCACGTGCAGGTACATGATCTTGACGGTGGCGCCTTGCTGATAGTCGTCCGGCGCGATCGTCGCCTGCTCGATGGCGAAGGCGAAGACGAGAACCGTCACGCCGGCAAGCCATGGAATGATGCTATTGGCGAACTTCAGGAACCGCGACGGGTTGGCGAGATCGAGGAGGGCCATCGGCAGCTTTCCATCAAACCCGGTTCTTTAGAGCATGATCCCGAAAAGTGGAAACCGATTTCGGAAAAGATCATGCTCAAACTAAGAATCTAGACCTTGATTCGATTCAAATGGATCGGATCAAGGTCTAGTGCAGTTGCCGGCAGGAGCACAATGCGGCTCTGCCAGATCCGCCGTCACTTTTGCATGAGCAAGATTGCCATTCCATTTCACTATTCGATCTCTTGCCGCAGCGCCGCTGCGGCGGCAAAAGGTCCAACCACGAGACTGGCGAGGGTCAGCGCGCAAAGGATCATGAACGGCGTTCCGAACGGCGCCGGCCCGGTGACCGCCGCATTGGCGGCGGCGACGCCGAAGATCAAGATCGGAACGGTCAGCGGCAGCACGATGACGGCGAGCAATAATCCGCCGCGGCGCAGCGTCACGGCGATGGCGGCGCCGATGAGGCCGATGAAGGTCAGCGCCGGGGTGCCGACGATCAGCGTCAGCATGAGCGCGCCCTCGCTCGTCAGGTCGAGATTGAGCAACAACCCGATCAGCGGCGCGCAGATCACGAGCGGCAGTCCTGTCGTGAGCCAATGGGCAAAACCCTTCACCGCGACAACGAGTTCCAAAGGCGCGCGGCCCATCAGGATAAGATCGAGCGAGCCATCGTCGTGATCGCCGGCAAACAGCCGGTCGAGCGCCAACAGACTCGCGAGCAACGCCGCGAGCCACAGGATCGCCGGCCCGATGCGCTTTAAGAGCACGAGATCCGGCCCGATGGCGAACGGGATCAGCGTAACCACGACCAGGAAGAACAGCACCCCCATCAGCGCACCGCCGCCGACGCGCATGGCGATGCGCATATCGCGGACCAGGAGGGCGGCGAGCGGGGTCATGTCGCGGCTCCGGCGGCGACTGTTTGATCCAGCCGCAACTCCTCGGTCTTTTGGAGTCCGATCGGCCCGTGGCTTGCCGCGAGAATGAGGCCGCCGCCTGCGAGATGCGCCCGCATCAAATCGGCGAGGCGGTCCCGCGCCGCCGCATCGAGCGTGCTGGTCGGCTCGTCGAGGAGCCAGATCCGGCGCGGCGCCGCGATCAGCCGCGCTATCGACAGCCGTCGCCGCTGTCCGGCCGAAAGATAGGCGGCCGGTAGGCCTGCGAGCGCGCTAAGGCCAACCGCCTCAAGGGGTTCGCGGACATCGATCGACCGGGCACCGAAAAAACCGGCCCAAAAGCGTAAGTTTTCCGCGACCGTGAGCGAGCCTTTCAGGGCATCCTGGTGGCCGAGATAGTGGGCCTGCTCGGCAATGCTCAATTCCGGGTCGCCCCCCTCCAGCGCGATCCGGCCTCCGGTCGTGCGCAAAAGCCCCACGACCATGCGCAAAAGCGACGATTTTCCCGCGCCATTACGGCCGCTAATGGTCAAAGCCTCACCGGATCCCACCACGAAGCTGACGCCTGAGAAGACGTCGCGGCCGCCGCGGTGACAGACCAGTTCGACAGCGGTAAGGCGCATCAGCAACGACCTAGTGGCGATCTGCGGCGCCATTTTTCGGCACTTCGGGCCATGCAAGGCATGTTACCGGACCATTCGTTGCTGAACTGGCACAACTGCCCAAAAGACCTTATAAGCCGCAGGTCGGGCTGCGGCGCGCCGGCGACGCTTGCCACGTCCGATTTCCCCTCCTTTTCTCGCCCGCGAGCGGGGGAGGGAAGGGAGGCGGTTGGGGCCTGTTTCGGTAATAAATTATCTCCAAATTGCGCCGGCACCCGGCCGGCGGGATGGGAAAAAAGTCATGGATTCGCTCGATAGCTTCAAGTGCCTCCGGCCGCTTAAGGTCGGCTCCAAGACCTATGCGTATTACAGCCTGCCGACGGCGGAAAAAAACGGTTTGAAGGGGATTTCGCGGCTGCCCTTTTCGCTCAAGGTTTTGCTGGAGAACCTGTTACGCAACGAGGACGGCCGCTCGGTCACCAAGCAGGACATCCAGGCCGTCGCGCAATGGCTCAAGACCAAGACTTCGGAGCGCGAGATCGCGTTCCGGCCGGCGCGGGTGCTGATGCAGGATTTCACCGGCGTGCCGGCGGTGGTCGATCTCGCCGCCATGCGCGACGCCATGGACCATCTCGGCGGCGATCCGAAAAAGATCAATCCGCTAGTCCCGGTGGATCTGGTCATCGACCATTCGGTCGCGGTCAATCATTTCGGCAATAACCTCGCGTTCAAGCAGAACGTCGAGGACGAGTACAAGCAGAACCAGGAACGCTACAAATTTCTCAAATGGGCGCAGCGCTCGTTCGAGAATTTCCGCGTGGTGCCTCCCGGAACCGGCATCTGCCATCAGGTCAATCTTGAATATCTGTCGCAGACGGTGTGGACGTCGAAGACCAAGATCCAACTCCCGGACAAGACCGTCGCCACCGAGCTCGCTTATCCGGACACGCTGGTCGGCACCGATTCGCACACCACCATGGTCAACGGTCTATCCGTGCTCGGTTGGGGCGTCGGCGGCATCGAGGCGGAAGCGGCGATGCTCGGCCAGCCCTATTCGATGCTGCTGCCGGAAGTGATCGGCGTGCGGTTGAACGGCAAGCTCAAGGAAGGCATGACCGCGACCGATCTTGTGCTGACCGTGACGCAGCTGCTGCGCAAGCGCGGCGTCGTCGGAAAGTTCGTCGAATATTTCGGTCCGGGTCTGACCAATCTGACGATCGCCGACCGCGCCACGCTCGGCAACATGTCGCCGGAATACGGCGCGACCTGCGGCTTCTTTCCGATCGACGACGATACCATCCGCTATCTGCGCGACACCGGCCGTTCGGCGGAGCGCATCGCGCTCGTCATTGCCTACGCCAAGGCGCAGGGCATGTATCGCACCAAGAACACGCCGGATCCGGTCTTCACCGACGTGCTCAAGCTTGAACTGTCGTCGATTGAACCGTCGCTCGCCGGGCCGAAGCGTCCGCAGGACCGCGTTGCGCTTAAAGAGGTCAAGAGCGGCTTTGCGCAGGCGATGGACAAGGAATTCAACAAGTCCGCCGAGATGGACAAGCGGGTCCCGGTGCAAGGCCGCAAGCACACGCTCGGCCACGGCGACGTGGTGATCGCGGCGATTACCTCCTGCACCAACACGTCGAATCCGAGCGTGATGGTTGCGGCCGGGCTCCTTGCCCGCAAGGCGGCGGCGAAGGGGCTTACGGTGAAGCCGTGGGTGAAGACCTCGCTGGCGCCGGGCTCGCAGGTGGTCGCCGAATATCTGGCAAAATCCGGTTTGCAGAAGGATCTCGACACGCTCGGCTTCAATCTGGTCGGTTTCGGCTGCACCACCTGCATCGGCAATTCGGGCCCGCTGCCCGAGGAGATTTCCGAAGCGATCAACAAGAACGACCTGGTGGCGGCCGCGGTGCTCTCGGGCAATCGCAACTTCGAAGGCCGCGTCAATGCCGACGTGCGCGCCAACTATCTCGCGTCGCCGCCTTTGGTGGTGGCCTATGCGATCGCCGGTTCGATGCAGAACGATATCGCCAAGGCGCCGCTCGGCACCGACCAGAAGGGCCGCAAGGTTTATTTGCGCGACATCTGGCCGTCGAGCCGCGAGATCGCCGAGGTGATCCGCAAGAACATCAATAAGCAGATGTTTACGCGCAAATACGGCGACGTGTTCAAGGGCGATGCCAACTGGCGCAAGATCAGCATGCAGGGCGGGTTGACCTACAAATGGGACGATCGTTCCACCTACGTTCAGAACCCGCCCTACTTCGAAGACATGCCGAAGCGCAGCCAGCCGATCGACGACATTGTCGACGCGCGCGTCCTCGGCCTGTTCCTGGATTCGATCACGACCGACCACATCTCGCCGGCGGGATCGATCAAGGAGGAAAGCCCGGCCGGCGAGTACCTGCGCGACCATCAGGTCCGCCCGCGGGACTTCAACCAGTACGGCACGCGGCGCGGCAATCACCAGGTTATGATGCGCGGCACTTTCGCCAATATCCGCATCAAGAATCAAATGGTGCCCGGCGTCGAGGGCGGTTACACCATCCACTATCCGTCGAAACAGCGCATGACGATCTATGACGCGGCGATGCGCTACAAATCGGAGAACGTGCCGCTCGTCGTGATTGCCGGCAAAGAATACGGCACCGGATCGTCGCGCGACTGGGCGGCGAAAGGCGCGACCCTGCTCGGCGTGCGTGCCGTGATCGCGCAGAGCTTCGAGCGTATTCACCGCTCCAACCTCGTCGGCATGGGCGTCGTGCCGCTCGTGTTCGAAGAAGGCACGTCCTGGCAAACGCTCGGCTTAAAGGGCGACGAGCAGGTCACCATCCGCGGCCTGCATGGCGATCTCAAGCCGCATCAGCGTCTCCTCGCCGAGATCGTCGCCTCCGACGGCGGGCTCAAGCGCGTGCCGCTGATCTGCCGGATCGATACGGGCGACGAACTGGAATACTACCGCAATGGCGGTATCCTGCAGTACGTCCTGCGCCATCTCGCCGCTTAACGTTTCGGCGAGTGTTGAGGATTAAACTTCTCGTCCTCACCGCGAATTGAGTGGCGGGTGACTGGCGCCGGCGTTAGAGATGCCGGCGTCACGAAACCGTCACCGAGGGCCGAATCTTTCGCTTGGGGTCGGGGGGTGGAGGTTGGAATGCTGCGTCGCCGCCTCGCGTCGGCATCCCTCATTGCGGGCTTCTTGATTGCGACATTCGCGGTTGCGCGCGCCGCCGAGCGGCGGGCGCTGCTTGAACTGTTCACCAGTCAGGGCTGCTCGTCCTGCCCCGCTGCCGACAAGCTTCTTGGCGAGTTCGCGGCCGATCCGTTGCTCGTCGTGCTCAGCCTGCCGATCGATTATTGGGATTATCTCGGCTGGAAAGATACGCTTGCCAGTCCGGCGGATTCGGCGCGGCAGCGCGCCTATGCGCACATGCGCGGCGATCGTCAGGTCTATACGCCGCAAATCGTGGTCAACGGCAGCACGCATGCGCTCGGCAGCGACAAGGCAGCCATCGAGCATGCGATCGAGCAGACCGATCAAAAATCAGGCGTGATGTCGGTGCCGGTGTCGCTGACGGTGGGCGAGAACGGTCTGAACGTGAAAATCGAGTCGGCGGAGAGCCCTTACAATGCCGGTGAAGTCTGGCTCTGTCCGCTGGCGAATGCGGTAGCCGTCGCCATCGGCCGCGGTGAGAATCGCGGCCACACCATCACCTATCACAACGTCGTGCGCAGCTGGCGGAAGCTTGGCGATTGGACCGGTGCGGCGTCGAGCTGGAATATCCCGATGTCCGAGATCAAGACCGACGGTGTCGATGCCGCAGCCGTCATGGTGCAAGAGGGCACGCGCGATAAACCGGGCATCATCCTGGGCGCGGCTTTCGCTCCGCTCCAGTAGACGTCCGAATAAAAAGCCGTCCGAATAAAAAAGGCCGGCAACGTGCCGGCCTAAGGGATTGGGGAATGAACCATACAGTGAACCTTAGTTGCCCTTTGGCCCGATCCGTTCACGCCCCGGGGGGCTGGGGGGCTGAGGAATCCGGAACGCGATCCGAATCGGGCCTTGAGGCAACAAGCTACTATCTCGCAGTGTAGCTTGGCGCGTGCTTGGCCGAAATAGGGCCGTATTATGATTCGCCTAACGAACGCGTGATTCCAGGGGTCAAATATGTCGCAGGCCGAAGCAATGTCGGGTATCCGATTTTGTCGCTGGGGCGGGCCGAACGCGCCGCCAACCTGCGATTTGCCGCGCCAATAGGCCCTTGCCGGCCGTCCATTCTGGCGCGATCATCAAGTTCCAATGACACAAGGAGGCGCCGTATGGATTTCGGCGAGACCGATCCAAGCGCGTGGCGCGGGGGCGAGCATCGTCCGCACGCCCCCGCAAGCGAAGTAACCTTCAGCCGGCGCGAGCTGGACCGCATTCTCAGGCTCTATGGCCGCAAAGTCGCTGCCGGCGAGTGGCGTGATTACGCAATCGATTTCCTCAAAGATCGCGCGGTGTTTTCGGTTTTCCGCCGCGCTTCGGAAATGCCGATCTACCGGATCGAGAAAAATCCGAAACTCGGCCGCCGCCAGGGCGCCTTCAGCGTGATTTCGGCTACCGGACATATCGTCCGCCGCGGTCACGAACTCGACCGGGTCCTTGGCGCGCTCGACCGCTCGCTTCGCGTGGTGGCGGGCTAAGAGGAATTAGGGCGGCGAGGTGTCGCCCTTTCCGAGCGGGCGCTGCATCAGCACGGTGTTGAGCCACTTACCGTGCTTGAATCCGACTGAGCGCATTGTGCCGATCAGAGCAAATCCGGCCGCTTCGTGCACTGCGATCGAAGCGATCTGGGCCGAATCCCCGATCACCGCAATCATCTGCCGGAAGCCGCGCGATTCCGATTCGGCGATCAGTCGCGCCAGCAAGAGTGTACCTATTCCCCGCCGATGGAATTGCGGCGCGACATAGATCGAATTCTCGACCGTCCACTTATACGCCGGCCGAGCACGATACGGCCCGGCATAGGCGTAACCCGCCACCGTGCCTTCGCGCTCGGCAACGAGATAAGGATAATCGCTGGTCACGAGTTCCTGTCGGCGCCGCGCCATTTCCGCTTCGTCCGGCGCTTCGATTTCGAACGTCGCCGTCCCATGCACGACGGCGTCGGCATAGATCCGAGTGATGGCCGCGATATCGGCGGGGCCGGCCGGCCGGATATTGACGTCGCTCATTGCTGCGCGCAAATTGCCAGAAAATAGGCGCGCCGAAAAGAAAACGCCCCGGGGTTGGCTCGGGGCGTTCAGTTTAGAACGTTGCTATTGCTTAACGGCGGTCGCCGAACAGCCGCAGCATCATCAGGAACAGGTTGATGAAGTCGAGATAGAGCGACAGCGCGCCCATCACCGCCTTGCGGCCGGCGACGGTGCCGTCGTCCATCGGCGAGTACATTTCCTTGATCCGCTGCGTGTCGTAGGCGGTGAGCCCGACGAAGATGAGGACGCCGATCACCGAGATCGCCCAATCGAGCCCGCTCGAATGCAGGAACATGTTGACGAGCATCGCGATGATGATGCCGATCAGGCCCATGAGCATGAACGAGCCGACGCCGGTCAGATCGCGCTGCGTGGTGTAGCCGAACAGGCTCATCGCGCCGAACGTCGTCGCCGAGATGAAGAACACCCGGGTGATCGATGCGCCGGTGTATTGCAAAAAGATCGACGCCAGCGCCAGACCGAGCAGGCCGGCATAGACGAAGAACAGCGTCAGCGCCGTTCCCGCGGACAGCCGGTTGATGCGGAAGCTCATGAAAAACACGAGGCCAAGCGTGCCAAGCAGCAGGATGATCGACAGCGGGCCGCTGAAGATGGCCTGTCCGAAGGACGTCAGCCCGCTGATCTGCCCGCCCGCGATTTGAATGGCGTCGCCACCGGCGGCTTGATAGGTCAGCCACGCCAAGACGCCGGTCAACGCCACGCCGGCCGCCATATAGTTGTAAACGCGGATCATATGCGCGCGCAGACCCGCATCGATCGCTACCTGGTCGGTGCGATAGCCGGGCTTGGCGGCCGCGTAATTCCGATCGAAGTCGGACATGGAAAATACCCCTGGGTTATTCCGGCGTATCGCCGGGTCTGGCGTTCGGCGCACGCCGAACGCGCTTGGCGAGAATCTAGTGCGAAAGCATCCTGTGCGCCAGATGGGTGCGACGCCATATTTTTCGACTGTTACAAACTGTTCATGGTGTTCAATCGGGTGGCTTGCGGCGCAACGAATTAAAGGTTTCGCAGCACTTCCGCGGGTTTTCGGCCAAGCGCCGAGAAGGTGCCGAGGAGGCCCAAACCCACCGTGACAAAAAGCGCAAGGAACGCGGCGCCGGCAGCCTCGCCGGCCACGAAGACGAAGGGGAATTCCATCAGCCGGGTGACGACGAGAGCGGCTGCGATCGCGCCCGCCGCGACGCCGAATGCGACGGTCGCCAGGCCGATGAGGAGATATTCCAGAGCGTAAGCGGCCAACAGCCGCGCACGCGTCGCCCCCAGCGTCTTCAGCACCACGGCGTCATAGACGCGGAAACGCTGGCTTGCGGCCAAAGCACCGCCGAGCACCAGCGCGGCGGCGATGAGCGTGATCGAACTCGCGCCGCGCACCGCCAGCACCAGCTTGCCGACGATTGCCGCAACGGCGTCGAGCGCGTCCTTGACCCGCACGGCGGTCACGGTGGGGAAAGCGTCGGCGAGCGCCTTGACCATCGCCGTATCCTCCGCCGTCGTGCCGCCGTCGGCGAAGGTCAATGTCGCGATGTCGCTATGCGGCGCGCCTTCGAACGCGCCCGGTGAGAATACCAGGACGAAGTTGATGCCGAGGTTCTCCCAATCGACGGCGCGAAGATTGGCGATCCGCGCGGTGATGTCGCGGCCGAGCACGTTCACCGTGACGGTGTCGCCGATCTTCAGATTCAAATTCTGCGCCGTCCTGTTCTCGAGCGACACCAGCGGCTCGCCGGAATAGTCGGCGTTCCACCAGTGGCCGGCGACAATGCGCGACCCGGCGGGGACGGCGGTCGCGTAAGTGATGCCGCGGTCGCCGCGCAGCACCCAGCGCGATCCGGCGGCCGGCTTGAGATTCTCCGCCGCCACGCCATTTGCAGCGACGATACGGCCGCGCAGCATCGGCACGCGCTCGACCGTCGATCCCGGCGCCTGTTCGCGCGTGAAGGCGTCGAAGCGGGCGGCGTCCGCGGCTTGGATATCGAGGAAGAAGTACGACGGCGCTTTGTCCGGCAGCGCCTCCGCCAATTCGCGATGCAGATTGCCGTCGATTTCGACCACGGTGACGAGCAAGGCGAGCCCGAGGCCGAGCGAGAGCATCAGGCTCGGCGTCAGCGCGCCGGGGCGGTGAATGTTCGCGATCGCCAACCGCAAACTCGTCGAGCGCTGGCGCGGCAATCGCCGCGCGATCCACATCGTCGCGAGCGCGATCAGCCGCAGGACTAAGACGACGACGGCCGCGGCGATCACGAAGAACACGGCGATGCGGCGGTCGTACGTGGTCACGATCGAAAGCGTGGCAAGAAGCGCAACGATTGCCGCCGACGCGATGACGTAACGCGGCCGCGGCCAGCTGCGCTCCGCGGCGATCTGGTCGCGGAACAGCATGGCTACCGAAATGTCGTGCACGCGCCCGAGCGGCCACAGCGCAAAGGCGAGAGCTGTGAACAGGCCATAGGCAATCGCCAGCGCCAACACGTGCGGATGCAGCGCCGGCGCGACCGGTAGCGGAATGATCGCGCCGAATGCGGATACTATGGCAAACGGCAAAGCCGCACCGAGCGCCGCGCCGATCAATGTGGCGAACAGCGCGACCACAACGATCTCCCCGCAATAGATGCTGAAGACGCCGCCGCCGGTGGCGCCAAGCGCTTTCATCGTCGCGATCACGTCGCGCTTGCGCGCCAGGTGGCTGGCGACGGCATTGGCGACGCCGACGCCGCCGACCAGAAGCGTGGTCAGGCCGACCAGCGTAAGGAACTGGCTGAAACGCTCGACATTGCGTTCGAGTTCCGGCGAGGCCTTCATACGGGTGCGGATTTCCCAGCCGGCTTGCGGGAATTCCGTCTGCGCCTGTTCTTCGATTCCCGCTACCGCGCCATCGCTCGAATTGGCTTGCGGCAAACGCAGCCGGTATTGCCAGCGCACGAGGCTTCCCGGCTGCAAGAGTCCGCTGGCTTGAAGTGCCGCCTCGCTGATCAGCACGCGCGGGCCAAGCCCGATGCCGCTTGCGAGTTTATCCGGCTCGTTCAATAGCGCCGCACGCAGCTCGATCACGGCATTGCCGATCGTGATGTGGTCGCCGATCTTCAAATCAAGCCGCGTCAACAGCGTGGGATCGACCGCCGCGCCGAAGGCGCCGCCGTCTTGGGCGAACAATGCGGCAAGCGGCATTGCGGGATCGGTCACGACTGCGCCGAACAGCGGATAATTGTCATCGACCGCCTTGAGCTCGACCAGCATCGAGCGTCCGTCGGCGGCAAGTTTAGGTGTTGTTCTTGCCATCGCCCGAAGCGTGGCAGCGGCCGATGCCTTGCCATGGGCATCGAGAAACGCGCGCTCGGCATCGCTTGCCTGCCTCTGGATGAGCGCAAAGGCGAGATCGCCGCCGAGGATCACGCGGCCGGCGCCGCCGATACCGTCGTTCAGACTCGCGGCCACCGAGCCGACGCCGGCGATCGCCATGACGCCGAGCGCGATGCAGGCGATAAAAACGCCGAAGCCGCGCAAGCCGCCGCGCAAATCGCGCCAGATAAAGCGCATCGCAAAGCGCCACGGAATAAGCCTGTTTGTCTTTGGATTTGGCGCCAGCATCAGTTCGCGCTCGGCATCACGCGCGCCAGGAGGAAATGCAACGGCACGAACACGAAAACCGGAATTCCGAGCAACAATCCGGCAAACCAGATGTACGGCGGCAGCAAAGTCTGCGCCGCGGTGTCGCGCAGTCCCCAGACATAGTTGATGTTGACCGGCGTCAGCCCCGGCTGCGGCGTCGGCGGCGGCATCAAGAAGAAGCAAATCAGCATGACTGCAACGAACAGTGCGGTCCATGCCGGCAACGCGCGCCGGTCGTATCCGGTCTTCCACACCAGATAGATGAGAAAGAATGGCAGCCAGCCGTGAAACAGCGACAACAGCCGCAGGAACAGCGAATGGGTCGAATCGAACATGTAGTCGGTCATGCCGGTGAGCGAATGACCCGCCAGATTGATAAGAAAGTCGAATACCCAAAACGCCTGCGGCACCAGAACGCCGACGCAGCCCATGGAGACGAGCAGCGCGTTCTCCGGCCAGATCGCGATCAGGAGGAGGATCAGCGTAATGTCGCAGAAATACAGAAAGTTGGTTGGCCCGTAATAATGCCAATAGACCGGAATCAGCACCGCCATGAACGCGCTATAGGCGAGCTTTACGGCAAGCGGGACGCGCGCGGTTTGCGTCATGAGCCCCCTGCCTACCCTCCGCCGCATGCGGGCGAGGGACTATGGGAGGGGGTAATGCGGCTCTCGATTTGTCCCGAATGCATGCGCAATACGCGATCGCAGCGGGCCGCAAGCTCGGCGTCGTGGGTGACTAAAACGAGCGTCGTGCCGCGCTCGCGATGGCCGCGAAACAGGAGCTCGATGATGTCGCGGCCGGTCGTCTCGTCGAGATTGCCGGTCGGTTCGTCGGCGGCGACGATGGCGGGATTGGGCGCGAGCGCGCGGGCGAGCGCGACGCGCTGCTGCTCGCCGCCGGAAAGCTCGGCCGGGTAGTGGTGCATGCGCTCTGTGAGCCCGACAGCGGCCAACTCGCTCTCGGCGCGGGAAAGCGCATCGGATGCGCCTGCGAGTTCGAGCGGGATAGCGACGTTTTCCAGCGCCGTCATGGTCGGGATCAAGTGAAACGCCTGAAAGACGATGCCGATCGTTCTGCCGCGAAAGCGGGCCAGTTGATCTTCATCGAGCCGGGTTAAGTCCTCGCCGGCGACCGTGACAGTGCCCGAGTCGGGCCGCTCCAATCCGGTCATCACCATGAGAAGGGTCGACTTGCCGGAGCCCGAGGGACCGAGGAGGCCGACGGCCTCGCCCCGACCTATATTGAGGGCTATGTCGCGCAGGATGTGGACGCGCGTGGCGCCGCGGCCGAGCGACAGGTTGACGCCGTCGAGTACGATGGCATCGCCGGCGAAAGGATGCCCTGAAATGTCGTTCATGCCTCCAACCGGTTCCGATCCCGCAAGCGGGCAACGGCGCCCACTGTCGGCGCCTGTCCGTTCATATGGGTGGCGCCGCGCATTGCGCCAAATCGCTGCGGTTTGTAGCGTGGCGCTCGTCGCCGCGATAGCAATGCATCGCGCGCGCGCCGCAACGCCGATTCATATCGTGGCGCTCGGCGACTCGCTGACCGCCGGATATGGTCTTGCCGAAAAGGACGGCTTCGTGCCGCGGTTGCAAGCGGCGCTGGCAAAGAACGGCATCGCCGCCGAGATCGCCAATGCCGGTGTCTCCGGCGATACCGCTTCCGACGGGCTCGCCCGGCTCGACTGGTCGGTGCCGCAAGGTACGGACGCGGTCATCGTCGAGCTCGGCGCCAACGACATGCTGCGCGGTATCAAGCCCGAGGTGACGCGCGCCGCGCTCGATGCAATCTTGCGCCGGCTGACGCAACGTCACATTTCCGTCTTGCTATGCGGCATGCGGGCGGCGCCAAATCTCGGCGCCGATTACGGTCAGGTGTTCGAGCGCATCTATCCCGAACTGGCGGCGAAATATGGCGTGCTGCTTTACCCGTTCTTTCTCGACGGCGTTGTCGCGGATCTAAGTCTCACCCAGCAAGACGGCATGCACCCGAATCCCGCGGGTGCCGGCGTGATCGTCCAACGTATCTTACCAAAAGTCCTGGAGCTCATCGCCCAAATTCACGGCCAGCACCCTTCGTGAAGGGTTGCGCGCGGGGGCCGATGACCCCATTGTGAAGACGTTCCGATTCGCTATTCGAGCCCGGAGGTTGTCATGCCCCGCTTGTTCACCGGTCTCGAAATTCCGCCCTCAGTCGCCCAATCGCTTGCCATGATGCGGGGCGGCCTGCCGGGAGCGCGCTGGATCGATCCCGAAAATTATCACCTTACACTGCGCTTTATCGGCGACATCGACGACGCGCTGGCGCGCGAGATTGCCGACGTACTCGGACGCGTGCATCGCCGGCCATTCGAGCTTCGCCTCGACGGGTTGTTGTCGTTCGGCGGGCGCAAGCCGCGTGCCGTGGTCGCCGCCGTCGCGCCGGTCACGCCGCTGATGGAATTGCAGGCGGAACACGATCGTCTGCTGCAGCGGCTCGGTCAAGAACCCGAGGGACGCAAATACACGCCGCATATCACGCTCGCGCGGCTGCGGGACTCCTCAAGCCACCAAGTCGCCGATTACCTCGCCGCGCGGGGTCATTACCGATCGCCGCCGTTCGAAATATCGCGCTTCGTACTGTTCTCCTCGCGCGCTTCAGTCGGCGGCGGCCCCTATATCGTCGAGGAAGCCTATCCGCTCACGCGGCATAGCGCGGATGGCCGCGAAGCGCGAATAACACTCTGATCTTCTTGAGCATGATGTATTTCGGAAACCGGTGTCCACCCCGGATCATGTCGGGGACAGGCTTTTTCGGGGTCATGCTCTGAGCATCCTCGATTGTAGATCGAGCATCGCGGTGGCGAAGCCGTGGCCGTCCGACATCAGTTCGCGCATCAGCGACAGCGGCGTCGGGCGCGAGGATTCGACCTCGCCGACCACGCCGCCGAAATCGAACGACAGCTCGGCGTCGAATTTGCGCGCGAGTTGCTGCATGCGATGGTTGTCGGCGAGGCACGCCATGTGCAGGAG
>Ga0210394_10002971_pt1 | contig 22230 bp, 18 predicted proteins | sample IncBWC12MmetaG_FD_160121 | JGI IMG/M metagenome (GOLD analysis project Ga0210394, IMG submission 160121) | Forest soil microbial communities from Barre Woods Harvard Forest LTER site, Petersham, Massachusetts, United States - Inc-BW-C-12-M | ecosystem: Environmental > Terrestrial > Soil >... | reverse complement strand
GGCGTCGGCGGCGAGCCGATCTTCTTTAGAAAAGCCGCGGGCGCCTACCTGACCGCCGCGGACGGGCGCCGGTTTCTCGACTATGTCGGTTCCTGGGGACCGATGATTCTGGGGCACGCCCACCCGCAGGTGATCGAGGCCGTGCAGACGGTCGCCGCCGACGGTCTCTCCTTCGGCGCGCCCACCGAGATCGAGACGGCCCTTGCCCGCCGGGTGATCGAACTCGTGCCCTCCCTGGAATTGGTGCGCTTCGTCAGCTCGGGCACGGAAGCGACCATGAGCGCCATTCGCCTGGCGCGCGGCTTCACCGGGCGCGACACCATCGTGAAGTTCGAGGGCTGCTATCACGGGCACTCCGACTCGCTGCTGATCAAGGCCGGCTCGGGCGCCCTGACCTTGGGCGTTCCCACCTCGCCCGGCGTACCCAAGTCTCTAGCCCAGCACACCGTCACTCTGAACTTCAACGACGCCGACCAGGTTCGCGAGGCGTTTCGGGAGATCGGCGGACAAATCGCCTGCGTCATCGTCGAGCCGGTGGCCGGCAACATGAACTGCGTGCCGCCCGTACCCGGGTTTCTCGAGACCCTGCGCCGCGAATGCGATCGCGCCGGCGCATTGCTCATATTCGACGAGGTGATGACCGGTTTTCGGGTCGCGTTGGGCGGCGCACAGGCGCTTTACGGCGTGCGCCCGGACCTCACCACTCTCGGCAAGATCATCGGCGGCGGCATGCCGGTCGGGGCCTTCGGCGGACGCCGCGACATCATGGAGCGCCTCTCGCCCTTGGGTCCCGTGTATCAGGCGGGCACTCTGTCCGGCAACCCCGTGGCCATGACCGCGGGTCTCGTCACCTTGAATCTCTTGTCGGCGCCCGGTTTTCACCAGCGGCTGCAAGCCGCCACCGACGGCCTGATGCGGGGCCTCGAGGAGTCCGCGCGCAGGGCCGGCGTCGCGCTCACGACCAATCATGTGTGCGGGATGTTCGGATTCTTTTTCACCGATGAACGCACCGTCGAACGCTACCGTCAGGTGATGGCCTGCGACGTCGAGCGCTTCAAGCGCTTCTTTCACGGCATGCTCGCCGAAGGAGTCTATCTCGCGCCGTCCGCATTCGAGGCGGGCTTCTTGTCGGCGGCACACACCCAAGCCGACATCGACGCCACGATCGCCGCGGCAAGCCGCGTATTCACCACACTTAACTGATGCGCGCCTTCGCCCGCTTCCTGGGTGCCATCCTCATCGCCGGTCTGATCGGCGCGGCGATTGCCTATCCTGCCTACGAGCTCACGTCGAGGTTCGCAACTTGGCCGTTCCATCGCGTCGCGAGCCGGATTGCGATGTTGGCGCTGGCCTTCACCCTCATTTGGGCTTGTCGCGGACTCACCACCAAGCGCGATTTCGGATACGGCCTGCCTTGGGCGCGCTTTCTCACACTGTGTCTGTTGTGGGGAGCCGTCGGCGTGGCCACGGCCGGCGTGGGCGCGGCATTTCTGATGGCGACGCACCTGCGCATCGGAGTCCCCTACGCCGCGAGCGTGTATCTCACCGCACTGGGTTCCGGCATCGCCGTCGCGCTCATCGAAGAGACCGTGTTTCGAGGCCTCATGCACACTGCGATCGAGCGCGAATCGGGCCCGTGGATGGCAGCGCTCCTCACCGCGCCGCTGTTCGCCGTCCTGCATTTCGTCGCCAAGGTCAGAATCGCGCCGGAAGACGTCGGCTGGGGCAGCGGCTTCGACTTGCTGCTGCTGTCGTTCGCGCCCCTAGGCCACCCGGCGCTGGTGCTCGACGTATTTCTGTCGTGGTTGACGGTAGGACTGATCTTGAGCCTGACCCGCGTGCTCACCGGCAACATCGCGGCGGCGATCGGGCTGCATGCAGGCTGGGTGGTGGTGCTGCGCATGCTGCAGCTCTGCACCGTCGGCGGCAGCTCGCCGGCGTACTCCGCCTGGGTGAGTCACTTCGACGGGCTGCTGGGGCTTTGGCTGCTGCCTTGGGGCTTATGTGTCGCCGCCGCCCTCTGGTTCACGCGTGTCCTATGGGTGCCGCCGGCGCGAGCGGGCTGAGAACGTCGAGCCTTTGGATGGGGTCATCGAGCTCCAGAATCGACTGTTTGTCGGCGAGCGGAATCGGCAGAATTTCGGCGAGCCGGTATCCCACCCAGGCGGCATCTTCCGGGCGCATCTCGATTCCCTCGTAGACCTCGCCGAGTTGCGGAAGAACGTTCTTCAAGAGTTCCGCCAACCGCGAGTGCCGTTCGGGCACCGGCACCTTAGGTTCGGGCGACAACCGGTCCACGTCGGCGAGGTTGAGACCGTCGGCTTGGCGGCTGCGGCTGCGAATGCGAAAGCGCTCCCGGCCGATGCACGACAGGCCGAGCAGACCGTCCGACAGCTGATGAAAATCGACGATGTCCGCGAGCGTTCCGACATCGAAGGTCTCGGCCGGCCCCACCTCCGCGCCCTCGCGAATCAATACCACGCCGAAGCTTGCACCCTCGCGCATGCAACGCCGCACCATGTCGACGTACCGGGTCTCGAATATTCGCAGCGGCAGCGGGCCGCCCGGGAACAGCACCATATTCAGTGGAAACAGTGCGATCACTTCCGCGCCCGCAGGGCGTTGAGCAGCTTGTCGTGCAACCCGCCGAAACCGCCGTTGCTCATCACCAGGATGTGATCGCCCGGGCGGCTGTCTTCGACTAGGCCCTTGACCAAGGCCTCCACGTTCGCCCCGAAACCCGCGCGCTCACCCAGGGCGGCCACCGCTCCGGGCAGATCCCAGCCCAAGTCCGGAGGATTCAAGAACCACGCTCGGTCCGCTGCCGCGAGCGCCGGCGCCAGTTGCTCGCGATGTACGCCGAGCTTCATGGTGTTCGATCTGGGTTCCAATACGGCCACGATGCGCGCACTGCCGACCCGCGCGCGCAGTCCCCGCACGGTGGTCTCGATGGCCGTCGGGTGATGCGCGAAATCGTCATACACCGTAACTTCGTCGACGACGCCGCGAATCTCCATGCGGCGCTTGACGCCGCGGAAGCGCCCGAGCGCCTGCGCAGCGCGCATGGGTTCCACGCCCACATGCCGCGCGGCCGCGATCGCCGCCAGGGCATTCATGACATTGTGCTCGCCCAAGAGCGGCCAGTTGACTACGGCCGCCTCCTTGCCCTGATACAGCACCGAGAAGCGGTTCGCCGCGGAACCCGGCGCGATCCGCGCGCTCCAGTCTCCTTGGGTCAAGCCAAACGTCTCGCGCGGTGTCCAGCAACCCATCTCAAGGGTGGCGGCGAGCTCGGCATCCTCGCCGTTCACGATGAGCCGGCCGGAACCCGGGACCGTCCGCAGCAGCTGGTTGAACTGGCGCCGGATCGAAGCGACGTCCGGATAGATGTCCGCGTGATCGTATTCCAGATTGTTGAGAATCGCGGTGCGCGGCCGGTAGTGAACGAACTTCGCCCGCTTGTCGAAGAACGCCGTGTCGTATTCGTCCGCTTCGATGACGAAAACGCGTCCCTGGCCGAAGCGGGCGGTCGCCTCGAAATTGCTGGGCACTCCGCCGACGAGAAACCCAGGCGCAAGACCCGCGTCCTCGAGTATCCAGGTCAGCATGGCGGTGGTCGTCGTCTTGCCGTGGGTGCCCGCCACGGCTATCACGTGTTTCTCCCGCAGCACGTGCTCCGCCAGCCACTCGGGACCCGAGGTGTACGCCATGCCCCGATCCAGCATGGCCTCGACCACGGGACTGCCGCGGCTCAAGGCATTGCCCACCACGACGATATCGGGCTTCAAGTCCAGCTGCTCGGCGCCGTAACCTTGAACGAACTCGATTCCCAGCGCCTGAAGCTGGGTGCTCATCGGCGGATACACGTTGAGGTCGGACCCGGTCACGCGAAAGCCCGCGGCCTTGGCGATCGCCGCCACGCCTCCCATGAAGGTGCCGCCGATGCCCAATATATGCACATGGATGGTCATGTAATATCCCGCTCAAATTGTACACGCGGATCAATGGCATGCCCGACGCGATTTGGATCGATGATGAGGCCGGGCTTTCGGCTCTGGCGAAGAGCCTGGAGTCGCAGGCGTGGATCGGCGTCGATACGGAGTTTCTTCGCGAACGGACTTTTTTCCCCAAACTCTGCCTGCTCCAAATCGCGGCCGGGGGCGAAATCTGGTGCATCGACACTCTGCGTGTCGGCAGTCTCGATGCGCTGATGCCCGTGCTGACTTCGGCTTCGGCGCGCAAGGTGATCCATGCCGCGCGCCAGGACTTGGAGGCGGTTTATCTCTCCACCCGCCAAGTCATGACTCCGGTGTTCGACACCCAGATCGCCGCCGGCTGCATCGGCCTCAAGCCCCAAGTCGGATATGCGGAACTGGTCAAGACTCTGCTGGAGGTGAGCATCCCCAAGGGACAGACCCGCACCGACTGGTCGAAGCGGCCGCTCTCGCGCGAACAGCTGGAATACGCGGCCGACGATGTCTTGTATCTCGGCGACATCTCAGCCCGCCTGTCGGCACGTCTCAGCGAACTGAAGCGTGAACACTGGGTCACGGAGGATTGTCGGGACCTCGAGGACCAGCGGTTGTACGAGCCCGACCCCGCACAGGCTTGGGTGCGGCTGCGCGGCCTCGCGCAGCTTCCGCCGGCGGCCCGCGCACGGGCCAAAGCCATCGCCGTCTGGCGCGAAAAGATCGCGCGCTCGCGCGATCTGCCGCGCTCATGGATACTCGCCGACCCCGCGATTTTTTCCATCGCGCAGGGCTCCGCGCCACCGCTCAACGACGGTCTTGCGGCCAGCCTCGCCGGCGCGCTCGCGGACGTATCCGACTTGGACGACCAGATACCCAGCCAGGATGCGCGCCCGACTCCGGAACAGAAGGCGGTGATCGATCGTCTCGGCAAGATCGTCGATGGGCGCGCCGCGGAGCTCGGCATCAGCGCCGAAATACTCGCGCCGCGCGGCGAGATCAAGGCGCTTGCGATGGGGAAGCGCGACTCGCACGCGCTCACGGGCTGGCGGCGCGAAGAGATAGGGACCCGGCTGCTCGAGGCTATCGCTTGAACACCGCGTGTTCGATGCTCTTGAACACCGTGTCGACATCGGCGTCGGCATCCACGATCCGCAAGAGGCCGGCCGCTTCGTAGTACTTGATCAGCGGCTTGGTTTGCGCTTCGTACACCTCCAAGCGCTTGCCGATGACCTCCTCCTTGTCGTCCGGCCGCTGGATCAGGCGATGCTTGCCCTCCGGCGGCGGCGACGTGTACACGTTGAAAACCTTGCCGCAGTCCTGGCAGATTCTGCGGCCGGTCAGGCGCCTGAACAGAATCCCGAGGTCAAGATTCAAGAGCACGACGGATTCGAGCGGCGTGCCCAGCTCCTTCAGCATCTTCTGCAGGCCTTCGGCCTGGGCGAGATTGCGGGGAAAGCCGTCCAGGATGAATCCCCGGGTGGCGTCCGGCTGGCGCAGGCGCTCGCGAATCATGCCGAGCACGGTGTCGTCGTCGACCAGCTTGCCCGCGTCCATCACCGCTTTGGCGCGCAGGCCGAGTTCGGTGCCCTTGGATACCGCCTCCCGCAGCAGATCGCCGGTCGATATTTGCGGCACACAGAAGGCTTTGACCAGCAGCTGCGACTGTGTGCCCTTGCCGGAACCCGGCGCCCCCAATAGAACTATTCGCATGATTCTCGTACTTGTGAAAGCGCGCTACCGTACCTTTGGGCGGCGCGGTCGTCAAACCCGGGCCTATGCGCTATTCTGCGCGCCTTGCGCGCCGAAGGGGGTCTCATGAAGAACGCGTTCTATGCACAGTCGGGCGGTGTGACCGCCGTCATCAATGCCTCTGCCTGCGGTGTGATCGAGACCGCGCGAAAACACCGCAACAAGATCGGCAAGGTGTACGCCGGCCGGCACGGCATCATCGGCGCATTGACCGAGGACATGATCGACACCGGCAAGGAGAGCCGCGCCGCCATCGCGGGCCTGCGCTACACGCCGGGCGGCGCCTTCGGTTCGGCGCGCTACAAGCTCGCGGGGATCGACAAGAATCGCGCCCAGTATGAGCGCCTGATCGACATATTCCGCGCGCACGACATCGGCTACTTCTTCTACAACGGCGGCAACGATTCCATGGATACTGCGCAGAAAGTGTCCGAGATCGCCGTGCAAATGTCGTATCCCATCATCTGCGTAGGGATTCCCAAGACCGTCGATAACGACCTTCCCATCACCGATTGTTGCCCCGGGTTCGGTTCCGCGGCCAAGTACATCGCGGTATCGACGCGCGAGGCGGCGCTCGACGTGGCCTCCATGGCGCGCACGTCGACGAAGGTGTTCGTGCTCGAAGTCATGGGTCGGCACGCAGGCTGGATGGCCGCGGCCGGCGGGCTGGCCGGCGACAAGGCCGGCGATGCGCCGCACGTGATCCTGTTTCCCGAGATCGTCTTCGATCGCGAAAAGTATCTGGCGAAGGTGAAGGCGTCGGTGGAGAAATACGGCTACTGCGTCGTCGTCGTCTCCGAGGGCCTGCGCGACGCCCAGGGTAAATTTCTGGCCGAGGCCGGCACGAAGGACGCGTTCGGCCATGCGCAGCTGGGCGGCGTGGGGCCGGTGGTCGCGCAGATGCCCCAGGAAGCGTTCGGTTATAAGTTTCATTGGGCCGTCGCCGACTACCTGCAGCGTTCGGCGCGGCATATCGCCTCGAAGGTGGACGTCGAGCAGGCCTACGCCGTCGGCAAGGCGGCGGTCGAACTCGCCCTCAAGGGCAAAAATGCCGTGATGCCCGTCATCGTGCGCAAGTCCGGGAAGCCCTACCGCTGGAGCATCGGCGAAGCGCCCCTGACGGCGGTCGCCAACCAGGAAAAAAAGCTGCCGCGCAACTTCATTACCGAGGACGGCTTCGGCATTACCGCGGCCTGCCGTTCCTATCTGCAACCCCTCATCCGCGGCGAGGACTACCCGCCCTACCGCGATGGCCTGCCCACTTATGTCACGCTCAAAGGTGTCAGCGTTGTCAAACGATTGCGCACCCCGTTTGTGGTATAGTCGCGGCCGTTTTTTTAGTTATATCAACAACATAAGAACCTTCTGGAGACTTGACTCATGACCCTTGAATGCGCGCTTTGGTTAGCGATTGCAGCCGGCGTTGTTGCGATCCTCTACGGCGTCATATCGGTGCGCTGGATTCTGGCGCAGCCCGCGGGCAACGCGCGCATGCAAGAGATCGCCGCGGCGATCCAGGCGGGCGCGAAGGCCTATCTGAACCGGCAGTATTCCACCATCGCCCTCGTTGGGGTCATCCTGTTCCTCGCCCTCGGGCTGGCATTGGGCTGGGCCACCGCCGGGGGCTTTGCCGTGGGCGCCATTCTCTCCGGGGCCGCGGGCTATATCGGCATGTTCATTTCCGTGCGCGCCAACGTGCGTACCGCGCAGGCTGCGCACTCAGGGATCAACGCCGCCCTCAAAGTCGCGTTCCGCGGCGGCGCCATCACCGGCATGCTGGTGGTGGGCTTAGGGTTACTGGGGGTCGCCGGCTACTTCCTCGCGATGCAGCGCGTTCTCGGCGATTCGGAGGCGGCCCTGCGCTCGCTCGTCGGTCTTGCCTTCGGCGGCTCGCTCATCTCGATATTCGCGCGGTTGGGCGGCGGCATATTCACCAAGGGCGCCGATGTGGGCGCGGACTTGGTCGGCAAGGTCGAAGCCGGCATTCCCGAGGACGATCCGCGCAATCCTGCGGTCATTGCCGATAACGTCGGCGACAATGTCGGCGACTGCGCCGGCATGGCGGCCGACTTGTTCGAGACCTACGCCGTCACCTTGGTCGCCACCATGTTGTTGGGCGGCCTCGTCATGGTGAACATGGGCGAACGCGCCATCCTCTTTCCGCTGGTGCTGGGCGCGATCTCCATCATCTCCTCCATCATCGGCACCTTCTTCGTCTCCACGGGCGAAGGCGGCAAGATCATGAACGCCCTGTACAAGGGAGTCATCGTCTCCGCGGTCATTTCCGGCGCCGCCTTCTATTTCGTCTCGAAGTCCCTCATGGGCGCCGATGCCATGTCGATCTGGCTGTGCACCCTGGTCGGTCTCGCGCTCACCGCCGCGATGATCGTGATCACCGAGTACTACACGGCCACCGAATACAAGCCCGTGCAGCACGTGGCCGCGGCCTCGCAGACCGGCCATGCCACCAACATCATCGCTGGCCTGGGTGTGTCCATGAAGGCCTGCGCGCTGCCGGTGATCGCGGTTGCCTTGAGCATCTGGGCGTCCTATCGCCTGGAAGGCCTCTACGGAATCGCCATCGCGGCCACCGCCATGCTGTCCATGACCGGAATGATCGTGGCGCTCGACGCCTATGGTCCGATCACCGACAACGCCGGCGGCATCGCCGAGATGGCCGGCCTCGACAAGAAAGTGCGCGATGTCACCGACCCTCTCGATGCGGTCGGCAACACCACCAAGGCCGTCACCAAGGGCTATGCCATCGGGTCCGCGGGCCTGGCGGCGCTCGTGCTGTTTGCCGATTACACGCACAAGCTGAGCGAAACCCTGGGTCACGCCACCAGCTTCGATTTGTCGAACCCCGCCGTCATCATCGGCCTCTTCATCGGCGGTCTCGTTCCCTACCTCTTCGCCGCCATGGCCATGGAAGCCGTGGGACGCGCCGCGGGAGCGGTGGTCAACGAAGTGCGTCGTCAGTTCCGCGAGATCAAAGGAATCATGGAAGGCACCGCCAAGCCCGACTATTCGCGCGCTGTTGACATGCTGACCAAGGCGGCGATCAAGGAAATGATCATCCCCTCGCTCCTGCCCATTCTCGTGCCCATCGTGCTGGTCTTCGTGGTGAATTTCCTCATGGGTCCCGGCACCGGCGTGCAGGCGCTCGGAGGTCTCCTCATCGGCACCATCGTCACCGGCCTGTTCGTGGCCATCTCCATGACCACCGGCGGCGGCGCCTGGGACAATGCCAAGAAGTACATCGAGGAAGGCCATTTCGGCGGCAAGGGATCGGATGCGCACAAGGCGGCGGTCACCGGCGACACCGTCGGCGACCCCTACAAGGACACCGCCGGTCCGGCCATCAATCCCCTGATCAAGATCATCAACATCGTCGCTTTGTTGCTGGTGCCTGTGCTCGGCAAGATGATGTGATCCGATCTTTTCTGAACATCAGCGGACGGGGTCGCCTCGACCCCGTAAGTCCGGCGCGTAGCGCCTAGATATCAAAGTAGATTGCGTCGTTCTCGGCGGTGCCGTCTCGGGTGGCCACGCGCAACTCCGGCTCCTTGAGCGACACGCGCGAGCGCGGCGGCACGCTGCGGGTCAGAAACACCGATCCGCCGATGACGCTGTCGGCGCCGACCACGGTCTGGCCGCCCAACACCGTGGCATTGGCGTACAGGGTCGAGCCGCTCTCCACGGTGGGGTGGCGCTTCTTGCCGCGGATGATCTGTCCGCTCGCATCCCTCGGAAACGACAGCGCGCCCAAGGTGACGCCCTGGTACAGCTTGACGCCGTCGCCGATATGAGTGGTCTCGCCGATCACCACCCCGGTGGCGTGGTCGATGAAGAAAGCCGCCCCGATCGTTGCTCCCGGGTGGATGTCGGCGCCGGTTTTCGAATGCGCCCACTCGGTCATGATGCGCGCCATCATGGGCACGCCCAGATCGTACAGCGCATGCGCGATGCGGTACACGCTGACCGCCAGTACGCCGGGATAGGCCAGGATCACCTCGTCCAGATTCGTGGCCGCAGGATCGCCGTCGAACGCCGCCTGCACATCGCGGATCAGCATGGTGCGGATCTGCGGCAGCCGCCCGAGGAAAATCTCCGCCAGCTCGCGCGCCCGCGGCGCGCACTCGCCCGGTGCGGCCTGTCCGGCATCCCGCTCGCGTCCGTAGCACAGGCAATGCTCCATTTCGCGTTCTATTTTGGGCGCGAGCACGGCCACCGACTGCGCCACATGCGCGCCCAAGTTGTCCCGATTCAAGTCGCGACGCCCGAAATACCCGGGATACATGAGGTCCAGTACCGACTCGAGGATTTCGACGATGGCTTCGCGCGACGGCAGATAGCGGTGCGAGATGCGGCGCGCGCGCTCGTCGCCCAGATAGCCGGCGAGAAATTCTCCCTTCAGATTCTCGAGCGCGCTGGGCGGCGGTTGAGCGACGGCTTTCACGCGACCGCCTGCATCTTCTCGACTTCCTCGAACAGCCCCTCGAATAGCGCGCCCGACAGGTACCGTTCGCCGGCATCCGGCAGTATGACGACGATGGTCTTGCCCTTCTGGGCGGGCTCGCGCGCCAGACGCAGGGCGGCGGCCATCGCCGCGCCGCAGGAAATGCCGCACAGAATGCCCTCCTCCCGCGCGAGCCGCCGCGCCACCGCAATGGCCTCGTCGTTGCTGACCTGCTCCACGCGATCGACCTGGGACAGTTCCAGATTCTTCGGGACGAACCCCGCGCCGATGCCCTGAATCTTGTGCGGCGCCGGCGCCAGCGGCTGCCCCGCCAAGGTCTGGCTGATGACGGGAGAATGCGTGGGCTCGACCGCGACGGTGAGAATCTTCTTGCCGCGCGTGCCCTTGATGTAGCGCGACACGCCGGTCAGGGTGCCGCCGGTGCCCACTCCGCTCACGAACACATCGACCTTGCCGTCGGTGTCGTCCCAAATCTCCGGCCCCGTGGTCTTCTCGTGGATGGCCGGATTAGCCGGATTCTCGAATTGCTTCATCAATAGGTACTTGCCGGGTTCGGCCGCCGCCAATTCCTCGGCCTTGGCGATCGCTCCCTTCATGCCCTTGGCTCCGGGAGTCAGCACCAGCTTGGCGCCGAAAGCGACCAGCACCTTGCGCCGCTCCATGCTCATGGTCTCCGGCATGGTCAGAACGCAGCCGTAGCCGCGCGCCGCGGCCGCGTAGGCAAGCGCAATGCCCGTGTTGCCGCTGGTGGCCTCGACCAGGGACATACCCGGCTTCAAGGTGCCGCGCTCTTCTGCGTCCCACACCATGGCGGCACCGATGCGGCACTTCACGGAGTACGCGGGATTGCGTCCCTCGATCTTGGCGAGAATGGTCGCGCCGCTGCTCGCATCCAGACGATTGATGCGGATCAGCGGCGTGCGGCCGATGGACTTCGTGTTGTCGTCGTAGATATGCATGGGTCACCTCATTGGCCTTCCTTAGGATTTTCCTCCTAAGCGCGCAGGAAAAGCCATAGAAGTTTGTTATGAGTCCCTACGCTGCGGTTATAAGGGCGCGACCGACAGGGGCAGCGGCCGGCCGACCACGAACCCCTGCACGAAGTCGATGCCCATGCCGATCACGGTGTCGAGCGACAGCTGATCCTCGACCTGTTCCGCGACGACGCGGAAGTTCAGGCTGCGCGACAATTCGATCATGGCAGAGACCATGGCCTGATTGACGCTGTCCCCGGCGAGATTGTTGATGAAGGAGCCGTCGATCTTCAGGTAATCCATCGGCAGAGTCCGCAGGGTCGAAAAGGAACTCAAGCCGCTGCCGAAATCGTCGAGCGCGAACTCGCAGCCCATGCCGTGCAGCACCGCGATGAAGCGCTGCGCATGATCGAGGTTCGCCACCACCGAGCTTTCGGTGACCTCGAAGCAGATATCGGCGGGGTTCGCGCCCGTGTGATCGAAGCAGTCGACGACGAACTCCAGGAATTCCGAGTCGCCGAGAGTCTGCCCTGCGATGTTGAGCGCGACGCTGCGGCCCGGCGGCAGCCGCATGCCGCCGCGCCCGAGCGCGGACAGCACCGTCTGCACCACCCAGCGATCGATGTGCGGCATCAGGCGATAGCGCTCGGCCGCGCGAATGAATTCGGCCGTGGGGGCGCCCGGTTGACCGTTCTCGCCCTCGAGACGTACGAATACTTCGAGCGCCGGACCGCGCAGGCCGCCGGCGCGGGCATGCACGATGGGCTGGTAGTAGAGCTCGAACTTGTTGTCGCGCAGCGCCCTCTGCAGCTTCTGCAGCCACTGGATTTCGCCGCTGTGCCGCGCGCTCGCCTCCTCGCGCGCCGAATACACGTGCACGTGCAGGCCGCCCTGCTTCTTCGCCACGTAGCACGCGGAATCGGCCGCGTTCATCATGTCTTCGATGGCGCCGCCGCCGCGCCCGATCTCGACCAGACCGATGCTGACGCCGATGTTGAAGATCTTGTCCTTCCAGACGAATCGATAGTCGTTCACCGAACGCACCACGTTGTCGGCGATCTGGCGCGCTTTCTCGAGGGGACATCCCACCAACAGCAGCGCGAATTCATCGCCGCCGATGCGGCCGACCGTATCGGAGTCCCGCACCGCCTCCTTGATGAGAGAGGCGACCTCGCGCAGCATGTTGTCGCCGGCGGTGTGTCCGCAGGTATCGTTCACCGCCTTGAACCTATCAAGGTCCAAGTAGCACAGAGCGTGCCCGACATTCCCACTGTGCGCGGAATCCATGGCCTCCTGCAGCCGCCGCTCGAACTCGCGGCGGTTCACCAGGCCCGTCAGCGCGTCATGGCTCGCTTGATAGGTCATCTGACGCGTTAGCCCGCGCAATTCGCTGGTGTCGTGCAGCACCAGCACCAGCCCCAGAATGTCCTTGCCGTCGAAGCGAAGCGGCGAGACGCTGATTTCCACCGACCGTTCGGGGCCGGCGCCCGCGGGGACCAGCACGGCGCGTCGTCCCATGGTCACTCTGCCCCCGGTGGCCAGGGCTTTGCGCACCGGATCCCCCAAGGACCGGCGATCCGTCTCGTCGACCAGGGATGCGACGTCCGCGAATGCCTTGCCCATGACCTGGTCGAAGCGCTGGTTCAGCAGAATCTCCGCGGAATGATTGATGTAGTCGATGCGGCCCTCGGCGTCGACTGTGATGACGCTCTCGCCCATGGCGTCGAGCGTCACCATGGCGCGCGGCCGGGGCGTCGCCGCCGCGGGCGCCGTTTCGGGCAGCATTTCGATGGCAGTGAGCAGCAGCGCCGCTTCCCCGGCGCTGTCGATCACCGTGCTCGACAGCTCCACCCGCGTCACCTGGCCCTGAGGCCCGACCAGCTCGACCTCGTAGCGGGTTGCGGCGGCTTCGCCTTGCAGCCGCCGCCGCAGATTGTTCTGCACCAACTCGACATATTCCGGCGCAACGAAATCCGACAGGGATCTGCCGACGACATCGGCGGCGCTCAAGTTCAACATCGCGAGGAAGCGCGAGTTCGCGTACAGAATGCGCTCGCGGTGCACGAGCACGGCGTCGTGCACGGTCTCGACCAGGCGCTGAAACAACTGTTCGCGATCCAGCAACCGGGCGCCGCGCTGCTCCAGATTTTCCAGCAGCAGGTTGACCGCGGAACCCAGCGTTCCTAACGACTTGGGGCCGCCCTCGACACCGATGCGCGCAGCGGAGCCGGCGTCGCGCGTCAACTCCCACACGCGTGCCGAAAATTCGTTGACGGCGCGCTCCTGGCGCCGCTTCCACACAAAAAGCGCGGCCAGGCCCACGGCGAGAACTGCCAGGGTGGAAAGCCACAGAACGACGGAAGACAAGATCAACGCGGACCTCGATAACGAAGCAACAACGACGCTTAAGTTTTAGAACCCGTGTTGGGCTGGCGCGTCGCGAATCTTCGTATTCCCAAGAATAGCGCAAGGGGCTCGCGTACCCTGTCGAAATTGACCATAATCAGCGGCCTTAAGTCACGCGCGTAGAGATCATGGATACATTGGCTGCACGCCGGCAGATGGTGGATCAGCAGATAAGAACGTGGGAGGTTCTCGACTCGCGCGTGCTCAATGCATTGTCGGAGGTTCCGCGCGAAGCTTTCGTGCCTCCCGAGTATCGTGAGCTTGCGTTCGCCGATGCGCCCATACCCATCGGACACGGACAATCGATGCTGGCGCCCAAGGTTCAGGGGCGCATACTACAGGCGCTCGGCGTCGAGCCCTTGGACGAGGTGCTGGAAGTCGGCACCGGCACCGGGTACCTTTCGGCCTGCCTCTCGCTGCTCGGCGCCTCCACCCGTTCGATCGACATCCATGCCGGACTCGCCGCCATGGCCCAGGCGAACCTGCGGGCGGTGCCCGGTACCCGGGTGCAAATCGAGGTTCGCGATGCGTTCGATCCCGCGCCCTTGGGGTCGTACGACGTCATCGCCGTCACCGGATCCTTGCCGGTTTACGACCCGCGCTTCGAGCGGTCGCTGAAAATCGGCGGCCGGCTGTTCGCCGTCGTGGGCACGGCCCCGGTGATGGATGCCGTCCTGGTACGCCGGGTGGATGGGGACGAATGGGTACGCGAGAGCTTGTTCGAGACGGTCATCGACCCCCTGATCAACGCCACGGCGGCGCAGAAGTTCGTATTTTGACCATCAAGGACATGACCCCCCGCGAGTTCCTCGAACGGCGCCAGGGCGGTGCCGATATGCTCCTTCTGGACGTGCGCGAGGACTGGGAGACCCAGCTGGCACCGGTGCCTACCGAGATCGTCCACATCCCCATGGGTCAGATTGAGGAGCGCCTCGGCGAGCTCGACCCGCGGAAGGAAACGGTGGTGATCTGCCGCTCCGGCGGCCGCAGCCTCGAAGTGGCGCGCTTCCTGTCCAGCCACGGCTTTGCGTCGGTGTCCAATCTGACCGGAGGGATTCTGGCGTGGTCCTCCGATTTGGACCCTCGGATTCCGCGGTATTGACAGGTGATATAGTTATATATAACACTATATAAGCATGAAGCGACTACTGACTTTACTGGCCTTGGTGCTGAGCGCCGCCTCCGCACCGGCCGCGGACCTCCTGGCCGTCTACCAGCGCGCCCTTCAAAACGATCCCCAGCTGCGCGAGGCCGAAGCGACCCGCCTGGCCACACTCGAGGCCAAGCCGCAGGCGCTCTCGGCCCTGCTCCCGCAGCTGTCGGCCAGCGGCATCGTGACCCGGGAAAAGGACACGGGTTCGACCAACACCACCGAATCCGTCAGTGCCCCGGGCCAGCCCACCATTCTGGAGAGCTTCCCCTTCGATGGGAGGGTTACGACCACCACCCACCGCTACGGCGCCGATCTCAAGCAGAACGTGTTTCGCTGGGAGAATTGGGTTGCCCTGAAGCGCGCGGACGCCCAGGTGGCGCAGGCCGAGGCCGACTACCAGGCCGCCAGGCAGGATCTGATCGAGCGCGTCGCGCAACGCTACTTCGACGTCCTCTCCGCCCAGGACGATCTCGAAGCGCAGCAAGCCGCCTTGATCTCGATCGAGCGGCAACTCGCACAAGCGGAGTCGCGCTTTCAAATCGGCCTGATCGCCGTCACCGATGTGGAGGAGGCGCGCGCAGCGCACGACAGCGGCGCGGCCGCCGTGATCGCGGCGAAGCGCACACTGGCCTCCAATCAGGAGTTATTGCGCGAGATCACCGGCGACGCCTTCGACAGGCTGGCGCGTCCCGTCGAGCCGTTCGAGTTGGCCACTCCTGAACCCGTCAGCGAGGACCGCTGGGTGGAAATGGCGCTTCAGCAGAACTTGGCGCTGGTCTCCAGCCGTCTGGCGGCCGACATCGCCCGCGAAAATGTCAGCGCCGCACGCGGCGGCCATTTTCCCTCTCTGGACTTGGTCGGCAGCCGCTACAAGGACACCAGCAACGGCGTCGACACCTTCACCGACGGCACCTCCGCGGGCGGCACCACCCTGAATCAGCAACAGCGGACCATCGGTCTGCAATTGACGTTCCCCATCTACTCCGGAGGCATGGTGTCCTCGCAGGTGCGCCAGGCCGTCTACCTGCACCGGGCGGCCAAGGAAAGAGTGGAGCGGGTGGCGCGCCAAACCGAGCACGATGCGCGCGATTCCTACCTCGGCGTGCTGTCGGAGATCTCGCGGGTCAAGGCACTGCGCCGCGCGGTCGAGTCGAATGCGATTTCGCTGCGCGCGACCGAATCCGGTTATGAAGCGGGCACGCGCACCGCGGTCGACGTCCTGCAAACGCGGCAACTCTGGGTACAGGCGCTGACCGACTATTCCCGCAGCCGCTACGACTACATGCTGAATGTGATCAAACTGCAGCAGGCCGCAGGCACTCTGTCCCAGCAAAGCCTGGAGAAGCTCAACAGTTTGTTCACGGACGCGCCGCAGCCGCCGATTTCTCAGCCGATTCCTCAATGAGTTCGAGCAATCGAGCGACGCTGCCGCGATTCGACTCGACGATCCGCCGCCCGATGTCTCCCATTCGGCGCCGTTCTTCGGGATCGGCCAGCAGGCGGGAGAGAGCCGCAGCGAGCTCGCGCGCATCCCTGACCTCGAGCGCCGCCCCTTGGGCGAGCAGCAAGCGGGCGATTTCCTCGCCATTCGCGTGAGACGGCCCCGTCAACACCGGAAGTCCCTGCGCTGCGGGTTCCAACAAATTGTGCCCGCCGATCGGCACCAGACTGCCGCCGACGAAGGCCGCATCGGCCGCCGCATATAGGGCCGCGAGTTCGCCTACCGTATCGACCAGCACCACCCGGGTGGCAGCGTCCGGCGCAATGCCTGCGCTCCGCCGTGAGAACTTCACGCCTCGTTGATTCAATAGTGCGCCGACCGATTCGAACCGGTCCGGATGTCTCGGCACCAGCAACAACAGCGCCTCGGCCGACAGCTCCTCGTGCGCCGCGAGCACCTGCTCCTCCTCCCCCGCGTGGGTGCTGCCGGCGATCCAGGTGGGCCTCGCACCGCCCAACGAGCGGCGCAGTTCTCGCCCTTCACCCGACGCTTCCGGGCCGATCTCAACGTCGAACTTGATGTTGCCGACCACGCGGGTCGCGGCGCTCGGCGCCCCGATCGCAATGAAGCGCTCGGCATCTTCGCGGGTCTGCGCCGCTATCAGTGAAGTGGCGGAAAATATTCCGCGCGCGAGGCTGCCGAAGCGCCGGTAACGCGCAACCGATTTCGCCGACAGCCGCGCGCTGGCGAGCAGCAAGGGCACGCCGCGCCGTTCGCACTCACCGAACAAGTTGGGCCAGAGCTCGGTCTCCATGATGACGCCGAACCGCGGGCGTACGCGGTCCAGAAATCGCGCGACCGCTCCGGGCGTGTCGTAGGGCAGGAAACGTACGTCCACCGTATCCCCGAACAGCGCGCGCCCCCGCGCCCTGCCGGTGGGAGTTGCGGTGGTGAGCACCATCGGATGCTGCGGAAAACGCACCCTCAATGCGCGCACCAGGGGTGCGGCCGCCGACACTTCCCCCAGGCTCACCGCGTGCAGCCACATGGATCCATTGGAACTCGCCCGGCCCCATCCGAAGCGCTCGCCCGGAGCCTGCCAATAGCTGCGATCGCGCAAGCCGCGCCACAACACGGCGGTGAAGGCGAAGGGCACGGCAAGATAAATCAGCAGCGAGTACAGGCGCCGCATCATGCTTCGCCATACCCCGCCATGAACCACTCCCAGGCATCGTCCGAAAAATGCCCTATTTTTGCGAGCGAGCGCTTCAACCGCTCCAAGTTGCGCGCGGCCCAGGCTCCCTGCGAGCGCAGGCGGCTGCGATCGAAGTCGATCACGCTCACCACTCCCTTGGTGTCGAGCAGTATGTTGTGCGCATTCAAGTCGGCGTGATCGACGCCCGCGCGGTGCAGGCGCGCGACGGCGGCGCCCACCGTGTGCCAACGCTGCGCCGGCAGAGTGCCGGTCGCGAGCAGCGCGCTCAAGGGAAGGGCGCCCGCAATGCGCTGCGTGATCAAATCGCAGCGATACAGGAGGCCGCTCCTGCGATAGCGGGCGGCGACGGGCTTGGGCACGGGCAGGCCGCCCTGGCTCAAGAGGTCGAGCAGCCGCCACTCTGCGAAGGCGCGCACTCGATTCTCACCCGTCCACACATAGAGGTCCTTCGACAGACGCGCGATGAATCCGCCGCGGCGATAGTGGCGCAACGCCCATTGACGCAGGCCCGACGCGATGAACCACGCCGAGCCGCGGCCGGCGGCCACCTCCTGCAACTCGCCCCGCCTGCGCCAGTACTCCGGGTCGAACAGCGCCTCTTGAGCGCTCTGCGGCAGATTGCCAACGCAGGCCGGATCAGACAGCATGGCGCCGCTCATAGTGGCAATGCGTCGGCTGTTATCCACCATACGATGACCCTAAATTTCAAACCGCCGCTGCAGAATGTGTGTCTGCTGCGCCTGTCCGCGATCGGCGATACCTGCCACGCGGTGGCGGCGCTTCGAGCCTTCCAAGCGGCGTGGCCGCAGACCCGGTTCACCTGGATCATCGGCAAGCTTGAAGCCAAGCTGATGACGTCGATTCTCCCTGAAATCGAGTTTATCACCTTCGATAAGAGTAGAACCCTGGGCGAGTTGCGGCGTCTCCACGCGGCCTTGCGCCGGCGGCGGTTCGATCTGCTGCTCGACCTTCAGTTGTCGTTTCGCGCGAGTCTGGTCAGCAGCCTGATCCGCGCGCCGATCAAACTCGGCTTCGATCGGCCGCGCGCGCGCGAGCTGCAATGGTGGTTCACCAATGCGCGCATCGCACCCGCGGCCTCCGAACATGTGCTCGATTCGTTCATGGGATTTGTGCGGGCCTGTGCAATCGAGCCCGCGCCCCCGCATTGGGACCTCGAGCTGCCCGCGCAGGCGCTCAAGTACGCCCGCGGCATCGTCACCGACGCACGGCCCACTCTGCTGATCAGCCCCTGCTCCAGCCACACGGCGCGAAACTGGTCGGCCGATCGGTACGCCGCCGTCGCGGAGTACGCCGCCGCCACCCACGGCATGCGGGTGGTGCTGGTCGGGGGCCGCAGCGCCATGGAGGTCCAGATGGGCGCCGCGATCGCAAAGCACGCCCCCGTCGTCAACCAGATCGGCAAGGACACATTGCCGGAGCTCCTCGGCCTCCTTTCCATGAGCACTGTGCTGCTGTCGCCGGATTCCGGCCCCGCCCACATGGCCACCATGGTGGGGCTGCCGGTGATCGGTCTGTATGCGGCCACCAATCCGGCGCGCGCCGGCCCCTACTACAGCCGGCAATGGTGCGTCGACAAATACGACGAGGCCGCGCAAAAGTTTTTGGGGAAGCCCGCCGCGCAAATACCCTGGACCACCAAGATCGAGCGCCCAGGCGTCATGGACCTCATCGGCGTGAGCGATGTCACCGCCAAGCTCGATGCGCTGATACTATATTTAAATGAATGAAATCAAGGTCCCCATCTCCCCCGGAGAGCTGCTCGACAAGATCACCATCCTGCGCATCAAGTCGCAGCGCATGACCGACCCCGCCAAGATAACCAATGTGCGCCTGGAACTACGCGCGCTGGAGGAGACTTGGAATGCCTCGGAGTACGCGAGATTCGACGTCGCCGCCGACGTTGCCGCCTTGGCGGCAGTCAACGAGCGCTTGTGGGTGATCGAGGACGACATACGCGACAAGGAGCGCGCGCATGCCTTCGATGAGGAATTCATCAGACTGGCGCGCGCCGTGTATTTCGAGAACGACGAACGGGCGGCCATCAAGCGGCGCATCAACACCACTCTCGGCTCCGGCATCATCGAGGAGAAATCCTACCGCGCTTATTGACGAAGAGTGTATTCAGCGCCGCAGTACGGGCACTTCACCCACCCGGTGTTCTCGATCGCCAAATAGACCTTGGGATGTGAATTCCACAGATACATGTCCGGCATCGGGCAGGACAGCGGTAAATCGGCCGCCGTCACGGTGTACTGATGCTGCGCATTCGCCTGGATCATTGCCGCCATTCATTCCTCCTCGAAAGTTTCACGCCAGATTTCAACCACCCGCGCGCGAGTCTTGGCATACGGGGCCGCCTCGACCACGCGCTCCCCCTGCCCCTCGAGCGACAGGTGGTGCAGCACCGTGCGGTAGCCGATATAGGCCTCCGTCAGCCATTGCGCAGTCGCTGCGCCGAGCACGCCCGCCCCCGCCAATCCCTCGAGCTGACGAATATTATCCGTGTACGTCAGCAGGTCCGGATGAGTATTCGCCGCCGCCAGCACCCAGTATTGCACCAGAAACTCGATGTCGGCGATGCCGCCCGCGTCCTGCTTGATGTCGAACTGTCCCGTACCCGCCTTGGACAATTCGCGCTGCATGCGCAGGCGCATCTCCGCGACATCGCTTCGCAAGGTGTCGCGATGCACCGCCGCGCACAGTATACGGCGGCGGGCCGCCTCGAAGGCATGGCAGAGAGTCTCGGCGCCCGCCACGGCGCGCGCGCGCAGCAGCGCCTGGTGCTCCCAGGTCCACGCATCCTGCACCTGGTAGCGCTCGAACGCATCGATGCCCGTCATGAGGAATCCGCCCTTGCCGTTCGGCCGCAGCCGCATATCGACTTCATACAGGCGGCCGGCCGCGGAATGCATGGTGAGCAAATGCACGATGCGCTGTCCCAGCCGCAGGAAGAACAGCCCGTTGTCGAGCGGACGCGCCGCCCGGGTATGCTGAATCGGTCCGCTGGAATCGTGCAGGAACACCAGGTCGAGATCGGACCCGTAGCCGAGTTCCAAGCCTCCCAGCTTGCCGTAGCCGGCGACCGCGACTCGGACCTGGCGTAAGTCGGCCTCCTCCTCGCCGCAGCATGGAACCCCGTAGACCTCCGTCATCTGCTGCCACGCGAGATCCATGCAGCATTGAATGATGAGTTCGGCGATGTCGGTCAGCCGGTCGCTCACCTTCATCAGAGCCAGCCGGCCCGTGAGGTCCGCAAGCGCCACCTTGAACACGGCCACTTTTTGGAATTGGCGCAGCGCCTCCACCTGCCGCTCCGGATCGTCGGCGGGAAGCCGCTCGGTGCGCGCGGCGAGTTCGACCACGAAGCTCTGCCGCGACGGCGGCTCGTCGAAAGCCTTGGCATCGATCAACTCGTCCAGCAACAGCGGAAAGTCGGCGATCTGCCGCGACAGAAAGCCGCTGATCGCGCACACCTCGATCAGGCGGTTGAGCGCGGCGGGCTGCTCCGTGAGCAGCGCCAGGTACGACGAGCGCGTGCCGATCGCCTCGAGCACTCGCAGCACCCGCTGCACCAATTGGGTGGGATTCGGGTGTTGCGCGGCGGAATTCAGCACGCGGCCGAGGATCACGTGCAGGCGCCTCCGGCCGGCCTCGTCCAGCCGCCGATAAGACGCGGCGTGCCGATAGACTTCCAGGGTCGCCGCGACCTCTGCGATCTCGCCCCGCGGAAAGCCGTTGCGCTCGAGTTCCTCGCCGATATTTGCCTCGTCGGACGCCAGCCAGTCCGCGCCCGCCTCATCCCCGCTCACTCGAGGGCCTCCGGACAGCAAGGCTTCGAATTGCTTCGCCACCGTCGCGCGCGCGGCATCGATGCGCGCCACGCAGGCGGCCCAATCCGGGAAGCCCATGTTCATGCTCAACCGGACCTGATCGGCAGGCTCATCGGGCAGCGAGTGCGTCTGTTCGTCGCGAATCATCTGCAAGGCGTTCTCGGCCTTGCGCAACAGCAGGTAGGCTTCCGTCAATTCGGTCACATCGGCCGCCGACATCAGCTTCGAGCCCGCCAGCAGAGGCAGCACCTCGAGCAGCGACGCTTTCTGCAAGCGCCGGTCGCTGCCGCCGCGGACCAATTGCGTCGATTGCACGATGAACTCGATCTCGCGAATTCCGCCACTGCCGAGTTTCAGATGCTGATCGAGTTCGTGCCGCGCCACTTCGCGGGCGATCAGCGCCTTCATGTCGCGCAGGGACTCGATCACGCCGAAATCGAGATAGCGGCGGTACACGAACGGCCTCACGAATTCCGGGTAAGCGACCGCATACGCGTCGAGACCCACGATGGGGCGCGCCTTGATCCAGGCATAGCGCTCCCAGTCGCGGCCGTGTTCCTGCAGGTAATGCTCGAGCGAGCTCAAGGCTACGACCAAGGGACCGCTCTCGCCGAAGGGCCGCAGGCGCATGTCGACTCGAAAAACGAACCCGTCCTCGTTCCTCGCATCCAGCAGCCGTATGAGTTCTCGGCCGACGCGATTGAAATACTCCTCGTTTTCAACCTCGCGCGGCCCGTCCGTCTGCCCCCCTTCCGAGAACAGGAACACGAGGTCGATATCCGAGGAGAAGTTCAGTTCTCGGCCGCCGAGCTTGCCCATGCCGAGCACGATGAGCGGTACCTCCTCGGACGCCGGACCGCGCGGCCGGCCGAACACCGGCGCCAAATGCGATTGTGCGCACCTTGCGGCGGCGCGAATGGCGGCATCCGCAAAATCCGACAGAGCATGCAAGGTCTCCTTCACCGAGGAGCGCCCGGTGATTTCGCGCC
>Ga0210394_10002970_pt1 | contig 22233 bp, 14 predicted proteins | sample IncBWC12MmetaG_FD_160121 | JGI IMG/M metagenome (GOLD analysis project Ga0210394, IMG submission 160121) | Forest soil microbial communities from Barre Woods Harvard Forest LTER site, Petersham, Massachusetts, United States - Inc-BW-C-12-M | ecosystem: Environmental > Terrestrial > Soil >... | reverse complement strand
GCTGGCGCTGCTGGGAGCGGTCGGATGCGTACTGCTGATCGCATGCGCCAACGTGACCAACCTGTTGCTGTCGCGATCCGCGGCGCGCCAAAGGGAACTGGCGATGAGAGCCGCACTCGGAGCCGGACGAATGCGGCTGGTGCGCCAGCTTCTTACCGAGAGCGTGTTGCTCGGGCTCGCCGGAGGCGCAACCGGAACGCTGCTCGCCGCGCTGGCGATCAAATCGATCATCCATATCGCGCCGTCGGTGCCGCGAATAGGGGAAGTTGCCATCGATTGGCGAGTCCTCGGGTTCACTCTGGCCGTATCGCTGGCCGTCAGCCTGCTTTTCGGACTCGCGCCCGCATTAAGCGCGGCTCGCGCGGACCTCAACGACGCGCTCAAGGGAGGCTCGCCAACCGCCACGACGAAGAATCGCGTCCTGCGCAACACGCTGGCGACGGCGGAGTTGGCGCTCTCTCTGGTCTTACTCACCGGCGCGGGGCTGCTGACCCAGTCATTGTGGAAGCTGGAACATATCGATACCGGAGTGGTCGCCGAACACGTTCTGACCACGAATGTCTATCTCAGCCGCAAGCACTACTCGACGCCTCAACGCGAGGCGTTTTTCGAGAACCTTCTCGATCGCGTTGCCAGCATTCCGGGCGTCATAGCCGCGGGAGCCGCAGCCGGATTGCCTCCTTATAGGACGGTAGCGGGCTCGGCGGCCGTGGACGGAAGGCCCGTGCAGGAAGGACCGGCCGACCAAGTCAGCTTTAAGGATGTCACCCCCGGTTACTTCGAAGCACTCAGAATTCCGCTGCGGGCGGGGCGGTTTGTTGCCCCGCAGGATCGACGAAGGCCGGACGTAGCCGTGGTGAATGAAGCCCTGGTGCGCCATTTCTTCCCCGGCGAGGACGCCATCGGCAAGCGCATCACCAGCAAATTCGACCGTACCCGCACGATCGTCGGTGTTGTCGCCGACGTAAAAAATCGAGGGGTTCAGGACCCCGCTCAGCCTGAACTTTACCGGCTCGATCAGGATGGGAATTTGTCCGTCCTGGTGATCCGCACCGCGGGCGATCCTCAAGCCCTCGCCAGTCTGGTTCGCGAGCAGGTGCGCTCGTTGGACCGAAACACGCCGCTGACCTTTCGCACCATGACTGAACAGATGGACAAGGAGTTCACCAGTCAGCGTTTCAACTCGATCCTTCTCTCGTCTTTCGCCGCGATCGCATTGTTACTGGCGGCGATCGGGATTTACGGCGTGATGTCGTATCTGGTGTCCCAGCGGAGACGGGAGATCGGGATCCGCATGGCGCTGGGCGCGCGCACGAATCAGGTTCTCGGGCTGGTCATCGGTCACGCCCTTCGTCTGGTCGCGGCCGGAGTGGCGGTCGGCGTTGGCCTTGCCGTGGGATTAACCCGCTATCTCAAAACTCTGCTCTATGGCGTCACCGCGACCGACGCGTTGACGCTGTGCTCGGTTGCGTTCCTGATGGCGGCGGTGGCTCTCTCTGCCAGCTATTTCCCCGCGCTGCGGGCTTCGCGAGTCGATCCTTCGAAGACCCTCCGCTGCGAATAAGTCCGATTGAGTTACCATACAAAAACCGCGGCCCCGTCGCCCCCCTCGCTCCGCTACTTGCCGAGCCGCGACCACAGGGAGCGGTGTTTACGACCTTGCGAAACAAAATGGAGGGCTATGAGAAGACGAGAATTTCTCGAGGCCGGGGCTTTCGCGGCCCTGGCCGGCTTGACCACCGGATGCGCAACCAGAAAAACCGTTGCCGCGGCTCCGCCCTCCGTACGCCCCGGGCGCCCGCCGGTCAGTCTGGCTGTTCCGCGCATCAATTTCGAGCGCGTGATTCGCACAACGGTCGGCCTGCGCCCCCATCGCGACTCCGGCTTTGTCCTCAAGCCCGAAAAAGTCGACGCCAAGACCGTGATTCACGACTACGGCTTCGGCGGCGCAGGCATGTCGCTGGCCTGGGGGTGCGGAGCGATGGCCGCCGACATGGCGTTGGAACAGCCGGAGCGCAAGGCAGCCGTCCTCGGCTGCGGTTCGCCCGGTCTGACCGCCGCGCGCCAGCTGCAACGCCGCGGCTTCGACGTGACCATCTACGCGATGACCGTGCCTCCGGATACAACCTCCAACATGTCCTACGCCGGTTTCACGCCGACCACCGCGCTCATTGCCAATGCGAAACGCACACCCGCCTGGGACCAGCAGTTCCGCAAAGCGGCGGAGATTTCTTACCGCCAGCTTCAACTCCTGGCAGGCGCTCCCGGCTGGGGCGTCTATTGGATCGACAGTTACAACTCGACCGACGATCCGGCTCCCGGGCCCGCCAATTCGGCCGACGATTTGCTTCCCGACGCGTTGCGCACCGGCCGCGACCGCGATGTGCTCGGTCCCGGCGAGCATCCGTTTCCGTCCAAGTACGCCGTTCGCACCTCGGCATTGGCCATTGAGCCGTCGATCTATCTGGAAACTCTGGTGCGCGATTTCATGCTCTTCGGCGGTAAGATCGTCATCCGAAAATTCGACACTCCACGTGACCTGATGTCTCTCCCCGAATCGATCATCGTCAACTGCACCGGCCTGGGTTCGAAAACTCTGTTCAACGACCAGGAACTGGTGCCGATTAAAGGACAACTGACCCTGTGCGTTCCGCAGCCGGAGGTGAATTACCGCGCCTTCGGGCACAATCCGAACAGCACGGTCAATGCAAGCATCAATCCGCGCAGCGACGGCATCGCCGTCGGCAACATGATGGAGCGCGGCAACTGGTCGCTGGAACCAAATGAGGAAGTCCGCAAACAGAACATGGACGCCGCGATACAGTTTTTCACCAACATGCGAGCGCCGGTCAGAACGTAGCCTCATCGTTCACAGACAGATCGCTTGTCGCCTTGTGGGGCGGGCTTCAGCCGGCAGCCTGCTTCCAGCAGGCTCTTTCGTCGCTTGAAACCAGGCTGGTCCCACGTTGATGGAACTTACCTTCCTTACTACCCGGGACTGGATCAAGTAAATATCTCGATCCCGAAAACTCTAGCCGGCACGGGGGACCTGCGCGTCTACATCGTCGCCGACGGCGTATCCTCAACGGATGAAAAAATGGTCTTATCCGCGTTCATCCGTGTTCATCAGCGGCTAATATTGGTTTTATTTCCCCACCGCAATGACGTTCTTAATCCCTCCCGATTTCCCCGCCAGCGGCTCCGCCGCCTGTTCCAGAGGCCACCGTCGCGTAATCAGCGATCGCAATGCATCCGGCCATTTTTCGAGAAACGACCCAATATCCGAAATCGCATCGGCAAAGCTCTCCGTGCTCGCGTTCACCGTTCCGAAAATCAACTGGTTCTTCAGCACCGCGTCCCGCATAATCGTGTCGGTATCTATCGAAACCGGACCCTTGCGCCCCGGAACCCCGGTGAAAATGAAGACTCCGTTCGTGCCCAGATATGGCATCACGTCAAAGGCCAGCGACGATGCCCCCACCGCTTCATACACCACATCGATGCTCCCCACCTGTTTCGCCAGATCGGCGATCGACGCCGTTTCCGCGTGCATGAATTTCGCGCCGAACGAGCTCACCAGCTTTTCCAGATCGCTCGCCGCCGGCGTTCGTGAATAGACCGTCGTATCGAAGCCTTCTAAAACCAGCTTCATCGCCCCCAGCAGTCCTACCGGACCGCCGCCCAACACCACTGCCCGCGAGTTTTTCTCGCGCCACGGCAAGCGCTGCTGGATGTGCTTGAGCTGCGCGATCCCTTTTTCGGCAATGGTAAGCGGTTCTACCAGAACCGCAACATCGCGCAGCGCCACCGGCACAGCGTTCAGGTAGCGCTCCTCCTCCACCACGAACTCGGTCATGTAGCCGTGCCGCTGATTGATCCCCCTTTCGGTAAACTCACCGCTGTAGCAAAAATCCTGCCGGTCAGCCCGGCAGGCGATGCAGGAAGGCACATTACAGGGCCTGCGCACCGTCGGCACCGCCAGATCGCCCACCTTGACGCGCGTCACCTGCGGCGCCACCTCCACCACTTCACCCAGCGATTCGTGCCCGATAACCAGATAAGCCGATCCTTCGGGCGGCGTGCCGTACTCGAACGAGACGATTTCCTTGTCCGTTCCGCAAATCCCCACATCCAGCATGCGCAGCTTCACTTCCGTAGCGGAACCGACGGCGGGCTCGGGATGATCGATCACGCCGAATCGTCGGTCGGCAGGGTACACAGCGACAGCTTTCATGAGGATATTGTCGGCCATCCGCCTACACCAGCGCCTACAGCTTAAATAAAGTAGTAAGCCTAGTCTTGGTTTAAACAGAATTTCCTGGTAGTATGCTCCTGCAAGTACGCACGCGGAAGATTTGCAATGGCCACCATCCCCCGGTGCCTTTGCGTGATCCTCACGCTGTGGATGGTCAGCTCGCGCCCCTCGGCGTCCATCCTGCCTGGAGCGCCCGTCTTCGGAGCATGGTGGGGCACGCCGGAATCAAGGAAAATCGCCAGACAGGCTGACAGCGCTCGCCGCGCAGGCGATCTCGCAGCGGCCGAAGCTTATTACAAGCAAGGCTACGATGACGCCGTGCGCCGCGACGATGAACGGGCCATGGTCGGATATCTCAATGGCATCGCTGCGTGCCGCCTCACCGGACTTCGCTATCGCGCCGCGCTCGAATCCTTGCTGGAGGCGAAAAAACACGCGAAATCCATCGGGGATGCGGAGTCGCAGGGGGCCATCGCGGTCAATCTCTCCAGTCTCTATCTTCAAGTGTGGGACTTCGAGTCCGCCCTGCGGGAAGCCGAGGAGGGTCTCTCTGCGGCCGCGTCCCTGAGGCGGCCCTATTTCCTTCCAACTCTGCTGATACAACTCGGGCATTGGCATGACATCCGGCACGACGGCGCAGCCGCGCAGCTTTACCGGGAGGGTATCGGTGCTGCGAAGGTATCGGGAGACAAACAGCTCGAAGCTCTGGGGCTCGATCTGTTGGGCGAGGAAAGGCTGAGCCAGGGCCATCTGGAAGAAGCGGGTACGGCAATCGCGGCAGGAATGCGGTTGCGGGAGAAGTTCTCACCCGCCGAACTGGATCTTTCCTGGTGGCGAATGGGGGAACTCGAATGGCTGCGCGGTAATCTGGCCGAAGCGGCCCGCTTCACCGATCTGGCGCTGAAAGCCAAGGGGAGAGCGCCTCAATACCGGCTGAAACACCAGCGTGGCGCAATCAGAATGGCCACCGGAGACCACCCGGGAGCGCTCGCCGATTTAAGGGAGGCCGTCGCGCTGTCCTCCCACGTGCGCCTCGAAGTGATGCCGTCCAGTGCTTCTTTAACCGCGGCGAATGAGATGTTCGATCAACTGGTCTTCTCCTCCTTCATCGAAGCCGCCGCCCAGGAAGCGCTGCGCACCGCGGATCCACACTGGGCCCGGGAAGCGTTCGAGGCCGTCGAACTCAATCGGGCGGCCAGTCTCCGCGAAAGCCGGGTGCTCGCCGATGCCTGGCACAGGAAAGTGCCGCTGGAGTATTGGGAAACGCGAGCCAGGCTGGAAAAACAGCAGCCGCAGCACAGCGACTCGCGTCGTCTCGGTTTGGAACTTGCGGAAATGGAAGCCAAAGCGGGACTTGGTTTTTCCGCAAATAACTCCGAGATTTTTCACGATCAGACTTCACTTATACATTTTCAACAGGGACTAAGTGGTTCAGAACTACTCCTTAGTTTCCACCTGGGGGATAAGGAATCCTACCTTTGGGCGGTCACGCACGATACGCTGCAATTGCAGAAAATTGCCGCGAAGAGCGAGATTCGGACCCGGGTTTTGGCGTTGTCGGATGCGGTTCGGGCAGGACGGCCGGAAGCAGTGGAGTTGGGCGAAAAGCTTTATCGGGAGCTATTCGGCCAACTGGGGCAGGAAGCGGCGGCAAAGCCGTCGTGGCTGCTTTCCCTCGAAGGGACATTGTTCGAGGCGCCGTTCGCTGCACTTGTGACGGAGCAGAAGGGCGGCAAAGTGAATTATCTGGTGTCGAAGCACTCAGTGCAGACGATACCTGGAGCATTGTTGTTGAGCAAGCGTCCAGATGCGGGAACGGGTTGGTTCCTGGGGGTCGGAGATGCTATCTATAACGCGGCAGACCCGCGTTGGGGAGTAAATAAACATTCGCCTCAATTCCTGAATTTGTTTCCAACGCTGACTGCGGGCACGGACTCGCGGTTCTCCCGTTTAGTGGGCAGCGCCGAGGAGTTGCGGACCAGCGCGCTCAACTGGGGTGGACCGTCGGCGGTGTTACTGAAGGGGGCGGAAGCGCGGAGAGACGTGTTCCTGAGGCAACTCTCCAGCGGTCCGTCGGTGGTTCACCTGGCGACCCACGTGATCCCTGCTCCTGACGCTCAGGCCTTGATTGCGTTCGGGTTAGACCCCCAAGGTGAACTCGAGTTTCTGAACACGACCGAGATCGCATCTCTACGGGTACCGGGAGCCTTTGTAGCGATGACCGGTTGCGACACTGGTTCCGGTGATGCGCGTCCGGGCGCCGGTCTGCAAGGATTGACCACCGCCTGGCAGATGGCCGGAGCCAGCGCCGTGCTCGCCACCTCCTGGCCGGTACGCGACTCCAGCGGAGAAGTTTTGGCCAGCTTTTACAAATACTTACAGCACCTTCCGGCGGCGGAGGCCCTACGCCGCAGCCAGATGGACATGCTCGACTCGGGAACATGGCGCGCCCTGCCTTCCTACTGGGCTCCTTACCAGATAACAGGAGGTGCGCGATGAGGAAAATGGAAATCATCGAAGGGACTGCGATCCAGGTTGAGGAACAGGTTGAGGAACAGCTTGAGGAAGTAGAAACGCACGAATCGGAATCCTACGCCGAATGGGTGGAACTGGTAGACCGCATCCGCCTGAGCGAAACCGATGGCATGGAGGAACTGTATCAGCTCTTCTCCAAAGGCATTCGTTTCTATCTGTGCCGCCAGTTAGGCCCGCAGGAACTGGACGATAAGGTGCACGACACATTTGTCGTCGTGGTGCAGGCCATCCGGCGCGGAGAATTGCGCGAACCCTCGCGATTAATGGGGTTTGTACGAACAATCGTACGTCGCCAAGTCGCCGCGCATATCGATAAGGTGGTCCACACCCGTCGCGACCAGATCGACCTAGATTCCACCGTCCGTCTTGCCGATCCAGAAGAGAATCCCGAGGAAAGAGCGATGTTCAGTCAACGAACGGACATGATCAATCGCGTTTTGGGAGAACTTTCGGATCGGGATAGGGAAATTCTGACCAGATTCTATCTCCTCGAACAAGGGCAAGATCAGATCTGCTCCGAGATGGCCCTCAGCGAGACCCAGTTCCGGCTATTAAAATCAAGGGCGAAGGCCAGATTTGGAGAATTAGGTAGGAAAAGGCTGACACACCGCGCTTTGCACGCAGTTATCGTGAGAACTTCCGCCGCGCTGTCCCACTAAAGAACTGAGTTTCAGTTCGGGACGGCACCATGTTCAATGGGCGCCCCAGGGGGACACACGCCGTGACCATGAAGATAATGCCCAACCGGCATCCTCACCAGGATCTGTTTGAGGATTATGCATTCGACCGACTTTCGGGAAATGAGGCTGCCGGTTTCGAAGAGCACCTATTAATCTGTGAGGAGTGTCAGGCCACCCTCGCGAAAACCGACGAGTATATTCAAGTCATGAAAGCCGCCACGGCGGCTTTCGTCGCCGGACACGGCAGGGCCTCCCTGCCCCGCCGCGGCCAGGACCTGCGCTGGAATGCCGCCTTTGCGGCGATCCTGCTGCTCACCTGCCTCACCGGGCTGCTGTCGTGGCGGACGCCAAGCGGCAATCCCCAAGCGATTCCACTGGACGCTTACCGTGGCGCGCCCAACATTCCGCAAGCTGCCGCCGGACAGCCGCTCGATCTCAAAATCGATTTGAAGGACATCCCCCCCGCCTCGGGCTATCGCGTCGAAGTGGTCGATGCGAGCGGCCGCCGGGTGTGGTTTGGCGGGCCGCCCGCCCACCTGGCCAAGGGTCTCCCGAAAGGAGATTATTGGGTGCGCCTCTCAACGGACAGTGGCGAATGGCTGCGCGAATACGGTCTGGCGGTAGGGGAATCGCATAGATAATTTGCACGTCATCGGTAATATTTAGCGCCACCGCATCGCTCGATTCACTTCTAAGATGCTGAATTAGCGATGCTTCTTCGGTTGGCCGATAAAGTGCCATAAGCCCCGTATGGCACCCAAAATCTTAGCTTTGATCCTGCTGGGCAGCTTCTCGTTACGCGCCCAGGAAGCGAATCCAACGCAAAGGCCACCGCAGCCACAACAGGGCGAGATTCGTCCCGATCCCAACTCCTCGCAGCCCATCTTCCGGATCGAAGTGGTGGAACATACCATCGCCGCAGTGAACTATCTGCACCGCGGCGGATCCACCAGGATCGATTTCAACGGTACGCCTATCATGGGGATGGGTAAAGGATCGGCCAAAGTGGAAAGCGAGCGCGGCGTGATCAAGATCGGCGCTGAATTCAAGAACATGGCGCCTCCGTCGAGCTTCGGCCCCGAATATCTCACATATGTGCTGTGGGCGATCTCGCCCGACGGCCGGCCGGTGAATCTCGGCGAACTGACGCTCAACGGCTACGGAATGGGGTCGGACAGCAAAATCGACACTACCAGCGACATTCAGACGTTTGGTATGATCGTCACCGCCGAGCCCTATTACTCGGTCACGCAGCCCAGCGACGTCGTGGTGATGGAAAACATCGTCCGTCCGACTACGCAGGGCGTCATCGAAAACATCAACGCCAAGTTCGAGCTGCTGCCGCGCGGCATGTACACCAATCACGGCAAGGCGTCCGGATTCGCGCCGGTTCTGGTGGGCAAGAAGGACCCCTTCGAGTTGTATGAAGCGCAGAACGCGGTGCAGTTGGCTCGCGTGGCCGGCGCGCAGAAATACGCCGCCGACAGCTTCCAAAAAGCTCAGGACGCGTTGCAGCAGTCTCTGAAATATCAGGTCCAGAAGCCGGGTCAGAAACCGGTCATTACCATGGCTCGCGAAGCCTGCCTGCGTGCCGAAGACGCCCGCATCATCGCGTTACGCGCGGAGCGCGCCGAGGCTCTCCAAATGGAGCGCGATGCCGGAGTCGCCCGGGAGAACGCAGAAAAACAAAAGGCCGAGGAAGCGCGCATGCGCGCCGAAGATGAAGCGCGCGCCCGCCGCCAGGCCGAAATGGATCGGCTGCAAGCCGAGCAGGCTAAAACCGAGGCTATGACGATGGCGCAAAATGCTCAGCACGATGCGGAGAATGCTCGCATGGAGAAGGCAGCGGCGGAGCGCGCCAAGGCCGAGGCTTTGCAGGCGAAAGCGGATGCCGACCAGGCTCGCATGGCTGCGGAAAAAGCTAGTGGCGACGCCGAACAGGCTCGTGCCGCCGCCGTCGCCCAACAGCAGTTGCTTGCCGGCGAAGCGGATCGCGCCAAAATGGCCGCCGCCGATGCCGACCGCATGCGCGCCGATGCCGACCGCATGCGCGCGGATGCCGACCGCATGCGCATGAAAGCCGAACAGGATCAGGCCGCGTTACGCCAGCAATTGCTCGATCAATTCAACTCCATTCTGCAGACTCGCGACACCGCCCGCGGCCTGATCGTCAACATGTCCGATGTGTTGTTCGACACCGCGCGCTACACCTTGAAGCCCGGAGCGCGCGAAAAGCTGGCTAAGGTTTCCGGAATCATTCTGGGGCACCCCGGCCTGAAGATCCAAGTCGAAGGTCACACCGATAGCGTGGGCGGCGATGAATACAACATGAAGCTGTCTGAGAACCGCGCCGGCGCAGTGCGTGATTTCCTGGTCGCGCAAGGTGTGCCGTCGTCAGTCGTAACCAGCCAGGGGTTCGGGAAAACGATGCCCGTGGCCGATAACTCCAGCGCCGCCGGCCGCCAGCAGAATCGCCGGGTGGAACTTGTCGTGTCGGGCGAAATTCTCGGCACCACGCTGACCACGGTGCGAACCACAACCGGGGGCTCGTCCAATCCGCGCTAGCCGGCTTGGGTTCGTTTTTAGTGCGTTTTTTCTTCGATTGAATATGCTAAATGGTGCAATCACCGGCGTTTTGCCGGTTGCACCACCGGCGATCCTTGGGTTCGTTTCGTAATTTTTCAAAGAGCCACGATGTGATTGTGGGGCGGGTATTTATGCCGGCAGCCTGCTTCCAGCAGGCTTGTTCGGCAATCAACAGGAGCCGCCCTGAGGGCGGCTGCCGGCTGATAGCCCGCCCCACAGAGACCGGCAGTCTTGGGTTCGTTTCGTAATTTTCGTGTGCATCGAATCCGCCTCTCTTGCGGCGGCCCGGCGTTCCTCTCGTTTATCAGTATCCAGGATAAGCGGCGAACGGGAACGGCGGTTTCACCGCTATGTTATCGATTGCCGATGAGTTATGCCGGGTTGCGGTTGGGTTATTGGAAGAAGCAGCGGTGTTCATGGCGGCCTGCTCCAACGTATGATTGGAATAGAGGAGTTTATGAGCCGTCTCCGCTATTCCCAGGTCACGCCGAAATCTGAATACTTGAATCGCCGCCGGTTTCTGGCGGGCGCTCTCGGAGCAACCGCGCTTGCCCACGCCGGCGCGAAACTCAGCGGAGTCACGAAAAGCCCTCTCAGCACCACGGAACCGGTCAGCGCGTTTGAGGTGATCACCGGCTACAACAACTACTACGAATTCGGCACTGGCAAGGGCGACCCGTCGAAGAACGCTCAGAAATTCGTCGTCGATGCGTGGATGCTTTCCATCGAGGGCGAAGTCAGCAAGCCCAAAACACTCGATCTCGACGGGATCATGAAAATCGCACCGCTCGAAGAGCGCATCTACCGTCACCGCTGCGTGGAACGATGGTCGATCGTGGTGCCTTGGATCGGTTTCTCGCTCAGCACGCTGCTTAAACAAGTCGAGCCCACTTCCAAAGCGAAATACGTTGCCTTTCAGAGCTACTACGATCCGAAGCAGATGCCGGAAGGAAAGTACGCCGGCATCAGGTTGCCCTACGTCGAAGGCCTGCGCATCGATGAAGCCATGCATCCCCTCGCGATGCTGGTCGTCGGCCTGTATGGCGAGGTGCTGCCGAACCAGAACGGCGCTCCGCTGCGCCTCGCCGTGCCTTGGAAGTACGGCTTTAAAAGCATCAAGTCGATCGTGAAAATCAAGCTGGTCGAAAAAGAGCCTCCCACCACCTGGAACCTGGCCAACGCCCACGAATACGGGTTTTACTCGAACGTGAATCCCGAAGTCGATCATCCGCGCTGGAGCCAGGCCAAGGAGCGCAGGCTCCCCGCCATCGGCATGCGGCCCACGCTCAAATTCAACGGCTATGAAGATCAGGTGGCGAGCCTCTACACGGGCATGGATCTCAAGAAATATTACTAGTGGATTGTCCTGACAAAATGTCTCGCGCCTGTCCGCATGCTTACGCATGGCGGTTCCACGCGCATGAATAAGATTCGTTGGACGAAGGTCTTCGTCTTCGCGCTGTGCCTGGTTCCCTTTCTGCTGCTGGTCAGGGATTGGCGCAACGACGCGCTGGGGCCGAATCCGGTGGAAAAAATCACCCACACCACCGGCGATTGGACCATCTATCTTCTTCTCATCACGCTCACCGTCACGCCGCTGCGGAAGCTGTTCAAGGTTCCATCGCTGATCCGCTTCCGCCGTATGCTGGGGCTTTTTGCATTCTTCTACGGATGCCTGCATCTGATGACGTACGTGGGGCTGGATCAATCGTTCGATTGGCCAGCGCTGTGGAAGGATGTTTACAAGAGGCCGTTCGTAACCGCCGGATTCGCGGCTTGGCTGCTGATGGTGCCTCTGGCGCTCACCTCCACTGCATGGTCCATCCGCAAGCTGGGCGGCAAGCGCTGGCAACGGCTGCACCGCTTGATTTATTTCAGTGCGCTGGGAGGGGTGATTCATTACTACTGGCTGGTGAAGTCCGACGTCCGGCGCCCGCTGCTCTATGGTGCGATTTTGCTGGTGCTGATGTTGTACCGTGGCGTAATCTGGCTGCGGCCGAAGACTCCTCGCCCGTCCGCTCCCTGACGAGTCTGCATGATTGTGGGGCGGGCTATAGAGCCGGCAGCCTGCTTCCAGCAGGCTCGTTCGTCGGTAGAAGTAAAAGCCGCCCCGGAGGGCGGCTGCCGGCTGATAGCCCGCCCCACACATAGCCCCGAGCTGACGGTCGCGATTCCCTTCTATGCCGGGGGATGCTCTTCCGGCTTTCCTTGCGCCGGCGGTTCCGCGACCGCAACGGGCGCCGCGGAATGCTCCGGCGCCAATCCGAGCCCCTGTGTTCCGGGCACTGCGTAAGGACCTGATTCGTCTGGTCCCTCGTCGTGCTTCTTTTTCTCTTCCTCTTCCTTCGGTGTGTAGTAAGAGTGATAGTACGTGTACTTCGAGTACAGCTCGCCGCGCCGTGCGCCGTTTACCACGATTCCCAACACGTTGTTGTTGCACAGGGACTGCATCGCGCGGGTCACTGAATCGATGGTGGTGTGGCCGATGCGGACCACCAGCAGCGTCCCGTGGCACAGCGTCGACAGCAGATTCGCATCGGCCGCGAACAGCAGCGGGGGACTATCGAGAATAATCCAGTTGAACAGCGTCGGCAGCCGGTCCAGCAGGTGCTTCACCTCGCGCAGGTTCAGTAATTCCAGCGGATTGATCACGGCCTCGCCCGCCGGCATGATGAAGAGGTTGGTGCCCGCGATCTTCTTCATCGCTTTATGCAGAGGCACGCGGCCCAGCAGATAATCGGTGATGCCGGGGCTGCGGTCCACGCCGAACAACGTGTGCACGATCGGGCGGCGGAAATCGAAATCCGCCAGCAGCGTGGTGTTGCCGGCCAGGTGCGCCTGCGCCAGCGCCAGATTCGCGGCCGAGAGCGACTTGCCTTCCGCGGGCGAAGGACTGGTAATCACCACGGTGTGGATCGGCGACAGCGTCTTCATGTGGTTGAGGCGCGTGCGCAGCGTGCGAAACTCCTCCATGGGAGCTTCATGGGGCCGCGCCACGTCGATCAGCAGCGAATCGGTGGCCGCCCGGAAAGGGATCTCCTCCACCTGCTCCAGCAACTGGGCCAGATTCGGACCATGGTCCTGATTCGCTCCCGTCGCCGTAGCTCGCGCGTCCGCGTTCAGGCGCGAAACCGGCGGCGATAATAATCCCGCCTGTTCGGCGCGTCGCAATGCATCGTGTACTCGGCTCATAAAATCTCCAGCCTCAAACTTTCGTCACGTAGTAATACACCACCGACCCGGACATGATCACCACCGCGGCCAGAGACGCGGTGGTCCATCCCAGCCATGCCAGACGCTTGCGGCGGCGCACCACGAAGTCGTTTTCGAGCAGTGGAATGCTGCCCAGAATCGCCATCTGGGTGTACGCCCGGACGTCCTTCAGATTCTTGAGCGAGGTGTCTTTCATTTCGAGCGCGCCCGCAATCAGGATCCCCAGCAGCAGGCCGATGCCCGCGCCCATTCCGATGATCATCGGACGCTTCGGCTCGGTCGGAGTCTGCGGCAAAGAGGCGGGGTCGAGAAGTTCCAACGTCTCGCCCTGTTTGCGGCCCTCCATATCTTGGGCGATCTGCGCCTTTTGCAGATTTTCGTCCAGCTTCACGTATTTCTCCCGCGCGATTTCCTTCTCCCGCAGCAGGTCGCCGTATTCGCGCGCCCCGGCGGGGATGGTCTCCACGCGGCCCGAATAACTCTTCACGGCCTCGTTCGCCTGCACCATCTGCTTGTTGTAGCCGGCGATTTCCATGTCTTTCGCCTCGATGGCCGCCTGCGTGGCGCGGATGCGATTGTCGATGTCGCGCAACTCGCGCACCTGCACCGGGTTTGCCGCTCTCACGGGCGCCGGCTTGTCGCTCGGCGCCGCTTCGACTTTCTTCGCGGCCGCGTCTTCCTTCAGTAATTCGTCCCGGATCTGCGTGGCAACCTTCAGGCGGCCGCGCGCCGTCTGGACGTCGGGATAATTCTCGCTGTATCGTTGCAATAGCAGGTCCAACTGCGTCTGCACGGCCTTGACATCGCGTTCCGCCTCGTTCAGTTTTTCATTCTGCTTCTGGAAGGCCAGAGTCTGTTGCTCGATGGGCTGCTCTTTGGCTACCGCCGCCCGGCTGTCCTTCAGAATCTGGATCCCCGATTCCATCTGTAGCTTGTCCTGATTGGCGCGGCTGATCTGGCCGCCCAGGTACTGCACCTGCGTCTGCAAGGTCATCAACTGGCGCATGTTGGCATCCATCTGGTCCGGCAGCCGGCCGTTGTTGGCCATCTGGAACGCCTGCAGCTTGGCCTCGATATCGTCCAGTTCCTTGTGGGCCTGTTCCATCTGATCTTTCAGGAACTGCGTGGTGGCGTAGGTTGCGCTGGACCGGTTCCGGATACTCTCGTCGATGAAGCGGCTCACCAGGTCTCCCACCACCTTCTGTGCCTGGAGGCGATTTTCGTAGGAGAACTGCACGGAGAACGCCGGCACGCCGCGATGCTGCTCTCCGCCCGTCATGGTGGCCACCGGAGTAATCCGGATCTTATTGAGCTTCATGTCCTCCACCAGATCCTCGGTCGGCTTCTGGGCGCGTTCCTTGGGATACAGGCCAAACGTGTTGATGATATTCGTCAGCACTGAGCGGCTTAGAATCGTCTGCGCCATCGAGTTCAGGCGCTGGTCCATAGCCTGATTCACCGCCGCCTGCACCATCTGCTCCGGCACCTGCTGCGGCACGATCCTGACAATTGCGACCGACGTATAACTGTCCGGCCACATGTACACGCCGACCACGGCTACCACCAGCGTGAACAGAAAGGGCCCAAAAATCCACCCCTTGTGCCGGCGCACGATGTCGATAAAATCCTCGATATCGAGTGACCGTCTTGAAATACTTGTCCCCTCGGTTGGCTGCATTGCTCGTGACCCCTCCAATAACTATGGAACGTAAATCGTGTCGCCCGGCTCCAGCAGAATATTCGTTTCCAAATGCTTGCCGTGCAGAACATCGTTGTAATTGAACTTAATCCGCTGATCGCCGCGAATGATGACGATCTTCCTCTTATTCGCGAAATCCCTGAACCCGACGCTGCTCAGCGCGTCGAAAATTTTGGTCGGCAGCACCAGCGGATACGGACCCGGCCGCATCACTTCCCCCGCCACCGTGTAACGCTTGCTGTTCACCTGCGCCACCGTCACGGTCACGTCCGGATTGTGCATGAAGGTGGACAAAGCCTGCTTCAACTGCGCCCCGAAACGCTCCGGCGTCAATCCGGCCGCTTGCATGTCGCCGATTAGGGGCCTGGTGATCTTGCCGTCCGGCCGCACGCCGACCGCTCCGCTCATTTCTGCTTCGTGAAACACGGCGATGTACAGAACGTCCTCCGGACCGATGACGTAGGTTTTCGGATCCACAGGCGCTCCGGTGGCGGCGTCCGGCGTCAGGCTGTTGGGTAGAGTCTTCGGCGCCTCGGGTGGTTTCTCAGGAGTTGTCGGCTGCTGGGCCGGGACCTGCGCTGTCCCGAGCGCGATCACAAACACTGGCAGGCATAGTGCTACACTTCTCGAGAAGACAGACACCTTTCCTCCTTGGGCGCTCGACAGCAAACTACTTTGTATTGTACAACGTTCACCACAAAGCCTGCTTTGCCCTGATACTATTTATAAAACAACATTTTGCAGGGAGTGTCCAGTTACCTCCGTACCCTGACCCACGACTATGAAACCCCCTACGCCTATCCGCTACTTTCTGGCTAAATCCGAGCCGTCCGTCTACTCCATCGACGATCTCAAACGCGACAGAAGAACCACCTGGGACGGCGTGACGAATCCGCAAGCCGTCCGCGCCATCAAGGACATGCAACCGGGCGACCGGGTCTTCATCTACCATAGCGGCGGGGTCTCCTCCATAGTCGGTCTGGCCCACGTACTATCGGCAGGACGCCCCGATTCCAAGAACCCGAAATCAGCCGTAGTCGACCTGGAATTTCTTTTGACACTCGATTCTCCGGTCACGCTTACTGAAATAAAGCAGTCGAAAAAGTTCGACGACTGGGCGCTGGTGCGGCAAAGTCGCCTCTCGACGATGCTGGTCCCGGAAAAATTTGTTTCCTGGGTGCGCGAAAAGTTTCCCAAGTCGGGGATTTAGCAGGATGCTGAAAAATGGATTGTGAGGATCGCTTCCTGCGGTCGCGGCTCGGTAAGTAGTTGGTTTTACGTGCCGCCGATTCTGAGCCGCGACCGCAGGAAGCGATCTGCTCTAGTCGCGGGAAACAAGAAGCCGCCCTGAGGGCGGCTGCCGGCTGATAGCCCGCCCCACAGACAGCACGCGTTCGCGAGCTTCGCGCCTTTGCGTGACATTTCTTCCGGCGCGCTAGACTAATACTTGGCCGTACTCGCCCAATCCGTCGCCGATCTCGCCTCCGCTCCCTCCATGCGCGCCGCCCTCGACTGGTTCCGCCGGGAACGGCTCTGGATTCAGGAGCAGCACCTCAAACTCTGCCGCATTCCCGCGCCCACTTTTTTTGAACAGAAGCGCGCCGAATGGATCGCATCCCGTTTTCGCGACCTGGAATGGGATGCTAAAATCGACCGCGCCGGCAACGTGGTGGCCACTTTTCCAGGCCGGCGGGAGACGCCGCTGGTCGCGCTCACCGCCCATCTCGATACGGTCCTTGCTCCGCGCACTGCCGACGACATCAAAGCTTCGCCCGACGGCAAGCTGTTCGGCCCCGGCGTCTCCGATAACGGCGCGGGGCTCTCCGCGCTTCTCGCGCTCGCCGCCGCATGGAAAGCCGCGCACCCTCTGGACGATTCTGCTCTCGCCCCCGTGCTGATCGCCAATGTCGGCGAGGAAGGAGAAGGAAACCTCTCCGGCATGCGGTATCTCTGCCGCGCCGGCTCCGCCTCGCGCATCAAAGCTTTCCTTGTCCTCGACGGCCCCGGCACCGACCGCATCACCTCGCAGGCTCTCGCCAGCCGGCGCTTTGACGTCACCGTCACCGGGCCCGGCGGACATTCCTGGTCCGATTACGGCGTCGGCAATCCGGTCCACGCCCTAAGCCGCGCCGTCACTCTGTTCAACGATCGCGCGCCGACCACCGGCCCCAAGTCTTCTTTCAACTTCGGATTGATGGAAGGCGGATCCAGCATCAACTCCATCCCCAGCGAAGCCCGCGCCAAAGTCGACCTGCGATCGGAGAGCGCCGCCCGCATCGATGAAATGGCCGCGCTGCTCGCCACCTCGGTCGAGGAAGCAATTGCTCATGAGAACAGTCGAGGGACGGGACGTATCGCGACGAAAATCAAGGAAATCGGTTCGCGCCCCGGCGGCGGACTCGCGCCCGGCGCGCCTCTTCTCGAATCGATGCGCGCTGTCGACGCCCATCTGGGAATCCGCAGCCATCTCGACTGCTCCTCCACCGACGCCAATATCCCCTTGTCGCTGGGCATCCCGGCGATCTCCATCGGCACCGGAGGCCAAGGCGGCGGCGCCCACACGCCCGCCGAATGGTATCACCCGGAAGGCCGCGAACTAGGGCTGAGAAGGATCCTGTTAGCCCTCTGCCTGCTCCTTACTAATGAATAGCCCTATGGTGCAGGCTGGCAGCCTGCGGCCGATTGGTAATCGGCCCGCACCAACCTTTCGCCACTCCCTTGATGCGGCGTTCGGGCCCCATGCGTTGAGCTTGGGGTTCGTGTGGGCATGGGGATAAACCCAAGCTGACGAGTGTGTGTGAAAACTCCGGGAGCCGCGACCATCGGGAGCGGTCAGCGTTGGGATTTTCACACAGACTCTGACGCATGGGGCTTAGTTCAGGAACTTCAGTAGCGCGGGATAGAAAATTTCGGGAGCTTCCAGATGCGGCACGTGGCCCAGGTTCGGCAACAGGACCAGTTCGCCGTGCGGAATGGTGTCGGCAATGTGTTTGGCGCGTTCCGGGAAATCCGGAGTATCCTTATCGCCACCAATCACCAGGGTCCGCATCTTGATTTTCGGCCAATCGTAATCCACCGGATCGAGATACGTGATCTGTTGATAAATAGACCGGACCATGGCCAGACGCGGCCAGTCGCCGGACAGCGTGGGTGCGTAGAGAATGCGCACATACTGCTCGTATTCCGGTTTCCACGCGCCTGGAGACGGGAAATAGCGGCGGATATTGGCGTAAAAAGCCTGCCAGCGCTGGTCATTGGTCTGCGCCATGGTACGTTTGTACGCATCGTCGGCGCTGGTCCAGGGACGGTCGTAGCGAGGGTCCTTGAGGCCGATCGGATTGTAGATCACGGCGCGCTCCGTGATGTCCGAAAAGGAGGCTGCGAAGCGCGCGGTAAGCATGCCGCCCATGGAGTGTCCGACGACGGTGACTCTCGTGACGCCCAGCGTGTGGAGGAGTTTTCGCGAGTTCAACGCCATATCGTGGAAGTTGTAGGGGATGATCGGTTTTGACGAGCGGCCGAAGCCGATCTGGTCCGGCGCCACCACGCGGAAGCCCTGGTTGCGTAGCACCTCGATGAGCCCGGCGAAGTAGAATCCTCCGAAGTTCATCCCATGAAACAGCATCACGGTGCGGCCGTTCGGCGTTCCGGCGGGCGGCACGTCCATATAGGCCATGCGCACGTCCTGACCGTAAAGAGTCAAGGGCAGGTATTGCACTGGAAACGGGTAAGCGATCTCTTCGTAAGTAATGCTCGCCGGCTTCAGGTCGGCGGGAGCTTTGGGTACGCTTCCTTGAGCGCCCAGCAGGGTGGCAAAAGTTAGGCCAAGCAAGCAGGCTTTCCATCGACTTCGCATATCGCTATCGGGTCAGTATACTCTGTCCGCATGCTTACGCATAGCGGTTCAACGGACTGTATCAGCGAGACAGTTAACCCGGTGACGATTAGTCGCCTACCAGCACGGCGATGCTGTGAATCGTTACCGGTGTTTCGGAGTTGTTCCACAGAAGGAGCTTGCGGATTGGACCGCGGTCGCCAAACCAATATGCCTGCACGCTTGGTCTCACCAGGTAAGTCGCCGGCTTGCCCGCGCGAATGGAAAACCGGAACCCCTTGGCTGTCGACAGAGGCACCGTATCTTTCGCATAGTTTAAGGTCAGCGAACCCTCGACCCCACTCTCCGCTTCCACCCGAACATAGGCCGATGAGGCTGCTGGAATGGAAACGTCCCAAGCCAACGATGCATGCGGAGCCACCGTCGCATCGCCCGCCCCGGACCGCCAAACGACGGGATTCTTCACCGCCGCATGCAGAGGATCGTATTGTCCCCAAACATAGGGAAGCCAGCCCACTTCAAAAGGGGTCAACTCGGGGGCATCATCGAGGTCCGCGCCTTTCCCGGAAACGGTGATGCGAACATTTCGCACTTCCACTGGTACGTCTTTCACCGCGGCGAACGCCACCGAACCTACGGCGCCCTGCAAGGGCAAAGGGGAACGGAGGCGATAGGGGGCCCATTCATTTACCGGCGAAAAACCGTCCGCGCCACAGGTCGCGAGGGCCGCGCTGCCAGGGGCAAAGTCGACTCGAAACGGCGTCGCCTTGGTTGTGCAGCGCGCTTCGAAATCCACCACGGCTTCAAAGCCGGGTTGAAGAAGCAGTTGGGGGGTGGGGACAACCAGAGGGGTCCCGATCTTTAATTCATGGCTCGCTCCCGCCTCCGCAATCAGAACCGGCGGTGGATCGGCAGTCGGCTTCCGGCGCGAGTAGATGACATACGGTCCGATCTGGGTCTCGCGGCGGTAGGACTCGTGCAGACGCTCATGGAGAAGGTAATTCCGGACGGGATCCGGCACATAGTCGATGTTGGTGAGCCAATCTAAGCCGCCGTGCACGATAACGAGCGGCACGTGCGCCACGTCCCAGGAATTCAGGTACGCGCGTTCGACAGCCTCGCCCGTTGAGGAGAGCGTGACCATATTGTAAGCGGGGAACAGGCGGTCCATGGCGATATTCAGCAGCGGCTCATTTCCCAGTTCGGCGAACGTATCGCCGGGGGGAACTTCACGGTCGATGTAGGCTCGCAAAGCGCGCCAGGCGGCAAGTGTATCGGGCGGTATCTGAATGCGCACCGTGAACTCGTTGGCGCGGACCGGACGCTCCACTTCATTCACCGGGTAGGTCAGGAATTCCAGGGCCGTCCTGCCGAACATCTGGTCTCTCGACGGCACGGCGGTTATGGTGAGCAGGGCCGCCGTCACCCACATCCATTGCAAGGTCCCTTTCCCGGCGCCTAATATTCGGGCGCAAAGGATAATGACGGCTACCGTGTACCCGAGGGTGTAGAGCGGCAACCGGTCTGTGAGCGATTCATTGGCGCGTTGAAGTCCGCGGCTGTAGATCAGCAGATTATAAGCAGCCAGGGAAACTGCCAGGGCGGCCTGCGAGAGGAAACGTGCGTCGGGTCCGCGGCTCACGCCGTTGGCGCGGCGCTCCAGAGCCCACCGGAACACATGGAAGCAGACTAGAATCGCGGCGAGGATGCTGGCGGGGAATACCGCAAAATAGAACAGGTTGGAGGCAAAGCGGTTTAAGTTCGGATTCAGGAACTGGCTGGGGACGATGGACAAGGATTGGGCATCGAGTGAGAACAACGTGAGCGCCGCGGCGATTTTCGTCACGCCGCCCTTGGTAAAAAGAAGAATCAGCGCCCACAAGGCGGCCGGACCCGCAAGCGGCGCGGCGAAATACAAGGGCAGCCAGCGTTCCCGTCCCCGGCGCAGCTGCGCGGCAGCGGCGAGTACCAGGGCGCCGATGAACCCTCCGGCGATCCCGATATCCAAGCGCAGCAGGCCGGCCACCAGAAACACGAGGCCCGCATCGAGAAACGCGCGCCGCGTCCACAGGCGGACGGCGCGGGCGATCGCGAGAATCCCGATCAATCCAACCGAATAGTAAGCGGCTGCCATCCCGAGTCCGGGATAGAACAGCGGCTGAAGAAAGGCGACAAGGAAGATCGCCAGCGACGGCGAAGCAAACGCGCGACGCAGAAAAAGGTATGCGCACACCATGCTGGACGCCACCACGAGAATCCAGCCCACCATGAACTCGTCCAACGAATAGGTTCCATAAATGACCCGATGCAGCAGCGGCCCCAGGTTGGTCAAAGCGCCGTGGGTAGGAAGCAGGTCCAGATAGGGAATGCGGCCGAATTTCAGCAGTTGATCCAGCGGCATCAGCCCCTCGCCCCAATGGTGGACGTCCGGCAGCAGCGTCCCTCCCAGGCGCGGCAAAATCGGAAACACGCTGGCGATGGCCAGCACCAGAGGGATCAGCACGCGCGAGAGAAGCCAGGAGCAGGAGCGAACCCGCCGGTAATGTCCCATCCGCGCCGCCAGCAGCGTGCCGGCTCCCAGCAGAAACACGATGGCCAGCACCCACCAGGCGATTTCCCGGATCGGCAGGCTTTGCTGCCAGCGAAGGAGCACGACGAGACTCAATTCCTGAGCGATCTCCGGGCCCGCCAGCATGAAAATCAGCGGAATGGTCGCAATCGCCAGCCAGGACTTGAGCGCCGGTCTTCGCCCTCGTTTCGCGATCCGGCGCATGGTCCACCAAAGAATCCCGAAGAGCGCGGCGGACCAGATCGGAAACGGCAACATCAAGAGACTGCCGTATTCCAGGCGCAGCACGCCGCCCGCGATCGACATCGCTGCCAGAGCCACCGTATGAGTGACCGCAAGCGACGTTCTGGTGCCTGCGCAAAGGACGGCCACGGCCATGAAATAGACCACCAGCACTACCGTGACCGCGCAGATCGGCGCCAAAGCCGGCACGGGAATCTGAAAAATCATGGCCGCCGTGCCGAATAGCGATAGGTAATGGGCCGGCATCATCCACTTGCGCATGTCCCGCGCCGCGCCGGTCCCGCCAGTCCGTTCCACCCAGCGTCCGGCCAGCCAGATAAACGCCAGCCAGCCCACGAACGCCAGCAGCGCGAGAATCGGGCCGGCGACGAGAAGCACCGAGCGCAGTCTCGAATCGAAATCCTGGAGCACGGTGTGGCCGATCGTTCGATCGGTAAAACGATGGAGTTCCGACGGGATTCTGTTTGCCAAAAGCAGGAACAGTGAAGCTCCGGCAAAAACAGGCACCGAATATTCGAGCGGCGCAAGAGCAGGCGGCCCCGGCCAGGCGCGCCCTTTTGAGATAGAAATCTCCACGCTCTCCCTTAACACGACAGGAGGACTTTTCATGGAACACTT
>Ga0210394_10002969_pt1 | contig 22237 bp, 20 predicted proteins | sample IncBWC12MmetaG_FD_160121 | JGI IMG/M metagenome (GOLD analysis project Ga0210394, IMG submission 160121) | Forest soil microbial communities from Barre Woods Harvard Forest LTER site, Petersham, Massachusetts, United States - Inc-BW-C-12-M | ecosystem: Environmental > Terrestrial > Soil >... | reverse complement strand
CGCTCTGAGCCAGGATCAAACTCTCGTTTGAAACTGGTAGCTTGGCGAAAAAAAATGCCCTCTGATTTGCATCAGAGAGCCAGCCTGCCAAGCGAATTATTGTCGCTCGATTTACTCAGACCATTCGGGCTCGAAAAGGCCGAATGGTTTCGAACGGATTCTGGCACATCGTATCGATTGTCAAAGAGCAAGTCCTCCCTGTCCAGCAGAAAGGCACGTCCACAGCCAAAGGAGAATACGACAGGCGTGCGAATATGTCAACAGGAGATTATCGATTTCCACAGGCTTCCACAGCTGGCTGCTTTAGCCTCGGCTAAGGCTTTTGTTGGAAACGAGTTGCGGGGTTCGTGAGTCGTAATTCTTGCGAATCAGTGCTGGACTTATTGCGACTTTGAAATTAGCCTTGCGAGCTTCGCGAGACGAAAAAAACAAATAGGGGTACGGCGAGAATTCGTGGCGCGGCGCTTTTCAGAGATTGGAGAGCGCACAAAGAAAACGCAAAAACGCACAGGAAGGAGTGCCTGTGCTACTCGGAGAAACACGGGACAACATGACGACCATGAAAAAAATGATGATTTGCTCTGGGATGATTCTGTGCGCTGTAGCGTTTGCTTCAGCGCCACTTGCACGGGCGCAGAGTGCAAATTCGACGGAGCAAACGGGGCCTTACCCGTCGCTGGAGATTCGCGATGTGACTGTGATTGATGGATCAGGCGCGCCTGCGTTTGGGCCGGTCAATATTTTCATCAAGGGGAATCGGATTGACCGCGTTGTGCCGTCGGACTCGATATCTCGCACGCGGAAAGAGGCAGGAGCAGCAGGTGGAAAGGAAGAGAAGGCGCCGGATCGCGTGATCGAGGGCAAGGGCATGTATGTGATGCCGGGGTTGATCGACGTTCATATTCATATCAACTCGTCGAAGGATGTTCCGGCCGAATATATCTACAAATTGCTGTTAGGGCACGGCGTAACCACCGTTCGAACGTTCAACGTGGGGAATGATGATCCAGCGGGCATGGTGGCGGAGAAGAAAAAGATCGCGGCGAACCAGATTATTGCGCCGCGAATGTATGTGTATCCGTTCTGGGGACGCGGCGACGATCCGCGTTATTCAAATCCGGAGGGTGCACGGCAGATCGTGGATGAATGGCACGCGCTGGGCGTGGACGGCGTCAAGATCATTGGCAAGCCCGGATTGTGGCCGGATGTATTTCACGCGATCGCAGATCAGGCGCGGAAAAACGGTATGGGCGTGGCCGTGCACATCGGGCAGGACGGCGTTTATCCGATGAATGCGGTGCAGGTCGCGAGCGAAGGTGCTTCTACCATTGAGCATCACTACGGTTACCCGGAGTCTTCGTATACGAATCAGACCATCCAAAATTTGCCGCCGGGGTACAACTATTCGAGCGAGCCGGACCGGTTTTTGGAGACGGGGCGCTCGTGGCTACAGGCGGATGTGCCGAAACTGCACGGTGAAGTGATTCAGTCGCTGCTGGATTCGAAGCGGAAGACGGGATTCATCATGGTTCCGACGTTCAGCATCTATGAGGCGAATCGCGATGTGACGCGCGCGGCGAATTTGCCGTGGCACTCGACGTATACCCTACCGGTGGTTATGGATTCGTTTTTGCCGAACCCGGCGCATCACGCCTCGTATTTTTATGAGTGGACGTCGAACAAGGAAGCGGATTGGGCGCGCGCTTACCGGCGCTGGCTGGATTTTGTGAACGATTACAAAAATCAGGGCGGCGTGGTAGCAGTGGGGTCAGACACAGGATTCCTGTTTGAACTGTGGGGATTTGGAACCATTCGCGAACTGGAGATGCTGGAGGAGGCTGGGTTTTCGCCGCTCGAAGCTCTGCACGCAGCAACGGAGAACGGCGCCAAGGTGGTGAAAAATCCAGAGCTGGGATTGGTGCGGCAGGGTTATTTGGCAGACCTCGTTGTGCTTTCAGAAAATCCGCTAGCCGATGTGAAAGTGTTTTATGGAAACGGCGTGACGCGAGTAGGCACAGATCGCAAAGAAGTTCACGAACAGTGCGTGAAATACACGATTCGCGACGGAGTGATTTTCGATTCGCAGGCGTTGCTGAGCGACGTGCGCGACATGGTGGCAAAGGCGAAGCAGTCGCGGCCTGCGGGAGCGAAGCCATAGAGTGTTGCACCAAGCCTGGCTCAATCGACGGAGTTCTCCGCAGGGTGATTGGATTCACATCCTGGACCTGAGGCAGCAACAATTGAGGGCAATACCTTTTCAGGATCGCAGCCGTTGAGGCCTGCACCCCATGCCGCATTGAATTCGATCACTGCCCAGCCACGGCCGTCGATGAGCCCAACATCAACAACAACGCTGCGCGGGAGCGACATTGCGTGCATTAAAGCCGTGACGAATGTCTCTGCTCCAGATGCTTCTCCTTGCCCCTCGTAAACCGATGCATCGAGGACACGTCCGTTGAGCACAAAGGTCCGAGCTTCAGCTGAAAAGACAACAGGCTCGGAAACAAATATCTTTGTGTCAGACGAGAGACCACTGCACTCAGCAACTAGTTCAGCGCTCGACTGATACACCGCTCCTCGAAACTGCTTCGGAACTATCGGTTTCACGAACGAAGGAAAAGTGATCGCCGAACTCTCTCCGAGCACGCGATGGATGATCTGGCGTTTCAGATAATCGGAAGGGACGCGAAGAAGTAGTTCGTCATCCGGAGAGCAAAGCAATAGACCGAGCTTTTGCTGGAGCACCAGGCAGAACGAATCGGCACCATACACGCGAACCGTCAGTGGGTCGAAAACCGGCGGATCCCAAAAACGGCCGATCCGATGGGCGGCACCACCGTGACTCGCGAAGGACTCGGCCACCGAGTCGCGCTCCAAATCAGGCTTGTCGGAGATGAGAAGATTAAGCCCAGTGGTTTTCATGACTCAATCCGAAAAATTTGTGTTGCCAACTACCCAGCACTCAACGGATTCCGTTTCGTTGACAAGTCTACCCAAATTTCAGATCAATTTGCCCCTTGTTCCCGATTTGTGGCATCGTCGCAAACTGCTCGGGCTAGTGGCGAGGCTCGACCTGTTTGTTTTGCATTGCTACCATTGCGGCCACTAGATGGCCAAGTGGACGGTGGAAAAGAGATGAAAATTAGAATCGTTTTAAAAGCGGGTTGCGGAATATTCGCGATATGCGCTTGCGGATTTGGGGTGACGCTAGCGCAGAAGAAAGTGCACGTGGATCGACCAATCATTGAGGCACGGGCAGAGGATGTAAGCACGATTGAAGGGACTGTAACGGCGAGTTACGAAACGATTTCGGGGGGAGTGGGTGTGCCGCGGCAGTGGGGGCGGGACCGAACGCTGTTCGATCCAAACTCGCGTTCGGTGGCGGTTGGAGTGAACGCAAAGACCGGCGCAGTGACGACGCGCGGGTCGACCGAGCAGGAGTTCGCGGACGAAGCGGATGCTTCGATGGTGAAGGACGGGTTTACGGAACGTGAGCTGGGGCACGTCATTAAGCGATTCGGAAACGTGGCGACGGTACTGAGCAGCTACGAAGGAACCGTGGCTTCGGGAAAAGTGATCACGCGCGGCGTAAACATTTTTCAGCTCTATTTTGACGGGAAGCGCTGGTGGATACTCTCGATGGTTTGGGATGAAGAACGGCCGGGGAATCCCATTCCCGAAGAATTGCTATAGAGTTTTTCTCGAACCGACACGATCAAATTCAAGAATACACCAAGGGCTCTGTTTGGAGCGTGCTTCCCCGCTCTATTTCTACGATACTAGGCGCATTCTCAGCGAAGGAGACAAGATCGCCGTTCGATTCGCGCTGCCATGCGTTCAAGCTTAGCCAGCCGTTTACTTACATCGCTCAAAAAACAAGAAATGTTGCGTGCCGGAGAGCGCGTGGGAGTGGGTGTGTCTGGCGGTGCGGATTCGGTGGCGCTGCTGATGCTCTTGCTCGAGTTACGCGAGAAGCTGGGAATTGTGGTAAGTGTCGCTCATTTGAACCATAAGTTGCGAGGGAAAGCTTCGGACTCAGACGAGAAATTTGTGGCGGGGCTAGCGGCCAAGCACGAGCTTGCCTTTCACGCGGAGAGCGTAAACGTGGCGGCGCGCGCCAAGCGCGAAAAGGCGAATCTTGAGGATGCAGGGCGACGAGCGCGATACGAATTTTTCACGAACTTGGTTGCGGAAGGAAAAGTGGATCGGGTGACGGTGGCGCACACGGCGGACGACCAAGCGGAGACGGTATTGGCGCACATCTTGCGCGGAACGGGATTGGCGGGGCTTGGCGGGATTCATCCACAGACGGATAGCGTTGTGAGGCCGTTGCTGGGGCTGCGGCGAGCGGACTTGCGAGCGTATTTGCGGTTGAAGAAACAGAAGTGGCGCGAGGACGCTACCAATCGAGATACGGCGCGAATGCGAGCGCGGATTCGGAAGAAATTGGTGCCACTCTTGGAACGGGAGTTTCAGAGTGGTGTTGTGGAGCATCTCGGCTCGCTGGCGGAGTTTGCCAGGGAGGACGAGGAGTTTCTGGAACTGCTTGCGCGGGAGCATTGTGAAGCGCTGGCGACAAGAACTAAAGTTGAAACTCGAATCTCTCTGGCAGATTTGTTCCAGCCAATGGGGAAAGGGGATTTCAACACAGCGGGCATAGAGAACGCAGAGAAGAGAGACGAAACCTCAGCCCTGACTAAACGGATGCTGCGTCGTCTAATTGCAGAAAGGAAGAACGGAGCGGGTCAAATCACCGGACAGCATATCGCGGCAGTGCTGGAGCTGGCGCGGCGCGCGGAAAGCGGAAAGGCGGTGCAGTTGCCGGGCGGCGTCGACGTTCGGCGCGAACGAAATGACTTGGTTTTCCGCGGAAATTCCCCGCGGCTAACGCATCGAATGGACGGAAAGCGCGAAAAGAAGAAACCAGTCGCTGCAGAGTACGAGTACAAAATCGATTTTACAAATGGTAGAAATAGCGACGTAGTTTTGCGAGTTTCGCAGCCGCAGTGTGTTTTCCGCCTCAGGGTGATTGACTGGCCCGCCAAGAGGGTGGAAACTAGTGAACTAGGGGCGGTCTTGGACCGCGACCGGCTGCGCTTGCCGCTCGTGCTGCGCAACTGGCGTTTCGGGGACAAGCTGCAACCCGCGGGGCATCAGAAAGCGCACAAGCTGAAGCGGCTCCTGAACGAAAAACGCATCAGCCGATGGGAACGAGACGGCTGGCCGGTTTTGACGAGCGGCGGCGTTCTTGTGTGGGCTCGCGGCTTACCGGTAGCAGCCGGGTTTGCAGCAAATGAAGGAACCCGAACAGGAATTTTGATCGCCGAGGAAAAGTCTTGATGCGTGACCGCCCAGCGGTCAAGTCGAGTGCTCCAGGACGTGCGGCTTATTCTGCCGCGCGAATTGGCGCGAGGGTCGCGGCGATAGGACGAGAAATTTCGCGAGCGTACAAAGGCCGGCGCGTCGATGTTGTTGTTACGCTGGACCGCGGATTTATTTTTGCCGCCGACCTGATTCGCGAAATCAACACCGCTGTGGTTTGTCATTTCGTCCGCGAAGATGTGCGAGACGTAACCGACGGCGGCAACGAGCGGCGCGAGGTTTATTTCGGCGCCCGGCCGGAGTTGAAAGGCCGCGATGTTCTCCTGCTCGATGCAGTGCTGGAGAGCGGTGTAACACAAGAGTTTCTTCTGCGGCGATTGGGCGAAAGCCAGCCCAGGTCGCTGCGATTGGCAGTACTGCTGGACAAGACCGCGCGGCGGCGCGTGGGTCTGGAGCCCGATTACTTTGGGTTCCGGACAGCATCTAATGATGTATGGGTCGGGTACGGCCTGGCTGCGGACAATGGGACGGGGCGCAATCATCGGGCTCTCTCCAGTGGAGCAGCGCAGGTGAAGCGACGGCAAGGCAGCAAGAAGTAGCTTCGAAAGATTTGCCAGTCGCTTCCTCGCGGGATGAATTTCCGCGAGGCCAAGGACAAAGGTGAGGACAACGTGAATTCCAGTTCTACGGCAAAAACAATTCTCTTCTGGATCTCCATCGTGTTTCTCGGCGTGATGCTGTGGAAGCTGGTGTCCGCGAATGGAAGCCAGGCACGGGAGGATACTCCCGGTTACAGCGAGTTCATGGCCCACGTGGATGCGGGGGACGTCAAGGAAGTGACGCTGTACCTCTCGCCAAACAGCTACGAAATCCAGGGAGAATACCTTCGCCCGGCGAACCGCAAGTTTACCGTGACAGTTTTTAAGGAAGCGGCTCCGGATCTTGTCAAGGAACTGAAAGACAAGGGAGCGGTGATCAAGAGTATGAAGGAAGTGCGCAGCGGGGATTGGATTTTGATCCTGCTGAACGCCGCGCCGCTGATCCTGCTCGTCGGTTTCTGTTTGTTCTTGATGCGTCAAATGCAAGCCGGCGGAAACAAAGCGCTGAGTTTTGGCAAGTCTCGCGCGCGGCTGCTTTCCGCGCAACAGAAAAAAGCGACATTCAAGGATGTTGCCGGAACGGACGAAGCCAAAGAAGAATTGCAGGAAATTATCGAGTTTTTGAAGGACCCGCAGAAATTCCAGAAGTTGGGCGGACGCATTCCCAAGGGCGTATTGCTCGTCGGGCCTCCTGGAACGGGCAAGACTTTGCTGGCTCGGGCGATTGCAGGCGAGGCAAACGTTCCGTTCTTCTCGATTTCCGGTTCGGACTTCGTCGAAATGTTTGTGGGCGTCGGCGCAAGTCGCGTGCGTGATTTGTTCGAACAAGGGAAGAAGAACGCGCCTTGCATCATCTTTATCGATGAAATCGATGCTGTCGGCCGCCACCGTGGTGCAGGCCTGGGCGGCGGACATGACGAGCGCGAACAGACTCTGAACGCGTTGCTTGTCGAGATGGACGGATTCGAATCAAACGAAGGCGTCATTTTGATCGCAGCAACCAACCGGCCCGATGTGCTCGATCCAGCGCTGCTGCGTCCCGGTCGATTTGACCGGCGCGTGGTGGTTGCACGGCCAGACGTGAAGGGCCGCGAAGAAATCCTTCGCGTGCACACGCGTAAAGTGCCTCTGTCGGATGACGTCGAGTTGTCGATAATCGCTCGCGGCACGCCGGGCTTTTCTGGCGCGGACCTTGCGAACCTGGTGAACGAGGCGGCGTTGTGGGCCGCACGGCAGAACCGTAAGTTCGTAATGCAAGTCGACTTCGAGATGTCCAAAGACAAAGTGTTAATGGGCGTCGAACGCAAGTCGATGATTCTCTCGGACGAAGAAAAGAAGAACACCGCTTATCACGAAGCCGGACATGCCTTGGTCGCTGCGATGACGCCGGGAGCCGATCCTGTTCATAAGGTGACGATCATTCCGCGCGGGATGGCGCTTGGCCTGACTATGCAGTTGCCAGAGGACGACAAGCACACCTACACGCGGGAATATCTCGAAGCGATGCTGGCCGTTTTGATGGGCGGACGCTCGGCGGAAGAGATTTTCCTTGGACACATCACAACCGGCGCCGGCAACGACATCGAACGAGCGACCGACTTGGCACGCAACATGGTCTGCGAATGGGGAATGAGCGAACTGGGTCCCCTGGCGTACGGGAAGAAAGACGAAGCCATCTTCCTTGGCCGCGAGATTACCCAGCATCGCGACTACTCGGAAGATACGGCGATTCAAATCGATAAAGAAGTAAAGCGCATCGTCAACAGCGGCTATGAGAATGCGAAGCGTCTGCTTTCGAACAATCGTGAGACCCTCGAGCGCATTGCGCAGGCTTTGCTCGAACGCGAAGTAATCGACGCTCTCGAAGTGAAGATGCTGATGGAAGGCAAGCCGCTGCCCGAAAAGCCGCGGACGCCGCCTCCGCAGGCTCCGCCGGCGCCTAGCGCAGATCCAAAGGTTGTGCGGCCGGAATTGCGGCCCGCACCGGGCTTTACCCGCGGAGAAAATCCCGCGAAGGCGTAGATACGACACAGTAGCGGCGTTCTGCCGGTAGGGGCACGACAAATCGTGCCCCTACTTTTTTTGACCAGACAGACTGCTTGCGGTGACGCAGCGGTGACCATTACGGCCGAAATGGCGTAGAATGCGGCTATGGGAAAGAAGGAACCAGACAATCTGCAGGTGACGTGCCCGTGCTGCCAGGCAAAGCTGGTGGTGGACGCGGTATTCGGTGCTGTCCTTTCGCACGAGGTTCCCGTGAAGGCGGGGCCGAACGTCGATCTTGAAAATGCGCAGGGTATCCTGGCCGAGCAGCGCCGTCAGAGGGAAGACAAATTTGCCGACTCGTTTTTTCAGGAAACCCACAAAGAAGATATTCTCGCCAAGAAATTCGAAGAAGCGATGAAAAAGGCCAAAGACGCGCCCGCCGGCAAGCCCCTCCGCGATTTCGATTTGGATTAAGAGTAGGACAGGCACTCCTGCCTGTCCGTTTTTGCCTGTGGCCTAGCGCGGCTGACAGACAAGAATGTCTGCCTCACCTTGAGTTAGACTGCCAATCACGCTTCGAATGAAGCCAACCAAAAAATTCCGGCTGAAGCTGCGCTCGGGAATGTTAGTTCTTGGAGAGCGCACGCTTGTGGTGGGTGTGCTGAACGTCACACCGGACAGTTTTTCCGACGGTGGGAAATATGATCAACCTGGAATCGCCATTGAGCATGCGCTGGCGCTGGAATTGGCTGGCGCCGACCTTCTAGACATCGGAGGCGAATCCACGCGTCCAGGTTCAGAAGCACCATCGGCTTCGGAAGAACTGGATCGCATCCTGCCCGTACTGGAAGGCTTGCGTGGCCGGCTCAAGATTCCCATATCGGTGGATACGCGCCGGTCCGCGGTCGCGCAACTTGCTGTTCAAGCCGGCGCAGAACTTATCAACGACGTTTCGGGGCTGAAGAACGATGCGCGCATCGCTGACGTGGCGGCGAAGTATGGCGTGCCGCTCATTCTGATGCACATGCGCGGCGAACCCGGAACGATGCAGCGCGGGCCATTCGCGCGAGACGTAATGAAGGACGTCACGCAGGGCCTGCGGGAATCCGTAGCGAAGGCGGGCAAGGCCGGCGTGGCAAAGTCGCAGATCATTTTGGATCCAGGAATCGGCTTTGGGAAGAGTCATTCGCAGAACTACGAGCTGCTGCAAAAGCTTCCACAGCTCGCCGCGCTCGGTTATCCGCTACTCGTCGGCACTTCACGCAAAGGATTTCTCGGTGCAACGCTTGCGCGTGACGGGAAACCTGCTCCGCCAGAAGAACGTATCTGGGGAACGTCTGCAACAGTCACGGCGAGCATCCTTGGTGGCGCGCACATCGTTCGCGTCCATGACGTCCCAGAAATGGTGCAGGTCGCGCGCGTTGCGGATTGTGTGGCATATCCTCCGCAGCGCGTTCGTTAGCCCCCTGCGCCCGCCACGTTTCGTCTTCGCTTACGGTTTAAGTTCAAGGACATCCGTAGTGTCACGGTCGACGGCCAGCTTGCTGTAGCGCAGCGGAAAGTATTGTCCACGGATCCAGAGCGGTAACAAATCGTCGTAGTGCGCGCTGCCGGGCTGCCCGCTCTGTCCAGGCACGTTGACAGCGACGGCGTTGTCCCAGTCGCTCAAATCGAAAATCTCGCGGTAGCTTGCCCCGGACAATTGATCAAACGAAGCTCCTCCAAAATACGTGGCGTCCACAGTGGAGTTATCGCCGGGGCGCGGGAAGGGCCCGCGATCGAATAGCGCATCAGCAGCAGGTGCGATGTGGTCGAGCGGATGCTTGAACGAAACGCGGTGTAGATTTCCCCACGCCCAGTTTTTGGAATCGGGGCCAAGCCTGACCGCCAGCTTCTGCTCCGCCGTCTGGAGAGTCCGAAGCAGCAAAGCGTCGCGGGCAGCCTCTGGGTTTTGACCAAAGACCGCCGCCGACGGATGCGCTAGCACTTGCAGGATTTCCGGCAGCGCGAATTTCCCCGCGATCTTTTGCGCTTCCACGGGAACGGCTAGCTTTGTGACCGCGTCGCGCAGCTCCGCGTCCCAAAATTCGTAAAGCGTGGCGGTTATCGAATCAGCTGTGACTGCGCAGTCCCAATCAAGCAGGAGTTTGGCTGAGCTACTTGGCCCGCCTCCGGCCGCATGTTTCAACAAGGCCTGCAAATCACGCGCTGGAAGCGACACTACGTCGTTCTGCAAGTTCTCCATGTCCGCAAGGTTGAGTTTGTGTTGCCTTTTTGCGGCGCCGCTGATCACTTCAGAGATACGCAGAAATCTTTCCGGCGATGCCCATTGAAATCCGACCGAGTATCCGTAATTTTCCGGAATCATCTTGTGATTGGCAGTCGCAACGAAACCAGAAGTTGGATTGTAGGAATGCGGCAGGTCTGCGTTGGGCACAAAACCGCTCCATTCATATCCGCCAGTCTCCGGCACAGGGAGAAGGCCGGTCCAGTTTTTACGGAGCGGCGCAAGGCCCGTCGAATGTTCGCCAATGTTTCCGGCGCGATCGGCGTAGACGATATTTTCCGAGGGGACTTTCCAGCGGGGCATGGCCTGCTCGAACTCCCGCCAGCTCTGTGCACGATCGAGCGCCAGCGAGCCGAGGTATCCGGCTGTGCCAGGCTCCGCCCCAACCCAGTGCAAAGCTAGCGCGCGCTTTCCATCTTCCCAGAGCACGGGGCCGTGGCGCGTGAACTTGAGTTTAGCAACGACAGGCGCGCCACCGCGCACGCCGATGGTTTCTGTTTTCACTTCCATGCGTTCCCAGCCGCGCTCCGTCTTATATTGTTCGGGATCGGCGGGATTCAGCTCGGCGAGATAGAGGTCCTGCTGATCGAGTCCAAAAATTGTGAAGCCCCAGGCGATGTTTTCATTGTGACCTGCGGCAACTCCTGGCAGACCAGGTTCGCCGGCGCCGATGACGTTCCACCCGGGCGCGACCAGATGAACGATATACCGTAGCGAAGGCTCGGCGATCACTCGATGTGGATCGTTTGCAAGAAAGGGTTTGCCGGTAGCCGTCAGTGAACCAGAAACGGTCCAATTGTTGCTTCCCTGAACAGGTGTCTCCGGAAAATGTAGCGGCACATCGCTGCCGACGAGATTTTCCAGAAGCGCCGGGGACAAGCCTGAAAAATCAACCCCGGGAGCTGGGTCCAGTTTCACCGGCGGATCGAGTTCGAGAAACTGAGCAGCTTTTTCCGGGCCGATAAGAGCAACAAGTTGGGCGCTGTGAAGTTCGCTAGCGCCGTTTCCCGTCACCGAGTACGCAGCTAACCGGTTCAGACAGTCTTCAGGCTTCCACGGTTCGGGTTTGAAGCCAGCAAGTTGGAACTCAAGCGGAAGGCCGATGCCGCCAGGCTTCTGAATTTCTTCGATGTATACGTTGATGCCAGAGGTAAAGGCTTCGAGGATTTCTCTCGTATCAGGTGCGTAGCTTTTGTATTCGGCTTCCATGTCGCCGCGATACCGCAGCAGGCGAGCGCTCGTATCGCGCTTCACGTAAGAAGGGCCCAGAATCTCCGCAAGCCTGCCCTGACCGGAGCGTTTCCACAGTTCCATTTGGAAAAGCCGGTCCTGGGCGACGACGAATCCCTGCGCGAAGAAGAGGTCTTGCTCGTTCTGCGCGTAGATATGGGCGACTCCCCAGTGGTCGCGCTGCACGCGCACAGTTTGCTGGAGACCGTGCACGTTGAGTGTTCCGCGAATCACCGCCAAAGCTGCCTTGGCCCGGGCATCCAGTGGCACAGTAGCAGTCTGGGCAGACGACTGTGCCGAAGAAGCGGCCGTGAACGCCAAAGTCAGCGCAAGAACGGAAGTAAGTTTTTTCATCCCAAATTCTCTCGACCAGTTGGATTGTGCCGCCAAATTTCTCCCCAAAGCGCCGCGAGCTTATACTACTCCGCGCCAGGATGCACGGCCTTGCCGCTGATATGAAGCGGCCGCAACGCGGTCTCTTCACGGAGAGCATGTAGATGCGCTACGTCAAAACCTTCTTTACGTCATTACTTCTTTGCTTCATTGCTTCTCTTTCCTCTTCAGCGCAACTGCCTCCGCCGAAAGACCCTCTCACTCCCACGCAATCCGCCCAAAGTGCCGCCGCTTGTTCTGCAACGGACGCTTCGAGTTGCGCGCAAGCCGCCGCGAAGATCTTGCCGCAGGTGATGGGGCCTTCCCCAATGGAAGAAAATCTGCGCCGCCTCACCGACGAAATTGGCGGGCGTGTCACGGGCTCGCCACAAATGGCCAAAGCTATCGAGTGGGCGGTCGCCGCATTCCGCGCCGAAGGCGTCGAAGTTCACACCGAGACTTACACGCTGCCAGTAACCTGGAGCGAAGGTGAGACACGGCTCGAATTGCAGGGGCCAGTGAGCTTTCTTATCCGTCTGAAGGCGGAAGGTTGGTCGCCCGCGACACCTTCGGGCGGCATCGAAGCGAGTCTGGTCGATGTAGGATACGGGACCGAGGATGATTTTACGCGTGCTGGCTCGACCGTCAAAGGCGCGGTTCTGCTCGTTCACAGCGATATCGGCTCCACCTGGGCCGATCTCTTCAACGAATATTTGCGCCCGCCGGAAATCATTCGTCAGGCGCTAACAGGTGGTGCTTCGGCGATTCTTTGGATCGGCGCTCGCGAACGGCTGCTGCTTTACCGCCACACGAATTCGTTGACCGGGACAATCGACAAGATTCCGCAGGCGATCGTGGCGCGCGAGGACGCCATGCGCCTGGCGCGAACCGTGGCAGCATATCCGGGCAAAGTGCGCGTGCGCTTCAACATGCCCAACAAGATTGGCGGGCCAGTCGAGCAGGAAAATGTCGTAGGTGAAATTCGCGGCTACGAGAAGCCGGACGAGGTGGTAATTCTCGGGGCTCATCTGGATTCGTGGGAACTGGGAACTGGTGCGCTCGACAACGGCTGCAACGCGGCGCTAGTCATCGAAGCGGCGCGAGCGATAAAAGCCACAGGCTTATTGCCGCGCCGCACAATTCGCTTCGTTCTCTTCAGCGGCGAAGAGCAAGGCACAATCGGGTCTTATGAATATGTGAGAGCCCATCGCGCAGAGCTGGACAAAATTCGCGCCATGATCACGTTCGATTCTGGCAACGGACGCGTCACAGGCTATTCGCTAGGCGGCCGGCGCGACATCGAAGCAGGCGTGCGCGAGGTGCTGAAGCCGCTGGAGTCTTGGGGTGCGAATGGTCACACGTTCGATGCCTCCTTCGGAACCGACAATTTCGATTTTCTGCTGGAAGGCGTGCCAAATCTGGTGGCAAATCAGGAAGTGTCCAACTATCTTGTGAACTACCACGCCGCCTCGGACACGCTCGACAAAATCGATATTCGCGAGTTGAAACTCAACACAGCCCTCGCTGCGCTGACGGCCTGGGGCATAGCCGATCGCACCGAGCCTCTTGGCAAACGCCTAACGCGCGCCGAACTCGACGTCCTCGTGAAAGAAACCGGCCTAGACCAGCAGATGAAGGCGCTCGGCTACTGGGACGCCTGGCAATCCGGCGCCCGTGGCCGAAAACCCTGAGAACGCCGCTTCATTGAAATTTGACCGACAGCGAAGGGCTTACCAATTATCAATTCTTAAGCACCATCCCACATCTTCAGAATTGCTTCCCGGTATACTGGAATAGACGATATTCACTCGAGGAAGTACGGGTAGAAAACTTGGGTACGGAACAAGCCAAAACGCTGCGCATCCTTGCGCTGGACTATGGGCGCGCAAGAATCGGGCTGGCCATCGGCAACACGGAAGCGGGACTGGCACAGCCTCTCGGCACGCTGGATCGCATCAATCGCAACGAGGACATGCGGCGGTTGCGGGAACTTGTGCGCGAACATGGCGTGCAAAAGATTGTCGTAGGGCTGCCACTCCGTCTCGATGGAACGCGGGGCGATATGGCCGAAGAAGCGTCGCGCTTCGGGCAACGCGTGCATAAACAGATGGGTGTGCCGGTCGAGATGGTCGACGAGCGCCTAACCAGTTGGGAAGCGGAGCGCTTGCTCGAAGAACAGCAAGGCCGAACCATTCACGCAGCCTCCAGTAAACAACGCAAAAAAGAAAACCCCAAGCTGGGTGTTGACGCCATGGCTGCAGCTCTGATTTTGAAGGAGTATCTGGACCGGCGGCAATTGGCGCAGGCCGTACCGGAGGCGCAGTGACTCAGATACACGCGAAGTTCACGAGGCTGACTTGAAGAAAGTTTTGCTGCTCATTTTGGTGCTGGTGCTAGCCATGGCGGGAGCTGGGGCCTGGGGATGGTATTGCATCACGCAGCCATACCAAGGGTTCGCGAGCGGAGGCGTGTTCGTTACCGTACCGCACGGCGCGTCCAGCCGGGGCGTAGCTCGCATTCTTGAGAGTAACGGCGTAGTGCGCAGCGCCGCCGCATTTGAAATTTATGCCCGGCGGCATCCAAGGCGTTCGCTCGAGGCGGGAGAATATTTGTTCGATCATGCCGTAAGCGGCCGCAACGTTTTCTGGAAACTCGCGAAGGGCGAAGTTTACGAGATTCCCTTCACTGTTCGCGAAGGCGAAACGCTGTACGACATCGCCCATGATCTCGAAGCCGGCCACTTTCTTCCCGCAGATGATTTTGTGAAAGCCGCAAGCGATCCCATGATGGTTCGCGACATTGACCCTCACGCTCTCACGCTCGAAGGCTATCTCTTCCCTCTCACTTACCAACTGCCGCGCCATCCGGTCGCCGTGGAATTAACCGCCGCCATGGTGAAGAAATTCAAAGAACAGTGGGCGCGCATCGCGCCGCCGATGGCCGGTGACGATAAAACGCGCCTTGCCTCCGGGTACCCGATTTCTTCGATCGTCACGCTGGCCTCTCTCGTCGAGCGCGAGACGCCCAAAAGGGATGAGCGGCCGCTAGTGGCAGGAGTGTTTGAAAACCGCCTGCGCAAGGACATGATGCTGCAATGCGACCCGACGGTAATCTATGCTTTGGAACAAGAGGGCCGTTACAACGGAACACTAACTGGAGCCGATCTGCACGTGCATTCGCCCTACAACACGTACGAGCACACAGGATTGCCGCCGGGCCCCATTGGCAATCCGGGAGAAGCATCGCTCCGCGCGGCGCTGCAGCCCGCGCAAACGGATTACCTCTATTTCGTGGCCAACACGCAGGGAGGCCATTTTTTTAGCGCGACACTGGAAGAACATAATCGAAATGTGACAAAGTACCGCCGTCTGCTGGCGGGACTCCCGGCCGATCCTCCGCCTCCCCCGCCGCAGGCGCAAACGCAAAAGCAGACGCCGGCGCACAGCAAGAAAAAGGCGCACGCCAAACCGCGTAAAGGCACAGCTTGATGACTGATTCGGAAAAATCGAAAAAAGATCTGATCCTCGATACCGCCAGGGAAATAGGCGCTTCGAAATGGACGCTTGCGGAGATTGATCAGCTGCGTCGGCGGCTTCATGCCGAGCACGGTGAAGCGGGAAAAACCAGCTCGGAATACATCGGGGACGTGCTGAAAACCGCGGGCTGGAAAGTTCTGCTCACGCTGCAAGAAGAAGCGGAAGAACAATACGAAGAAGAGTTCGAAGACCTGCTGCACTTCAAAACACTCGAAGACGCGGAAGTCAGCATCATGCGCCTGGATGAGCTGATGCGAAAGTTTCAGGCCCACGGCGAACAGGCGGCAGTGGAACGTGTCCTGGGCATTGCGCGCCTCGGCAAACGGCGAGCGGAAATGATTTCGCGCAACCACAAAGTGGAACCGCACAAGCGCGAAGAGAAGGTAGAGATTGCCAGCTGGTTCCGGATTTGGCTCGAAACGCCGGATGCATTTTTCGACTGGCTGGACGTCCGCAAGCAGTCCCCCGATTTCCGTGCAAGGTTTCCTGAAGCGGAGACGTTGGAATGAGTCTTCCCCCCGGTGCGCCTCCCGGCGCACTTGAACTTCCCCCCTTCTCGCTCGACGTCGAAGCGCTCGACCTCGGTCCAGGCGTGAAGGCAGTAGGGCTCGAATTGATCGAAACGGAAAACCGCGAGCCGGTTCGCGGCAAGAAAGCGGCGGAAATTTGGTCGGCGGTCTTCCCTGCCCTTGCGCATGACGAACATTACGTCGTGGATTTCTTCAGCCACATCGATCGCGTTGAGGAGTTTTGTAAGGCGCGCAAGATTGAATATCGCGCAGCAGGTGTGCGTTGCGTAGTTCTGCCGCAGCCCAGGCAAGGCCAACTCTTCCAACTCTTCGAGCGCTTCGAAGGCGAAACATTTGGATTGCGAGCGGGAAAGGCCGCGGAAACTCCTGACGCTGCGTTAGAAGGCGATCTTTCGAAACGCGGTGTCGATGCCTACCAACTCGCTTACGAGCGCTACACTTTCTGTGCCGTCTGCGAGCCGGAAGACGGCTGGGTCACGCTGCTCAGCGCGACGCTCTGGGCCAGCGAAGTGATACGCCGCGTTCGGCCTGCGGCGCTGCCCTTCGATATCTACATCGCCCGGCCTCAATGAGCTTTGGCCCTCGCGATTGGTCGCGGTCCCTCGCAAGCTCGTTCATAATGGTTATAGGTGTAATGGCTTAGGCGAGCCTTAGTGACCGAGTGCGCATCAGGTTGATGGAAGAGCCGCACAGGCCTCAGGGACGTTTAATTGACCCGTTTCGACATGGTTGTTAGATTGCTTTGTTTGTACCTTAAGTGGCGGAAAAAACTGATGCGGGCTGGGTTGGCATGCATGGCAGGGGCGACACTGGCGGCGATTTGCTGCAGTTGTGGAGGTGCGGTCAAGACCACTCACAACGTTCCTGCCGCGCAGATCGTCGTCGCAAAGGATGCCACTCGCGAGGAATTGCTCGAAAAATACAATGCCATGGCAAAGGGCGTGAAGAGCGTGAACGCCACCGTCGAGCTGAAGCCCACTGCCGGCTCAAAATACAGCGGCCTGATAGAGGAATATCACGAAGTGAAAGCGTTTTTGCTGGCGGAGCGCCCGGCCTACATCCGAATGATCGGGCAAGCGCCGGTGATCGGCAAGACGGTCTTCGATATGGTCAGCGACGCGGAAACGTTTCGCGTCTCGATTCCATCGAAGAACAAATTTCTCGTGGGGTCAATCGCACTGGAACGGACGAGCAGCAAGCCCATCGAAAATCTTAGGCCCCAGCATCTGCTGGACGCACTGCTTTGGAGCGAAATTCGCAAGGAAGAAGACGTGCCCGTTGAAGAATTCAACGATGAGAAGGCGCGGTACTATGTGCTGACTGTTTTGCGCGGCGGCTACCAAAAGGAAATTTTGCGAAAGATATGGTTCAACCGCACCGATCTGCAGGTCGCACGGCTGCAGGAGTTCGGACCAAAGGGTGCTTTGCTCTCTGATGTGCGCTATTCCGATTGGCAGGCGCTCAGCGGTGATCAAGAACATATGACGGGTGCCGCGCCCGCTGTTACAGCTTTCCCGCACACAATTCAAATCGATAGGCCCCATGATGATTACAGGTTGGACTTACAGGTGACCAAGCTGATGCTTAATGAAGACATTCCAGCGGAGCGCTTCAAGCTCGAGCAACCCGCGGGTTCGGAACTGGTTCACGTTGGAGACGACGCGCCGGAGAAAAAGCCATGATGGGCGAGTTGATTGTCCGCAACCTGCTGCACCGTCCGCTGCGCACTCTGATCGGCGTACTTGCCGTTGCTGTCGAAGTCGCGCTAGTTGTGCTGATTGTGGGGCTGACGTCTGGTTTGCTTACCGAGACCGCAAAGCGCATTGAAGGTATCGGAGCGGACGTCATGGTTCAACCCAACGCTGCTTCTATCTTCATCGGAATCACCGGCGCGCCCATGCCCATCAAGATCGCCGACAAATTAGCGGAGTTGAAATACGTGCAATCCGTCGCGCCGGCTCTCCTGCAATTCAGTTCCACAGGGGGCGTGGACGTGGTTTATGGAATTGATCCGGAAAGCTTTCGCGCTGTCTCCGGCGGTTTTGTATTTCTGCAAGGGCACGACATGGAGGGCCCGGAAGACCTCCTGGTTGACGATTTGGCAGCTGCGGCGAAGCACATACAGATCGGGGATACATTTAAACTTCTGAACCACGACTGGCATGTGGCTGGCATCGTTGAGCACGGAAAAGGCGCACGGTTATTTGTTCCGCTGGCAACTCTTCAAGACCTGGTAGGCGCGCCCGATAAAGCTTCCATTTTTTGGGTGAAATGCACGCGCCCGGAGCACACTGAAGACGTGATGGACGAGACTCGCCATCTCCTCCCTGGTTACACGGTCCGTCCAGTCAGGGCGATGTTGACCTTGATGACTTCGACGAACATTCCCGGATTGCAAACGTTTATCGACGCCATGATCACCTTGGCGGTCGCCATCGGCCTGCTGGTAATTTTCTTGACCATGTACACTACCGTGATCGAGCGTACGCGCGATATTGGCGTCCTGAAATCGCTTGGCGCCGGACGGGCATTCATCGTCCGCGCGCTGCTCACCGAGTCGGCGGGGCTCTGCCTGATGGGCATTGTGGCAGGGGTTGGACTGAGCTACGTCGTTCGCGCCGCATTCCTCGCCGGATTCCCCACTATATCCATTCTTATAACCTGGCCGTGGGTTCTTCGGGCGGCTGGAATCGCACTGGCGGGTGCGATGCTCGGCGCTAGCTATCCCGCGTGGATGGCGAGTCGCAAAGACCCCGTCGAAGCGCTTTCTTACGATTGAAAACTAGCGGCACGCCGACAGGTAAAGAGACACGAACGAACGACACTGTTAGAGAGGGAAAACCGCCGCGAACGCACGCAGCGGCTAGGCAGAGATGGAAATCGCAGATACAATACAGCAACCTGCCGAAGGGCTGATTGTCCCAGGAAAAAAGAGCTTGGAGCCGATACTTAAAACAGAAAATTTGTGGAAGCTCTACCGCGCAGGGAAAGTGGACGTCCCAGCTCTTCGTGGCGTCAACTTCGCTGTCGCTCCCGGTGAATCCGTCGCGGTGATGGGACCATCAGGCTGCGGCAAGTCCTCTCTCCTCTATGTGATTGGCGGGCTCGCACAGGCCTCTAAGGGCCACGTGCTGGTGGACGGCAACGATTTGACGGCCATGAGCGACGCCGAACGCACCAAACTGCGCCGCAGCAAAATTGGCTTTGTCTTCCAGCGATTCAACCTCTTGCCAACTCTGACTGCCAAAGGCAATATCGCCATCGCGCAATTTATCCACGGCGATGGATTCGACCCGCACCGCTTCGACGTCGTAACGGGTCTGCTTGGCCTTGCTGGACGTCTGCAGCATAAGCCGTCTGAGATGTCCGGCGGCGAGCAGCAGCGCGTGGCGATTGCGCGGGCGATTATCAATGAACCAAAGATTCTGCTGGCCGACGAGCCCACGGGCAATCTCGATTCCAAGAATTCGGAAATAGTGTTACAGATGTTGCGGCAGCTGAATAAGGATTTAGGCCAGACCATCGTCATGATCACGCACAATCCTGAAGCCACCACGTATTTTGACCGTGTGGTGCACATGCGGGATGGCGTGATTGTCGACGGAATTCCTGCGGACTGAGATGGCGAGTCTCGGACAGATATTTTCGAGGATGTTTTTCTGGGCCTACGAGCGCGGCACCTGGCAGTATGACGCCGCGGTCATCCTCATTTTGATTTTTGTTTTGGCGACGCCGCGCGCATGGTTCCATGACCAGCCGCAGATGGGCCTCCCCGCGAACGCTCCGGGGCAAGTGGTACTCGTTAGCGAGCAAGGCGAAAGCAAAACCTACCGCGTCGATGCCCGTATCCTCGCGCCCCCCGTGCAAACCCCGGCGCTCGAAAATGAACTGCACAACGCGCTGCAAAAAGCGCTTCCCGAATTTGGCAACAAGAGTTTCACGATTTCCAAAATCGAGCCGGTGCGTGACGAGCAGGGCACGGTAATTGCCTATCACGTGGAAATACGCCGTTAGATATCGAAGTTCAGCGCCAGGAAAAACCTTCAGCCACTCTAATTGATCCTACTGGTAACTTTGGGCAAAGTTCGTGCATCTCTATCTATATGCTAGGATTTGAGAGCAGATAAAACGAGCCGCACGACCGAGTGACACAGGGGATTCTATTGACCAAAAGGCGTTTGATTCCATTGTTTTTCGCGCTAGGCGCGGCGGCTTTTGTCATGCGGGCGAGCGCGGCGCAAACCGCGACCAAGTGGACCATCGAGAGTGTGTTGGACATGATGGATCGGTCCGCGAAGGATTTCCGCAGCCTCACGGCAGACCTCGAAAACGTTAAGTATACCGCCGTCGTGAAAGACACTTCCACCGAGACCGGACAAATCTGGGTGCGGCACGATCAAAAAATGCGGATTGAGATTACCAAGCCCGAACCGCGAACGATGCTGCGCACCGGCAACTCTCTCTTCCTTTACAACCCCAAGCTGAATCGCGTGGAGGAATACGACCTCGGCAAAAATGGCTCTATGGTTGATCAGTATGCGCGTCTCGGTTTCGGTACACGTAGCGAAGACTTGAAAAAGAGCTACCAGGTAACCGTCACGAGTGAAGAAGAACTCGACCACAAGAAAACGGTTGTCCTGGACTTGACGCCGAAATCCGAGCAAATGCGCAGCCAAGTCACGCGTATCCAGATGTGGATCGACGAAGCCTCCTGGCTGCCCGTTCAGCAGAAGTTTTATGAAACCGGCGCCGGCGATTACATTCAGTTTCACTACACCAACATGATGAAGAATCTGAAGATCAACGAATCCAAATTCAAGCAGGACTGGCCCAAGAACGCGAGCCACGAAAAGCCGCACGTCTAGAGCATTTACCTCGCCGTAGCTCGTTCGGTGGCGAGCAGTTGTTCCTTCCGCGCGAGACCCCAACGATAGCCCGCCAGATTCCCGTCCTCACGAACCACCCGGTGGCATGGAACCACGATCGAAACAGGATTGGTCGCGCAAGCGCGCGCGACCGCGCGGACTGCCTTGGGACGTCCTAGCGCTCGAGCCACTTGTGAATATGTGCGCGTTGTTCCACGCGGGATGCGCTGCAACTCCTGCCACACGCGGCGTTGAAAGGCAGTGGCCTGCAGGTCCAACGGCAGATCCACTTGTGCGGGTTTGCCTTCGATGCGCTGAACAATTTCGCGAACCCAACGCTGCGCACTGCCGCCGGCGGGCGAGATTTCTGCGCGTGGATATTCCTCGTGCAATTCCGCGACGAGTTTGTTCTGCGCGTCTCCTAAATAAACCGCCGACACGCCGCGTTCCGTGGCGGCGACCAAAACTTTTCCGAGCGGCGACTTCGCAATCGTATATTCGATTTTCATACCCTTTCCTCCCTTTTGATAAGTTGCTGGTGTCATTCCAAGTTGTGCGTTGCTGCGTTCATAGACGCGGCTGGACGAGCCGTAACCTGTCTCGTACAAAGCGTCGGTGATGTTTTTTCCAGCGCGCAGCAAGCCTTTGAAACGCTTCACGCGCAGTGCTTCGGCGAGTTCGCGAGGAGTCAGACCGGTGACTTGGCGAAAAGCGCGCCGTAGCGTTCCGGCATTCGACTTCAGTTCCCGGGCGACCTCGGAGAGCCGCAGACCTTCCTCTGACGACTGCGAAAGATATTTCGCCGCGCGCGCCACGAGTGCAGCCGAAGCGGCAATCTCATTCGGGCGGCAGCGAAGGCAAGCCCGGAAGCCTTGTTCTTCCGCTTCTTCGCGCGAATGAAAGAAAATTACGTTTTGCCGCAAAGGCCGCCGTGCCGGACAAGACGGCCGGCAATAGATGCGCGTGGAACGCACGGCCAAAACAAATTTGCCGTCCGCGCGCGTGTCGCGCTCAAGTGTCGCACGCCAGTATTGCGCCGCTTTGCGGGGCGATATGTCTCTCGCCGCGTTAGCGTTCGAATTGTCCATCATTTGCATGCTACAAAATTAGCGCAGCGCCAGAACCAAATCTATCCGGAAAGGCTCGCCAAAGCAGATTCGGACGGGAGCGGCGACGGCGGCTCATCAGTGCGACGTGCAAGAATGCAAACCCTGTAGGGGTGGGCTTGTTTATCCTGTAAGGGCCGCTCCCTCCGCATCCGCGTCCCCCAGCCTTACCAGATGGAGACTCACGCTTCGCCAGGATTTGGCAATACTTCGGCGGCCTCAACGGCCGTCTTGTGCGGCGCCGTAATCACTAACAAAACCGCCGTGAGAATGACCGCAGCAGCCAGCGCAGTCCGCAGCGTGATAATTTCGCCGGCTCCAAGCCAGCCGAGAAAGAGCGCGACGACGGGATTGACGAACGCATAGGTTCCGACGCGCGCCGCCGTGCTTTTCTTGAGAAGGTA
>Ga0210394_10002968_pt1 | contig 22237 bp, 20 predicted proteins | sample IncBWC12MmetaG_FD_160121 | JGI IMG/M metagenome (GOLD analysis project Ga0210394, IMG submission 160121) | Forest soil microbial communities from Barre Woods Harvard Forest LTER site, Petersham, Massachusetts, United States - Inc-BW-C-12-M | ecosystem: Environmental > Terrestrial > Soil >... | reverse complement strand
GCTGGCCGGAGAAGGCATAGCGGAGAGTTTGACAGGACAATTCCATGAGCGATTTGCTGAGCAATTTGACCTCATGATTAAGGGCAAAGGCGTAAATGAATTGAAAGAATATCGGTCGGAGCTAATCAGTCGGGGAATCGCGGCAGGAGAGATCCCTGATGAAACTTTTTTTGGGCATCATCTTTTTTGCGTAAAGGACCCCGATGGGAACGGTATAACGATTTATACTAGCCACGCGGTTTAGTGATTCTGAGACTTTGCGAATGGCCGCTTAGGTGCGGGCTATTCGACGTAGAGCGACCGCCGACCCGATCGCGCTGCGCGAGGCGTGATGTTGGTGGCTCAGGTGTGTGGGACCTTGCGTCACGCGGTCTAACATGACTATGGTGAATAAAGCGCTAGGCTCCGTTAGCTCAGGACCCTCGCCTCGCAAACGAGAACAGTTTGAAGTCAAGAACTTGGTTGACTGCCGCCTAGCTGCGAGCGATCCTAGTGATGCCTGTCGGCAGCCCAACGCGCGGGCAGATCGCGTACCTATAACAAGAGGAAATTGCATGCGTGAATACCTGATGCCGATTTTCATGGTCGCTTCTTTAGTGCTAGCCGGCTGCAACAAGTCGAAGTCGCCGGAAGATGTTTCGAAGGACGTAGCCAAGGCCGAGCAGAAGGCGAACAACGAGGTGACGGAGAGCGAAAAACGCGCGCAGAGCGCGCTGGATAAATCGTACGAGAAGGTCAATGACCAGGAAATCAAATTCAACAACGATGCCGCGCACCAAACCTACAATGTGGCCATCGCAAAAGCCGATGGCAACCGCAAAGTAGCCCTCGCGACTTGCGAATCGCAGAGCGGCTCTGCTCAAAAGGCGTGCAAGGACCAGGCGGAAGCTGACTACAAGACGGCGCGCGCAGATGCCAGGGCCAGCGCCGAGGCGGCGGTGCAGCAGAAGTAACACATCGCGCGTACAGCCCGCGATGCTTACTGCGCCCGCTGATCCCAAATGAACAATACGCGCGCCTAGAAGCTGTCTTTCGATTGACAGACATACGCGGCGCAAAAGGAAAGGGGCTCAGACGCACGGCTGCGTGCTGAGCCCGAGTCTTTAACGGTGCAGTGGCGGTCGCCGCCGCACGGCGCGGGCGCTTAGCGATTCTGGCCAGATGCCAGCATGATCGGCTTCTGCGTTGAGTTCTTCGCGTGATAAATCGAGTACAACGCCGGTTGGTCGACCTTGGCTATTGCGTCAGCGATCGCTTTGTGAACGCAGCGATCGAATCGAGTCTTGGACGCGAGGTCGCGGCCATCTAGAGTCTGGCACACCCCGCTGGCCGCCACGCTTATGCGTGCATAAACCACGGCCGCACCGGAAGGACTCGATACATTGAGATCGGCATATTTCACCGTCGACTGGAACGCGCCGGTGCTCTCGCCGGCCGGGCACATGGCGGCAAAGCTCAAGGCCAGAGCGCTGAACAGCACAGTGGCGGTCATGCGGGGAAGATTGGCAGACTTTGTCATCGTGTTCATGGTCATCTCCTGGATTGTTCGGTATGGGTTCTTTGGGTAATGGCAGATCGGTCGTTTCGTCGAGGCGGTGTTTCGACCTATGTCGCTGCCTCATTCATACAGACACGGTCCATGGGCCAAACCCGACATTCCCGAAAGGCCTTGGGCGAGGCAGGACGATCATTTATGGTAAATGCGGCGCTTGACGCGCAGCAGCATCCCCGTGGTACAAGTCATGGGGACGCGTTATCTTCGCGTGTCAAATCCGGCAGGAAGCCCAAGGCACTCAATGAATCAGCTGACTGAGCTACTCGGGCGGATACAGGCGGGCGACACGGAAGCGCGCGATACCCTGTTCGCAGCCGCCTATACCGAGCTGCATCGGATAGCACGGGCCCGGCTGCGCGACGGCGGGCGCAATACGGTTCTGGATACGACCTGCCTGGTGCATGAATCGTACTTGCGGTTCGTGGATGCCGGGGAACTTCGCGCCGAAGACCGGCGGGCGTTCTTCGCCTACGCATCACAAGTGATGCGCTCAGTGATCGTCAACAGCGTGCGCGAGCGGATCGCACTGAAGCGCGGCGGCCAATGGCGGCCATTGACGTTATCCACCAACCTTGCAGCCAATTTGGCTGATGGCGAGGACACGGTTCTCAAAGTGCACGAGGCGCTCGAGGACTTGGAGAAGGCAGACCCTCGTTTGGCCCAGGTCGCGCAGATGCGTTACTTCGGCGGTTACAGCGAGCAGGAAATTGCCGAAACGCTGGAGGTTACCGAACGCACGGTGCAGCGCGACTGGGAGAAAGCGCGGCTGATTCTCGCGGCCGCGTTGCGCTGAGGCGATTAAACACACCGATGGCCCTATCGATTCCTCAGATGGCGCGCATGAGTCAGCTGTTGGATGAGGCGCTGGCGCTGGATGAAGCTGGGCGCCGCGCCTGGCTTGACAGGGCTACGCAAGAGCATCCGGATCTGGCCGCAGCGTTGCGCGAGGCGCTGCTGCCGGGAGCGGCGCAGGCAGCGGAGCTGAAAGCGCTGATGAGCCTGCCGAAGCTCGATGCCGCGGGTGAGTCGAGCGCCCCGTCTGAGAGCGGCCTGCAGCCCGGCGCACGCGTGGGGCCGTACGAGCTGATTCGACGGCTGGGCGCCGGGGGCATGGCGGAGGTGTGGCTGGCCCGGCGGGCCGACGGCGCGTTGAAGCGCGAGATAGCGCTGAAGCTGCCGATGCTCAATCGCCTGCAAGCGGGACTGGAAGCGCGCTTTGAGCGCGAGCGCGACATCCTGGCCAGTCTCGAGCATCCGCATATCGCGCGTCTCTACGATGCCGGGGTGGATCCGCAAGGATTGCCATACCTGGCGATGGAGTACGTGCAGGGTGCGCCGCTGACTGACTGGTGCGACGCACAGCGGCTCGGAATACCCGAGCGCCTAAGGCTTTTCCTACAGGTGCTCGAGGCCGTGCAGTACGCCCATGAAAAAAAGGTCATCCATCGGGACCTCAAGCCCTCGAACATTCTAGTGACCGAGTCCGGGCAGGTGCGGCTGCTGGATTTTGGCGTCGCTCGGCTGCTGGAGGCTGAAGAGACGGATCAGCCGGCGCTGACGAGCGTCTACGGCCGAGCGCTGACACCGGACTATGCCAGTCCCGAGCTGTTGCGCGGCGATCCGATCGATGCCCGCAGTGATCTCTACTCCCTGGGCGTATTGCTCTACGAGCTACTGACGGGCGTTCGACCCTACCGCTTGAAGAGCGCCGCGTCGATCGGCCTGCTCGAGGCGGCCATCGCCACGGTCGAGGTGCAAAGACCCAGCGCGCAGAGTGGGCAGGGCGCGAGTGCAGCCCGCGGCACCGCGCCGGAGAAGTTGGCCCGTCAACTGCGCGGCGATCTGGATGCTATTGCGCTCAAAGCACTCGCGAAGGATCCGGCGAAGCGCTACCCCACTGCGGCCGCCCTGGGGGCGGATCTGGGACGCTACTTCGATGCAAAACCCATCGAGGCGCTACCGGCCCGATTCAACGATCGCCTGTACAAGTTCGTGAAGCGAAATAAAACGGTAGTTGGGCTCGCCGCAACGGCGGCCGTAGCGATACTCGCCACGGTTGGATATTCGTTGCACCGCGAGACCGTCACCCAGGCGACGATGGCCAACGCAACCCCGAAAGTACCCAATGCAACGAAACCAGTTAGCGACAAATCGATTGCGGTGTTGCCGTTCTTGGACCTGAGCGAAAAAAAGGATCAGGAGTACTTCTCCGACGGCCTATCCGAGGAGCTCATCGAGGTGCTTGGGAAGACGCCGGGCCTCCAGGTTATTGCACGGACCTCGTCCTTCTACTTCAAGGGGAAGACTGAAAAGCTCGAGACGATCGCTGAGGATCTGCGTGTCGCGAACGTACTCGAGGGCAGCGTCCGCAAGTCTGGCAATAAACTGCGAGTCACTGCGCAGCTCATTCACGCGGCAACCAGCGAGCACATTTGGTCGGAGACATTCGATCGCGAACTTACTGACGTGTTCAATGTTCAGGACGAGATCGCAAGTGCCGTGGTGGCTGCACTGAAGGTTCACTTGTTGTCGACGCAGCTCCCAGCGGCCCGGGACGAGCTGCGCACGGGGAACATTGAGGCCTACGATCAGTACCTGCAAGGCAAGGAGAGCTACAATCAAGGAGACCAGGACGGCTATGAACATGCGGTTAAGGCCTTCTCGGCCGCGACCACGTTGGATCCAGGCTACGCCGCGGCTTACGCTGGTCTGGCGTTGGCCCGGTTTTGGCTGGCGGACACAACATTTGACACAGCGGGCTTTGAAACCGCGCTTGCAGCCGCAGACAAAGCCGTCGCTCTCGCTCCAGGACTGGCCGCTGGCTATGCCGCTCGCGGCTTCGTGCGTATCGCTTACCGGTTCGATTATTCGGGGGCGCAGGCGGATCTGGACCGGGCCGTGGCGCTGCGCCCAGGCGACGCCGATGTGCTGCACCGGTCCGCCGTCGTGCTCGCAACGGTCGGCAACCTGCGCGCCGCTATTGCGCGAGAGAGGAACGCCCTGGCGCTGGATCCGCTATCCGCGGAGATCTGTATGCGCCTTGCATTCTTTTTGGTTGCGGATCAGCAGTTCGCAGAGGCTCGGCCGTTGTACGAGAAGGCGCTTGCGATCGCTCCGAACTCGATCCGCGCACTTTATAACTTGGGGAATCTGGACCTTTTGGAGAATCGGCCAGTGCAAGCTCTGGCTTCCTTTGGTCAATTGGAAACCCAAGTGTGGAGATTGACCGGTCAGGCGAGGGCGGAATACTCTCTGGGTCACGCCGATGCATCAGGGCAAATTCTCGAACAATTGATTGCCCAGTACGCAAAGACCGACGCTTCGACGATCGCCACTGTGTATGCCTGGCGCGGGGAGAAGGACCAAGCATTCAAGTGGGCTGAGCGTGCCTACGCGCAGAGAGATACGGGTCTGGCGTGGATCAAGATCGACCCGGTTTTCCGCAGCCTGCGCAACGATCCTCGCTACAAGGCACTGCTGCACAAGATGAACTTGCCGGAGTAACGACAGCGCGTGCCGTGATTCGCTTTCGCCGCACCGCTGTTACCATACAGCCTCGTAATGTGGCGATAAGCCAAGCGCCTTTCCCGATTCGATTGCGACCAAAGCTGTGTCAATGCTAGGGACTGAATAGGTGCGACCAGATGCCGGCTGAGGGGATCAACGCGCGCAAAAAGTGGAGTGGTCTATTTAATCGCACGAATCGTCTATCCAGCGCATTCTCATTCAATATCCGCGCGAAAATAAACACTAGTATCCTTGACCGCGAGCTTCACAACGCAGCAACACGGGTCAATGCTGTTTCTCAGCTTTGAGGATGGGCGTCGATGAACAAACTCGATCTTTTGTTTGACGCAAAACAATTTGGGGTCGCGTTCGGCGCTGCGACAGGCGACTCGAGTTGCGTGCTTAAGGAGTCTCGACCGGAAGCTACCGCGCGTTCGGAGGGCGGAGCAGCATCTGTAGGAGCGGGATTGTCCCGGGATGGCGGTCAGAAGGTGGTGCATGATGTCCGCCTTAGACTTAAAGAAAAGTAAGGCTTGGTTGGTGCATTGTCGTCGCATAAGGCACATGCCGGCTTCCGAGAGCTTATGGGCCACGTGAACCTGTTCGCCGTAATGTTCAACTCGAAGGCCGAGATCATCTACTGCAATGGCCATTTTGTTCGAATGACTGGTTTGTCGGTCGATGAAGTCATGGGTCGTAACTGGGATGACATATTCGTATCGCCTTGGGCAGGGGATTTCCCGTTGCATCACGAAAGCGACTTGTTGACCCGTGATGGTGAGCGCTATTGGGTTCGGTGGAATAGCATCCTTTTGCGTGATTCCGCGGGAACGATGGTCGGAGTTGCCAGCATTGGTGAGGATATTACCGAGCGCAGGAGGTTGGAGCGGGCGATGCTTGATGCCAGTGTGTGAATACGTCATCGCGCGGGAGCAGCGAGGTTTTTTGTCAGCCCTCGTTCATTCCTTGATCCACAATGGACTCTGCCACGCTGCTAGCGCATTCAGGAAGACGCTTAACCTCGAAGGCAGGAATTTCCGGTTCGAGTAGACCGCGAAAACGGGGATTTGCGCGGACGACCACTTCGGTAAAAGACGTACGAGCGCACCGCTCGCGAGTGCTTCGTCACAGTAGGTTGACGGGAGTAGTCCGATCCCGTGACCCCGGTACACAAAGGTGCTGACCGAATTGAAGTCGCGACTCGATATGGGTCCAGAGACATGGATGCGTGACTTTTTTCTACCGTTGACCAGGTCCCAGTCGGTCTCGTTATTCCTGGCGTTGAGCATCACACAGTCGTGCAGTTTGAGGTCTGCAGGCTCAACAGGAAGCTTTCGGCTTTTCAGGTATTCGGGGGTCGCTACGACATAGCGAATGCTCTTACCTATGCGGGTGGCGACCACGCTCGAGTCCTCCAACTCTCCGAAGCGGATCGCGACGTCAATATTTTCCGCAACCAGATCGAGGAAGAGATTCGTTATGAAAAGGTCGATGCGGATTCGCGGCTGAGTTTTCAGGAATCCCGAGAGGAAGTCCAAGAAGGGCTTCTGACTCAAAATGACCGGAACGGACATCCGCAGCATTCCTTCGGGCGTCTTCTGTCGTAGGGTCAAAACTCGCTCAGCTTCTTCCATGAGGGTCAGCGGCTCCCTGCACTGAGTGAAGTACTCGTGTCCCTGCGCGGTTAGGGTCACCCTTCGCGTTGTGCGCCTCAGGAGCGACACGCCGAGCGTCGACTCCAGCACCGATAACCGCCGGCTCACCGTCGAGATTGGCATACCCAACGAGCGGGCTGCCCGGCTGATGCTCTCGAACTGGGCCACTTTGACGAATATCAGGACATCGTCGAGGTTCGCCATGAGGCCACTCTGCCATTTTTGGAAATTAGATTCCAGAGTTTCCCATCTAATCAGGCGCAGTGCGCGGCCCGAGAATGTGTTCCGCCAACGAGTGATTAGAACCCAGGACCGACAACCACAGCAGAAGGCCGCAGACTCATATGACGACGAAATTGAAGACCATCATTGTGACGGGAGCCTCCCAGGGGATCGGTGCCGCGGTTGCTAACCTGTTCCTCGATCGCGGCTACAACGTAGTAGGTAACTCGCGCAAAATCAGTGATAAGAACGAGCTTCAGCGCTCGGACAAGCTCGCCCTGGTGGACGGCGACATCGGTCTGGCCGCTACAGCCGAGATGATCATTGGTACTGCGCTAAAGCGGTTCGGCTCGGTCGATGCCCTGGTAAATAACGCGGGTATCTTCTTTGCGAAGCCGTTCACCGAGTACACGCCCGAGGACTTCCGGGCGTTGTCTTCCACCAACTTGGATGGTTTCATACATACGACGCAATTGGCTGTGAAACAGATGCTCTCGCAAAAGAGCGGCGGCAGCGTGGTGAGCATCACGAGTTCTATCGTCGATCATCCGATTGCGGCGTTGACCGCGTCCGTCGTTATGATCACCAAGGGCGGCATCGACGCGATATCCCGGAGTCTGGCGATGGAATACGCACAACGAGGCATTCGTGTGAATGTGGTGGCTCCGGGCGTCGTGGATACCCCGCTGCACAAGAACAATCCCAAGGAGTTCCTGCGCACACTGTCACCTCTGGGGCAGATTTCGGCGGCCAAGGACATCGCAGAGGCCGTGCTCTATCTCACCGAGGCGCGCCAAGTCACGGGTGAGGTGCTGCACGTTGACGGCGGCGCGCATCTAGGTCGGTGGTGATGTCCACGAACACGACGATCGCCAGTGCCGAACAGCGGCTGAAAGAGCTCGGCATAAACCTACCTCGTCCACCAACTCCGCTCGGCGCCTATGTTGAAACCGTGCGGTCGGGGAATTTGCTCTTCTTGAGCGGCACGCTGCCAGTAGAGGGAGGAGTCGCCCAGTTCTTGGGCCGCATCGGTGGTGAGTTGAGCGTCGAAGACGGACGGCGCGCGACTCGCCTCTCGGCGCTAAATGCGCTTGCGCTCGCAAGGGAATATTTGGGTTCGCTGGACAGAGTAACGCGCGTAGTCCGTCTCGGCGTGTCACTCGTTACGACCCCTGAGTTCCGTGAGCACCCGAAGATCGCCGACGCCGCTTCGGAATTACTGGTCAGTGTAATTGGAGCTGACAAAACATCGACTCGTCTGGTCTTCGGTGTGGCGAGCCTTCCCCTAGGCGTCTGCGTAGTGCTCGAGACTATCTTCGAAATTCGCGATGCGAGTGCCGAACACCCAGGTGAATGTCTCGCGTTTGATACACAGGAGAAACGATGAAGCGCTTACTAGTTATGACCGGTGCAACCGGGGTTTTTTGTTGCACCGACTATCCGTTGTTCGTCCGCCGGGAACCCGATCCTGGCAAGGAGAAGGAGGTTGCCCTGGGCTCACGCGCAAGGCGCCTGGTGAAGTCCCTAACGTGTGTGTCACTTCTGCTGGCATCCGCGGCGGCCACCGCAGACAACCTACCGGTCACGACGCAAATCGTCGATTTGGCGAACAAGGTGGACGGTGTACATCCAGGTTTTCGCGCCTTTCATGCGAAAGGTGTTGTCGTGGAAGGCAGCTTCAAGGCCTCGTCCGAAGCGGCGCGGCTCAGCAGCGCACTGCTATTCAACGGCAGCTCAATTCCGGTGACGGCACGCTTTTCTGATGGCAGTGGGATGCCGAATGTGCCCGACGGCTCGCCCGCGATGCCTCGTGGCATCGCCATCAGGTACCACCTGCGCGGCGGAACCGACACCGACATGGTGACCAACTCGTTCAAGTTCTTCCCAGTGGGGACCGGAGAGGACTTTCGTGATCTGCTGCAGGCCATCGCCGCGAGCCCACCCGATGCTCCAAAGCCCACGAAGCTTGAACAGTTCTTCGCCAGCCACCCGAATGCGCCGAAGGCGATCGGTTCGCTCCCGATTCCGGACAGCTTTGCCGACGAGGAGTACCACGGCATTGACGCCTTCATCTTCGTCAACAAGAGCGGCCAAAGGCAGGCCGTACGCTATCTGATAGTGCCGGAGAAGCTGGTGCACATTACGCCCGAAGAGACAGCCAAGCAGTCACCCGATTTCCTGTTTGACGATCTGGCCAAGCGGATCGCGCAAAAGCCGGTGGTTTTTCACTTGAAGGCGCAGTTGGCCGAGCCCGGCGATCAGACCAAGGATGCGAGCCAACCTTGGCCTGACGACCGCAAGGTCGTCGATCTCGGCGTGCTGACGCTGACCAAAATGGTGCCCGACAGCTTGGAGGCGCAGAAGAAGCTGTTGTTCCTGCCCACGAACCTCACACCCGGTATCGAGCTCTCCGACGATCCGCTGCCGAGGGTGCGTGCTGCCGCCTATGGGGTCTCGTTCGCGAGGCGCAGTCAATAGACGCCTTTGCGCCCGACAACTGAGAGATGAGTCGGAGGGAAGAGGGACCTTCCCTCCGGCATGTTCACTGCGGATGAACGAAAGGTAAATCACATGAATCAAACAGGAACCAGCATGAAACAACAGAAATCTGACGCCAGCGCAATAAGAGTCGCCATGAACCTCGAGGTCCACGTCATCCCCGTGTCCTCCGTCGAACGATCGACGGAGTTCTACCAACGCTTGGGTTGGAGGCTCGACGATGATGTCGCCCCGACAAACGACGTCCGCATCGTCCAGTTCACGCCCCCAGGCTCAGGATGCTCGGTCACGTTCGGCAAGGGAATTACCGCGTCAACGCCTGGCTCGGCCGTGGGGGCGCTGATTGTCTCCGACATCAAAGCGGCTCATGACGAACTCAGCCGCCGTGGCATCGACGCTAGTGAGATGTGGCACGGCGCGCCGTTCCCCTTGGAGGCACGCCTTCCCGGCCCCGACCCCAAGCGCACGAGCTACGGGTCATTCTTCGCCTTCAATGATCCTGACGGCAACGCGTGGCTGGTCCAAGAGGTCACCACGCGGCTCCCCGGCCGCATTTGATGCGTAGACGCCCACACACGCTGACAGAAAGAGAAAGCCCATGACCAGTTACATCAAAGTTGGCCAGGAAAACTCAACGCCTAATGAACTCTATTACGAGGACCATGGCTCCGGATCGCCGGTGGTCCTCATCCACGGCTGGCCGCTGAGCGGCGCGTCGTGGGAGAAGCAGACAGCAGCACTGCTTGCCGCGGGCCATCGCGTTATCACCTACGATCGCAGAGGATTCGGCAGATCCAGCAAGCCCGCGGTTGGCTATAACTACGACACGTTTGCGGCCGATCTCGACGTGGTGCTGAGCACGCTGAAGCTCACCGACGTTTCTCTCGTCGGCTTCTCGATGGGCACCGGCGAAGTTACGCGGTATATCGGCAAGTATGGCGTGAAGCGGGTGCGCAAGGCTGCGCTCATCGGCACACTGGGCCCGTATCTCGTGAAGACGGCCGACAACCCGGAAGGCGTTGACAGAAATGTCTTCGAGGGTCTTAAGGCAGCCATAAAAACCGATCGGCCGGCCACGCTGATGGAATTTCTGCGCAATTTCTACAACTACGATGTCACGGGAGGCAAGCTCGTGAGCGAGCGCGTCCTCGAGGACAACTGGAACGTGGCCGCCGGCGCGTCTGCGATCGGCACATTGGCCTGCGTCGATGCGTGGATTGAGGACTTCCGTCAGGACATCACTCGCAACACCGTACCGACGCTGATTTTGCACGGCGACGCCGATCGCATCCTGCCGCCAGACTCTTCATCCAGAAGACAGGCGAAATTGATCAAGGACGTCCGGTTATTGGAGGTCAAGGGCGGGCCCCACGGCTTGTTGTGGACTCATGCGGAGCAGATCAACTCCGAGCTCGTGAAGTTTCTAGCGTAGCTGGGGGTTCATGAAGTGCGGATCGTCAGAGGATTTCGCCCTCTGGCTTCGGCACATTCACATGGGTGTTCGGCACTCACATTCGATACAGGAAAATTCTTGGGTGATTCGGAAAATCAAGAGCTGTCTGGCGTTCCGGCGGTCGCTGTGCTCACAACGCGAATCTCTGGCTGCGAGTGCGGCCCAGGACCAATTCCAATACCGGGTGTGGCCGCTGCAAAGCAATCGCCTACATAACTCCGCAGCATAAAAATAACAAGCATAGCAGCCAGGTGCAATCTTATTCATCCGCGGCTGCAATAGAGTCCGCTAGTAGGCCTGGCCTTCTGACGGCCCGTGACAATTATGGTGGTTGCTCGAGCGCCCGACTCTTCCCACGTCACTCTAGCGCTAACAAACATCGTCGCGGGCCTCTTTTTGGATCGTGATTGCTAAGTCAGTGGGACATCAAAGTCAAATAGCAGTCTCGATGCCCTTACGAAGAACCCGGGTCCCCGGAGATCACAGCGAGCTGCCTATGGATAAGGTGAAGGCCGATGTCAGAACTTTCCGATACCCGGGCGGGCCCCAGCATCGATATTACCCGCTACTTCTGGCAGAAGATCCTGTGCGATACTGCACAGAAACCGGCACGCGAACAGAAGAACTGAATTGATGGTTTCCACGTGGTGCTCCTTGTGATCGGCGGCCGCCTCGCCGCAGAGGTTGCGGTGTGCCTCGCCGTCTTAGGCGGGGTGCTGCTCACTGGCTGTGGGCATAAGGCCCCACCGCCGGCCCCGCCACCGCCGAAAGTCTCGGTCGTCACCGTGCGAGCTCAGGCGGTGCCGATCACCACCGAGCTTCCCGGACGCGTGGCGGGCTACCGTACCGCCGATGTACGACCGCAGGTCAACGGCATCATTCTGAAGCGGCTGTTCGTCGAGGGCGGCGACGTCAAGGCAGGGCAGCAGCTCTACCTGATCGACCCGGCGCCTTACCAGGCCACTTACGACAGCGCCGTCGCGGCGGATGCTTCCGCCCGCGCCCTCGCGGAGCGCTACAAGCCGCTGGCCGAAGCGAATGCAGTCAGCAAGCAGGATTACGACAACGCCGTGGCCGCGCACCTGCAGGCGCAGGCGGCGGTGGAAACGGCACGCATCAATCTGATCTACACCAGAGTGCTGTCTCCGATCACGGGCCGCATCGGCCGCTCGTTGATCACGGAAGGGGCACTCGTCACCGCCAATCAAGCCACCGCGCTCGCCACCGTCCAACAGCTCGACCCGGTGTACGTGGACGTGACCCAACCAACCACGACCGTGCTGCGCTTGAAACGGGAGGCCGCCGCGGGACTGCTCAAGCAAAACGAGGCGGGACAGGCTCAGGTGCGCGTACGGCTGGAAGATGGCAGCGACTACGGCCGCCCCGGCACACTGGAGTTTTCCGAAGTGACGGTGGATCAGGGCACGGGCTCGGTCACGCTGCGCGCGCTGGTGCCCAATCCCGAGCGTGTACTCCTGCCGGGTATGTTCGTGCGCGAAGAGATCCAGGAAGGTGTGCGTCAGGGTGCCGTGCTGGCGCCGCAGCAGGGCATCAGCCACGATCAGAAAGGCGGGCCCAATGCGCTCCTGGTAGGTCCGGACAATACCGTCGAGCTGCGGACCCTCGAGACCGATCGCGCTATCGGCGATCAATGGTTGGTGACTTCGGGGCTCAAACCCGGGGACCGCGTCATCGTCGAGGGGATCCAATCGGCGAAGCCCGGCGCCAAAGTGGTGCCCGAGGAGTACCGGCCGGCAGACGAGAAGACGGCGCAGCCGCGAACCGCGACCGCCCAGGACTCCGCAGAGTAGGCGCCGGCCATGGTCAACTTCTTCATTGACCGCCCGGTTTTTGCCTGGGTACTCGCCATCGTCATCATGCTGATGGGAGCACTCGCTGTCACGACGCTGCCCATCGCGCAGTATCCGAGCATCGCCCCGCCAGCCATCTCCATTCAGGTGGCTTATCCCGGCGCCTCGGCCGACACCGTGCAAAGCGCCGTCACACAGGTCATCGAGCAGCAGATGAGCGGCATCGATCACTTGCTCTATTTTGGATCCGAAAGCGATGCCGACGGGACCATGACCATCACGCTCTACTTCGAGCAGGGCACCAATCCCGACATCGCCCAGGTGCAAGTGCAGAACAAGCTGCAGCTCGCCACACCGCTCCTGCCGGTCGAAGTGCAGCAGGAGGGGCTGCGCGTCGCCAAGGCCACCCGCAATTTCCTGCTCGTCGTCGGCTTCTACTCGAGCGATGGTTCGATGAGCAGCGAGGACGTGAGCGACTACATCGCCTCTTATGTACAGGATCCGATCAGCCGCACACCCGGGGTCGGTGACTTTCAGCTGTTCGGCACCCAGTACGCGATGCGCATCTGGCTGGATCCGGTGAAGCTCAATAACTATGGGCTGACACCGACCGACGTCAACAACGCGCTGCAGGTGCAGAACCTGCAGGTTCCTGCCGGGGAGTTGGGGGGACTCCCCTCGGTGAAAGGACAGCGCCTGCACGCCACCATCATCGGCCCCGAACGCCTCACCAGTGCGGAGGCGTTCGGCCGCGTGCTGCTCAAGGTGAACACCGACGGCTCGCAGGTGCGGCTCCGCGATGTCGCGCGCATCGGCCTCGGCGCCGAGAGCTATTCGATCCACACCGAGTACAACGGCAAGCCGGCGGCGGGCCTGGCGGTGAAGCTCGCCCCCGGCGCGAACGCATTGGACACGGCCAACGCGGTGCGCGCGACCATGGACAAGCTGGCGCCGTTTTTCCCTGCCGGCCTCAAACTCATTTATCCCTATGACACCACGCCATTCGTGCGCGTCTCCATCGATGAGGTCGTGAAGACGCTCTTCGAGGCGATCGTGCTGGTGTTTCTGGTGATGTACCTGTTCCTGCAGAATTTCCGGGCCACGCTGATTCCAACCATCGCCGTCCCGGTCGTTCTCTTGGGCACCTTCGGCGTACTTGCCGCCGCGGGATTCTCGATCAACACCTTGACCATGTTCGGCATGGTGCTCGCCATCGGCCTCCTGGTGGACGATGCGATCGTCGTCGTGGAGAACGTCGAGCGCGTGATGGAGGAGGAGAAGCTCTCACCGAAAGATGCGACGCGGCGCTCGATGACCGAGATCACAGGCGCCCTGGTCGGCATCGCCCTGGTGTTATCTGCGGTGTTCCTGCCCATGGCCTTCTTCGGCGGCTCGACGGGTGTCATCTACCGCCAGTTCTCCATCACCATCGTCTCGGCCATGACCCTGTCGGTGATGGTGGCGCTTATCTTCACACCTTCATTGTGCGCGACGCTCCTCAAGCGGCGGGTCGCTGAGGCTCACGAGCGCGAGCGAGGGTTCTTCGGCTGGTTCAATCGCGGCTTCAACCGGATGAATCGCGGCTACGAGCGTGGGGTCACGCATGTCACGGGGCGCACGCGGCGCTACCTCTTGGTGTACGGGGTCATTGTCGTGGCGATGGGCCTGTTGTTCGTGCGCGTGCCGAGATCCTTCCTGCCGGATGAGGATCAGGGCATTTTGTTCGTCCAAGTGGTGGCGCCGCCGGGGGCAGCGAGTGAGCTCACACAGAAGGCCCTCAATGAGGCGCGCGACTACTTCCTCAAGGATGAGAAAGATCTCGTGAGCGGCGTGTTCACCGTCAACGGCTTCAGCTTCGGCGGCCACGGGCAGAATGCCGGCCTCGTATTCGTCCGCCTGAAGGACTGGTCGGAGCGCAAGGGGTCAAAGAACTCCGTGTTTGCCCTGGCGGGGCGCGCCAACCAGCGCTTCCACCAGATCCGGGGAGCGTTCGTGGTCGCATTCGCACCGCCCGCCGCGCTCGAGCTCGGCAACGCCACGGGATTCGACTTCGAGTTGGAGGATCGCGGCAACGTCGGCCATGCGGGGTTGATGCAGGCGCGCGGTCAGCTACTGGGGTTGGCGAGCAAGGATCCGGCGATCGGCATGATACGGCCGAATGGCCTCGATGATGAGCCGCAGTATAAGCTCGACATCGACTGGGAAAAGGCCAGCGCGCTCGGCCTGGCGATCGGCAACATCAACGATGCCCTGGGCGCCGGCTGGGGCTCGGCTTTCGTCAACCAGTTCGTGGACCGCAACCGCGTCAAGCGGGTATTCCTGCAGGGCGATGCCGACTCGCGCATGCTGCCGCAGGACTTGGGCCTCTGGTATGTGCGCAACGCCGCGGGTCAAATGGTGCCCTTCTCGACTTTCGCCTCGGCGCACTGGATCTCTGGCTCGCCCAAGTTGGAGCGCTATAACGGCATACCCTCGCTGGAATTTCTGGGCGCCCCGGCACCCGGCCGGAGCACCGGGGATGCGCTCGCCGCAATGGAGGCCGCGGTGACGAAGCTTCCCAAGGGCGTGAGCTACGAGTGGACCGGCCTCTCCTACGAGGAGGTACGCTCGGGCTCGCAGGCGCCGGCGCTGTACGCCATCTCGCTCACGATCGTGTTTCTGTGCCTCGCGGCGCTGTACGAGAGCTGGTCGATCCCTTTCTCGGTGATGCTGGTGGTGCCGCTAGGCATCATCGGCACCATCACCGCCACACTCTGGCGCGGACTCGCTAACGACGTCTTCTTTCAGGTGGGCTTGCTCACCACTGTGGGACTATCGGCCAAGAACGCGATCCTGATCGTGGAGTTCGCGTTGGAAAACCACGCGCGCGGCATGCACCTGATCGAGGCGACGGTCGCGGCGGCCCGCCAGCGCCTGCGGCCGATCCTCATGACCTCGATGGCCTTCATCCTCGGCGTGCTGCCGCTGGCGATCGCAACCGGGGCCGGCGCCGGCGGGCGCATCGCCATCGGCACCGGCGTGATCGGCGGCATGGTGACGGCGACGGTTCTCGCCGTGTTTCTGGTACCGGTGTTCTTCGTGAGCGTCCGCTCAGTGTTCGGCGATCGCCGCAGTCAGGAGCCGGCGCTGCCACGGCAGTCGACGCAGTCGCCGCAGTCCCCGACGCCGGCTTCGGGGAGCTGAGGATGGCTTGCAGAAGCATCCGTTTCTTCGCCGCGGCGGTGGCCACACTCCTCGGCGCCTGTACTTTGGAGCCGCATTATCATCGCCCGGCCGCGCCGGGGCCGGCGCTTGAAGCCGGTACAGCCGGTGGCACGATCGCCGCCGACATCGGCTGGCGCGAGTTCTTTCCCGATCCGCAGCTTCAGCAGCTGATCGCGCTGGCGCTTAACAACAATCGCGATCTGCGCGTCGCGGCTCTGAATGTGCAAAGCGCTCAGGCCCAATACCGCATCCAACGCGCCTCACTGTTTCCGACCATCGATGCGAGCGCGGTCGAGCAGGTGCAGCACATTCCGCCCGGTGTGTTGGCGGCTGAATTTCCCGGCGGCGCCGCAGGCGGAGCCGGCTCTCTGCCGACCAACGGGATTACCACGCACACCTATGAGGTCGCACTCGGCTTCACGAACTACGAGCTGGACCTGTTCGGCCGCATCCGCAGCTTGAGCCATGTAGCCCTGCAGCAGTACTTCAGCTCCGGCGAAACCAGGCGCAATGTGCAGCTCACCCTGGTGGCCGAAGTCGCCACCGCTTACGTGACGGTACTCGCCGATCAGACCCTGCTCGACATCACGCGTGACACGCTGAAGAGCCAGCAAGAGTCCTACGCCCTGACGCAAAAGCAGTTCAACGGCGGCACGACAACGGAGCTCGCGCTGCGCCAGGCCGAGACCACCGTCGATACCGCTCTGGCCAACCTCGCACTGTACAACCGCCAGCTGGCTCAGGATCGCGATGCGCTGCAGCTCTTGCTCGGCGCGCCGATTCCGGACGGTGTGGATTTTTCCGGCGGCCTGGACCGTGGAAACACGGTAGCCGAGCTCGAGGAGGGCATTCCGTCAGACGTGCTGGTGCGCCGGCCGGATGTACTCGCCGCCGAGCATCAGCTCATGGCCGCGAATGCAGAGATCGGCGCAGCGCGTGCGGCGTTCCTGCCCGCCATCTCGCTCACCGGCAATTTCGGCACCGAAAGCACGCAGCTGTCAGGCTTGTTCAAGGGCGGTTCACGCGCCTGGACTTTCTCCCCGCAAATCAGCGTCCCGATCTTCGCGGGCGGCGCCAACGTCGCCAACCTCGAGGCGACGAAGCTCGCCCGCGATACCGCGGTCGCGCAGTACGAGAAGGCGATTCAGACCGCCTTCCGCGAGGTTGCCGATGCGCTCATCGCCCGCGGCACGCTTGATGACCAGCTGGCAGCTCAGCAAGCTCTCGTGACCGCATCGGAGAAGGCATATCGGCTGGCCGATATGCGCTACCGGGGCGGCGTTGACAGCTACTTAAGCGCACTTGTTGCGCAGGTCGCGCTCTACAGCGCCCAGCAGCAATTGCAAACCGTGCGGCTCTTGCGCCTGCAAAACCTCGTGACCCTGTACAAGGCCTTAGGTGGTGGACTCCGCGAGCACGATGCGGCTGTCCAGGCGCCCCTTGAGCCTTCGCGTTCCGAGCCCTCACCCACGCAATCGGGCCCATCCACTTCGAACTAGGCCCGCGTGCGTGTATGTTTAGCTGGGTGGGAGAGTAACTGGCATGGCAGAGACTGCAGCAGCTGAGCGGGAGCGCTCCACCACGGCTGCGCATCCGTGGATCGTAGAACTGTTGCTACGCCTTCTGGGCGCCGCGCTCCAGATCCTTGCGACATGGGCGGTGGTACGGGCTCTGACACCGGAGGAGGCGGGGGTCTACTTTCGCGGCTTCGTTATCGCCTTAGGCTTAAGCACGCTCTTGCGGGGCAAGTACGAGATTTACATGGCGCAGCACATCATCGGGCGGCGCGCCACGACCACCGGTATTTCCAATGGCGTGCTACTGAGGCAGCTCGCGCGGCGGATGCTGCTCCGGTCCAGCCTCCTGTGTGCAGTTCTCTTGGTCGTGACGGCAGACCTCGACATCCAGGCCCCGCAGCTGCAAACCATATTGCAGACCTATCTGCCCTTCGTGCTCGCAGTCCCCTGCGTCGGCCTGTCGAGCCTCTTGGGCGAGGCGCTGCGGGCAGCCAATCGGACGCTTGGCATCGTCGTGGCCGCCTATGCCGTGAACCTATCCATGCTTCTTGCGGTGCTGCTCGCGCCTTCCGATGCGTCGCTCGCGTTTTACTCCTGGGCGTTTCTCCTGGGGAGCCTCGTTTCCGTGGGAGTGGCTGCGGCGCTGGCCTGGCATGCCTTCCCGGTCGCGCGAGGCGAGGGTCGCTTGCCGATTTGCCGTGAAGCACTGCAAGAGGTGGACTCGCGTGAATTGATCGGCCTTGCGCGCGGGTTGCTGCTGTGGGGACCCCTGTGCATCCTGGCCGTCTGGGCGCCGCCGACCCAGATGGCGCAATATGCCGTGGCCGCACGCACGGCACTGATCGTGGATTTTTTTCTGCCGGCATTGAACCTGACAGGCGGGCGCGAAACTTTGATAGCAACGCAGCAGGTGCAAGCGCCGCGGCGCCTGCTGCTCCAGCAGCTCGCTACGGCGTTGGCCTACAGCTCGGCGTTCGTGGTACCGCTCTTGCTGTTGGCGCCGCCGACACTGGCGATCTATGGGAGGCCCTACGATTCGCAGTTGACGGTGTATGCGCTTCTTCTGGGCGTACAGTGGGCCAATGGCGTCGGTCGTCCGGCGGTGCGGCAGGCGGTTGTGGAGTGGAATGCACGGCGGATCGGCGTTGCTGTCGGATCCGGTGCCGTCGCGGTCGTGCTGATTTGCGCGCTGGGCGTGACCGCCTACGGTGCCCTGGCCGCTGCAGCGGCCTCGCTGATTGGCGCCTTGATCTTCAACGGACGGGCGATCGGCATGACCCTTTCGAGACCGGCGTGAGGCGTCAGATCGGCCGCCCGGCGCAGTGACTCTTGACCATCTCTTCGGTCAATGAAATCGCAAGTCGATTTGCAGATCCCCGCTACGCACTGCCCGCCAGTCACCGGCATCGGTGTGGCTTTAATTTGCGCAAAGCTACGATCATGCGCCCGTTGCCTCTAAGTACCCACTCCGCGTGCGGGTACATTTATCCCAAACGTCCATTTCCACGCATCGCCGTATTTTACGTAGATCGATGAGCCCCAAATAGGTCCAACTTTCTGGCCGAAGCATGTGCCGTCAGCAGTTGCTTTAAAAGTCAGGATGCCGACTGTCGGTGAGAGCATCGTTGCGGCGGCGTCGGTGACGCCAACGCTTTTGACATCGCATCCTGTCCCTGACCAGTTCTTCAATGCCTCGGCTTTGTTTGCGAGGTAAATACCGAAGATATTGATAAACGAAATGTGCTCAGCCGTCAGGTCCGAAATTCTTTTGGCATCGTGGTCCTTCCAAGCCTCCCACACGGCTCGTTCGATCGCGAGCAAGGTGCCGGTGCCGGCATCCGGAGCGGTGGGTTTGGTCGTGTCGTCTCCCCGCGCTCCGTTTTGGTAAACCGCCTTTACGGGAGGCTCCTCTGGATTGACCACCGCGGCTTGGGCGTGGAAGGCTGCTTTCCATTGACCGCCGTCGCGAACGTATACTCCTGCAGCCCAACTGTTTGCCGGGATCTTTTGCCCGCCGCAGGTGCCGTCAACGGTAGCCTTGTACGTGATCAGCGCGGCCTGCATACCACGCGGGCTCACCCGCTCCTCGGACAGAGCGTAGCTTTTGATCTCGCAATCAGCGCCGGTGTATTCCTTTTTCGCTGAAACCTTATCGAGCTTCCCGGAAGCACCCCAGCCGACAAATTTGTCCCAAAGAAAGGTGTCCCAGAACTTCGCGTCCTTGGACTTCCACGCCGCGTATGCGCTCTTCTCGAGGGTCACAAGTGCAGCCTTTGGCAGTCCGGCCGGCGCAGTCTTTTCAGCGGCTTTAGCTGCATTGGCATTGTTCGCCAGTGCATCTCCAGCACAGGCGGTGTAAATGAAAACGGCAGCCACGGCTAAGACAATATATTTGACGTTGGCCATAAATTTTCGCCTCAGGAAGTTGTAATTAGACTCAAGGCCAAAGGGGCGTAACGTTCTTCGGCGCAGCGCAAGTGCCGCGTACTACTCTACATCTCCGACCACAACGCAGGCGAATTCACCCTCTCGACCCGTATCTGCCGGTCGCCAACACCTGGTATCGGGCGTCAATAAATCATCGCCCCAGCGGCGATACCCGGGTAATGCCTCGAATCCAGGACTGCGGAACTGCAACTTATTAGCCTGCATCCGTGTTTTGTTCAGTACAGACCGTCGCTGGGGCCCACAAGTGATCAAAAAGGCATTGACGTACGCCGGGAACGTCGCGGTAGTGGCAGACGGGGAGGCAAAGCAATGAGCGTCAACGATTTACCGGCGATTATGGGAACAGTTCTGATTGTTGCCGGGCTCGCCCTTGTGGGCGTTTCCACTTGGTCCCGTGCCGAGGGGAGTGAAAAGACCACTCAGGCCGGGGCGCTCATCATTGTGGTAGGCGCATTCCTCTTGGGCCTGTCGATATTCGTGTCACATGGAAAATAGGACTAAGGTCCGCGCGCCATTCAAATTACGACACTACCGATTACCCTTTTGCCTCGATCATCAGTTCGGATTCGGTCATCGCGTCTATATCGATCGGCATCGCACGCCCTCCTTATTTTAGCGATTCCAGCATCTTACGCCGCAGGATGCGGCATTCAGTAGCATCAACCATTCGTTAGACGCTGCCCAGCCATCACTGCCAATCGGCTCCAGCAAAAAAATGTGTCGACGAATTGTGATTATCGGTCCGATCGTGCGAATCATAGACTGGACGAAATGAACTTCATGGTCATGACCAATAGGCAAAATCAGCATAGGTTTGAGGAACTGTTGCGTGAGCATCGAAAAATCATATTCAAGGTGGTGGCGATTTACGCTCGCGCGGCGGCAGATCGCAATGACCTGGAACAGGAGATTTGCGTGCAGTTGTGGCGTTCATTCGATAGCTACGACGAAGAACGTGCACGGTTTTCTACCTGGATGTATCGCATCGCGTTGAACGTGGCGATCTCAAAGTTACGGCGAGATCGCAAATGGCTTGCCGGCCGCATCGAATCGCTTGACGACGTTCATTTGGACACGATTGCCAGTGATGAGCCGATCAGCGAAGAGAATGATCGTCTAGAGATGCTTTACACATTGATCGGTCGCCTCGATCCGCTGAACCGTGCAGTGATCTTGCTTTACTTGGAGGGCCGCACGTATGCCGAGATTGCCGACATAATTGGCATTAGTGAAACCAATGTGGCGACCAAGATCAACCGTATCAAACAGAAACTTCGCGGCGCGGTGACTACCGCCGAGACCGTGGGAGGGTGAGAATGGAACTGGACGACCTTAAAACGACGTGGCAGGCGCTCGACCGAAAACTGGAGCAACAGCGCACGTTGAGCCTGCAAGTGATCCGCGATGGGAAGCTTGCCGCGGCCCGCCGCGGCTTGCGACCTCTTTGGTTGGGCCAACTGGTGCAGATTGTTGCTGGCCTCTGTCTGATGCTGCTTTTTGCTCCAATCTGGATTGCCCGGATGAACACGTTGCATTTGATGATGCCAGCGCTGCTGTTGCACGCCTACGGCCTATTGCTCGTGCTTTTCGCGGTGCGTACCCTACATTTGATTGGATGCATCGACTACGCCGCACCAGTGCTGCGTATCCAGCGCCAGCTGGCTGAATTGCGCCGCTGGCGGACGCGTGTGGAATGGCCACTGTTCGGCATCGTTGGGTGCTTTATCTGGATTCCACTCCTGTTGGTGATCTTTAGCGCAATGGGCGCGGATCTATGGGCTGTGAATCCGAAATTCGTTTATTGGAATATTGCCAGCGGCTTCGCTTGCGTGGGTATTCTCTACGGCGCCGTGCGCTGGGCGCAACAGAGGCAGAACGAAGGATCCGGTTCGGCGCTGGAGAAATACGCTTCCGGCCGCAGCATCCGCAACGCACAGGAAGAACTAGACACGCTCGCCCGCTTCGAGCAGGAATGACTCCGCGCAGATGCTGGCGAACGACGGCTTTTAGGGCCGCGAATATTGGATCTCCAGCCCCGGGGCGCCTATCGCGTGACGCCAATGGGGGGCTGCGAGGCACCGGTTCCGAGCGAGTCCGGTCCGCAAATGACTATTTTGATTCGCCGGCCGTCGCTTCGGATGCAAAGGCCTACGGACGTTGTCTGAGCAAATCCTCGCTCTGAGCGATTGCGGCTCGAGCCTGCTGAGATTTGTGTGCGCGTCTCCATGCCGCCGGGGTATCTCGCATCACACGCCGAAAACGGTTAGTGAAATGCGATTGATCTGTAAACCCACAACTCAGCGCTATATCACTGAGGGATATCTCTGTGTCGAGCATCCGTCGCGCCGCCAATTCGACCCGTCGCT
>Ga0210394_10002967_pt1 | contig 22267 bp, 18 predicted proteins | sample IncBWC12MmetaG_FD_160121 | JGI IMG/M metagenome (GOLD analysis project Ga0210394, IMG submission 160121) | Forest soil microbial communities from Barre Woods Harvard Forest LTER site, Petersham, Massachusetts, United States - Inc-BW-C-12-M | ecosystem: Environmental > Terrestrial > Soil >... | reverse complement strand
TTCCGCAAGATCTATCAGGCTTCCGCCCTCACCGTTTCGTTGCAATAGCATTTTCGGTTGCCGTGCTGTCGAGACGCCTGCGCCACGGTTCTTGGTGCCGCCAAGGAGCCCTGCCCAGGAACTACGGAACCAGCGCGCTGACTTCTGCCGAGTAATCGCTCTCGGTATTGCTGGAATCAACCGAAGTGACAACGAAGTAGCAGGTTTCCCCGGACTGGACGGCGGAATCGGTGTACGACGTCGCCGCAACCGGCGAGCCGGTCAGTTTTGTGTAAGGGCCCCCGGATTGAGCCGAAAAGTAGGTGTTGTAGCCCACCACGGTGGACACGCTCGGCGACCAAGATAATGTCACGGAATGATTTACGATCGCGATTCCTGTGCCCGAAAGCGAGATCGTGTCCGGCGAATTTGTTGCATTGCTGGCGACAGAGACACTACCCGACACGGTGCCCGCCCCGGACGGAGCAAAGGCAGCCGTCAAGGTCGCCGTCTGCCCCGGAGCCATGATAAGCCCGGAAGAAACGCCCGCAGCATTGAAGCCCGCCCCGGAAACTGTGACGTTTGAAATCGTAATGCCAGAGTTTCCGGCATTCGTGAGCGTTACGGTCTGAGTGCTGTTGTTTGACACATTTACTTTGCCGAAGCTCAAGGAGGATGAACTAGAGTTGAGCAGAAGTGTCGCGGCGCTCACTGTGAGTATCGCCGCCTTGCTCGTTGCGCTGCCTGTGCTGTTGCTCACCGCGACAGTGAATTGCGCATTGTTGTCCGCAGTCGTTTCCGCAGGAGTCGTGTATGTGAACGATGTCGCTCCGCTGATCTCGGTGCCGTTCTTGCTCCACCGATACGTCAGGGGCGCCGTCCCGTTAGCCGCGATTGTGAACGAGACTGCTTTCCCGGCGATTACCGTTGTACTTGTTGGTTGCGTTGTGATCGTGGGCGCGATCGCAGCGGTTGATACGGTTAACAGAGCGGCGTTACTCATAACGTTGCCCGAGTTGTTGCTCACTTCAACGGTAAACTGGGCATTGTTGTCAGATGTCGCTTCGCCCGGGGTGGTATAGGTTGAAGAATTCGCGCCGCTGATCGTTGCACCATTCTTCCTCCACTGGAAGGTCAAAGGCGCCGTGCCGCTCGCTGCCACCTGAAAAGTTGCCGTTTGCCCCGCAGTGATCTTAACGTTCGTCGGTTGTGTTGAAATTGTGGGCGCGACCGGAGGAGGTGAAGGAGGCGGGGTCTGCCCGCTGCCTGTTCCGCTCAAGGTGATCGAGATCGGCCAACCACGTGACCTCTTGAGTTCTAGGACGCCGGAGTAGGTTTGAGCTGCAGACGGCTTGAACGTCACCGAAACGGTCAGGGTCTGGCCAGGTTCCAGCGTGACTGGCAACGAAGGCCCGGAAAATGAGAATTGGGAAACGGATGTGGAAACGCTGGAAATCGTAACGCTACGTATATTCTCATTCGTTACAGCGATCCTATGGGTTGTGCTTGTCGAACCGACGGATAGGCTGCCGAAATTTACATTCGAAGGCCTTACCCTGACATTTGCATACGTCACTGCTCCGAAAGCGAGCATGATTGTCATGGCCAATGCAACGGTCTGAATCTTGTATCTGATTTTCCCCGCAAGATTTGTTTTCTCTGGCACAGGTCCCCCCAACCAGTGCGCAGTTTTAGCTCACGGCAGAGCGAGCACTCGACTGGTCGTGAGAACGGGAAAAGTACAGGCAGTTGGCAAACCCTTGAGACAAGCGGCGCATGGCTAAGCGGACAGTAGAGAGGCGGCCTAAAACACGGTCAGTAGCTCGTCAATCGGCCCGCTTTCAGCACCGAAAGACCGTCACATCGCTTGATTAACCTTTGAAGAAAGTTGGAAACCTGGTCTACTCAATCTACTGCGTGGGAACGTTCACCGTCGGTGTTTGTGTCTGCGGCTGCTGGCCATTCGGATTTGCGGCGCCAGGAGGCGGGCCATTTGGATTGGCGGGAGCTTGTCCGGGAACCCCCAGGCGCAACGGATTCCAGATAAACTCCCAATTTTTATAGTTGTCCTGGCCGAGGTAGACCCGCAAGGAAGAGCGATCGGTCTTGCTCCCCACTCCAATGATGTTTCCGCCCACCACGGAGCCGCCCAGAGGCTGCGGCTGGGACCCGGACGATGACGAAGACGAGCCTCCGGACGCGGACGAATCGCCGTTCGCAGGCTGCTGCTGGACGGGCAAACCCGGCGCGCCCGAACCCGGCTGCTGATTCTGGGCGCCGTTTATCAGTTGCCCCATCGCGCCGCCCAGCGGCGCCAATCCTGTGGCTGCCCCGCCGTTCAACGCTCCCTGCAACAGGCTGGTTTGGACATTGCTCCCAATCAGCGCGCCGTTCGGCCCGACGTAGATAAACCGCCAGGAGCCGTCTTCCTTGTTCATGGGATCGGGGTAAGCCTGCCTCAGGAACCGAACGCCGTTGGTTTGCTTGGTGAGGTCTTCGACCTTGGTCGGAAACCTGTTAAATTTGCGGTAATACAGTCCGATGGCGCGGGCGTATTGGCTTCCCCGCCAGATCAACTCTTGTTCTTTCTGGCGGCGGCCTTCGGTGATGATGTTCGGCGTGGCGATGGCCGCCGCGATGAGCATCGTGGCTACCATAAACACGACGAGCAGCAGGGTGTACCCTGCATCCTTGCGGCGGCGAATTGTCTCGCTGGCGCTACGCATCGGCGTTACCCGTTGGGACTGGGCTCCTCGAGAGTCAACGTTGCTCGGCGGCCGGACGCAACTTCCTCAACGTCCGCGGTTGTACTCGTGAGCCGGATGATGCGAAAGCGGCCCAACAGCGTGTCTCCTTCTCCTGCGATGATGACGTCCTCATTGTTGGACGTGGCGAAAAACGCGCGCCGGTGATTGCCGCTGAAATCGCTGACGAATCCGAAATACTTGGCATCCACCGTCAGGGGAGGCGGGCCCGAAGGAACGGGAGGTGCCACGTTGACGGGTTGCTGCGCCGACACCGGGGGCGCGGGCGGTGGAGGCAGCGTCGCGCTGAAAATGCTCCGGTGAACTCCTTTGTACTCGAGAGCCAGGAATCTCTTCAGGATGTCCATGCGCAGAGCGGGATTGTCCACGTTGAGAGGCGTGAATTTCTCGTCCAGCTTCGCAGGCGGCACTGCTGCATCGCCCGGGGTGAAGGCCCGGTAGGAATAGTACCCGGCGATCGTGAGCCCCACGAGCAGCACCCCGAGAATGGCGTATTGGACTGGCTGTTTCATGTCACGTCGTCCGGAAATATGTCCTCAACTGCACGTTCAGCCGAACCCTTCCCTCGGTGGCCGAGGCCAGCGAGAGGCTGTCCAGAACGTAAAAGTTTTCCGAGTGCTCGAGCTTGTTGAGGAATTGGACCAGGCTGTCGTAGTTGCCATCGACCGCCGTCGCGATATCCACCTGCATCAACCCGCGCGCGTCCGGCGTATGCTGATGAAAGGAGATCGTGTCCGAGTGCAGGCCGGCAGAGAGTGACAATTCGCCGAGATCCTGGCTGATCGCGGAATAGCCTGCGCCAACAGGATGAAAATGCGAGGTGAAAAATTCATCCCACTGCTTCTCGTCGACGGGCAATTCCGCCTTGAATCGTTCGAGTCTCGTGTTATCGGCGCGGTATTGCTTCTCGAGGGAAGCCAGCCGGTTCAGATCGCCCGTCTGGACGTGAGGCGAGCTGTTCAGTTTCCACTGCACGCCGAGCAGCGCGGCGTCGGCCAGCAGGATGATGGCGATCACGCCGCGGATGATGTTGTTGCGGTGCCGGATGATCTGTTTCATCTCAAATCACCGAATACTCAGCTTGGAGCGAGAGTACCACGCGATCGGTTTGATCCACGCGAGCCGGGTGGGACTCGCTCAACAGGGCGATGTGAGAAAATTCCGGCGCTTGCTCGAGCGACTTCAGGAATTTCAGCTTGCTCTCATCGTTCATCGCGCCCACAAGAAACGTCAACTGCACCGTGTCCCCCACCAGTTTGGGCTCAATGCTAACGACGCGCACTCCCTCGGGGAGAATCCGCTCCAGGTCCGTGAAAATCTTGATCCACGGAAACGCCCTTTGCTGGATCAGGGAGTTCAGGTATGCCGCACGCTGCCGCCGCTGGACGGTCTCCGGGTTTTCAAAAAAGTCGGACAGTTCCTTGCGCTGCAGCTGAAGTTTTGCGATTTGAGTATCGAGGGCGTCCTGCCGCGCGCGGAGGACCTTATCGCTGCGCCAGGCGGAGAACGTTTGATACGACAGAATCAGAAGAGCGAGCACGCCGATGCCGCCGACAATCGTGGCGCCCACCGCGAAGCGGCGGTTGCTCTCCAGGGGAATCGTCGAAAGATTGAGCCGAATCTTCATTTTGCCGGCGCGCGCATTCCTTCTCTTGCTTGTTGACCCTGCTCCTAGGCTCTCACGAACCGCGATTCAACGTCCAGCCGACCAGGGCTTCGAGGCCCCGGTCCGTGAGCTGCTTCTCGTCCGAGCCGAGTCGTCCTTCGTTTTCGGCAGCGGCCAGCAGTGAATTCACGGGGCACTTCAATTCCCGCTCAAACGTCTCTCGAAATTCCTCCATCCGCTCGGCCAGCCCCGCCAGCCGCACTTCGGCGATGCCTTCGCTCCAGGAATCCTGATAGTACGCGGACAGGGGATAGATTTCGTCGAGGAGCGCTTGCGGAGTGACGTGGCGCGCATCGGAGGGCAATGTAATGCAGCGGTATCCGCAGAGCATGCCCTCGCGCACGATCGCGGTGGTCAGGGCTGTACCGGCCACGCGAGCCAACAGCGCAGGCCTTGCGTCTGGCAGCAGGGGAACAGTCGCCAGGGTCGAACTCATCACCACTCCCGGCGACAGCCCTACCGATTCGATCAGGGTTTCGTATTCGCGCACAATGCGCAGGCGAGACAAGGCCGTGACGATGTCCACGCCCTCTTCGCGGGGAGATTGGCGCATATACGAGATCAGCGTTTCCTCGGCTTCAAACGGTACGCTCTTTTTCAGCCGCCAGCGGAGGATCGGGATTGCGTCCTCAGCCTTCCGCGGAAACGTGTCGAAGTGCAGCACGAAAACGCGAACCACCGGATCGGGCACGAGCAGCGCAACGTCTTCGTTCTTCGTGCGCAGGCGGGAAAATACCCGGCCGACCGCCGCGCGGACTTCGTCGACATCGACGATGTTGGCCTCGACCGGCGTGGGTACAATTGCGCCGGCAGGCAAGGGTTCCACCGCGAAGGCGTCCAGCCCGGCACCGGTCCAGCGCGCTGCGGCGACGTAATCCGCGGCAATTTCACAGGCGATCGAAGGATGGGGCGTGGCGTCGAGCCACCGCACCAACCGTCGGATCACTACGCTTTGATAAATTCCCTGCCGGAAACTGTCCGCGCTATTCAATGAACGTCACCTTATTGATTTCTTTCAGGGTCGTAACGCCCTCGCGCACCTTGGCCAGGGCGGAGTCGCGCAGGAACGTCATCCCCTCTTCGCCGGCGGCGCGCTTGATTTCCGACGTCGGGCGCCGGTCGATGATCATCTCGCGGATGTGATCGGAGAGGTCCAGCAGTTCGGAGATCGCGCTGCGACCGCGGAATCCCGTGCCGGAACATTCCAAGCAGCCCGCGCCTTCCACAAATTGCACGGCGCTCCATGTATCCGGATCGAGGCCGGAAGCGCGCAGAACCTCCGGTGTATACTTCACCGGCTTCTTGCAATGCGCGCAAATCACGCGCACCAGACGCTGCGCCAGGATGCAGTTCAGAGCAGAGACGAAATTGTACGGCTCAACGCCCATGTTGATGAAACGGCCGATGACGTCCGTCACGTTGTTGGCGTGAACCGTGGTGAAAACCAGGTGTCCGGTGAGCGCGGATTGAATCGCGATTTGGGCTGTTTCGTTGTCGCGGATTTCGCCGACCATGATCTTGTCCGGGTCATGGCGCAGGATGGAACGCAGTCCGCGGGCGAAGGTCAGGCCCTTCTTTTCGTTGACGGGAATCTGGGTGATCCCGCGGACCTGATACTCGACCGGATCTTCGATGGTGATGATTTTGTCTTCGTCGGTTTTGATTTCGTTGATGGCGGCGTACAGCGTGGTCGTCTTGCCCGAGCCGGTGGGTCCTGTGACGAGCACCATTCCGTAGGGCTCGCGGATATACCGCCGAAACTTGTGCATTTCTCCCGTGGAGAAGCCGACGACTTCCAGGCTGAGGTTCTGAAATTTCTCGGAAAGCGTTTCCTTGTCGAGGACGCGGAGTACAGCGTCTTCGCCGTGGATCGAAGGCATGATCGACACGCGGAAATCGACGAAGCGGCCCTTGTACCGGACGCGGAAGCGGCCGTCCTGCGGGACGCGACGCTCCGCGATGTCCAACTCGCTCATGACCTTGATGCGCGAAATGATCGTGGACAGCCAGTCCTTGGAGATCGGCGCCATGGCATGGACCAGCACGCCGTCGATGCGGTACTTCACAGCGACTTCGATGTCGCGCGCTTCGATGTGAATGTCGGAAGCGCGCCGCTCAAGCGCCGTGAAGATGACGGTATCCACCAGGCGGACGACCGGGCTGACCGCCGAATCCTGCGCGGTCAACCCCTCGGCGGAAATGTTCGAATCGGTGTCCTCATCCTCCTCGACGACGGTGAGCGTGAACGCTTCGGTCGCTTGGTCGAGGACGCGCTGGGATTGCTCGGTGCGCTTCAGGAGGTCGCTGATCTGGGTGGGTGTGGCCACTTTCAGAATCAGCTTCTTGCCGAGCAGCAGTGGCAGCTCATCGCTGAGCAGGACCTGGCTAGGATCGGCCACCGCGATCACCAGGCCGCCGTTCACCGCCTCCATCGGCACAAAGTTGAACCGGAACATCAACTCCGCCGGAATGCTCCTAAAAAGCTCCGGATCGATGCGTTGTTCGAACAGATCGACGAAGCCGCAGCGGTAACGTTCCGCCAAGCGGCGCGATTTCTCGCGCTCACCCTGCGGATCGGAAGATGTTGCGATGGGTTGATCGGTGGTGCTCATAAGTCACGATTCCTAACCCTGGCCCCCGACGGACAGCGAGAACATCGGCAAGTACAGCGCAACCAGGATAAAAGCAATCAATATCGCCATAAAAACCAGAATGGCCGGCTCGATCAGAGCCACTAGGTTCGCGAGCGAGGTGTTGACGTCGTCTTCATAGAATTCCGCGACGCTGGCAAGCATCGCGGCAAGAGATCCGCTCGCTTCGCCCACTTCAATCATCTCCAAAGCCAAATCCGGCACGAGACCCGTGGATGTCAAGCTGCTGTGGAGGGATTGCCCTTCGCGTACGAGCTGAGCGCCCTGCGTGATCGCGCCGGAAACGAGGCGGCTGTGAATCGCTCCGCCAGCGGTTTCCATGGCCTGTACCAGCGGCGTGCCCCCAGCGAGCAGCGTGGAAAGCGTGCGGCAAAATTGCGCAAACTGAAACTTCGTGATCGTTTCGCCGATCAGCGGCAGGCGCATCCGGACGCGCTCGAGGACGAGGCCTCCCTGCTCCGATCGCGACCACGCAAAGACGGCGATCGCAATGACCACTAGCGTGGCTATGGCCGCCAGCAGGTAGGGCCGGTACGTCACGGTAATCGCAATCAGGATGCGGGTAGCCTGAGGCAGAGTAATGTTCAAATCGGAGTAAAGCCCCGCGAATTTCGGAATTACCGAGCTCACCAGGTAGGTCACAATAAAAGTGGCGGCGCAGACAAGGATGATGGGGTAGATTAGAGTCGCGATCAGCTTTTTTCGGAATCCCGTGGTGACCTTTTGATAGGCGATGTAGTACTCGAGAACGCCAGGAAGGTTTCCGCTTTTTTCTCCCGCCAGCACGGAGACCGTGTAAACCTTGGGGAAAACGCCCTGCGTTTCAAGGGCTTCGGACAGCGTAGTGCCCTCCCGAACCTGGCGACGAACTTCGGTAAGCACCGGGCGAAGCCTCTCGGCCGCAGCGCGTTCCGACAGCAAGTCAAGCGCCTTGAGGATGGGTATGCCCGCTTTGATCAGCGTGTTGAATTGCTGGTTGAAGACGAGGAAGTCACCGCCGTCGACCGATTTCTGGCGTCGCTGGCCAAACGTCTGTCCCAGCATCCCGCCCCGGGGGCGGACGTTGTAGACGAACAGGCCGCGGTCGGAGAGCTTCTGGCGAGCCTCCGCCACCGTCTCCGCCGGCTCGACGTGCAGATAGACCTTGCCGGTACTATCAGCCACCTTGCAAACAAACTCAGCCATGCAGTGAGTTTACCTCAACCCCCATAGATGCTGAAAGCGGGCCACGCGTCTGCGTGCGCTGGACATTAACGCTCGACTCCCGTCATTTGGGCCGGACATCAATTTTACCGACGTTGATCCACGACGGTTGTTTCTCTTCTGTGACCGGCATGTAAATTCTCAACGGAATGGTGGCGCTTGATTTTGACCGTCAAGGTCAATACAATACGCCGCCTGTCGCCGGGTGGCCATGCCCGGTTCCGGCAGGCAATCGGCCGCCTTGTTTTCGTGGAAGGACGATTCGGCAGACCCATCAGCGGCCGAGTTTCTGAATTTGGTCCCCCACGCACGAGCGGGAGACGAAACTCTCCGGCTCGATTTCGCGGCGTCCCAGGCTGCTACTCAACCCAGCGAGCCGGTCGGGACGCCGCTTCATTTAATAACTATGACAGCCGGTTCGCGGGGGTAACGAACGCTGCCCCACGGAAGGACAAGGTGTCTCTAGAGGGGGACGTCTCCGATCATGGCTATCCGGGTTTAGTCACCGCCGGGGGTGCTGGTGACATTGTTGCGCTGCAGCGGCGCTTCTGCAACTCCGTAAGGCCCTCACCAGGATTGAGCGAAAGCGCGTCGTCAAATTGCACGTTGGCATCGCGGCAATCTCCATTGAGCGCGAGGATGATGCCATAGCTCGTATGGATGGGCGCCGAGTACGGGTCCAAATCCACGGCGAGCCGCAGATTGTCCTGCGCCTCTTTCAGGCGGCTCTGTTTCAAGCGAATCTGCCCCAAAATTACGTACAAATCGGCCATTCCCGGATTGAGCGTTCTGGCCTGCTGGAGGTACGATTCTGACTTCGAAAGATCGCCTTCCCGGTAATAGACACGGCCCAGGTTCAGAGCAAGCCGAGTATCAGTCGGGTCCCTGCGGTACGCATCCTGAAGTATGGCAAGCGCAGGATCGAGTTCCTGGCGAGAAATCATTTCGGCGCTCAAATTGTTCGCAGCCGTGCCGTTCAAGGGCGCGACCTGGTGCGCATGAGCGAAGAGAGTGTAATCGTCGGTCCAGTAGCTCACCGCTCTGGCGGCGAAAAAGGCGAGAACGAAGACGAGCACAAGCCCCGCCGCAACGACGTGTACGGGCTCTCCGAAGAGCGCGGGCCGCGATCGCGTAGCGCGGGTGATCAGCAGGGCGATCAGCAGGGCCACGCCGATGCTCGGAACATAGAGATAGCGATCGTGGACCAGTTCGTCCGGCCGGAACACGAATGTGTCCAATGCGGGCAGAAGCGGGATCAACGTCCAAGCCACAGCGTAGCCGACCGCCTTCGAGCCCAGGCGGCCGCGCAAAAAATACACTGTCGCTACGATCGCGATCAAAACGATCACCGGGAACGCAACATGCGCGACGCTGAACTGGTGCTGGTAATACACGTCGTACGATTCTGACAATCGAACGGGGAAAAAAGAGTTTCGCGCGTACAGAAACAATATCGACGGAAGCGTTAGGAGCCAATCCTTCAGCGGGACAGGCGTCCAGGAATGGCCGAGACCCATCAAAATTCGATTCCGAGCGATTAAGTACACAACAGCGACCGGGAGATAGACGGCGGCCGTACCCAATGCGTTCTTGAGTCGGTCACCGATGCCGTGGCTGGGCGCATCTTTGCGCGGTTCATAGTCGATCCAGACGAACGCAAAGACCAGCGCAGGCAGTACGATGGCCGTCTCCTTCGAGACCAGCGCGAGGGCATAGAACGCGCAGGAAACCGCCATCCAGAGCGTCTTGGCATTCTCTCTCGATTTCAAATAGGCGAGAAACGCGGCCAGGAACATCACGGCAAATAGGGATTCGGTCACTGCGGAGACCCAGCCGACCACCTCATGATGGACAGGATGAACACCGAAAATTGCCGCGGCCAGCCACGCCAGCGTGAGGTCTCCGGTGATTTTTCTTATCAGGACGAAAACCTGCCACGTCACCAGAATATGAAGCAGCAGGGTCACCAGATGCCACCCAAACGGACGATTGGCAAAGATCGAATAGTTGACCCGCAAAAAAAGAAGGAACAGGGGGCGGTAGTAATTTCCCGGCGCGAACGGTGCCATCTGCTTCCACACGGAACTCACAAAATACTGCGGCACGTAGCCCCAGGCCTTGACGAACGGATTGAACACGATCTGGGGATAATCGTCATACGCAAAATCAAACCGGACGGTGCCCAGATACGTCAATGCCGTTATCAGCAGAACCATCCAGGCGAAATACTTTTCCCGAACTGGTTCGAAGGGCGCGCTTCGCTCATCTTTCGCCGTGTGCGTAGTCATTTCCGCCAATATTCTCCTACGAAACTCTAGCATTGCAGGCCGGGAGATTGGGGGGAATGCAGGCAGAGAATCGTCAAACAGTTAGTACCTGATGTGTGCTAGGGCGAATCTATTTCAGCGAATCGGGCGTCGCCAAGCCGTCCACGATGGCGACTCCCTGGGGAACTTCAAACCGGAATAAGCTGCTGTCCAGAGGAATGTCGGTCTGCCAGTCGCCGAAACGATATTCGAGCTCGATGCCGCCCGGCTGGCGAATCTGGATTCGAGCGAGTTCGCCGGAGAAGGTATTGACTTCGAGGCGAACTTCCGAATAGTCCTTTTCATCGGGTTGGCTTTGGGGTTGTTTCGGAACGCAGCGAAGGACCGCGTGCCCAGAGGGAATCCCCTCCTCATCGACGAGGTCGATTCGTTCGCACAGGCGCGCGAGATCCGCTTTGCCGGTCAGGAGGGCGAGGGGAGTTCGCCAGTCGGAACTCTCCTTGACCGGCGCCTTTGTCACCGTGTGATCGTAAGGAACGTAAAACCAGGTGGTCCTGCCGTCGACTAGGAAGAGTTTCTTCTCCGGAGATTCGTATTCCCACCGCATTTGGCCGGGCCGACGGAAGTAGACGGTACCGGACTCGATTCGCGCGTCTTTTTGCCCCTCGCCGTAGCGTTCCAGAAAAACCGCCCGCAGCGTTCGAGGCCGGCGGTAGTGCTCCTCGAGCAAACGCGTCAGCGATTTCACCGACGGCGGCGCTTGCGCCGGGCCTGCCGCAGCGTTTCGTGATGCAGCCGGGGAGAGACAAAGAAACAGCCCGGCGGCAATCCGTCGGGCCAATTTGGCATTCACGGAAGGAGTGTAGCAGGCAGCGCTCGGAGAGACTACATAATCGCGATCGAAGATCGATCCGGCGGAGCAACTATTGGATCGGGGTATCCGTCGGGCCGGCCGTCGCAGAATTGTTTTCTCGAATCAACGCACTTTGGTCGGTATAGAAGTGCAGGGTGCCGGTGAAATTCGGAGCCACCGGATCCGCATTCACCGAATAACTCGTTATGTTTCCCGAGGCATCGGTAGCCAGCTGCGCGTAGGTGTAGTTATAGCCGTTTTTCTGTCCCGTCGAGAGGACAGAATCGATGAGCTCGGCGTTCGTTTGACCTATGGTCGTGCCATTGCCCCCAAGATTCGTCAGAGTTGCAGAATAACCAATTCCATAGGTCGTTGAGTAAATGACGTTCGCCGTGGTTATCGTCCGCAGGTTCTGAACCGCCGTCGATTCGTTGGCCCGCTCCTTGGACTGGATAAAATTCGGGATGGCGATGGCCGCGATGATCAAAATGACCGCGACGACGACGAGTAGCTCGATCAGTGAGAAGCCGCGAGCCGAAGCCGACGACGTCGCTTTGTGCAAATTTGTTGCCCGATTTGATTGCACGATTTCACCTCTCGTCCCGTTTCCTTCTAGAACTTCCCTGGCCCCAAGGACGTGAAGCAAAAAACGAGGGAGGAAGCCCTTGGTTTCCTCCCCCAAGATCTGCGACACCCGACAAGACTTAGCTTAGCGGGTTGTCCGCCGACGTTGCCTGCACCGAGACGTTCACCCGGATTACGCCGGACTGGTCAGTGTAAAAGTAACGCTGACCGGTAACCCCCGGGGAAACCGGAGCGGCTGTGACTGAATACTGCTGATAGGTCGTCGTGTTCGCCGTGAAGGTGAACATGTACCCGCTTTTTTGACCCGTAACCAACGCGGAGTCAATCAAGTCCGCGGCGGTCGAGCTCGGAGAAGTCGAAGGCCCCAGGGAAGGAAGAGCCGGCGGATAAGTTCCGTAGCTTGTGCTGTAAGACACGGAAGCAGTGTTGATCGTACGCATCGAACCGACCGCCGAAGCTTCATTGGCCGACATCTTCGAGCGCAACAGGTTTGGGATAGCGATCGCAGCGATGATCAAGATAATCGCAACGACGATTAGCAATTCGATAAGCGAGAAACCCTTCTTTGTGTTCCGCATGTTCCGCATGTAATCAAGACTCCTTGGACGTGACTCATCCCGTACCAGGGATCGCGAGGGGTAGCTGCACGACCCATGCCAATCGCACCGGCGGAAATCCAGACGTCTACAACTGGCCTACATTAATGAATCTATGGTACTTACCCTCTCTGGAATTTCGCATTGGGGCCTAATTCCCGCGTTAATCGTTGCCCCCATCCCTGCGCTTGCGACAAAATATGTCAGCGCTAAGAGCCAGAAGTTGGCGTTTTTGGATTGATCTTTACCCTCCATTTACTCCCGCTGAATCACAGGGTTAGACCAAAAGATGTGTCCGCAGCTGCATGCTGGAACCGAACCCCAGGCCCATCGAAGCGCACATTTCTTCGCTAACTAAAAGGACAATCCTGGTGGCGGAGTCTGCATAGCGGAATTGCTTGTTTTGCACGCAATCCCTAGACTGGAGCAGAAGTGATGAGTTGCGCGAGCTTCTCCATTCAGAAACGGTCGCAGACACGATGATCGAGCAACTAAAAAAACTGGCGACCCACCCAGCCTTTATCGTTCTGTTCGCCTACAGCGCGCGAATAGCGATTCTTTGCCACTCTTGGCGAGTCGCACGGCCTGCCATCAAAGATTTCCTTCCCTACGGATACGAACTCGGTCGAGTAGCGAGCGCAATCGCGGCCGGCAACGGGTTTTCGTCTCCCTTGCGGTTTTTCGATACTGGACCGACGGCGTGGTTCACGCCCATTTACCCGTACCTCGTTGCCGGAATATTCAGGGTTTGGGGAACCTTCAGTTCAGAGTCGAAAGGGGTGATCCAGATCAGCAACTGCGCATTCGCCGCGCTGACGATAATCCCCATTTACGCCATTGCGCAAAAATGCTTTGGAAAGACATCCGCGGTCATATCGGCATGGGCTTGGACTCTGCTACCGACGTCGCTGTTATTTCCGATCATCTGGATTTGGGATACAGCCCTGGCGGCGCTTTTCATGGCGCTGCTATTTTGGGCGACTCTCGCCATGCGCGATGCAAAAAAGTTGACAGCTTGGGCGGGCTACAGCGCGCTCTGGGCCGTGGGGGTTTTAATCAACCCGTCGCTCCTGTCTGTGTTTCCGTTTCTCGCAGGATGGGCCGTCTGGAAGTCGAGGCATTCAGTTCCCTGGATGCGAACCGTGGCGGTGACGATTCTTGTTTTTGCCGCAGCAATGGTTCCCTGGACCGTCCGCAACTACCGAGTCTTCGGAAAATTCATCGTGCTGCGATCCAATTTCGGATTGGAGCTGTGGCTCGGAAATAATCCAGGCGTGCCGGATACCTGGTCTCCGTGGCTTCATCCGAATGACAGCTTGGAAGAGGCCGAAAAATACAAGCGCATGGGGGAAATTGCTTTCATGGCGGAAAAGCAGCGGGAAGCGATTGAATTCATGCGCACGCATCCCGCGGAGACATTGCGACTGATGTATCGCCGCTTCATAAATACTTGGGTAGGAATCTCCGATAGCCCAGCCGACGAATGGGCAGCGAGTCCGTGGTACCTGAGGGGATTTATCGTATTGAACGTAGCATTTCCGCTGTTGGCGCTTCTCGGCTTTCTGTTCGCTCGCCGATCGAGAAGCGAGGAGGCGCTTCCCTACTTCATTATGCTCATGGTATTTCCACTCGTGTTTTATCTGACCCACTCTTCCCTGCGCTACCGATTCCCGATGGATCCCATCATGATGGTTCTCGCCGCCTACGGCGTCGCTTATCCGATTTCCCTGTGGAATGAGCGCGCGGCGACGCGGCCCCGCGCAGTCGCGGCCGCGCCTCCCGCATTGATCGACTAGGTGCCGATTTTTCGAGCTTCGCGCGTGTTGTATTTCTTGGAGTAGTGACGAAACGAGCGATAGGTCATCTTGAGGAGCTCCGCCGCCCGAGTGCCAACACCGTCACTCGCCTCCAGCGCGGCGAGAATGTAGGCCCGCTCCATTTCCTGAACCGATTTTTCCAGGTCGATGCCTTCGTCCGGGATATGCACGCTTCCGCTGACCGGCGCCGCCGCAAATGGAGAATAGTGCGGCGCGGGCTGGCGAATCTTTTCGGGAAGAACGTTCACGGAAATCATGTTCCCGGTTTCCAGCGCCACCGATCGTTCCATGGTGTTTTCCAGTTCGCGCACGTTTCCGGGCCAATCGTAAGCTTCGAGCCGGGCCATGGCTTCGGGTGCGATTCCCTCGGTCGGCTTCTCCATCGTCTTGCGGAACCGCTCGAGAAACGACCTGGCCATTAGCGGAATGTCTTCGCGGCGCTCGCGAAGCGGCGGCAAGTGGATGGGAATGACGCTCAAGCGGTAAAACAAATCCTCGCGGAATTCGCCGTCGGCAATGGCCTTATCCAGATTTTTGTTGGTCGCCGCGATCACGCGCACGTCGATTTCAAATTCCTCGTTGGATCCGACGGGGCGGACCTTCCCCTCCTGCAGAACGCGAAACAGCTTGACCTGCATCGGCAGGCTCATGTTGCCGATCTCGTCGAGAAAGATCGTGCCGCCGTGCGCTCCGCGAAACAGGCCCTGGCGGTTTTCGTTGGCGCCGGTGAATGCGCCTTTGACATAACCAAACAGCTCGGACTCCAGAAGGGTTTCCGGAAACGCGCCGCAATTGATCGTAATGAACGGTTCCTTGTTGCGGGGGCTGTTTTCATGAATCGCGCGGGCGACGAGTTCTTTGCCGGTGCCGGTTTCGCCGGTAATCAGAACGCGGCTCGTCTGTGGCGCGACCGTCATGATCATGTCGAAAATCGCGCGCATCTTCGCGCTGTGGCCGATGATATTGTCCTGGCCGGTGAGGCGCCGCAATTCGCGCCGCAAGTAGCCGGCTTCGTTCTTGAGACGCAGGGTTTCATCCACCTGGCGGACGGCGCGGCGCAGCTGGTCAACAAGCTCATGATCCTTGATCACATAACGGTCGGCGCCGGAATTGACTGCGGCGATCGCCGTCTCTACCGTGGGGACGCCGGTGATCAACAGGAAGTAGCTGGAGGGCGAAATCTCCTTGCAATACTGAAGCAGTTCCACGCCCGTCGTGTCCTGCATGCGAATGTCGGAGATGACGATGTCAAAGATGCTGGATTCGAGTTTGCGGCGGGCAGACTCACCGTTCTGAGCCACTTCCACACGATGGCCTTCCTTGCGAAAGGTAATCTCCAGCAATTCGCAGATGGAGCGCTCGTCGTCGACCACTAGAATGTGAGCCATAGGCCGTCCAATCCTTCGAACCTGGCCGAAGAGCAAGTATCGGATTTCAAATTTCAGATTTGAGATGTCAAATCTGAAATTCCAAATTCGATTCGGCGCCCGTCAGGCCACGCGCGGCAAATCGACCGTGAATTCCGCTCCTTTGTTTTTTTCGGAGAACACACTTACGCGGCCGCTGTGCGCCTGCACGATTTGATACACGATGGCGAGCCCCAGGCCCGTGCCTCCCGCGAAATTCGACTGCAGAGGCTCGAAAATCTTCGATTTCTGCCTGGCGTCGAAGCCCATTCCTGTGTCGCGAAACCGGATGCGCACCCAGAGCGGCGCCGACTCGAGCGATACCGTCAGGATCCCGCCGTCCGGCATGGCGCGGAGAGCGTTGTCGGACAGATTCCAGAACACCTGCTTGATCCGGTTGCGATCGACTCGCGCGCGCGCCTCGGCGGCCGTAAACACCCGCTCAATCCGGTACTTGCCATCCATTTGGGGATTGCGCTCGAGAAGCGTCAGTGTTTCGTCCAGCAGGCTCGAGACATCGACTTCCGAGAATTCGTACGTTTTTTCGCGCGAATAGTTCAGAAACTCGGTGATGATCTTGTTCAAGCGTTCGGATTCGCGGCTCACGATGCCGACGAGGTGCTGTTCGTCTTCCTCGAGCGGCACGAGGCGCCCCAACTCCTTCACGGCGCCGGCCATCGCCGTCAGCGGCTGGCGGATTTCGTGCGCGATCGCCGCGGAGAGGCGCCCCAGCGCGGCCATGCGCTCCTTCGTCGCGACTTCCTGTTCCAGACGTTTCAGGTCGGTCAAATCCTGAAAATTGAAAACGTATCCTGTGGTGCGGCGAGCACCGGTGCGAAGCGGAGAAACGGAAATGCCAATGAACCTCTGGTGCCCGCCCGGTGTTACGAGATCCACCTCGCGGCGTTGGGGGAGCTTGCCGTCTTCGGTGACGTCCCCGGGCAGCCAGAACGACGGCCACAGATCCTGGAGCGGTTGCCCTTTCACATCGCGGAATGGACTCCCCGTAATTTCCTCGCCGGTCCGGTTCAGCAGCAGAATTCGCCCTTCCATATCGGTCGTGAGCAGTCCTCCGCGCATCGAGTGGATAATGTCTTCGTTGAACGCCTGCAAATCCTGCAATTCGCCTCGTTTCACTTCAAGCTCGGCGCTGTGTCGCCTCAACGATTGCGCAAGCAGGCTCGAAAGATAGGCGACGGCGACAAAATAAAATAGATTGCTGAAGATCCACGTCTGCAACTGGCGGCTGCTGGGAACGCCGATTTGCATGTGCGGCAGTATGTTGTAGTAGACGAGCTCAGCCGTGCCGCCGAGCAATATGAAGCTGAAGCCGGCCACGATGAACGTCGCTTCGCGCGAAAACAGGATACTGGCCACGATAATCGCGAGCGGGTAGAGCCATATGAAATAGCTGTCCTGCGTGCCGGTGAGGTAGACGAGGCCCGTGACTAGGAGCAAATCGAAAAACAGCTGAACTCCGGCGTGCCAGGACGCCACCGGCATCCAACGCATCAGAATTGTGTAAATGATGGCCAGCGTGTACCACAGGATCATCAACGGAATGAAGTAGCGCGTGGCTACGGCGAGTTGGCTGGTCCTTGCGAGCACCAGAACAAGCGCGAAAACAAGCGTAATCAGAAAAAAGCGGACGCGGGAAAGCCAGCTGAGCCACGCAGCGACATTTTGTGTCAATTCCATTTGAGACGTGCTTGTCAGCCAGCATCCTTTCCACGCTTGAAAATTTCCGTCAGGCTCGAGCCGGGGAGAGTTGGAGGACGGCCGCAATTCGGCCGCCCTGCCGAATTTTCAAGAACGCCGGGCCATTCGTCTTCGGGACCCGTCCGCTTAGTGCGCGCTGCTGAGTTGTCCGATCAGCGTGAACAGCGGCAGATACATCGAGATCACGATGCCGCCGACGACGACGCCCAGGAACACGATCATCATGGGTTCCAAAGCCGCGAGCAGGTCTTTCACGGCCGCGTCGACTTCATCCTCGTAGAAGTCGGCAATTTTCTGCAGCATGGCGTCCATGGCGCCGGTTTGTTCGCCGACGCCGATCATCTGCGTGACCATGCCCGGGAATACGTTGGTGTCCTTCAACGGATCGGCAAGGTTGCGGCCCGCCTCGAGTCCCTTTCGTACTTCCATGAGCGATTTTTCGATGAGCGCGTTGCCCGCCGTTCTCGCCGTGATTTCCAGGCCCTCGAGAATCGGGACGCCGCTCGAAATCAACGTGCCCAGCGTCCTCGTAAAGCGCGCCACGGCGATTTTGCGGAGCAGAATTCCCACCAACGGCAGCTTGAGGAGGGTTCTGTCGATCGCCATGCGTCCAACCGGAGTTTGATACCAAACATTCAAACCGACAATGGCCCCGACGAGGGCCACCAGAATCAAAAGCCCGAAGATGCTGCCGACGAAATTACTGAGTCCGATCACAATTCGCGTTGGGAGCGGAAGAGCTACGCCCAAGCCCAGGAACAAAGTTGCGAAAATTGGCACCACCTTCCACAACAGCAAGGTGATGACGGCGGCGGCAACGCCCAGCACCGCGACCGGGTACACGAGCGCGGACTTAACGGCGCGCTTCAACTTCACGTTTTTCTCAATGTAGGAGGAGAGGCGTTGCAGAATCGTGTCCAGAATACCGCCCGTTTCGCCCGCTTCCACAAGGTTTACATAGAGAGCGTCGAAGACTTTGTCGTGATGGCGCATCGCGGCAGACAAGGTCGACCCGCCCTCAACCGATCCGCGCGTCGAGGTCAGCACCTTTTGGAAGACTTTGTTTTCCTGCTGGCCGGCCAGGATCTCGAGGCACTGGACCAGCGGCAATCCGGCATCGATCATCACGGAGAACTGGCGCGTGAAGATGGCGAGTTCCTTGGAATCCACGCCGCCGCCGAAGGTCGGCAAGTTGAATTCCTTGCCCTTCTCCGACATCTTCGTGACGTTGATCTGCTGGCGCTTGAGGTTGTTGATGAGCTCCGTCTTGCTGTCGGCAGCCAGTTCTCCGCTTACTGTGGCCCCAGCGCGGTTGGTGCCTCGGTATGTAAAGACCGGCATCGTCCTATCCTCCTAAAATTCTTCCTGCTCGAATCTCCTCGGATGCGTCGAGAACGGCAGTTGCAATATCCTTACGGGCTTCAACCCGCCTGCCCGCGAAATCGATTCGGCAATAGTGCGTTCAGGCCGATCCCCGGTATTAGCGCCGAACCGGGGCCGGGCCGCGCGAAGAAGCCGTCGACGTCACACCCCGATTAATCATATCTTGCAGTTCCTCGGGATTGGACGACCGCGACAGTGCGATTTCCAAAGTAATTAACTTCGCGAAATAAGCGTTCGCCAAACCCTGGTTGAACGTCTGCATCCCGCTTGTTCCGGTGCCGGTCTGCATGGCCGAATAAATCTGGTGAATCTTGTCTTCGCGGACCAGGTTGCGGATCGCGGGATTGGGGATAAGGATCTCCATCACCATGGCGCGCCCGCGCCCGTCCACGCGCGGCAAAAGCGTCTGGCAGAGCACACCCTCGAGCACCATCGAGAGCTGAGCGCGGATTTGCGGCTGCTGATACGACGGGAACACGTCAACGATACGATTGATCGTGGAAATCGCGGAGTTCGTGTGCAAGGTGGCGAAGGTGAGGTGTCCGGTTTCGGCGATGCGCAGCGCGGACTCAATCGTTTCCAGGTCGCGCATTTCGCCGATAAGTACGACGTCCGGGTCTTCGCGCAGCGCGGCGCGCAGCGAATTGGCAAAGGAGTGCGTGTCCGAATGGACCTCGCGCTGGTTGACTAGGCAGCGCTTGTGGTTGTGCAGGAATTCGATCGGGTCCTCGATCGTGATCATGTGCTCTTCGCGTTCGCTGTTGATTTTGTCGAGCATCGCGGCGAGCGTGGTGGATTTTCCGGAACCCGTTGGACCGGTGACGAGCACCAGGCCGCGCGGCTTTTCGCACAAGCCCTTCACTACCGCAGGCAGTCCCAGCGCGTCGAAATTCTTGATTTCCCAGGGGATCGTCCGGAACACGGCGCCCACGGCGCCTCGTTGCTGAAACAGGTTGCCTCGAAAACGAGCCAAGTTTTTCAGTCCGAAGGAAAAGTCCAGCTCCAGATTTTCCTCGAAGCGGTGCTTTTGCGCGTCGGTCAAAACGCTGTACGCGAGAGCCTTGGTATCCGCGGCGGTCAGGGGTGCCATGTCCATGGGCTTCAGCTTGCCGTGCACGCGAACGCGCGGCGGGCTGTTGGTGGTAATGTGTAAATCGCTGCCCCCCAGCTCGATCATTTTCTTCAGCAATTCACTGAGTGTGATTCCTGACATCGTGTCCCCTTTTCTACAGAACCGTTTCCCGGACCACTTCCTCGATAGTGGTCATTCCCAGCGCCACCTTGGTCAGACCGCTGCGGCGCAATGAGATCATTCCGTTGTCGATAGCCTTCTTTTTCAATTCGAGCGCGGACGCGCCCACCAGAATCAGCTCGCGGAGTTCGTCGGTGATTTCCATGACCTCGTACAAGCCGACGCGCCCCTTGTACCCAGTCTTGTTGCAGATGCCACAACCCTTGCCGACGGAAATATGCGTGGTCGCCAGCTCGTCTTGCGTGTAGCCGGCGTCGAGCATGGCCTGCTCGGGGACCACCAGCTCTTCCTTACAGTTTACGCAAATCCGGCGCACCAACCGCTGGGCGCAAATCAGGTTCACCGAGGTCGCCACAAGGAACGGTTCGATACCCATGTTCATCAAGCGGCTGATGGTCGAGGGAGCGTCATTGGTGTGAAGCGTGGAGAGCACCAAGTGTCCGGTCAGCGCCGCCTTGACCGCGATTTCCGCCGTTTCAAAGTCGCGGATTTCGCCGACAAGGATGATGTTTGGGTCCTGCCGCAAGAAAGCGCGCAGCGCGGCGGCGAAATTCAGCCCAATCTGGTCCTTCATCTGGACCTGATTGATTCCGCCAAGTTGGAATTCGACCGGGTCTTCCGCCGTCATAATGTTGGTTTCGGGGGTGTTCAGGCGGGCGATGGAAGAGTAGAGGGTATTCGTTTTGCCGGAACCGGTCGGCCCGGTCACCAGAACCATTCCATAGGGACGGAGAATGGCGCGCTCGAATTTCGTGAGAGACTCCTGCTCGAACCCGAGCTTGGTCATGTCGAGTCGCAGGTTCTCCTTGTCGAGCAACCGCATAACGATTTTCTCGCCGTACAGCGTCGGGACCGTCGAAACGCGGAAGTCGAGATCCTTGATCTTGTTGTCCTTGCGGTACTTGATCATGATGCGGCCGTCTTGCGGCAGCCGCTTCTCGCTGATGTCCAGCTTGGCCATGATCTTGACGCGGCTGATGATCGCGTCGCGCAGCTTCATCGGCGGAGCCATGACCGCTTGCAGGATTCCGTCTATGCGGAACCGCACCCGAATTTCTTTTTCGTAAGGCTCGACGTGGATGTCGCTCGCGCCGCGCTTGACCGCGTCGGTCAGGATCAGGTTCACGAGCTTGATGATGGGTGCTTCCTCGGCCGCCTTTTCCAGCTCGGCGAGGTTCATCTCCTGTTCTTCGGAGGCGAGTTCCAGGTCGGGGGCGTCGCCGTCGGTCAGGTCCTTCATGACCTTGTTAAGCTCTTCCCCGCTCTCCGTCTCGCCGTAGAACTTCGAAATAGCCTCGGCGATCGCCGTTTCCGAAGCCACAACCGGTTCCACGTTGAAACCGGTCATGAACTTGATGTCGTCCATCGCAAAGACGTTCGTCGGATCGGTCATCGCGATGGTAAGGGTCGAGCCGACGCGGGAAAGCGGCACGATCTGGTATCGGACGGCGGTATCCTGGGGGATCAGCTTGATTACGTTAGCGTCCACTTCGTAATACTTCAGGTTGATCGAGGGAACGCCGTACTGGCGGGAAAGCACACCTGTAATCTCGTCATCGCTGATGAAGCCAAGCTTCATCAGGCACGTGCCAAGCCTGGCTCCGGTTGACTTTTGTTGGTCCAAAGCCTGTCGGAGCTGGTCGGCAGTGATTAAATTTTCTTTGACCAGTAACTCGCCTAGCCGGGACGACATCGAATGAGGACTCCCCAGGGCATTCACACCCCCGGTAAGATTAAATTAGCAGATACACGCGAGCGCCCTCTGGGCCATTTTCGGCGGTCGTACTGAATCGGGCACTACGCCGCACCTGTTCTTTCGTACAGGCTCATGAGTCACATCGGCAAGGTGTTGCCTTGACTACAGCTAGGGCGAAAGCTATCTTCCGAAACGTGGGTGAGGCGATTCCCAAAGAGGCAAGAACGCGCGAGCCGGGCCGAGTTGGAGACGTCCGCAAGCGTGTCTTGCGCGCTGGACGGCACCCGACTGAGGCGATTCCCGCTTCTCCTGAGCTCTTGCGATACTATGAAGCGATGTCCGGCGCTCTCGGCCCAATGCACTGGTGGCCGGCCCGAACGCCGTTTGAAGTGATCGTGGGGGCCATCCTGACCCAAAGTACGGCATGGG
>Ga0210394_10002966_pt1 | contig 22270 bp, 19 predicted proteins | sample IncBWC12MmetaG_FD_160121 | JGI IMG/M metagenome (GOLD analysis project Ga0210394, IMG submission 160121) | Forest soil microbial communities from Barre Woods Harvard Forest LTER site, Petersham, Massachusetts, United States - Inc-BW-C-12-M | ecosystem: Environmental > Terrestrial > Soil >... | reverse complement strand
TGAGCGAAGCGACGCCGTTCTTCGAACGTCTATGCGCGGGCATGACGCGGGCTAATTGGCGTAGCGGGCGGTGATGTCGCGGGCGATCTTGGCGCCTTCTTCAAGATAGCGGCGAATGACGGCGTCGGCGGCAGGCGTGCAGGTCCGGTAGCTCTGCCGGAAGCCGCGGTAGCCGCGGTTGAAGCTCGCGACCATCTCGTCGTGGCGGTTGCCGGTCGGCGCTTCGGCGTCGATCAGCGCTTGCGCCTCGTTGCGCCATTTCTGGCCTTCGTTCGAATTACAAATGCCGCGCAGGAAATGCAGCGCGCCAAGGATCTCCGACAGCTGCTCCAGGTCGGGATCGTAGGGCGCGGGTTCGTCCTGCGCCGGAGGCGGCGGCGGGCCGGCCGGCTGGGCGGGAACGGCGGCTTGTGCAGGAGGCTTCGCGGAGGGCCTCGCTGCCGGCGCCGGCGCCGGCGCCGGCGTCAGCGGCGCGCCCCAGAACTGGGCGCGTGCCGGCGCGGCGATAGCAAGCGCGAGCGACGCAGCAAGCACAAATCGAAGCATGGACATGACCGCGAAGATAGGGGCCGGGCATAGCCTACGGCAAGCACCAGAACGCGGCATGGTTGAGGCACGCATTATTCGGCCTTGCCGATCCGCTCGGCCGCGGCGGCGACGATCTGCGAAAGCCCCTCCGTCGTCTGCAGCCCGGAAATCTCGGACGGCGCAAGCCAGTGCGCTTCGGCCAATTCTTCGTTGAGTGAAATCTCGCCGCCAATCCAGCGTGCGGCGAACGGCAGAATGACGAAATGCCGCTCGACGCGTCCGGCACTATCGCGCGCGATGGCCTGGCGAAAGCCGACCAGCTCGACCGGCGCGATCGCGAGCGCGGTTTCCTCGCGGACCTCGCGGATCACCGCTTCCTCCAGCGTTTCGCCGAGCTCGACGCCGCCGCCGGGCAGCGTGTAGAGGCCGTCTGCGGGCGGCCGCGCCCGGCGCACGATCAGTACCCGGCCGTCGCGGAAAATGGCGGCGCTGACGGCCAGATATGGCCGCGTCGGATAAGTTCGCGCGCTGTCGCTGCCGCTCATTAAAGTCGGCTCCAGTTCGGCTTATATATCCGGACTAGCGTGTAGGATGGGTTGAGCGAAGCGAAACCCATCGATCTCGCACGAACAAAGGTGATGGGTTTCGCAAGGGCTCAATCCATCCTACAGGCTTTGCTTAGCTATGTGCGGACGCTATGTCATCATCTCGACGCCGGAAGCGATCCGGGCGCTGTTTGGCTATGGCGAGCAGCCGAATTTTCCGCCGCGCTACAACGTGGCGCCGACGCAGCCGATCCCGATCGTGCGCTTGGTAGGCGGCAAGCGCTCGTTCGCGCTGATGCGCTGGGGCTTGCTGCCGTCGTGGGTGAAGGATCCGAAAACGTTTCCGCTCCTTATCAACGCGCGCGGCGAATCCGTGCTGGAGAAGCCGGCGTTCCGCAACGCCATGCGGCGGCGGCGCTGCCTCATCCCGACCGACGGCTTTTACGAGTGGCAGGCGGGCGGCAGAGCCGGCGGCCCGAAACGACCCTATTTCGTGCGCGCGAAAAGGAGAGCCGACGGCAGCGCGCCGCCGCTCGCTTTCGCCGGCTTGTATGAAACCTGGACCGGTCCGAACGGCGAAGAGCTCGATACCGCGGCCATCATCACCACCGCGGCGAACCGCACCTTGACCGCGATCCACGAGCGCATGCCGGTCTTCGTGCCGAAGGAAGCGTTCGATCTGTGGCTCGACTGCGCCAATGTCGAGGCCGATGTCGCCGCCGCTTTGATCAGGCCTGCGGACGACGCGCTGCTTGAGGCTTACGAGATCTCGCCTTCGGTCAATCGCGTGGCGAACGATTCCGCTGCGCTGATCGCGCCGGTATCCGCCGCGCCCGCTGCACCGGAGCGGCCCGCCACCGCGACGCAGGTCAAAGCAGCGAAGCCGAAAACACCGAAAGTGCCGGACGATCAGGCGTCGTTCTTTTAAGGTGCGTACGCGGCGCTGCCGGCGGCGGCATTGCGCCTAGCATCGGCAGATTTATCCCAAAGTGCGACATCGCCCCCCTACACGCGGCCGGGGAATTGGTGTATGCCGAATCCAGAGCTGCCAGCGGACTTGCCGACGTCCGTAAAGTTAAAGGCAGCGACTGTGCCCGCGGCGGGCTAGCACTTTGATCCAGAGCTGCCAGCGGACTTGCCGACGTCCGTAAAGTTAAAGGCAGCGACTGTGCCCGCGGCGGGCTAGCACTTTTAGAACATATCGACATCGGATCTGGGGCAGCCTCTGCGTTGCGGAGGGCACCTGAGCGCGTGGAGGATGAAAACTTCCCCACCGCAAATTCCTGCATCTTGCAAACCGCTTCGGCGAACAACATGGGAGGAATTGCAGCAATGACCGCCATACAAGACGCAATGAAGCCGATACCGTGGTGGAAAGAGCCGACCAAGGACCAGTGGCTGGCTTGGTGGGCGGCTTGGCTCGGCTGGACGCTCGACGCCTTCGACTTCACCATGTTCCTGCTCATCATGGTGCCGATCTCGCAGGAATTTAACGTCCCATTGGCCGAGGTCGCGTTCGTGCTGTCGGTGACCTTGTGGCTGCGGCTAGTCGGCGCCGTGGCTTCGGGTTGGCTTGCCGACCGGATCGGCCGCAAGATCCCGCTGATGATCTCGATCCTGTGGTATTCGCTCGCCAATTTCGCGGCCGGCTTCTCGCCGACTTTCGCCTATCTGTTCCTGTTCCGCGCGCTGCTCGGCATCGGCATGGGGGGTGAATGGCCGGCCGGCGCCGCACTGGCGATGGAGACCTGGCCGATACGTTCGCGCGGCATGATGGGCGGCATCCTGCAAGGCTCGTGGGGCCTGGGCTTCATGCTGTCGAGCGCCATCTATGGCCTGTTCTATGCCTATATCGGCTGGCGCGGCATGCTGTGGGTCGGAGTTCTTCCGGCTCTGTCCGTTTTGTATGTCCGCAAGTTCGTCAAGGAGCCGCCAGTGTGGCTCGAGAACCGTCGGCTTCAGCGGGTCCAGCAGCGCGAGGTTCGTGTCCCGCTCCTCGCCATCTTCAAACCGCGCGTTCTCGGCAACACCTTGGGCGCCTGCCTGTGGATGGCTGGCGGCTTCGTCGCCTATTACTCGGTCAACGCGCTGTTCGCGACGCATCTGCAAAAGGATCTGCACCTCTCGCCAGGGCTCGTCGCGACGCCGATCTTCTTCGCCAATCTGGGCTTGTTCCTGTCGACTTGCGGATGGGGCTGGTGGGCCGACCGCTTCGGCCGGCGCTGGGCGATTATCATCCCCGCGCTGATCGCTCTACCGCTCGCACCGCTTTACCTGCTCTCCACCGACTTCGTATGGATCGCGGTGGGCTTCATCGTGCAGGGAATGTGCGCCGGCGGCGGCATGCAGGGCCAGATGGTGCCCTATTTGAACGAACGCTTCCCGACCGAGATACGGGCGACCGCGACCGCCTTCTGCTACCACCAGGCGGCGATATGGGGCGGCTTCGTGCCGCTGGTATTGACCTTGCTCGCTGCGCATTTCGGTACGGGATTAGCCGTGATGATGATCATCGGCACTTGGATCGGCTGCGTGGCCTGGGCCGGAGCGGCTTTCTGGGGGCCGGAGACCAAGGGCACCGTCATGGTGCCCGATCTGGTCGTCGCCTGAACCGAACGACATCGAGCCGGAGGTTACGCCTCCGGCTCGAGAAGATTGTGCTCGATCGAAACGCTAGGGCGCCAATCGCTTCAATCTGAAGCGGTTGCGCCCCAGCGCGCCCGGAACGGCCGTTCCGACCAGCTGCGCGCCTCGCATCCGGTCATGCCGATATCGGCGGCCGCGCGACGATCGCTTGCCATGTGGTCGATGAGCTCCCGGCGTTGTCGTTGACGCTCACGGCAGGTGCGCGCCAGACCCATCACGCGATTGAAAATCGCGCGTCATGGAAACGAACGACGTTCCGCAAAGGCGGCGGTTGATACATTGTGAACGTAGCTGGACATGTCGCAGTCCAAATGGATGATCTGGAGCGACCGTCCCCCAATCATCCGCTTGGCGCCACCCGATTACTGATCAGTGCGCGACGTGGTCGCGATGATGGCCGCTGCTGCTACATTGGCGCAAATGCTGGCCGCGATCGGCAGCGTGTAACTGCGGGTGACGTCGAAGGCAAAGCCGGCGGCGCTCGGGCCGATCAGCGTGCCGAATCCGACGCTGGTGTAGAGAATGCCGATGATGCCTGAGACACTGCGGCCGCCGAAATAATCCATGACGACGGCGGGAAGCAGCGCGACCCAGCCGCCATAGGCAACGCCGAAGAGAAACGCGAAAGCGGCAAGCGGCCAGAACGCTGTCGACACGAGCCAGACGACCAGAGCAAGCGCCATGCCGACAAACATCGCCACGAGCGAAAGCTCGCGTCCCAGCCGGTCGGCGATGCCGCCGAGAAAGAAACGTCCGACGGTGCTGCCGATGCCGATCGCGCTCACCAGCAATACGGCGGAGGATTGCGCCATCCCGTGATCGATGGCGTACGGGACCAAATGCACGAAAGGAACAAAAACGCCGAATGAGCAGGTCAGGCAGGCGGCATAGAGACCGATAAAGCGGCGCGATTTGATTGCGTCGCGCAACGAGGCGCCGGTCGCGCTTGCGGTTGTGCTGCCCGCGTGCACCGGATCGCCATCGGGGCCAATCCCGAGTTCAAGATAATGCGCGCGCGGATCGTTTTCGATCAAGAGCGCCATGCCCGCGCCGAGGACGGCGGCGAGCCCGCCGAGGATGAGATACGCGTCGCGCCAGCCCAACGTTGTTATGAAAATCACGGCGAGCGGCGGCACCACGAGCGTGCCGACGCCAATGCCGCTCGACGCAAGACCGGAAGCAAAGCCGCGGTGCCGCACGAACCAGCGCTGCACCGCGCCCATGGCGGGCACGTAGGAACAGCCGACGCCGATTCCGACGCCAAGACCGTAGGCGGCGTAAACTTGCGCGAGATTTTGCGCCAAGCTTGCGAGCGCCAAGCCCGCTCCGATCAGGACCATGCCGGTCACCGCCAGCCGCCGCGATCCCAAGCGGTCGGCGAGCGGGCCGCTGATGCTGCCAAGCGCGAAATAGAGGAAACCTGCGAGCGAGAAGACGAGCGACACCGAGCCGCGCGAGCCGCCGAAGTCGCGTTCAAGGGATTCGACAAAGGCGCTGAAGGAATAGACGCAGCCGAACCCGACGAAGGTGACGGTAAAAGCGCCGGCAACGACCAGCCAGCCGTAGAACAAGCGTGGACTTCTGGCCGATGCCGGGTTGGCGCTCACCACCGCCTCCATCTCTCCGGCTTAACATCGGCAGGCTTACCGGCGATAGCCACCCGATTTGCTTCGGTCGCGAACGAAGTATCGGCGGTGGACAGGAGCGGCAGCGCGCCGCGCGGATTCGTTCATTTCCGGTCTTCTCCCGGTTTGGCCCGGTGCTAAGTTGTGACGAAAGCCGGGGAGGGAACGATGGGCGCGTCCGCACTCACACGACGCAAGCTGTTGGCTGCGATGGCGGCCGTGCCGTTTGCCGGCCGGGCAAATGCGCAAAGCGTGTGGCCGGACCGGCCTGTGCGGGTCATCGTGCCTTATCCGCCGGCCGGCGGCGCCGATACTACCGCGCGCATCGTCTATGCGGCTCTAAGCGAACAATTCGGCCAGCAATTCGCCATCGAAAACCGCGGCGGCGCCGGCGGCACGATCGGCGAAGAAGTGGTCGCCAAAGCCGCGCCCGACGGCTACACGATCCTGCACGACGCCACGGCGTTCTCCGTCAACTCATCGCTCTACCAAAATTTGCCGTTCGATTACCGCAAGGATTTCGATCCGATTGTCCTGGTTGGAGAGGTTGCGAATATTCTGGTGGTGACGCCGTCGGTGCCGGTGATGACGGTCGCTGACGTTATCGCCTTCGCCAAAGCCGCGCCTGACGGCATCGACATGGCGTCGTCGGGCAATGGCACGCTGCAACATCTTTTGCTCGAATTGTTCCGGCAGCGGACCGGCATCAAGATCAATCACGTGCCATATCGCGGCGGCGGCCTGGCGCTCGCCGACGTCGTCGCGGGCCACGTGAAATTCTTCTTCGCCAACGGCTCCTCGGCTATCGGATTGATCAAGGGCGGCAAGGTCAAAGCGATCGCCCATACCGGCAAAGGCCGGCTCGCCGGCTTCCCCGATCTGCCGCCGATGTCCGACACGCTGCCGGGGTTTGAAGCCTATGACTGGAACGGCGTCTTCGTCCCGCACGGCGCGCCGGCGGACATCGTGCAGAAGCTCAATGCCGGCCTCAACACCGCGCTGGCTTCATCCAAGGTGATGGCGCGGTTCGCCGAGCTCAGCGTCCAATCGCGGGCGAACACGCCGGCCGAATTCGGCGCCTATATCGAAGGCCAGATGCAGCTCTGGAGCCGCGTCGTCAAGGAAGCCAACATCAAGCTGGGATGATGAACACGCTCCACGTGCCGCCGCGCATTGCCGGTCCGGTGCCGCAGCCAAAACGGCCGCGCGTATCGCCGCCGCCCGGCGCCTGGGATTCTCACTTCCACATATTCGGGCCGTCCGACAAATTTCCTTACGCGCCGGGACGCGGCTATACGCCGCCCGACGCGCCGGTCGAGCGGCTGATTGCGCTCCTCGACCATCTCGGTTTCGGCAACGGCCTCGTGGTGCAGGGCAACGCGCACGGCTACGACAACCGCGTGCTGCTCGATGCGCTCGCGCGTTTTCCGCAACGGCTGCGCGGCGTCGCCATCACCGATGCGCGCATCAAGCCGGAGGTCTTGCGCGACTGGCACGGACTCGGCATGCGCGGTTTGCGCTTTCATCTGTTTCCGCAAAAATTCAATTACGTGCGCGGCGTCGGCTTCGATGTGTTCGAGGTGTTCCGCAAGACGATGGCCGACCTCGGCTGGGTCATGCAGATTTTTTGCGACCACAGCATGTTGCAGGGCGCGGCGGCGAAGCTGCGCGACATCTCGCGCGAAATGCCGGTGATCGTCGATCATCTCGGCATGGTCCCGGCGACGGCCGGCGTCGGCGATTCGAATTTCCAAGCCTTGCTGAAGCTCGTCGGCGACGGTTACGTGCACGTCAAGCTCTCCGCGGTGTATCGGCTCTCGACGCAGTACCCGGATTATCCCGACGCGCGGCCGCTCCATGAGGCGCTCGTGCGCGCCAATCCAGACCGGCTGCTGTGGGGCACCGATTGGCCGCATCCCTCGATTGCCGCCGCAGTCATGCCCGACGACGGCCATCTGCTCGATCTGTTCCACGATTGGACGCCGGACGACCGAGCGCGCCGCCGCATCCTGGTCGATACGCCGGCGCGGCTATTCGCGACATAAGCGGAATTTGGCGCCGGCAAGCCAATTTTGCGGACTATTCGCCGAGATCGGGACGGACGACGATCGCGGCGAGTTCCAATGGCCGACGAAAGCCGCGGCGCTGGCTTGGTAAGGCGCAGTAAAGGTTATTGAACTCCTTCCCGGTCAAGTAGCTGCGTACAACCGCACAGTAACAATTATCTGTCATACAACAGGCTCTCGAATGACGACCGGGCGCGGCTGCAAAAATCTTCGATATGAGCAAATGGCTTCAGGCGATTCGACAGACCACGACTTATCTCGGCGTCGTGGTCATCGCCATCATTTGGGGCGGAATTTATCTGCTCGCCGCCCAGGAGCACGAGAGCGCCTACCAGGATGCGGTGCGCCAGGGAAGTAACCTCGCTCGTGTTCTGGAAGAATACATCAGGCGCGTGGTTCAGGAATCCGACAGCGCTTTGCTGGAACTGCGGCGGGATTATCAAAAGGACCCGCAACATTTCGACGTTGCAGACTGGGTCGCTCGCACCCAGTCGTACACCAACTTAACGGTGCAATTCGGCATTGCTGACGCCGATGGCTTCGTCAGGCTGTCGAGCCTTGGGCCGGTGGCGTCCTCGATCTACGTTGGCGACCGCGCGCCTTTCACACTCCCGCGCGATAATAAAGTGGACCAGCTTTATATCAGCGATCCGGTAGTTGGACATGTAACAAAAAAGCTGACGATCGAATTCGTGCGTCGGATGAACAAACCCGACGGCTCGTTTGACGGCGTCGTGGTGAGTTCGCTCGGCATTGCGCAGCTTGAAAAATTCTTTAGCTCGCTCGACCTCGGCCCATCCGGAATCGTTTCCCTGGTCGGCACCGATGGCGTTCTTCTCGCGCGTGGCGGTCCCAACCCGGTTGCCCAGGGATTTGCCGGGATCTCGGTCGCCAATTCACCGCTGTTTCGCGACATACGGCAAAATCCAGCCGGAATTTATTGGAACAATCCGATCACCAGCAAAAGGTTCGATGGTGTAAGCCGACTGATGTCGTATCGGACGGTCTCGGGAATTCCCCTGATCGCAGTGGTCGGCTTGGCCCGACAGGATATTTTCCGACAAGCCGATGCGACGCTGCGAAAGTACATCGTGGCCGGAACTATATTAACGGTCATCGCGCTGATCGTGATGATTTTGGGCGCCACCCGGCAGGCGCGCATTTTAGCCGCCGCAGCCGACCTCCGGCGCTCCAAGCAATCATTCGAGCAGTCGAATCTTTTATTGCAGACCGCGCTCAAGAACATGGCGCATGGCTTGTGCATGTTTGATCGCGAGCAGCGTCTCGTCGTGTGCAACGGGCGTTACGCAGAAATGTACGGTCTTAGTCTCGAGCAGACCAAGCCCGGCACCACATTGCAGTCCATACTCGAAGCGCGCATTCGCGCCGGCAAATCGCCGCAGGACGCCGAGCAATATATCCGCACTCGGCTCAAGGAAGTCGCGGACGGGAATGCTTATTATGCGGAAAACGAGCTGAGCGACGGCCACGTCTATGCGCTGAGCCACCGGCCGATGCCCGATGGCGGCTGGGTCGCGACGCATATCGACATTACCGAACAGCGGCGCGCGGAACAGGAGCTGGATGATACCCGGCGATTTCTCGATTCAATTGTCGAGAACATTCCAGTCTCCGTTGTCGTGAAGGACGCGAAAACGCGCAAATATCTTCTCGTCAATCGGGCTTTCGAGGCCATGCTCGGCATTCCGCGCAGCGAAATGCTGGATCGCACCGCGTTCGATATCCACCGGTCCAAGGACGCGCAAAATATCGACGATGCCGACACCGAATCGCTTCGGGACAGCGACCACGTCAATTACAGGGAAATCGAGGTGAATACGCCGATGCGCGGTCCGCGCATGCAGTCGACCCGTCGCATGGTCATCAAGAACAGTCAGGGCGAAGCAAAATGCATCATCGCCGTTATCGAGGACGTGACGGAACGCAAGAAAGCGGAGCAGCGTATCGCCTTCTTGGCGCACCATGACGCGTTGACGGGGCTTGCCAACCGCGCAGCCTTGATACAAAAAATCGAAGAAGCCGCCGCGCGCCAGCGCCGCCGGGAAGAACCGTTCACCGTTCTGCTCTTGGACCTCGATCGGTTCAAGCAAGTCAACGATACGCTCGGCCATCCCGCCGGCGACGCACTCCTGATAGAAGTGGCAACGCGTTTGAAGTCGCTGTTACGGGAAACGGATGTATTGGCTCGGCTCGGCGGCGACGAGTTCGCGATCATTCAGGCGGGCGAGACCAACCAGCGCGAGTCGGCGAAGGCGCTGGCGGAGCGGATTATCGACATGCTCGGCAAACCTTTCGACCTCGAGCGCGGCGACATCAACATCGGCACGAGCATCGGAATAGCGTTGGCGTCCGAGCACGAGACCGGTTCCGGCGATCTCTTGAAGATGGCGGATCTTGCTCTCTACCGCGCCAAATCGGCCGGACGCAACGGTTACTGCTTCTTCGATCCAGAGATGAGCGAGGTCGCGAGCGCGCGCCAGGAGATCGAAAGCGATTTGCGTCGCGCCATCCAACAAAACGAGCTGGAACTCCACTATCAGCCGATCATAGATACCAAGACGCGCAAGATCTGCAGCGTGGAGGCGCTGGTTCGCTGGCGGCATCCGACCAAGGGATTGATCTATCCCGACCTGTTTATTCCGCTTGCCGAGGAAACCGGCTTGATCACTCAAATCGGCGACTGGGTACTGCGTACGGCATGCGTCGAGGCTGCAACCTGGCCCGCCGAGATCAAGGTCGCGGTCAACCTATCGCTGGTGCAGTTTCGTAAAACGAATTTGCCCGACGCGGTCATGCGCGCGCTGGTCGATTCCGGCCTGCGTCCGGAACGGTTGGAGCTCGAGATTACCGAGACTGCGCTTATCGAATCGGCGGCGGAATGTCTGCCGGCGTTGCGGCAGTTCAAGAGCGCTGGCATTACGATTGTGCTCGACGATTTCGGCACCGGATATTCGTCGCTCAGCCAGTTGGCGATGTTTCCGTTCGATAGGATCAAGATCGACAAATCATTCACGCAAAATCTGACCAAGCGCAGCGAGTGCGCCGCGATCGTATCGGCAACGCTCACGTTAGCGCAGAACCTCGATATCGCGACGACCGCCGAGGGCGTCGAAACGGTGGAGCAGTACCGGCTTTTGCGATTGGCCGGAGTGACCTCGTTACAAGGTTATCTGTTCAAGCGCCCGGGGCCCGCCTCTGAGATCGACTTTTACGGCATTTACGGCGGCTTGGCGGTCGAAAATGCCGCTTAGTCGCGCCGCCGGCGCCTACTGAACTTCCAAGCTGAGTTTTCGGTCAATTAGATCGGGAAAGCGCGAGGATTTGGCGTGCCTCCTTGGGCGTCGCCGCCTCGCGTCCGAGTCCTTGCGCAATCTTCATCATCCGCTCCACCAGCACCGCGTTGTTCTTCGCCAGCTCGCCCGGCGCGATATACGGGTTGTCTTCGTAACCGACGCGGACGTGGCCGCCGAGCGAGACCGCGAGCGACAGCAAATCCCATTGCTTGCCCGGATTCATCACGCTGACGTTCCAAATGCAGTTTTTCGGCAGGTGATCGACCATGTAAATGAGCGCCTTCTCGGTCGGCGGCGTCCAGGTGCCGCCGGGCCAGCCGAGAAACAGCGTCGTGTAGGCCTTTTCCTTCAGGAAACCTTCGCGGCGGATGAATTCGAGATTCCAGAACGCGCCGGTGTGGAAGCATTCCACTTCGAGCTTCACCTTGTGCTCGACGGCGGCCTTGGCATAGGCGAGCAATTCCTCCACCGGATGGATCGCCATCATGCGCTTGGGCGGAAATTGCGGGTCGGGATTGAAGTATTCGTCATGGGCGTTGAACGCGACCGCCATCATGTCCGGGTGGAGCGTCATGAGCTTGACCTTCTCCTCCAGCCGGGCGCTGGCGACGCCGAACTGCATGACCGGATCGGCCTTTGAAAGGATCGCTTCCTGCAGCCGCTTCCAGCCGTCGTGGTCGATGCGCGACACCTGTTTGCCGTCGGCCTGCACCGATTCTTCGAGCGTGCGAATGCCGTGAATGTGGGCGATCGCCGCGCCGGCCTTGATGCCGTCGATATATTGGCGCGCCACGCCTTCGATATCCTCCTGCGGCGGACAATAATGATTGATCGGATAGGAGGTCCGCGAGTCGCAGGCGACGGTGATGATCAGCTTTTCCATTTTCTTCCTGAGCGTTTCCCAAGTTTGTTTTGCGTTAAGTGTAGCCCGGGATTGAGCGCAAGGCGATAGAAGCCCTATAAATCGCCGTGTCCGGTTATGGAGGAAGAAGATGGGATTGCTTGAAGGCGACACTGCGCTCGTAACAGGCGCGGCGTCCGGCATCGGCCGAGGCATTGCAAAAGCGCTTGCCGCCGAAGGCGTTCGGCTGGTTCTCAGCGATATCGCCGAGGCAGCCGGCCAAGCATTGGCGCGTGAACTGAATGCAGCCTTCTTGACCGCCGACCTTGCCGATATGTCGGCGGCGCGCAAGCTATTCGACGCGGCCGAGAAAGCGCTTGGGTCGATCTCGATCCTCGTTCACAGCGCCGCGCCGAAGCGGCGCGAAAGCGAGACGGTTTTAGCGGTGACCGAGAGCAAATGGGACGCGATGGTGGGAATCGGATTGCGCTCGGGCTTCGTGCTCGGTCAGGCCGCGGGGGCGCATATGACGGCGCGCAAAATCAGGGGACGAATGCTCTTCGTCACTTCGCTGCATGCCTATACGCCGCGCAACCTTCCGCATTACAGCGCGACCAAAGCCGGTCAAACGATGCTGGTGAAGGAACTTGCGCGGGCGCTTGGAGCCGCGGGCATCCGCGTCAATGCCATTGCCCCGGGCGCCATTCCGGGTGGCGGATTCGAGGCGGATACCGCAGCGCTAGAGAAGATGATTCCGCTCGGCCGCACCGGAACGCCGCAAGACATCGCCGACATGGCGGTAGCTCTGCTGTGCGATCGCTTTTCCCGCTACGTCACCGGGACCACCGTCGCGGTGGACGGGGGACTTGCGCTTTACAACTGGATCCCGCCTCGGCCTCTCCTATAAAACCTTGCCGGGATTGAGGATGCCGTTGGGATCGAGCATGGCTTTGAGGTTGCGCATCAGCTCGAGCGCCACCGGATCCTTCACCGACGGCAACAGATCGCGCTTCATCACGCCGATGCCGTGCTCGGCCGAGATCGAGCCGCCGTATTTCTTCACCACTGCGAACACGACGGCATTCACCTCGTCCCAGCGCTTGAGATATTCGTCTTTGTCGGCGCCGACCGGCTGGGTGACGTTGTAATGGATATTGCCGTCGCCGAGATGGCCGAACGGCAGCGGCCTCGCGCCCGGAATGAGCGCTGTGACGGCGGCGTTGGCTTCCTTGATGAAGGCTGGCACCGCGGCGACCGGCACCGAAACGTCGTGCTTGATCGAGCCGCCGGCATAGCGTTGCACTTCGCCGAACATTTCGCGGATGCGCCAGAATGCCTTGGCCTGTTCCAGACTGTCGGCGATGGTGGCGTCGGTGACGAGACCGCGCTCCGCCGCCTCCGCCAGTAACTCCTCCAGCACGCTACGCAGACCTTCGCGGCGTTGCGAGGAGAGCTCGATCAGCACGTACCAGGGATGCTGCGAGGCGAGCGGGTCGCGGCAGCCCGAGGCGTTTTCCAGAACCAGCTCGATGCCGCGCCGCGTCATGATTTCGAAACTCGTGACGTCGCCGCCGCTGCGTTCCTGCGCGATACCCAACAGCTCCAGCGCGGCCTCCGCCGAACTAACGCCGGCAAACGCGGTCTCGACCGAACGCGGCCGCGGCGCGAGACGCAGCACCGCCGCGGTGATGATGCCGAGCGTGCCTTCGGCGCCGATGAACAGGTTCTTCAAGTCGTAGCCGGTATTGTCCTTCTTCAGCTTGTTGAGATTGTTGAGGACGCGGCCGTCGGCCAGCACCACTTCGAGGCCGAGCGCGTGCGAGCGCGCGATGCCGTAGGCCAGTGCAGCCGTGCCGCCGGCATTGGTGGAAAGGTTGCCGCCGATGGTGCAGGTGCCTTCCGACGGCAGGAGCTGCGGATAAAGCCGGTCGACTTCGGCCGCGGCTTGCCGCGCGCGCTGCAAGGTGACTCCGGCCTCGCAAGTGATGGTGTTCGAGGTCGCATCGACCTCGCGGATGCGGTCGAGGCGGTTGAGCGAAAGGACGATTTCGTTGTGGTGCGGAATTTGTCCCCCGACCAAGCCGGTATTGCCGCCCTGCGGCACGATCGGCGTCGCCGTCGCGTTGGCGAGTTTTAGGATCGCCGACACTTCCGCGACGGACGCCGGCCGCAACACCATCGGCGTGTGGCCCTCGAACAGATTGCGCATTTCGACGAGATACGGCGCCTGCAGCGACGGATCGGTGATGGCGTATTTCTCGCCGACGATCGCGGCGAAGCGCGCCAACAGCGCGGGATCGGTCTTGGTGAGCGGGCGATCGAGCGGCTTATCGAGCATCGGGGGTGTCCATAACGTGAGTTCTGCCGCTCCACGGATCATACACGACAACGCCTGTGTTGGCGAAATCGCGAAGGTTGCGAGTAACAACGGTGAGACCGTGAATCCGCGCCGTCGACGCAATAAGAAGATCTGCGGCGGCCTTTGGTCTGCCTCTCGCGCTGAGCCGGAGCGATAACGCAATCCAATCCACAAGGATTTCAAGTGTTATCGGCAGCGTTCGTTCGCCAAAGTTCGGAACGACGTGTGCTCTCATCCACGCATCAAACGATCTTTGTCGGCTGATTTCCCCCAACGCGGCAACACCGGCTCGCAATTCTGCGACCGTTATCAAGCTGATCGCCAGTTCTTCTCCCGGTTGGGCAGCGATCCAGGTCAGCACTTTACGGTTAGGGTCAGGTCGTATGCTTTCGGAAAGGACGTTCGTATCTAAAAGCCATTTCACTTGTCGTCCTCTTCGAAAAAGACGGGCCGCGGCGTGATATTCACTCGCGCTCGCTTCAGATTAACTCCTTCGAGCAGACCTCTATATTTCTTCGAGCCTTCGACAAAATCGGCCAAGGTGGACTGGCGCCGTGGTTTTTGCGTCACCTCGAACCGGTCGGCATCGGCGATGATGACCGCATCTTTGCCGTGAATCGTGACGGTCTGCGGCGCGCCGGCGCGAGCCTTGCGAACGACCTCGGAAAGCCTAGCCTTGGCGTCCTGCAGTTTCCAGCTATTGGCGTTTTTCATATTGGCGGTCCAAAATCTAGTCAGACTAGTCTGATATCATTTTTGCCACTCGTCCCGCAAGCGTGCCCCAAGCGGCCGTTCACCGTGGCCTTGCCGCCCGCGCCAGCCGGTCGTTGATGGCCTCGCCCAGCCCCTCGTGCGGCACCGGCATCACCGCGATGACTTTTGCGCCGGCGGCGTCGAGCGCGCGTAAATGCGAGAACAATTTGGCCGCCGCTTCAATCGGATCGCCGCGCTCGGAAAGATTCAGCACCTTCACAGCGCGTTCAGCGCCCGCTGTGAGCGTCGGTCCGAATGCGAGCAGCGCTTCGCCGGGCTCGACGCGGTCGGCATTGAGCCGCAGTGCTGCGCGCGGCGCGTAATGCGAAGCGAGCATGCCGGGCGCCAGCGGCGTATCGTCGGTCGCACATCCGGCGGGCGCGTCGACGAGAGGCCGCCCGAGCGCGCGCTCGATCGCCTCGCGCGCTACGCCGCCGGGCCGCAACAGCATCGGTGCGTCGAGGCAGGCGACGATCGTCGATTCAACGCCGACCGGCGTTGCGCCGCCGTCAACGACGAGATCGATGCGGCCGGCAAGATCGGCGAGAACATGCTCAGCCGTGGTCGGCGAGACGTGGCCGGAGCGGTTCGCCGACGGCGCCACCACCGGCCGGGCGAAGCGTGCCAGGATTTTTTGCGCCACGGCGTGATTGGGCACGCGCACGGCAATGGAGTCGAGGCCGGCGGTCGCCAGGTCGGCCACGGGACATCCTCGCGCTTTGCGCAAAACCAGCGTCAACGGCCCCGGCCAAAACGCTGCGGCAAGCCGCATTGCCTCGGCGGGAAACCGCGCCAATGCCCGCGCCGCCGCGATGTCGACGACGTGCGCAATGAGCGGATTGAACGCCGGCCGGCCTTTGGCTTCGTAGAGCCGGGCGACGGCCTCGCCATTGGTCGCGTCGGCGCCGAGGCCGTAAACGGTCTCAGTCGGAAAGGCGACAAGCCCGCCGGCCGCAAGTTGGCGCGCCGCATCCGCGATCGCGGCGTCATCGGCGCTCACCAGACGTGTCTTCACTTGGCGTGTCGTCGCTGGCCCTGTCATCGCGGAACCTTGGTGCTTAAATAGAGCCCGCGCAACTGCGCAAAGGCGGCGGCTTGCCGGGGCGGAATGCCGACGCTATAAGCCGCCCGCGGCCTTGCGTCGGCCAATGTCGGAGTGTGGCTCAGCCTGGTAGAGCACCTCGTTCGGGACGAGGGGGTCGCAGGTTCAAATCCTGCCACTCCGACCATTATTTGTTTCCAGACATCTCCCGATCGCCGACGCGCTGCTATCCCGCGAACACATAAGCGGCAAGAATGACGAAGCCGCTCACGGCGAGCATCGCGTGAATGCCGATCAGTCCGCCGCCGATCCGTTTCTTGAAGACACGCGCGGCAAGGAATCTGGCTCCGAGCAAGGCTGCCAGCGCGAATAGCGCGGCCGAGATTATGCCGAAAGAAGTAGTGCCCTGATCGAGCCCCCGTGGCGGACCGCGCAGCGCGACAGCGAGGCAGAGAAGGCCGCCGATGGCGACAAGCCCGTGCAGCGCCGCGAGCGGCCATGGTGGGGGCTGTGGCGGGCGCCGTGACGATGTCCCGGCTCGCCCCATCCGCAGATGCAAAACCGCGAGCGCGGCGCCCAGCAAAGCGGCGAGTCCGAGGATGATGAAAGCGGCGATCAACATGCCGGATCCTGTTGTTTCCGGGTTTGCTGACGGAGTTTCCCCCGCTGCATATGGTCTCGACAATCCTGCGCGCTATGCGCGGTTGACGCCGGCGCGGCGAACGTCGAACCTGATCTCATGACAGCGTATATTCAAGGTCGCAACGTCAACCTGACCTTCCGGCCGCCGAACCGCGGGCCGGTGCGCGCGCTGTCGAATTTCGATATCGACGTCGAGGAAGGCGAGTTCTTGTCGATCGTCGGGCCGTCCGGCTGCGGCAAAAGCACATTCCTCAATATTCTGCTCGGGCTGATCAAGCCGGATTCCGGCGAGCTTTCGCTGCACGGCAAGAAAATCACCGGGCCGGGCAGCGACCGCGCCATGGTTTTCCAGGAATTCGGGTTGCTGCCGTGGCGCACCGTGCAAAACAACATCGAGCTCGGGCTCGAATTGAAGAAGGTGCCCGCCGCAAAGCGCCGCGCCATCGCCGCACGGCTTGTGGAGCTGGTCGGGCTTGGCGGCTTCGAAGCGCATTATCCGCACGAATTGTCGGGCGGCATGAAGCAGCGCGTCGGCCTGGCGCGGGCGCTGGCGATGGATCCCGACGTGCTGTTGATGGACGAGCCGTTCGCGGCGCTCGACGCGCAAACGCGCGATCTGATGCAAGTCGAGCTGTTGCGCATCTGGCGCGAGGCGAAGAAGACCGTGCTGTTCGTCACCCATCAGATCGACGAGGCGATCTACCTGTCCGATCGTGTCATGGTCATGAGCAAGCGGCCGGGACGGGCGAAAAAGATTTTTGCGATCAAGCTGCCGCGTCCGCGCGAATATGAGATGCGGGTAATGCCGGAATTCAATAGTCTCAAGCTCGAAATCTGGAATACGCTGAAGGACGAGATCGCGATCTAAGCCATAACATTGGAAACATCGACACTGGAAACATCGACGGTGGAAACCTCGACGGTGGAAACTTCGACGCTGGCATTATCGGCAGTGGACGCCTCATCTCGGCGCAGCTTCGCCGAACGCTATCGCGGCTTCCTCTTCGGCGCGCTTGCCGTGGTGCTGTTTTTCGCCGCCTGGCAGGCGATCTTTCTGATCGTGCCGTTCAATCCGCTGTTCATGAGCAAACCGAGCCTGATCGCGGCGGGATTCGTGGATTTGATCGGAAGCGGGGATCTCGTTCACGATCTTGCCGTCAGCGCGGTGCCGTTCTTCCTCGGCCTGTTCGCGGCGGCCATCGTCGGCGTGCCGCTGGGCATCGTCATGGGCTGGCGGGTGCGCGTCGGCTATGCGCTCGATCCGCTGATGACCGTTTTTTATGCGAGCCCGCTGGTGGCGCTGGCCCCGCTGTTCGTGATTTTCTTCGGCGTCGGGGTGGCGGGCAAGGCGATCATCGTCTTTACGCTTTCAGTGTTCCCCTTCATCTTCAATGCCTGCGCCGGCGTGCGCGCCGCCGACCACCTCCTGATCAACGTCGTGCGCTCGCTGGGCGGCGGCGAGCGCGACCTTTATGTGAAGGTGCTGTTCCCGAGCGTGCTGCCTTATATCGTCGCCGGCGCCCGCATCGCCGTCGGCCGGGCGCTGATCGGGGTGCTGGTCGGCGAATTTTTCGCCGCCTCCGAAGGGATCGGCTACGCTATTTCACGCTTCGGCGACCTGTTCGCCATCGATCGCATGTTCGGCTGCATCCTTACCGTCATGGCTATCGCCGTCATCTTGACCGAAGGCATACGGTGGGCGGAGCGCGCCGCGTTCCCCTGGCGCATCGGGCAATAGGCCATGGCCGAGATCCAAGCCGTCGATATTCATGTCGCCACGTTCGATCCGGCCGGCGCCGCGGCCCCGGCGCGCAGCCTGTGGCAGCGCATCCAGCCGGCCGCGCTCGGGACCGCGAGTATCGTTCTCCTCCTTCTCGTGTGGCAGTTCCTGCCGTACTTCGTCCCGATGAAGGAGGGAACGAAGCTGTTCTTCACGGTTCCCAGCCAGATCGTCGGCACCTTGTGGAGTATGTTCGCCACCGGTTCGATCTGGGCGCCGCTCGGGGTGAGCGCTACCGCTTTTGCAATCGGCCTTGCCATGGCCATCGCCGCCGGTCTGCCGCTCGGCATTTTGCTCGGCCGATCGCGCACATTGAACGCGATGTTCGATCCGTTCATCACCGCGTTCAACGCCACGCCCCGGCTTGTTTTCCTGCCGCTCTTGATGCTGTGGTTCGGCATCGGACTGTGGTCGAAAGTCGCCATCGTCTTCCTCGGCGCCCTGTTTCCGCTCTTGATCAATACCTACGAGGGCGTGCGCAATGCCGACAAGGTTCTGATCAACGTGGTGCGTTCGTTCGGCGCCGGGGAATGGGACATCGCGCGTCTCGTGGTGATCCCAAATTCGCTACCCTTTATCGTGGTGGGCTTACGGCTCGCGATCGGCCGCGCCGTACTCGGCGTCGTGGTGGCCGAATTTTTTGGCGCGCAGGACGGACTCGGCGTGGTCATGGTCCGCGCCGCGAGCGCTTTCCAGGTTGACGTCGTATTTGCCGGCCTGATCGTGTTCGCTGGGCTATCGCTGATCATGACCGGGCTGGTGAAGCTCCTGGAAGAGCGCATGAGCCGCTGGCGCCCGCAGCACGTCAACGCCGACTGAGCTTCATCCTCCCCCGCTCCGTTTCACTTCGCAGGGACGGATGACGGTTCAATTCGATTTCGCCGGCGCTGCCAGCTTGGCCGGCACGTAATTCATGTCCTTGAGCGTCGAATCGAGCAGGTCGCGGGCCAGAAACTCTTCCGGATCGGGCAGCGGCTTGTCCTCCGGCCATTGCCGCGCGGCGATCATGGTCTGGCGGCGCGACTCCAGGATGTCCGCGAACAATTCCTTAGGCACTTCGGCGCCGTAGGAATCGTGCAGTTGATCCCAGATGGCGCCGGCCTCGGCGTCGGTCTTGATGCTGCCGATATGGTGCTCCATCACCTTGATCGAGCCATCCTTGTCGGTGCGGTAATACATCACCGCCTTGGCGATGGCGCGGATGATTTTCTTGACCGTGTCGGGATGCTGCTCGACGAAGCTTTGCATGCACCAGATCGTGCCGCCGGCCCGCGGAATGTAATCGCCGGTGCGCAACAGCACCTTCAGCCCGGCTTGGACCGCCACGACGGCGTGCGGGACGGAGAGCGAGGCGCCCTGGATGTCGTTATTGACCATCGCGGCAATGCGCTCGGGCTCGCCCTGGAACGAGATGACCTTGTAATCCCTGCCGGCATCCATCTGATAGAAACGGTGCAGCACCGCCTGCGCTTCGTCGTAGTCGGCGCCGCCGGGGCGGCCCAAGCCAAGCGTCTTGCCTTTGAGGTCGGCCGGCGTGCTCACGTCCTGGCGCGTCGTGATCGTCCATTGCGATTTGAGCGACTCGCCGACGATGTACATGATCTTGGCGCCGCTCAGCGCCGCCTGCGCTCCGCCCGACGGGATCGGCGCGCAATCGAGATTACCGGACAGAACCGCGGCAACCTGGGCGCTGGGCTGCAATTCGACGAGCGTCACGTCGAGGCCTTCGGCTTTGTAGAAATCCTCGTCGAGCGCGACATAGGTTGGAATATGGAAGCCGTCACCGCCGATGATCTTGCCGATCGTCACCTTGGTCTGCGCGTCGGCGTCGAGGGCCGCGGCCAGCGTTAGCGTGATGGCCAATGCGAGAGTTGCAGCGGACGCAAGCACAAAGCGGAGAATGCGCATGAGAGGCTCCTAATCACTGGCAGAAAATCGGCAGGACGGCGACGCCCTGAATGAAAGGCCGGGGCGGTTGACGCGGTACTTAAGAGCGCGCCACGAGGCAAGCTTAGCACAGGACAAGCTTCGATTAGCGCAACGCGCGAGATTTTGTCGCGGATGGCCTTTAGCCCCGAATTGTGCGATGGTTCTTGCTAAGCTGGGGGTATCGGGCGGCTTAACCAAACAACTTTGGGCCTGATCGCCCCAGGCAGTCGCTATTGTTTTTTTGGAACGAACAGGGAGGAACATATGAAACGGCTTTGCTTATTGGCCGCTGCCGCGACGCTGTTTGCCGCGCCAGCCTTTGCCCAGGATGACACCATCACCATCGGCTTCACGGACTCGCAGACCGGCCCGCTCAACGTCGATTCATTGGGTCAGCAGCGCGGCTATGAGTTCTGGCGCGACCAGGTTAATGCCGCCGGCGGCATCAAGGTCGGCGGCAAAAGCTACAAGGTTAAATTCATCAGCTATGACGATCAGTCCGTCGGCGGGCGCGTGCAGCAGCTCTACACCCGCCTGATCAACGAGGATAAAGCGGACTTCCTGTTCAGCCCCTACTCGTCGGGCCTCACCGCGCCGGCAGCCGTGATCTCCGAGCAATACGGAAAGATCATGATCAATAGCGGCGGCGCCGAGGAAAAGCCTTTCGAGCTCGGCAACAAATACCTCTTCATGGTGATCACTTCCGCCGGCCATTATCTCTCCGGCGCGGTCGCAGCGCTCAAGGCGAAGAATCCGAACGCCAAGATCGCGATGGTCTATTCCGACGATCCGTTCTCGAAGACGGTGATGAAGGCGGCCAAGGAGCAAGCCGAGGCGGCCGGCCTCCAGGTCGTGATGGATGAATCCTACGCGCCTTCCACCACCGACTTCGGTCCGATCGTCAACAAGATCATCTCGTCGAACGCCGATGCGTTCATGGGCGGCGGCCATTATTCGGATGGCGCCACGCTTGCCCGCCAGATGTACGACCAGAAGGCGAATATGAAGTGGATGTCGATCCTGGTGGCGCCCGCCGACGATAAATTCGGCGAACTGGGACCTTCCGCGATGGGCGTAACCGTGCCGTCGCAATGGGAGGTCCAGGTCTCCTACAAGCCGCAATTCGGGCCGACGACGCCGGAATTTGCCAAGGCGTTCCAAGAGAAATTCAATGCCCGGGCGGATTATCACGCGGCTTCGGGCTATACCAGCGGCGCAATCTTGCAGCACGCCATCGAGCAAGCCAATTCCATCGATCCGGAGAAAGTGGCGGCGGCGCTCAACGCAACCGACGTCACCACGTTCTTCGGGCACATCAAGTTCGCCACCGATCCGGGACATCACGGATTGCAGGCGGCGCACGAGATGGTGCTGGCGCAGTGGCAGAAGGTGAATGGCAAGCCGGGCCGCGAGGTGGTGTGGCCCACCGCGGCGCAGTCCGCCGATCTCATCTATCCCATCTCGGCCAGCCAGTAATCGGCCACAGCACCAGGATACGGGTCGGCGGCATTGCCGCCGGCCCCGACCGCTTAGGCCACGTATGCTCGGCATCCTCGCTTCGCTCATCGACGGCGTGCTGGTGGGGCTGGTCTACGGATTGGCCGCCATGGGACTCACGCTGATTTGGGGCGTCATGGACGTGATCAACCTCACACACGGCACCATGATAGTCGCCGGAATGTTCGCCCTTTATCTGCTCGCGGCGGCGTTCGGCATATCGCCTTATTTCACCTTGCCGCCGATCATGATCGGCGGCTTTCTCGTCGGCGTCGCGCTCTATTGGGTCGCGGTGCACCGCATGATCGGCCGGCCGCCGCTGATGAGTTTGCTGTCGACCTTCGCGGTGAACCTGGTGCTGATCGGCGTCGGCACCGGCGTTTGGGGCACCGCCTTGTTCAACGTGGCGGTGTCGGTGCCCGGCGTGAGCATCGGCCGCTATACGTTCCCGGGCGCGCATATTCTTGCCGCCGTGCTGGCCGCGGTGATCGCCGGCCTGCTCTATCTGTTCCTGCACCGCACCCGGCTCGGCAAGGCGCTGCGCGCCGTGGCCAACAACCGCGAGGCCGCCGAGCTCGTCGGCATTCCCTCGACGCGGCTCCTCGCTATCGCCTTCGGCTGCGGCGTCTCGCTCGCCGGCGTGGCCGGGCTGCTGATCGGCACGCTGTTTCCGTTCACCGTGCTGTCGGGCGACGGTTATCAG
>Ga0210394_10002965_pt1 | contig 22270 bp, 18 predicted proteins | sample IncBWC12MmetaG_FD_160121 | JGI IMG/M metagenome (GOLD analysis project Ga0210394, IMG submission 160121) | Forest soil microbial communities from Barre Woods Harvard Forest LTER site, Petersham, Massachusetts, United States - Inc-BW-C-12-M | ecosystem: Environmental > Terrestrial > Soil >... | reverse complement strand
TCATGACCGGCGAGGTGGGCCTGCATTCGACGCCGGCGGTAGCCAAGGATGTCGTGATCGTAGGCGCGGCACACCTGACCGGGAGCGATCCGAAGAGCCGTAGAAACGTCAGAGGCTATGTTCGAGGCTTCGACGTGCGCACCGGCAAGCGGCTCTGGATTTTTCACACGATTCCCAAGCCGGGCGAATATGGCGCAGACACGTGGGACAAGGACTCCCTGACGTACACCGGCAATACCGGCGTATGGGCGCAAATCTCTGTCGACGAAGACCTAGGCCTCGTCTATCTGCCGGTTGAGCTGCCCACGGGCGATTACTACGGTGGCGATCGTCCCGGCAACGGCCTCTTCGGCGAGAGCATCGTGGCTGTGGATCTGCAAACCGGGAAGCGTAAGTGGCACCGCCAACTCGTCCATCACGGCATATGGGATATGGATATCCCCGCGGCACCAATCCTCTGCGACATCACCGTCGGCGGCCGCACTGTGAAGGCGTTGGGGCAGCCCACCAAGCAAGGCTTCCTTTATGTTTTTAACCGTGAAAACGGTGAGCCCATCTGGCCCATTGAGGAGCGGCCCGTGCCCAAGGGCGACGTTCCGGGCGAATGGTATTCGCCCACGCAGCCATTTCCCACCAAGCCGCCGGCCTTCGAACATCAAGGAGTCGCCATCGAGGATTTGATTGACTTCACTCCGGAACTTCGCGCTGAAGCCGTGAAGCTCGTCTCGAAATATCGCATTGGGCCTCTGTTTACGCCGCCCACCGTCAGCAAAGCTGACGGAACGCTGGGCACGATCACTTCGCCGGGGTCCACCGGCGGAGCGAATTGGCCGGGTGGGTCCTACGATCCTGAGACGCACAAGTTGTACGTCTATTCGCAGACCGCCATTGCGCTGCTGGGAATGATCCCCACGCCGGGTCCCCAATTTTCAGACATGGAATACGTCCAGGGCACGGCGGGCAAAGAGCCTCGCAACAGCACACCCATGGGCGCTCCGCCCCGTCCGGCTCCTCCCGGGGAGGCAGCTCGCGGCGGAGACGAAGGCGGCCCGACCGTGGCCGTCAGCGGCTTGCCGTTGCTGAAGCCTCCTTACGGACGCATTACTGCGTTTGACATGGACAAAGGCGAAATTGCCTGGCACGTGGCGCACGGCGAGACGCCCGATAACGTGCGCAATAATCCCGCGCTCAAGGGTCTGACGATTCCGCGCACCGGCCAAGCGGGGCTCGTCGGAGTCCTGACAACGAAGACCCTGGTCATCGCCGGCGAGCCGATGTTTACCACCACCGCGTCGGGCGCTCGCGGCGCCATGCTGCGCGCTTACGACAAAGCCACCGGAAAAGAACTCGGCGCCGTCTACATGCCCGCGCCGCAGAGCGGTTCGCCCATGACCTACATGCTGAATGGCCAGCAGTACATCATCGTTTCCATCAGCGGACGGGATTATCCCGGAGAACTCGTCGCCTTCCGGCTCCCGTCTGTAGCCATCTCGCAGCGCGAGTAACTGCTGACGCAGCGCCGAAAAATGCGGTTCATTCTCCGAACTGTTTCTGTGCGGCTAAGAAAAATTGGCGCTACGCTGCCGCGAGTTGCCGCTTTGGGATTCGTCCTTGCAGCATTGATCAGCGCGCCTCTCGCGCATTCTCAGGCCGCGCCCCCACAATCGGCGCCGGTTGACCTCGACCCGTGGGGCCGACCCGTACCACCGCCCGCAAGGAATCACAAGTCTGCCCCCGCTCCGCGCCACGATATTTCCGGTACCTGGGACCCAGTGAACGGGCAGCTCGATGGGGTCCAGTTCAATGGCTCCAAGGCGTTTCAAGAAGACGGCAAATCCGACCGCGAGCCGCCTTACACGGCGCTTGGGCGCCAGGAGTGGCAGCGCAATAAACCGAGCATCGGATCGAGAGGCGTTGTCCCTGCGGAGGCCAATGATCCCGTGCTCGCCTGCGATCCTCAGGGATTCCCTCGCGAAAATCTTTTTCAATTAAGGACGACGCAGATTGTGCAGACGCCCGTCTCTGTGGCGATTCTGTATGAATTTGACCAGATCTGGCGGGTCATCTGGACCGACGGCCGCGAACTCCCCAGGGATCCCGAACCGAGATGGTTCGGCTATTCGGTGGGCAAGTGGGTGGATGATTACACGTTAGTCGTCCAGACTTCCGGCATCGACGAAAGAAGCTGGATCGATAATGTCGGCCGTCCGCATAGCGACGAGCTGCGAGTCGAGGAGCGTTTCCACCGCGTCGATCGTGATCACTTGCAATGGACGGTGGCCATTGACGATCCCAAGATGTATACCCAACCCTGGGTGGCGCTCGATAAATTGCCATTTTATTTGCAGCCGCCCAATCTCGATGTCAGAGAGATGATCTGTTCGCCATCAGACTCTGCCGCATACGACAAATTGATCGGCAATCCCGCCAGCGACAAAGGCGACAAATAACTTGGGGCGTGGCGCAAAATAAAAAGGGACTCCGAATGGAGTCCCTTTCATGAATTGCCTTACCGTTTATTTTTCGAAGCTGACGAAATCGCCGTTATCTGCGCAGACCTGTTCCTGAATGGTCCAATCCGGACGGAGTTGAAACCCTAAGTGCACATTCCACGGCTTTGCTAAAGCTTTCGCATCTTCCATCGTAACGTCGACTTCCAGATCATTCTGGTTCATGCGCTGAAAGCGCTCGATCACATGCAGCTGATCGCTGTGCGGACGGCCAGCGCGATCAAGCCAGCTTTTGTCATTGAAACCAACGGTATCTACGACGAAGGTATCGCCGTCCCAACGCCCGATCGAATCACCCATGTAAGTCGCCGTTAGATCTTCAGGATGCTTCCGCCCGTCGGTGAAGACATGACGAACCGTGTGGTCATACTCGTAAAGGATGATGGCCTCTTTGGGAGTTTGTACGATTTGCAACGGGAAAGGCTGCAGATAGATTCGCGGCACGCCGGGCGGGTAGCACTTGGTTATAACCGGATCGTTGGTCTCCTGTAATGTGTATTGGCCACCGTTAGAGGACTTCGCCTTTTTGAATTGGTCTTCACCCCACGAAGTGAACTCCGCGGCGCTCCCAACGTAACTATCACCGCCGTATCCGCGACGCGCGTTCCAAATCCCAGTCAGATCGTGCGGATCGTGGGCAGGGCCCTGCACGGGAGGCGCTGGTCCTCTTCGCATTCCCTGCTGAGCCGGCGGCGTAGCTGCCGGCTGATTACCTTGCGCGGGACGCTGGCCGGTGGGCGACTCCTGTGGCCTCGCACTTGAACAAATCGTCAACGCGACCAGCAAAAAGGTAGCCCAGCCCGAAGCCTTTCGCATTATCGAAACTCCTTGAGTTGCTGGCGCGCGCTACGTAATTCCAAGCGCAACCTCAGTTATCGCCGCCACCGCCGAGAGAAACTTCCTGGCCGTCTTTCTCGACTTTGCGGATCCACATCGTCGGCTGTCCGCTCTTCGCGGGTCCGCCGGTCAGCGTGAGTTGATCACCCGGCTTTATCGTGCTCTTGGTCCAGCCGGCTCGGGCCAGATGGTTTGGGCTTGTCAATTCGCCCTGCCATTTCTCCATCTTGCCGGACGGATCCTTTGCGTCCATGGCGATAAGTACGTGAGGATTAACGAACTGAAAGTCCGTCACCGTGCCGGTGACGGTGATAGTCTTCGACATATCGTAGGCGGCCGCTCCATGATGGGCGAAGGCCGGCCCCGAGGGAATGCCCAAAATGCCGAGAGAGATGAAAGCCAAAATCAACTTATTACGCATGTGAGCTGCACCTCCAGCTAGCGTGTGAAGTCTCGCATTAGTCCCGATGCCTGTCAACGGTTGCAGGCCCCGACGGCCTGTTAAATCGATGTTAAAGAAGCCCTTACCAGACTCATCGGCACCCGCTTGCCTTCGTCGGCGAAATGGATCATTCGCTGCTAAAGAAATTTCGCAGACGCCGCGCGCCCTCCTGAAATTCAGCCTCGCGTGCGATCAGGCTGACGATCACGAAGCCATCGCGCGGAAAATCGAAGAAGTGCCCGGGATGCACGAGTACGTCGCAATTCTGGAGCAGATCGATCGCAAGGTCTTCGTCTGAACCTCTAGCGGGACCCCGCAGAACGGCATACCAGCCCCCTTGTCGCTTCAGGCGATCAACCGAGCTTTGCTGCATAAGTGCGTCCAGGAATTTGAGATTCGAACAGACCCTCTGCTGCATTTGTTTTTGCAAATCGCCGCGCATGCCTAACATTTCGCCGAGCGCAAGCTGTACAGGAATACTCGGGGAAAGGTATGTGTCGCCGATCACGTCGAGCCGCTGCATGGCTGCGTGGACGAGTTCATCTGGCCCGCTCACAACGATCCATCCGAGCTTCATCTGCGGGAGCAAAGAAATTTTGGAAAGGCCGCTAAGCGTAAACGTCAGCGCAGAGGAACCCGACGCAAAAGTACACGGCGGATCGGCGCCATCCGCGTAGTCCAAAAAAACCTCGTCGGCAATAATGGCAAGATTTCTGCGAGCACAAATCTCGGCGAGCTTTTCAGCTTCTTGTCTCTTGACGAAAGAGCCCGTCGGATTATTCGGATGCACCACCATTATGGCTTTCGCACGCGAACTCAACGCTGCGAAAAGGGCCACAGAATCGATATGCCAGCCTTGGTCGTAAATCAGCGGGTAAGGCACCGGACGAATGTCGGCCAAGTCAGCCAGATATTCAAAGAGCGGGTAGCTCGGCGCCGGAACGAGAACTTCGTCTCCCACATCGCAGAGCAAGCGGAAGACATAGTTGTACGCTTCGCTGGTGCTCGAGGTAAGAACGATGCGCGAGGGATCAACATGCGCCTGCGCGCTAAAAAATCCGGGCCGGCCACGATAGTAATCCGCGATGGCCTCGCGTGCCTGACGCAAACCCTGGCTTTCAGGCTCATAGCGCAATGTGCGTGGATCCTGCAGCGCGGCAAAAAGGCGCCCCTCGGGATAGCTGAAACCGCAGGTTGTAGGGTTTGAGTTCGTCAGATCAAAAAGGGTTTTACCCGAGCGCCGATGCTCTTCGAGAGCTTTTGCGAAACGATTCGGTTCGAGATTCCAATTTGTGCGCGACGCAAACATGCATAGAGGAAGACAAACACACCAGGCCATCAATTCCGGCTTAGACCGCTAATTCGCCTACTCGTGCCTCACGATCTCGTCGCATTCAATCTGGCCGTCCCGCAGGTAGATAACCCGGTCGGCGTGTTCCGCGATTTCGCGCTCGTGCGTTACCAGGATTATGGTGTTTTTCTCCCGATGCAGGCGTTCAAACAAGGCCATGATCTCTTTGCCAGTGCGACTATCAAGATTGCCGGTGGGCTCGTCGGCCAGCAGGATTGAAGGAGAATTCACCAAGGCTCGCGCGATGGCCACGCGTTGCCGCTGGCCGCCGGAAAGCTCACTCGGCTTGTGCATCATGCGATCACCCAGTTCTACCGCTTCCAATGCACGCTTGGCCCGCTCCAGTCGCTCTTCCGCTCGCAGTCCCTTATAAATCATGGGCAATTCCACATTGTGGAGAGCCGTAGCTCGCGCCAAGAGGTTGAACGTCTGGAAAATGAAGCCGACCTCTTGATTGCGAATACGCGCCAATTGATCCTCATCGAGATCGCTAACCAGTCTTCCGGCGAGCCAGTATTTACCGCTGGTAGGCACATCGAGACAGCCGATCAGATTCATTAGCGTGGATTTACCCGAACCCGAAGGACCCATGATCGCGACGTATTCGCCGCGCTGAATGGATAAGTTCACGCCTCGCAAAGCGTGCACCGTCTCCGCATGCATCGCATAGCTCTTTGTGAGATTCTCGGTTTTGATGGCCAAACCTTGGTCTAGCACGTCAGTGCGAAATGAAGTGGAAATAGCCGAACTGACGGCCATCAGAGTTGCCCCCAAACTCGGGAGTATTCAGAGAGTGGAACCTGCAACATCACGAATCGCGCTGCCCCATTTACATGTTCGCGATCTGGAGCAATTGCATGCCGCTCCAGATGCATTCTAGCATTGCCTCGGCGTATCCCCCTATCGAGAGTGCATCTGTTTCGAAGAAGAAGATGATCGGTCCGCTCCCGCGCTACCCTGGACAACCCTCACACGCACTCTAGGGCTCTCAAGGGACTAAAGTATGGCTCGGGATGGGATTCTATCGTTGACGCATGTGCAGTCTGGGACTAAAATTCAACTCTACCTAGGATGGGGTATACGCAATGAAGAAGTCGCAACATCTTCGATTTTCCGTTTTGGGAAGTGCTCTGTGTCTGCTCGGAGCCTTGCCGCCCATTTCTGCCGCGGCGCAGGAGCAGCCAGCCCCCTCTAGCCAGCAATCAGATCAAAAACAAGATCCCAATAAGAAGAAGCAGACCGATAAACAGGTCCTGAAGGAACTCGCCACCCCGTACAAAAAGTGGCTGAGCGAAGACGTTATTTACATCATCACGGACTCCGAGCGAAAAGCCTTCTTGCAGCTCCAAACCAACGAGGAGCGTGAGCAGTTCATCGAGGAATTCTGGCAGCGGCGCAATCCTGATCCGGATTCGGTCGATAATCCCGTAAAAGAAGAGCACTATCGCCGCATCGCCTATACCAACGAGCATTACGCATCCGGCATTGCAGGCTGGAGAACCGATCGCGGCCGCATCTACATCATGTACGGCAAACCAGATGACCTTGAAGGCCACACTCAGGGCGAGACTTGGAACCGGCCTCTGGACCAGGGCGGCGGCCAAACGCAAACCTACGCGTACGAAGACTGGACGTATCACTACATCGAAGGCATCGGCGAGAACGTAGAGCTGGAATTTGTGGATCCTTCGGGCACTGGCGAATTCCGCCTGACCACCGACCCATCGGAAAAAGACGCAATGCTTTATGTGCCTGGCGCCGGCTTGACCCTCGCGGAGCAGCAGGGAATGTCTTCCAAGGCGGCCCGATTCACGAATACCGATGGAACGCACATGGCGCCGTCACCCTTCGGGGCGCGCAGTTCCAATTTAGATGAATTCAGCCGCCTTGAACTCGAGGCGAAGATCTGGACGCCGCCTGCCGTCAAATTCAAGGACCTAGAGGCGGTCGTCTCCTCGCGTATCGTTCGTGATCAGATCAAATTCGACTACCGTTTCGACTTTATGCGTGTAGCCGGCGATACCGTGCTGGTCCCGATAACGATACAGATTCCGAATAACCAGTTGAGCTTCCAAAGCAAAGACGGCGTGCACACCGCCACGCTGAACCTCTTTGCGCGCGTAAGTTCACTTAGCGGACGCACGGTGCAAACGTTCGAAGACACGATCCGCAAGGACGTTCCCGATACGCTGTTGCAAGGTTCCCTGCGCTCCTCGTCGATCTATCAAAAGGCGGTTCCGCTGCGTCCCGGCTTATATCGCCTGGATGTGGTCCTCAAGGACACGACAAGCAACAACATCGGCGTGGTAAACACGCGTCTGGCCGTGCCGCCCTTCGATGACGACAAACTGCAGGCCAGCACATTGATCTTGGCAGACGAGATTTCTCCCGTCGCTTCGAAGGACATCGGCTTAGGTATGTTCGTGATAGGTTCGATGAAGGTCAGGCCGAAGCTCGACCAAAGTTTCCTTGCCACTCAGCCGATCGGCGTCTATTTCCAGATTTACAACCTGAAGATTGACGACAACACGCACAAAAACAATGCCTCCATTGAGATAAAGATTCTTCAGGGCGACCAAGCGATCAAGCAGGTGGTCCAAAGCTCTGAACAATTGCACCAACCGGGCGAGCAATTGACCGTTCAGGAATCGTTGCCGGCGCAAACTTTGGCGCCCGGCAAATATCGGCTCGAGATCAAAACGACGGATGCAGTGTCTAACCAAAGCATTACCCGGACGGCGGACTTCACAGTTACAGCTCCGCCCAACGAGAAGATTGCGGCGCAGACCTCTTCTGCGAGGTGATCAGTAGTGAAGTCTTTGCGCAGTGCGGCTTTCGTCCTTTGCGGGCTTTTCCTATCCGCCAGCCCCTCGCTTGCAGCACATAATTTCGGGAAACTCAGTGGTCTTGTCGCCGACCCCGCCGGCAACCCTCAAATGGGAGCCAGCGTCTGGCTGACGCCGGAATTTGCCGGCGGCCGCGCTATCGAACTGCTTACCGACGAAAATGGGATCTTCGTCAGCCAAAGGCTTCGTCCGGGCCTGTATTCGGTTAAGGTCACTCTCGCCGGATTCATGCCCTCCCTTCAAGATCACATCAATGTTGGCGCAGATGTAAACACGTCAGTTCATATCGAACTTGACTCGATCTTTGCCTCGCTCGACCAACTACGGAAGAGATCAACCAAACCTGCTGAGCCCGACGATTGGAAGTGGGTACTACGCACCGCCAGTTCTTCGCGTCCTGTACTGCAACTGCGGGACGGCACTGTTGTGATTGCGAATAGTTCGGACCTCGAGAAGGATAACGAGCCACGCGTTAGTGTGGAGATGAACAACGGCTCGGTCCGGCCCGGTTCCTTCTCCGGCTCGCCAGGATTTATGGGCACGGCCGTCTCTTACGATCAAAGCCTTGGTCGTGCGGGGAAGTTGTTGATGGCCGGCGAAGTCAATTATGACCAAGCGATTCCTGGTGTCTTCGGCGGCTCGGTAGCGAGTATCTGGCTCCCAAGTGGGCAATACGGAGAAGGGCCGGAAACTACTCTTAGTGTGCGTCAGGTTCGCCTCGGAGACTCCGGCAGGTCCATCAGGGCCATGCGGTTTGAGCACTCCGAACAGATGGCTTTGGCCGATCATGTAATTCTGGAATATGGTGGCGAGTACCTTTCGGGCGGCTACGTTGGAGCGGCGACTTCCTCATTGCGGCCGCACGCCCGCTTGGGCGTGCGCCTCTCCCCTCATTGGGACGCCGCGTTTTTGCTTGAAACAGATCCTGATGCATACGGTCTGCGCATGGAGGCTTCTTCAGAAGGCGGAGAGCCCGCCATCGACGCGTTGCAGGCGGGGCCGGCGCTCATTTGGACTAATGGCCATCCGATTTTGAATGGCGGGTGGCACGAGGAATTTTCGGTCCGGCACGATGTCGGAACGCGCGGTCAGATCGAAAGTGCTGTCTTTCGCGATGACTCCAGGCACCAGGCTGTCTACGCGAACGGCGCGGAGCTGACGGAGACGGTCGTCGGCCAGCTTCCCGGTCCTTTCGCCAATGATGCCGGAGCTGCGGGCTTCTGGGGTACGCGGTTGGTGTACCGCGAGAAGCTCTCCAATAACCTCGAACTAGCAGGGGTGTATGCCTGGGCTGGCGCGTTGGCTCCCAACGACCAATCCGCGCCGCTTGCGGATCTGCGAGACATGGTGCAGACCCGCTATCGCCACAGCGTCGCTGCCCGCCTTGCCGGAAAGGTTCCAAAGTCCAAGACCCAATTGGCTGCCAGTTATAAGTGGATCGATGGTACCGTTCTTACACGCCAGGACGTCTATAGCGAAACCGCAATGGCCATCGATCCTAATCTTAGCCTTACAATCCGTCAGCCGCTGCCGTCCTTCCGGAGATGCGGACACTGGGAAGCTCTGGCCGATTTTCGGAACATGCTGGCGCAGGGTTACGTCTCTCTTGAAGGCGCAGACGGGCGCATGCTGGCGATGCCCGTCGAGCGTTCCTTCCGCGGCGGCGTGAGTTTTCAGTTCTAATCTGCTCTACCAAATAAGGTACATCCCTACCAGAAACTGTATGCCGGTGCCAGCCGTCGGTGGAGCCGCCATGCATCCCTATACATGCAAATGACTTAGTTATCATTAAAATCCATATGGTGCGGTATAGAACGTGCTACCCTTTCTCAGCAATTATTGCGGAACCTGATCGAACGGGATGACTCACTACAGCCAAACCGTTGGGGCTCGTGTTGGCGCCATTGTTCTGGTGTTGCTCACGATGGGCGCAATTGTCTTCGGTGTCATAAATTTCCAGCAGCGCCTTTCATTCGACGTGCCGGACGACGGAGTTTCCTGGTCAGATAGCGAACAGGGCCTGGAGGCAAAGTTCGTTGCCCCTAATTCGCCGGCGCAGCGCGCGGGAATCAAGTCTGGCGATGTGCTTGTCTCCATTGACGCACAGCCTATAAGCCGCGCCATCGATGTAACGAAGCGACTCTGGGGATTAGGAATATGGTCGCAGGCTCGCTATGAGATTCGGCGCCAGAACCGCACCTTCGATACGAGGGTGGTCACAGCTCCTGCCCCGAAGCCCATCTCCATCGAAAACTATCTCCGAGTTGTGGGCCTGCTTTACCTGATCATTGGCCTGTATGTTTTCGCTCGGCGTTGGAACGCCTCACGTGCGGCTCACTTTTATACCTTTTGCCTCGCGTCATTCGTACTCTTCTCGTTTCATTACACCGGCAAGCTGAATTCCTTTGACTGGGAAGTTTACTGGGCCAAGCTTGTTGCCCTGCTGATTGCACCTGCGCTCCTGGTCCATTTCTCCCTGGTTTTTCCGGAAAGAAGTGTTGCGCGTGGTGCCACACATCGCATCCTGCTTTGGGCTTGCTATCTGCCGGCAATCGCCTTGCTCACGGTCCAAATCTACGTAGCGCTCGGCGCCGCAGGCTTCGTGGCCTCATTCCCCGCGCGGGTCGCGCTCGATCAGCTGGAGCTGGTCTATTTGGGGACCTACTTCCTGTTGGCGGCGGCGATTTTTCTGCGTAGCTATTGGCGGACGCCCAACGGAATGCTGCGTCAGCAGTTGAAATGGGTCACCGGCGGCACCTTGGCCGGCATTTTGCCCTTCGCCGCGCTGTACATTCTGCCGTTCTCGCTGGGAACCGTCCCGCGCCAGTGGATGAATTTATCCGCCCTGTCGCTGGCTTTGATCCCGTTGTGCCTCGGGTACGCTATCGGGCGTTATCGGCTAATGGATGTCGACATCATTTTCAAGCGCGGATTGACGCATACAGCGGCCACTGGTGCTGTCATCGCTGTCTATGTTGCGCTGGTCGCGATGATCGGTGGTTTGTTCCATACGGCCTGGCCTACCGGCCTGTTTGGCGAAATCATTGCGATCATCATCGCCGCATTCCTGTTCCAACCTTTCCGCGAATGGACGCAGGCCCATCTCGATCGCTTTTTCTATCGTGACCGCTTGAACTACCGGCGTACGCTGATCGAATTCGGGCGTACCTTGACCAACGAAGTTCGCCTGGAACCCATGCTCGCATCGGTCATGGATCGTATATCGCAAACTTTGCTCGTAGACCGTCTCGCGCTCTTCCTCGAGGACGGTTCCACGTCCGGGCGTTATCGCTTGGTCAGTTCCCGCAGTTTAGGTATCGTCGAATCAGCGGCCGAAACACTGGACTTGAGTTTCCTATCGCCCAATCGACCGGAATTTGCCCGTGGCTACTTTTTCTTCGACTCTCATCGTGCGGCGCGCGAGGAGAGTGAATCCGTGCGGCGCACGCTCGAAGAATTGGATCTCCCCTACTTCATCCCATGCCGCATCCATGAGCGCACCGTCGCCATTCTCGGCGTGGGCAAGACCGTCGACGGCGACTTCCTTACCAGCGAGGATGTCGAGCTGCTCTTTACGATAGCCGGCTACCTCGCCGTGGCGCTCGACAATGCCCAGCTTTATTCCTCCCTTGAGCAAAAGGCGCAGCAGATCGAACGCTTGAAGGACTTCTCGGAAAATATCGTTGAATCGATGAATGTCGGCGTGCTGGCGGTGGACTTCGACGGCCGCATCGAGTTCTGGAACACGCAACTGGAACAGTCCATGGGGGTCCGGCGCGCCGATGCCGTCGGGCGCGCCCTCGAGGAAATTCTACCCGCCGATTTAGCGGTTGAGATTGCGGCGCGTTCACAGGAAGAACGCGTCACCAACCTCTACAAGTTCCCGCTGCGAAATCGAGATGGCCGCACTCTGGTCGTGAATGTCTCCATCGCTCCGCTCGCGGGGAAATCGGAGGAGCGCCTCGGCCGGCTCATCCTCGTGGACGACATTACCCAGCGTATGCAGCTCGAAGAGCAGTTGGTGCAAACAGAAAAACTCACTTCGTTGGGGTTGCTGGCTGCGGGCGTGGCCCACGAGGTGAATACGCCGCTTGCCGTGATTTCCAATTACATTCAGATGCTCGCCAAGCAACTGCCCGATAACGATCCTCGGCAAAAATTGACCGACAAGATCGTCAAGCAGACTTTCCGCGCCAGTGAGATCGTCAATAATTTACTGAATTTCTCGCGGACCGGCGGAGCGGCTTTCAAGGAAGTAAATCTCAACCAGGTTATTGACGAAACACTGACGCTCGTAACTCACCCTTTCCGCGCTGGCAACGTTCAAGTGATTAAAAATCTGGAAGCCGATTTGCCCGGCGTTCTGGGATCGAGTAATCGTTTGCAGCAGGTTTTCCTGAATCTTTTCCTGAACGCCAAAGACGCCATGCCTTCCGGCGGCATGCTCGAGGTGCGCACTGCCGCACACAACGGCACCGTAGAAATCGAAGTAGCCGACACGGGCATGGGCATTCAGCGCGAGAATCTCGCGCGCGTTTTTGATCCTTTCTTCACCACGAAAGCCACAGGGCGCGGCACCGGTTTGGGCCTCTCGGTAAGCTATGGCATCATCAAAGAGCATGCCGGCAAAATCGAGGTGCGCTCAACTCCTGGCAAAGGCACCTCTTTCCGCTTGGAATTTCCGGCGGTAAGGAAAGCGGTTCATGCCTAATGGCTCGATCCTGGTCATAGACGACGAAGCAGAAATTCGCGAAGGTCTCGAGCTGCTCCTTTCCTCCGAAGGCTATTCCGTGACTTCCGCCGAGACCGGTGAAGCCGGGCTTGCGCGCCTCGAACAAGACGCTTTCGACCTGCTGCTTCTGGACGTAAGCCTCCCCGGTCGTAGTGGCCTCGATCTGCTCCGCGATATCCGGCAGCGCGATCCGCATCTTCCTGTCGTGCTCATTACAGCCTACGGCTCGATTGACATGGCGCGCCAGGCATTCAAAAGCGGCGCCCAGGACTACATCACCAAACCTTGGTCGAATGACGAACTGCTGGCGCAGATTGCCTCGGCCGTCGAGGGGCGGCGTTTACGGGAAGAAAACGTTCAGCTCAAGCGGGCGCTCAAGCAGCGCTACAACTTCCCGAACATTATTGGCAAGAGCGAGCGCATCCTTTCGCTACTCGATCTGGTGGCGCAGGTGGCGCCTTCGCGATCCACTATTCTCATCGTGGGCGAAAGCGGCACCGGGAAAGAACTCATTGCCAAGGCTATCCACTCCGCTTCTCCGCGCGCTGATAAGCCCTTCGTCGCTGTAAATAGCGGCTCGATTCCAGTCGATCTTCTCGAATCGCAGCTATTCGGCCACGTAAAGGGTGCGTTCACCAGCGCCATCTCCTCCAAGAAGGGACTTTTCGAGGTCGCCGATCAAGGCACTATCTTCTTCGACGAGATTTCCACCATAGGCACCGAGACGCAGGCCAAGCTGCTGCGTGTTATTCAGGAACGCGAATTCATGCGCTTGGGAGGCACCGACAATATCAAGGTAGACGTGCGCATCGTCGCCGCCTCGAATATCGATCTGTTGGGCTTGGTGCGCGATGGCCGCTTTCGTGAAGATCTCTATCATCGCCTCAACGTGATCGCCCTCAAGCTGCCGCCGCTTCGTGAGCGCCGCGAGGATATTCCTTCGCTGGTCGAGCATTTCCTGCGGCAGTTTTCGAAGGAGAACAACCGGCCCTTGGGACGATTCACTCGGGAAGCCATGAAGCTGTTGATGGACTATCACTGGCCGGGAAATGTGCGTGAGCTCGAAAATGTCGTCGAGCGTGCCGTGGTTCTCTCCGCGCACGAGGAAATCGACGTCGATCTGCTGCCTGAGCCGATCTTAACGCGAGGAATGCTCGGCGATGCGCGGCTGCAGCTCTCCGATCTCCTGAATTCTCTCGCCAAAGACAGCAACCAGCGCACGGCTGCCGGGCAAACCGCTCCCTCACTTTTTGACATCATGGAGCAGATTGAGCGCCGCGTGATAGTCGATATGCTGGAGCAAACAGGTTGGAATCAGACCGAAGCCGCCGAGCGCTTCCAGGTTCCCCTTTCGACCTTGAATCAAAAAATTAAGCGATTAGGAATCGAGCTTCGCCGCCGCAGCATTGGGGTCCCGGCGACACGATAGCCCAGGCCGCGGACAGCCGGAGTAAGTCCGCAGTTCTGCCTCGTTACGGCTGATGCGTAGGAGCGGGCGCCACTGGTCGCATATACCCCTTGGGAAGCAGCGTCGTCGTAAGGTCCACCCCCGAAAGATCGACGCCTTCCAGATTCGTTTCGCGCAGAATTGTCACGCCCATATCCGCGCCGGCAAAAAGCGCGCCTCTGATATTTGCCAGGCGAAAATTGGCGTTGCGTAGATTGGCACGGCGGAAATCGGCGTTGCTCAGATCGCATCGGAAAAACTCCACGCCGCTGGCCTGCGCTTCGCTCAGATTGGCGCCTGGCAGATCAGCTTCCGTCAGGTCTGTGTTGCGCAGGTCAGCGCCGCGCAGTTGAGCTCCCACCAGGCTGGCGTGGGTGAGTTTCGATTGCTGCAGATTCGCGCCGTCCAAATTCGCCCGGTCGAGAATCGCGCCACTCAAATTCGCATGGCGGAGGTCCGCAAGCTTCAAATCCGCCCCCGTCAAGTTGGCTCGCTTGCCCCCTTTGCCGATAAAATGGTTGTTGTGTGCCTCCAGAATTTCAGAAAGCTTTTGGCCCTGGTGGCGAATTCGCGTGGGCTTGCGCAGGCCCTTGCCTCCAGTGATCAAATCTAAAAGTCCCATTGTTCGTCCTCTGGACCGGAAAGTTCGTCCCCACGTATTCTACTGAAATCATCGCAAACGATCAGCCGGCAAGCCGATCATGTTTTGATTCCTTCACACGCAGTCGCCCTCTTCCCGGCCTTTCCTTCTTCGAATTTGAAATTATGATAACGTGGAGATGGCCTTCAGCTGGCTGTGCGAATTCTGAAGAGCATCGAACCTGCACAACTTATGTTCACTCCGTTGGCAAATCGCAGCCTTACGCGCCTTTTCCTGCTGGCGTTTGCGTTTTGTCAGCTGATTGCTCTCCCAGCCGCGCCGCCTGCGCAGGAAAATGCAGGCGGCGAAATCGTAGCCAATTTGGCGACCGGGCGCGCCATTTTTTGCGTCACGAAAGATGCCATCATCGTGGCCGCAACCAGCGGCGGCGGAGAAGTCGGCTCGCGGCCTCCCGCCGTCCTCCCCGTCAGTTCCGGCCGCATCGGTATTTTGCTGGGAGCCATCGACTGGACCGCTCCGGATACCGCCAAGGCAACGCGCTTTGATGCTGAATTGCCGGCCGTGGCGGCGAACGCCCTTCGCCGACCCTCCCAGAAACCTTCTGAGGAACCCAGCGAGATCGAAGATATCGGCGTCGGAGTGCTTGAATTGATCCGGCCGGTCGTCGATCAGATCCATCATAAGCTCGACCTCGCCCCTGATGAGCCTCTCGTGGAACTGATCCTCGTGGATTACGTGCAGAATTACGGGCCCGAAATCTGGAACCTGCAGTATCGCGTCCGCCAGGAAAATCTCGCCAATGATTTTTGGCAGACGCGCATCCTGCGTCCTGCGTACGTCCAGCTCTACCCGCCGGAAAAAGGACAGCCGCGCACGTTTATCGAGGCCGATTATCCCGCGAGTCTTCCGCAGCTTCAGTTGGCTCAGCGTGTCGCGCAACCTGATCCGCTGTTCGACCGGATTGCTCATTCCTCGCGCAACGTTTCAGAAGCCGTCGCTTTAGTTGCAGCGGGTAACAGCATCAAAGCTCAGTCGTCCCCCATTTCCGACTTTATGCGCGCCGCAATCCCCGCGGCTGGGGGAAATGAGCAGAACCTGGTAATGGCCGCATTGGATATGAACCGCGGATTCCAGTGGATTCTCGCGCCCCAGGAACCCATTCCGCCGGGCAAAACGCAGACGCAACCCACCGAACCCGACGCGCCCTCACTGCGTAATCGCGGAGCGCGCCCGCGATAGCTCGTCTGCCGACAGATTGTTACTGACTCTTTTGCAGGAATGCTACTTCGCGGCGGCTTTCTCCGCGAACTGCTGCTTCACGCGCGCGCTCTTCTCTGCTACCGAGCGGGCCAACTCCTGCTTGTAGGCGACGAGTTGCTCGGCAACACGCTGATCGAACGTAGCTATGATCTCCGCCGCATAAATAGCGGCATTGATCGCGCCGGGCTTATCAATAGCCATCGCCGCTACAGGTACGCCGGCCGGCATCTGCACACTCGAAAGCAGCGCGTCAATGCCCGATAGCACCGTGGTGGCCATAGGCACCGCAATCACCGGCAGAGTCGTAAGCGCCGCCACAACGCCGGCCAGATGCGCCGCCCCGCCCGCGGCGACGACCACTACTTTCAGCCCTCTCTCGATCGCCGTCGTCGCGTATTCGTGCGTACGCGCGGGCGAACGATGTGCTGATACCACTTCGATTTCAAATGGGATCGAAAACTTATCCAGCATTTTCGCCGATTCGCTCATGGTCGGCAGATCCGTGTCCGAACCCATAATGATGCCAACCTGCGGTCGTTCTTTGGACGTCTCGCCTTTGCTCAACGTGCTCCTCCGTTACTCTGAATGGCCGTGGCGGCCTCACGAACCTCAATCACATCTCCGCGCGAAATTCGCCCGCCCTCTATCACGCGGCACAACACTCCTCTGCGATCTTTCAATGCTTCTTGCAGCCCCACACGAATCTCGTCCATCTGATGGCATGGCTCGCATGGGATCGTCACCTCGAGCACTGCGCCGCCAATCGCAAGGCGCTGCCCCGGTTTTAGGTCTGCGACATTCAGGCCCGCCGTCGTGATGTTCTCCCATACGATCCCCGGTTCCAGACCAAATTCGTCCAGCGTCTCGGTGTCAACGAGCAGAACCTGTCGCTTGCTGCCGTACCGTCCGTGGATACAGCCTTCAAATCCCCGATTCGCAACGGCCGTGGCCTGATCGACAGCCTTCATTGGTTTGCGGTGCTCGACAGCAATGAAAAGATTCGAGACGTGCGCCATTCGTTTCAAGCCTCTCCAGCATTTGCGACAAGAGGCGCCGCCAGAGCAATGTCCCGGCGGTAGTGAAAATCGGTAAACTGAATGCAACCGACTGCGTCATAGGCGGTCCGCCGCGCTGCGTCCAAAGTGTCGCCGACAGCAGTAACCCCAAGCACCCTACCACTACTGGTGTAGTACACATCTCCCTGGCGTTTCGTACCCGCATGGAAGACGGCTACACCGGGTATTGCGGACGCTCTTTCCAGCCCATGAATCTCTTTTCCCGTTGCAAAATCTCCGGGATAGCCGCCGGACGCTAAAACCACGCAAATACTCGCGCCAGGGCGCCAGTTCAGCCTCTGGCTCGCCAATTTTCTCTCCGTGATCGCCGCAAGGAGCTCGGCCAAGTCGAAATCCATTCGCGCCACGATCGCTTGTGTTTCCGGATCACCCAGACGGCAGTTGAATTCAAGCACTTTAGGACCACTCGACGTTAGTATTAGCCCGAAATACAGGAAGCCGCGATAAGCGCAGCCATCACCTTCGAGCGCGGTGAAGGTTGGCTCAACAATTTGCCCCCGAATGTCGGCCTCCACTGCTGGCGACACGATTCCATCGTAGGAGTATGCACCCATGCCTCCCGTATTCGGGCCGCGATCTCCGTCAAACACCCGCTTATGATCGCGGGTCGGCACTAATGGCACAAAATCGCGACCGTCACTAAGCACAATAAAGGAGAGTTCCTTGCCCTCTAGCGCTTCTTCGATGAGCAGCCTTCCGCTGCCCTGTCCGAATTCTCGCTTTTCAAGAATACGATCCGCGAAGTCGGCCGCTTCGCCGTAGAATTTCGCGACCAGAACCCCTTTTCCCCCGCAAAGGCCGTCAGCTTTAAGAACTACCGGGTATTTCAAAGATTGGAGCCTCTTTATCGCGTCCGGAGCCGAAGCGAAGACGCCGTAAGTGGTTGCCGTCGGTATGGCGTGCCGATTGAGGAATTCCTTCGCAAAGATTTTGCTGCCTTCTAGTTGCGCACACTTCTTCGAAGGGCCGATTATTTCTAACCTCCGGTGGTCGAATTCCTCGACAATTCCGTCGACGAGCGGTTGCTCGGGGCCAACAACCGTCAAATCCGATCCCAATCTTTCCGCCAGATCACCAAGAGCCGGTATATCTGCCAGATTAGCCGGAACGCATTCGGCGTGCTGCGAAATCCCGCCATTCCCGGGAGCACACCAGATCTTTGACACCAACGGGCTCTGCCGGAGCTTCCAAACCAGCGCATGTTCGCGGCCGCCGCTTCCGATGACAAGAATCTTCATGAAGTTGCCAACATTATGTCGGAGCTTTGCGCTGTGTCAACGCCTGCGTGGAACTCATGGCACTTGTGTAAGGAGGCAATCAGTGGTTTGATTCGATGCCTCTTAACGCGCCCATGGCAAGAAACGAAAATGTAAACGAAAACCTCTCTCGCGACGAAATCGCCCACATTCTCTTACCTTACGGCGGCAAGGCACTCACTGATTCACAATTAGCAAGCCTAGCCAAGTATCTGGAATTGCTGACAAGGTGGAATCAAACGATCCCTCTGACATCCATTCAGGACGATACAGAAGTCGTAGCGCGGCATTTTGGCGAGAGTATCTTTGCCGGCCCACTCCTGCCCATGAGCCGTGGTCGGCTCGCCGACGTTGGTAGCGGGGCCGGATTCCCGGGTTTACCTCTGAAAATCGCTTTCCCCGAGCTACAGGTCACATTTTTGGAGCCTAATATCAAAAAATGCGCGTTTTTGAGGGAGGTTCAGTCTGCGCTGGGGTTACCCGGAGTGGACGTGGTGCGCAATCGTTATGAGGATTTCCACGCTGCTCCCGGTTCTTTTGATTTCGTCTGTTCTAGGGCGCTCGGCGGCTATAAGAGGCTGCTCCTCTGGTCCAAGGTGGTCTTGAAACCCGGGGGGCACGTGATTCTATGGCTAGGGACCGAGGATTCAAATCTGCTGACAAGGGTAAAGTATTGGAATTGGGCTCTACCGATCAAAATTCCCGAATCCCGCCAGCGCGTTCTTCTCATGGGTACGCCTAAACCGTAGCCCGTGTGGATTTTGTTTCACGTGAAACATTTTTGTCTGGGGAGAGTCTTCGAACCGCGGGGAACGGGCTCTCATTCGCAAAATTGTTTCACGTGGAACAAATAGAGTCGCTGCATGGGGCCCAAACCGGCCTCGCAAGATTTGCCACGCGAAACATCTTGCACATTCGCTCTGCCTTTGCTAAATTGCCGCCCCAAAAGCACGGCCACTAAAGGAGAAGATTTGGCGCGTGTAATTGCTGTGGCCAATCAGAAGGGCGGCGTAGGCAAGACCACCACGGCAATTAATCTCTCCGCTTCGATCGCACTTGCAGAAAAACCCATCCTCCTGATCGATGCCGACCCCCAGGGAAACACCACGACGGGCATAGGATTCCAGAAAGATCCTTCCCGACGCACCCTTTATCACGCCTTGTCACTGGGCGAACCGTTAAGCACGGTCATCATCAAGACTCAAGTTGAAGGCTTGGACCTTATTCCTTCGGACAGGAATCTGGCGGGAGCCGCCATCGAGCTCGCCACCGCCGAAAATCGCGAACATCGCTTGAAAGAGCTCATTCAGCAAATTCGTTCGGATTACGCCTTTATCATCGTGGACTGTCCGCCAACGCTCGATCTGATCACTCTCAACGTCCTGGTGGCGAGCGATTCGGTCTTGGTCCCAATTCAGTGCGAATACCTTGCTCTTGAGGGCGTTTCGGAACTGCTTGATACGTTGATGCGAATTCGGCGCACGCTCAACCCTGATCTTGCCGTCGAAGGAATCGTGCTTACCATGTATGACGATAGGACTACGCTTTCGCGCCAAGTATCTGCCGATCTCAGGAGCTTTTTCGGAACTCAGGTATTCGAGAGTGTAATTCCAAGAAACGTGCGCCTAGCGGAAGCGCCCAGTCACGGCAAGCCGATCATGTTCTACGACATTCATAGTAAAGGTGCCGAAGCCTACATTCAACTCGCAAAGGAGGTCATTGCCAATGGCCAGAAACGCGCTGGGGCGGGGGCTGGGAGCGCTCATTCGTGAGCCGGATCCTCAACCAGCGGACGTAACCAGATTTCCCGCCGCGACAAACGTGGAGCCGACGCCAGGAGTTACGGGCGCGCAGTCGGTGGATATTGATTTGATTGAGCCGAGTCCCTATCAACCGCGCACTCATTTTGGGGAAGAGGCGTTGGCGGAGCTCGCCCAATCGATCCAGGTAAGCGGGATCATTCAGCCTTTAGTGCTGCGGCGAATTGGATCGCGGTATCAGCTTCTCGCCGGCGAACGGCGCTGGCGCGCAGCGCAAAGAGCAGGCCTCAGCCGTGTGCCGGCGGTCGTCCGCGAAGTCACCGATGAAGCGGCCCTCGAGATAACCTTAGTCGAGAATATTCAGCGCGAGGACCTCAACCCGATCGAAGAAGCGCGCGCCTACGAGCGCTTGATGAGCGAATTTCATTTGACCCAGGAAGAAGTAGCCGCAAAAACCGGCAAAGACCGGGCCACCATTGGCAACGCCACGCGTCTTCTGCGCTTGGAAAAGCAGATTCTTGATCTCGTCGAAGATGGGCGTCTCTCGCCAGGGCATGGCCGGGCGCTGCTTTCGATCGCTGACCCGCAGCTTCGGCTTGCACTCGCGCAACGCGCGGCCCGCGGCAAGATGACCGTGCGGCAGTTGGAACGAAGCGGCACTCGGCGCACACGCGCCGCCGCTCCCGAGTCCGCCGAACCGCAGCTCGATGCGAATACGCGCGCAGCGATCGAGGAGATGGAACACATGCTGGGAATGCGCGTGCGCCTGCGTCAGCCTACCAAGAATCGGCCTGGCGAACTGGCCATCGAGTATCACGAGGATTCTCAGCTGGTCTGGCTCTATGATCGGCTAGTTATCCAAAAGTGAACACTACGTCTGTAGTATTAACGCCGCGAGCCTTGTGCTCGCATGCCGAGCTCTGAAACAATTACGCTCGCACAATAATTTCTGAGGTGATTTCTGCCCTGGAAGTTTCGGAAGCGAGAGTCCAAACATGTCCCCGAATGGACCGGGTTTCTCGATAAATCCGTCCGCTTCGAAGGAACGCTCGAGTGCCCCGGCACGTTCCGCGTCGAAGGTGAGTTGAAGGGCCTCATCATTTCCACGCATGTGCTGATTTTGGGCGACGAGGCGCGCGTGGAGGGTCAAATCGAAGGCAACGACATTGTGATCTCAGGACATTTCAACGGCGTAATCTTTGCCAAGGGAAAAGTGGAGATTCACAAAAAAGGCACCGCGACCGGCGAGATTCACTCGCATTGTCTGGTCATCGAGCCAGGCGGAATTTTTGACGGCGAGTGCCACGTTATTGCGCCATCGGAAGCGACCAAAACGGTAACCATCCCCATCCGCACCGCGCAAGCCGGGTAATCACGCAGCCAGAAGCTTAGTTAATTTATCTAGTTTAGGACTGCAGCGAACCAGCCATCGGCGGGGGCGCAGGCTCCGTCGTGCTCGCTTTCGGTTTTCCCATGGCGGTGTCCACGCCTTTGCGAATCGTCTCATTCCAATCCTGGTGAGGAACCGGCGAATTCTGCGCCGCGATGTAGAGTCGCAGCGCCTCCTGCGGCTGACTGAGTTGTCTTTGCTGGATTCGTCCGGCGGAGATCAATGCGAGCACAGAGCTGCGGTCCTGGGGCCAGGCTTCAGCGAGCTTCTCGTATTCGCTAGCGGCGCGGTCCCATTGCTGAATGCTTTCAGCGTGACGGCAGAGTTCGAGCCAGCTCGCCGCCGGCATTTTCGTGCCGCCGCCTTTCACGTAATCCTCGTAGTCTTGCCAAGCGGCCTCAGCGTTGTGGACCTTCAGGTGAAGCTGACACGCAGTCTCCATGGCTTGCAGGTAGGATTGCGTATCCCCGTTTCGAAAGTAAACGCTCGACAGCATTTCATAGGCGTCAATGGAAGCAGGCTTCTCCGCGATCAACGCCTTGAGCTCGGATATGGCGGCGTCAAATTGCTCCTTTTCGAGCAGGTCAGTAGCCTTGACGATGTGCGGATCAGCAGACCAGCCCACCTTATCCGCGATAGCCTGGTCGGCGCGCTGTTCGACGCCGCTGTAGCGCAAAATTAGTGCCGCCACCAGCCCAAAGCCGAATCCGCCGATGTGCGCCCAATAGGCCACTCCGCCGCTTTCGCCTGCCATGACCCCGG
>Ga0210394_10002964_pt1 | contig 22280 bp, 17 predicted proteins | sample IncBWC12MmetaG_FD_160121 | JGI IMG/M metagenome (GOLD analysis project Ga0210394, IMG submission 160121) | Forest soil microbial communities from Barre Woods Harvard Forest LTER site, Petersham, Massachusetts, United States - Inc-BW-C-12-M | ecosystem: Environmental > Terrestrial > Soil >... | reverse complement strand
GCGGGCTCAGCTGCGCGTGCCACTCCGCGTCCGTCTTGACGACGCGTTCCACCGACGCGGTGCCGGCGCTGCGGCCGTTGGCGGCGAAGTTCTCGATCGTCACCGTTGCGGCCAGCGCGGGCCCGGAGGGCGGTGGTGATGCCTTCACCAGACGCGCGGCGGCCAGGGCGCCGAGCGAGAGCGCGAAGCCGAGCAGCGAGCGGCGCGACAGCGGGACAGATTCGAGTGCGTCCATGAGTTGTCTCTCCTCAGCCGAAGGTAAAAGAGTACGCCTGCGCGCCGGGATCGAGGAACTCGATCGCGAACGTGTGCTCGGCCACGGGACCACTCTGGCGCAGCAGCTGATAGAGCCGTTGCCCGTCCACGGCGCCGCTGCCGTCCGGCTGCACGTCAGCCCCGTGTTCGTTCCCCGGTGCGTGTCCGTCGAGGGTGACCCGAAAGCGGACCGGGCGGCCGGCCGCGGCGGGGCCGAGCACCAGGTGCAGGTCGCGGGCGCGGAAGCGGAACACGATCCTGGCCGGGACGCCCGTCGCCACGGCGCGCTCCTTCTCGATGAGCCAGCCGCCCGACAGCGCCCATTGATTGAGCGCGAGCGTCTGCGGGGCGCGATAGGTGTGGGGCGCATCCGGCACGGGGCCTCCGGCGGAGACGAAGTTCTCGGCGCGCTGGTAGCCGATGTAGGTCTCCGGCGACTGGAGATCGGCTTCGTCGGGAGGGGCCTCAACGCCGCTCGCGTGGATCGCGCTCGCGGCGGGCGGCAGATGTGCGGCACCGGCTTCGGTGAGGAGCGTGCGCAGCAGTTCCTCGGAGTGCGCGTAGTCGCCCTCGCCGAAGTGGTGGCCACGGATGCGGCCCGCGGCGTCGATGAAGTAGTGCGCCGGCCAGTATTGATTGTCGAAGGCCTGCCAGATGGCGTAGTTGTTGTCGAGCGCTATCGGATACGTGATGCCGAGATCACGCACCGCGCGCCGTACGTTGTCCGGATCCTTCTCGAACGCGAACTCCGGGGCGTGCACGCCGATCACCACCAGTCCCTGGTCGCGATAACGCGCGTACCAGTCCTCGACGTAGGGCAGGGCGCGCAGGCAGTTGATGCACGAGTAGGTCCAGAAGTCGATCAACACGACCTTCCCCGCGAGCGATTGCGCCGTCAGGGGCGGAGAGTTGAGCCAGGCCACGGCGCCATCGAGCGAGGGCAGCCTACCCTCGATGCCGGGCTCGTGAGCGCTGGCACCTGCCGATGCCCCGCTCATGGCACCTGTCATGGAACCTGTCATGGAACCTGTCATGGCGCCCGTCATCGATCGCTGCATCGGCGTGGGTTCGGTGCGCGGCGCCACCCGCGCGATCAGGGCCTCTTCGACGTTCTGCGTACGCGCGAGCGACAGGCGTGTCAGGACGCCGGTGTCCCAGCCGCAGGCGATCGCCAGCACGGCGATCAGTACGCCCGCACCCAGCGCCCGCCGCAGCCACTCGCCGGCGGCGAACGAGCGCTTGAGAGCCGCGATCACCCGGGTGCTCGCCGCCGCCACCAGCGCGAGGGAGGTCACGGCGCCGAGCGCATAGGCGAGCAGCAGCAACGTGGTCGCGGTGCTCGGACCCCGGAGCGCTGCCCCCGTGAGGATGAGCGCGAGGATCGGCCCGGCGCAGGGTGCCCACAGAAATCCCGTGGCGACGCCGAGCAGCAACGCGGAGACGACCCCGGCGCGCGTGCCTCCGCGCTCCGACAGGCGCGCGCCGAGGGCGACGAATGGACGCGTGAGCCGGTCGGCGACGGTGCGCGACAGCAGCGCCACGCCGCTCACCGCCAGCAGCACCAGCGCGGCGACGCGGCCGTAGACGTTGAGGTGCACCGCCCACGCGCCGCCGACCGCGGCGAGTGTCGAGATGAGCGCGAAGGTTGCCGCCATACCGAGCAGCAGCGGCAGCGTGCTGCGGGCGAAGGGCTGCTCGCTGCGGGCGAGCACGAAGGGCACGACCGGCAGAATGCAGGGACTCAGGATGGTCAGGGCACCACCCGCGAAGGCTAGAACGGCAATGATCATGGCTGCTCCGTTGGCCTAGACAAGACCGTCTCGGCAGGGCTTTTGTTGCAGCGGCTGCCGGGGTGGCGCGGCCGCAAACGCCCTAGCGCCACGTCTCGCAGCTCAATCCCAGGAGTTCGGCGGCCCGCCGCGTGCGCGCGTTCCCGTTCACCAGCACGCCGCGGTCGGCGAGGCACAGGTGCCCTAAGTCGCTCGCCGCGTTGCCGTAGGCGGTGACCTCGAGCCCGGCATAGCGGGCGCGCAGCTCCTTCAGGGCGCGCGCCTTGGCGGGCCCGCGCAGGTTGACGCCCGCGAGCGCCCCGTCGAGATGCTCGCCGTTCCAGACGAGCGGCGTGCACAGGGTTTCGGCGAAGCCGAGCGCGCCTCCGATCGCGGGCACGTACAGATCGACGCTCGCGCTCATGAGCACCAGCGCATCCCCCTGGGCGCGGTGTGCCGCGATGCGCGCGAGCGCGTCCCGCCAGACGCCGTGTCCGAGAAGCTGAGGAACGAACTGCCCGGTCCAGGCAGCAAGCTCGGTACGCGAGCGCCCGCCGACCGTTGCGCGGATGAAGGCGGACTTGAGCGCGCCGTGATCCGCGCGGCGCAGCGCGAAGCGTCCGAGTGCAGGCAGCACGCGCAGCAGCCCCGGGAAGCGCGCCGGGTGGCTGCGCAGGAAACCGAACACGTAGGGCGCGAGCGTATCGCGACGCGTGACGGTCCCGTCGAGATCGAACAGCGCGAGTGCGCGCAGGCCGGCTTACCCGCCCGAGGTCCCGGAAGCGAGCTGCCGCAGCACGTACTGCAGGATCCCGCCGTGGCGGTAGTACTCGCGCTCCTTCGGCGTATCGATACGCAGTCGCGCCTTGAAGGACTTCGGCGCGCCGCCGTCCGCGGCCGCGGTCACCGTGACCTCGCGCGCATCGGATTGCGCCAGCCCCGTGATGGCGAACACCTCGCGGCCCGTGAGCCCGAGCGAGGCGACGTTCTCGCCCGGCAGGAACTGTAGCGGCGCCACCCCCATGCCGATCAGGTTCGAGCGATGGATGCGCTCGAAGCTCTCGGCGATGACGGCCTTGACGCCGAGCAGCATCGTGCCCTTGGCCGCCCAATCGCGCGAGGAGCCGGTGCCGTACTCGCGTCCCGCGAGCACCACGAGCGGCGTGCCCTCGCTCTTGTAGCGCATGGCGGCGTCGTAGATCGAGGCCTGCTCGCCGTCCGGCAGGTGCACGGTGACGCCGCCCTCGACGCCCGGCACGAGGAGATTGCGCAGGCGGATGTTGGCGAAGGTGCCGCGCATCATGACTTCGTGGTTGCCGCGGCGGGCACCGTAGGAGTTAAAGTCCTTCGGCTGTACGCCCTGGTCCACGAGGTAACGCGCGGCCGGGCTCGAGCGTGAGATGTTGCCGGCGGGCGAGATGTGGTCGGTCGTGACCGAGTCGCCGAGCACGGCGAGCGCGCGCGCGCCGCGTACGTCGGCGAGCGGCGGCGGCGTCATGGTCATGCCATCGAAGTAGGGCGGGTTCTTCACGTAGGTCGACTTCGCGTCCCACGCGTAGCGCTTGCCCACGGGCACCTGGATGCCGGCCCAGTTCTCATCGCCCTGGAAGACGCTCGCGTAGCTCGTGCGGAACATCTGCGAATCGATGGAGCGCTTGAGGAGCTCCTGCACTTCGGTGTCGCTCGGCCAGACGTCGGTGAGCATCACGGGCTTGCCATCGCGCCCGGTGCCGAGCGGCTCGGTCGTGAGATCCACATCGAGGGAGCCGGCGAGTGCGTACGCCACGACGAGCGGTGGGGACGCGAGGAAGTTCATGCGTACTTCCGGATGCACGCGGCCTTCGAAGTTGCGGTTGCCGGAGAGCACCGAGCAGGCGGTGAGATCGCCTTGTTTGACGGCGGCGGAGATTTCGGGCTTCAAAGGGCCTGAATTTCCGATGCAATTGTGCACTGCAACACCACCGGCCATGAAGGCGTGGAGGTCTTTCACCGCGATATCGAACACCGGCCGCACACCCGCCTCGCGGACGTCGGCGACCTGCAGCGAGAAGGTGGGCAGGGTCGGCGATTCCTTCTCGACGCAATAGCGTTTCGAGGCGTCGCCACTCTCGCGCGGCTCCAGACGCGCAAACCAGTCGCGCGCACCGATCTCCCGCATGAGTGCGACCGGCGAGGGGAAGTCACAGCTCTCGCGGTGCAGCGGCTTGAAACGCGCTTCAGCGCGCGGCAGGCGATCGAAGCGATCGTGCCCCTCGAGGAGCGAATAGTGCGGATGCAGCGCGGTCTCGCGCATCATCAGCTCGGCGGCGGCCATGCGGCGCGTCTGCTGGAAGCTGAAGGCGTAGTTCTGATTCAGCGCTTCCAGCCGGTCCGCCATCCACAGGCGCTGCCGGTTGATGGTATCGATGGTGCGCCAGTAGACCGCGGCCGCGCTGGCGCGCAGTGATTTGTCCACGCAGTAGCGGAATCCCACCCGCTCGATGAAGGAGAGTCCGTCGGGCAGGGTCAGCCGCACCTCGGTGCGGGGTGCGCCGTCCCGCGCGGCGGCGTAACTCGAGTCGGAAGAGCGCGTGGGGTAAGCGTAGATCCGCGCCCCGCGTGCCTTGACGCCACAGCGCACCAGCAGATCGGTGATCCGATGCATCATGCCGTGCAGCGCTGCGACGTGCTCGGGCTTGGCACTTTGCGAATACGCCGGGGGTTTGAGGATGGCGCTGTCCTCGCTCGGGCCCTGGCGATGGAGGCCCGGCGCGTGCCCGTCGGCCCCGAAGAGGCCGCCGAGGAACTCGCGCACGATCGCAAGCGGGCACCGCGGCTCGAGGACGAATTCAGGGAGTGCCGGGGCCTGATGGATGCGCTGGCCGGTGCGCACGCCGGGGAGCGCGCTGATCACCGCAGTGAGCTCCATCGGCAGCACGATCGACCACTTGCGCTCGTCATAGCGATTGGCCGCGGGGCGTTTGCCGGTGAGTAGCTCGATGTCGGCGAGCACCGCTTCCCGGTCGAGGGCCTGGCCGACGTTCATGCGGCCCTGACCCAGCACGCTGATCGACCCGTCGCTGATGAGGTGACCGACGAGGCGCGCAAATGCGAGAGTGCGTGAGCGCTCATGCTCATCGCTGAAGTCGAAGCGCAGCTCGCCCGCCCGGAGCTCATAACCGGTCTCATCGGCCGCCGGCTCATCGAGCGGTGCCTCGAGACCCATGACGAGCCGGTCGCGTCCCTTGACGAGCGCATCCGCGCGCACCCAGCGGCCATCCACCGCGAGCAGCTTGTGATCGGGTGTGCAGACGAGCTTGCGTCCGTCCTGCAGCACGACCGTCACGCACTCGCGCTCTCCCTGGACCATCCTCTCGGTCTGGACGGCGACGCCGAGGCGGCAATCCCCGGTCGGTCCGAAAACCTTGAGTCCACCGGCATCGGGCATGCGCTCGATGCGGCGGCTGGTGCCGTTGGCCAGGAGAACGGGCGTCCCCTCGGCGATGCAGGTCGTACATCCGTACCCCACCAGATCAAACCCCACTGCCGCGAGGTCATCCAGCACGCCGGCCTTTCTGAAGTAGTCGGTCACGACGCGTGAGCCCGGCGCGAGGCTGGTCTTCACCCAGGGTTTGGACGTGAGCCCGCGCTCGCGCGCCTTGCGGGCCAGGAGCCCGGCGCCGAGCATGACCGAGGGGTTCGAGGTGTTGGTGCAGCTGGTGATCGCCGCGATCAGCACCGCACCGTCCTTGAGCTCCACGTTCTGCCCGTTGAGCGTCGCGGGTGCCGCCCCGCTGCCGCTCTTGCGTGCGGCGCGCTCCTCGGCGGCCTTCTTCGCGTTGGTCTCGTAGACCTGCTTGGCGATCCTGAGTGGCACGCGATCCTGCGGCCGGCGGGGACCAGCGAGGCTCGGCTCAACCTTGCTGAGGTCGAGCTCGAGCTCGTCCGTGTAGCGGGCCGGGCTCGCGCCGGGATTGCGCCACATGCCCTGCGCGCGGGTGTAGGCGCCGACGAGGTCGATGCGCTCGCGCGAGCGGCCCGAGAGCTCGAGGTAGCGGATGGTCTCGCCATCTACGGGGAAGATGCCACAGGTGCTGCCGTACTCGGGCGCCATGTTGGCGATGGTGGCGCGATCGGCGAGCGGCAGGTTGCCGAGCCCGTCGCCGAAGAACTCCACGAATTTATCGACCACACCCTTTTTGCGCAGCATCTCGGTGACGGTGAGCACGAGATCGGTGGCCGTGGCACCGGGCTGCAACCGTCCCTCGAGGCGGAAGCCGACGACCTGCGGGATCAGCATCGTGACCGGCTGGCCGAGCATGGCGGCCTCGGCCTCGATGCCGCCGACGCCCCAGCCGAGGACGCCCAGGCCGTTGATCATGGTGGTGTGCGAGTCGGTACCGACCAGCGTATCGGGGTAGGCACGCCGCGTGTCACCCGCCTCGGCGTCGAAGATCACCCGGCCGAGGTACTCGAGATTCACCTGGTGCACGATGCCGGTGTTGGGCGGCACCACCGCGAAGTTGCGGAAGGCGGTCTGCCCCCAGCGCAGGAACGCATAGCGCTCCTTGTTGCGGCTGAACTCGATTGCGGTGTTGTCCGCCAGCGCCTGGGGCGTGCCGTACTCGTCGACCTGTATGGAGTGATCGATGACGAGCTCGACGGGATTGAGGGGGTTGACGCGCTCGGCGTCGCCACCGAGCTTGGCGATGGCATCGCGCATCGCCGCGAGATCCACGATGCACGGGACACCGGTGAAGTCCTGGAGGATGACCCGCGCGGGCGTGAAGGCGATCTCGTGGGCGGGGGTGGCCGCCGGATCCCACTCGAGCAGGGCTTCGATATCGGCGCGCGTGACGCTCACGCCGTCCTCGAAGCGCAGCAGGTTCTCGAGCAGGATCTTCAGCGAGTAGGGGAGGCGCGCGACCTTGTCCTGCGGCAGGGCGGCGAGACTCCATATCTCGTACGTGCGCTCGCCGACCTTGAGTGTCGAGCGCGCCCGGAAGCTGTTCGTCATGAGTGTCTCCGCTGACTGGCGCGAATTATATCGGGGGCGGGCGCCTGCCGTACTGCGCTCGCTCGGATCAGGCGGCGGCCGGCCGGCGTAACGCGGCCGTGACCGTCTCGATCACTCCGCCACCGAGGCAGCGCGCGCCGTCGTAGGCGACCGCGTACTGACCGGGAGTGACGGCGCGCTGCGGTTCGGCGAACTCGAGGTGCACCGTGCCACGCGGCAGCGGCGTAAGGAGCGCCCGCTGGTCGGCCTGGCGATAGCGCACCTTGACCGTGCAGCGCAGCGCGCCGGCGGGCGCCGGGCCGAGCCAGTGCCAGCTTCCGGTCGTGAGCGCCGTGCTGGCGAGCAGCGGGTGATCGTGCCCCTGCACCACGATGAGGGTGTTGCGGGCGGCGTCCTTGGCGGCGACATACCAGGGCGCCTCGGGTCGCCCGGGCTGTCCGCCGAGCCCGAGGCCGCCGCGCTGCCCGAGGGTGTAAAACGCCAGGCCGCGATGGGTGCCGAGGCGCTCGCCCTCGGGCGATTCGACCGGGCCAGGCGTGCGTGGCAGGTAGCGCTCGAGGAACTCGCGAAAGGGGCGCTCGCCGATGAAGCAGATCCCGGTGCTGTCGGGCTTGTTGAACACGGGCAGCCCCGCGCGCCGGGCGCGCTCGCGCACCTGGCGCTTCTCGAGGGCGCCGAGCGGCATCACCGTCGCGGCGAGCTCGGCGGGCGCGACCGCATGCAGGAAGTAGCTCTGGTCCTTGCCGGCATCGAGGGCCTTGTGGAGCTCGACGCCGTCGGCGCCCGCGACCAGGCGCGCGTAGTGCCCGGTGGCGAAGTGGCTCGCGCCAAGGCGCCGTGCGTAGGCGAGCGCCGCGCCGAACTTGATCTCGCGGTTGCAGAGGACGTCGGGATTGGGCGTGCGGCCGGCGCGGTGCTCGGCGAGGAAGTGCTCGAACACGCGGGCGCGGTACTCGGACGCGAAGCTGACGCAGTGCAGGGGGATGTCGAGGTGGGCGGCGACCGCGCGGGCATCCTGGAGGTCCTGCGCCGCCGTGCACCAGATGTCGTCCTCGGACTCCTCCCAGTTGCTCATGAAGAGTCCCTGGACCTCGTAGCCCTGCTCCTTCAGCAGCAGCGCCGCGACCGCGGAGTCGACGCCGCCCGAAAGGGCGACGATCACACGGGAGTCAGGTGGCAGGGGCGGGGCGGCGGCCATCGGCGGATTCTACCGCGCCGGCAGGCGCGGCCGCCGCGGGAGGTCAGCCGCGGCGGGCGGCGCGCAGGCCGTGCTCGGCGGCGCTGGCGTTCCAGACCTGGTCGAATTCCTGCAGATACGCGCGGGCCGCCTGCGTGTTGTTGATGTCGGCGACGCCGTCCCAGCTGTCGGCGCGCAGCCGGTAGACGATCGCGCGGTCGTCAGCGATGAGATAGGCGGAGGCGCGCTGTGGCGATTGCTCGGCGGCGTAGCGGATGTCGATGCAGCTCGAGAGGCGCCGTCCCATGGCGACGAAGCGGTTGCTGTCGCGCATGACGCGCGTCGGCTCGGCGAGCAGCACGCGCACCTTCGAGAAGCTGCGCGTCAGCACGAAGTGCTTGATGACCTCGAGGAACGGGCTCTGGTCGTAGAGATCGGGCTCGAGGTCCGGCGTATAGATGGAAATGAGGCGCTGCGCGGTGGCGGCGATTTCGGTGACGGCGCCGCGCACTTCGGTGAGCGTCGTGAGGACGGTGAGGGTCTCGGCCGCGCGGTGGCGCGCGGCGGGCGGCGGAGCGCCTGTGCTGACGGACTCCGGCGCATAGCGCGCGTTCGCGAGCTGTGCCCAGCCGTTCTTCAGATCGAGTTCCCCGGTAATCGCCACGAGTGGCACCCACCCCCCCGCCTGCACGTGCAGGTTGCAGTCGATCTTAGTGAGGGCACAGGGTTTTGCATTGTCGAACGGGTCACGGTTTAGCCGTGGCCGCGAGCCGCAATGAGTCAAAAGCGCGGCGCAGGTCGCACTTGGTGCCGCTTTATGTCGTGTTTCGGCGACAGCCTGGCGGGTCAGATGCCGCGCGCGAGCGCCGCGGCGAGACCCACGTAATCGGCGGGTTTGAGCGCGCGCAGGCGCGCTTTGTCTTCGGCCGCGAGCGGCAGCGAGTCGATGAATTGCGCGAGCGCTGGCGCGTCGATCGCCTGCCCGCGGGTGAGATCCTTCAGTCGTTCGTAGCCGCCGGGGACGCCCGCCGCGCGCAGCGCCGTCTGCACGGCTTCACCGAGCACTTCCCAGGCATCGGCCAGATCGAGCTGCATGCGCTCGGCATCGGCCTCGACGCGCGCGAGTCCGCGGCCGAGCGAGTTCCAGGCGATGAGCGTATGCCCGAGCGCGACGCCCAGGTTGCGCAGCACGGTCGAGTCGGTGAGATCGCGCTGCCAGCGCGACACCGGCAGCTTCTCGGCGAAGTGCCGCAGCAGCGCATTGGCGACGCCGAGGTTGCCCTCGGCGTTCTCGAAATCGATCGGGTTCACCTTGTGGGGCATGGTGGAGGAGCCGACTTCGCCGGCTACCGCGCGCTGGCGCAGGTAACCGAGCGAGATGTAGCCCCACATGTCGCGCGACAGATCGATGAGCACGACGTTGGTTGCGGCCACGGCGTCGCAGTACTCGCCGATCCAGTCGTGCGGCTCGATCTGCGTGGTGTAGGGGTTGTACTCGAGCCCGAGCGATTCGACGAAGCCGCGTGCCAGCGCCGGCCAGTCGATGCCGGGCAGCACCGCGGCGTGCGCGTTGAAGTTGCCGACCGCGCCGTTCCACTTGCCGAGCATCGGTACTTGCGTCCAGCGGTACTCGGCGCGCATGAGCCGCGCGGCGAAGTTCGCCAGCTCCTTGCCGAGGGTCGTGGGACTCGCCGGCTGGCCGTGGGTGCGCGCCAGCATCGCGGCATCGGCATAGCGGTGCGCGAGAGCGACGACCTCATCGGTGCGGGCTTTGAGCACGCCGACGAGCAGGCTGCGGGCTCCGAGCAGCAGCCGCGCGTAGGCGAGATTGTTGATGTCCTCGGAGGTGCAGGCGAAATGCACCAGCTCGAGCGTCGCGGGACCGGCGCCGGCGGCCGCGAGCTGCTCGCGCACGTAGTATTCGACCGCCTTGACGTCGTGGTTGATGCGCGCCTCGATGGCCTTGACCGCCGCTCCCGCGGCAGCGTCCGGGTTCGCGGCGAGCTGCTGCGCGCGCGCGCGGACGGCGGGCGAGAGCTGCGCGCCGGGGAGCTGCGGCGCCGCGGCGCTGAGCTTGAGGAGCCAGAGTGCTTCGATCGCGACGCGTTCGCGGATGAGCGCCGCCTCGGTGAGCCAGCCGCGCAGCGGCTCGGTGACGGCGGCGTAGCGCCCATCGACGGGCGAGAGAGCGGTGAGGGCGCCGGGAGCGTCGCTGGGGCTTACGGGCATGCGTTATCATGATAACGCATACGGCCGTCCGGCCGGGCGGAGTGCCCTCATGACGACTTCCTTCCGGGTCGAGCACGACAGCATGGGCGAGCTCAAGGTACCTGCGGACGCGCTCTGGGGCGCCCACACCCAGCGCGCCGTGGAGAACTTCCCCGTGAGCGGGCTCGCCATGCCGCGCGGCTTCATCGCCGCGCTGGCGCTGGTCAAGCAGGCGGCGGCACGTGCCAACCGGCGGTTGGGCCTCCTCGACCCCCGGGTCGCCGAGGCGGTGGACGCGGCCGCTGCCGAGGTGGTCGCCGGCAGCCACGATGCGCACTTTCCGATCGACGTGTTCCAGACCGGATCTGGAACCAGCACCAACATGAACGCGAACGAGGTGATTGCCGCGCTCGCGAGCCGGCGTCTCAAGAGCGCGGTGCATCCCAACGATCAGGTCAACATGAGTCAGAGCAGCAATGACTCGATCCCGACCGCGATCCACGTGAGCGCAGCGCTCGCGGTGCGCGACAAGCTCCTGCCGGCACTCGCGCATCTGCGCGACACGCTCGCCAAGCGCGAGCCCGAGCTCGCCGACACCGTCACGACCGGCCGTACCCACCTCATGGACGCCATGCCCGTGACGCTCGGGCAGGAGCTCTCGGGCTGGCGCACCCAGATCGAGCACGGCATGGCGCGGGTCAGGGCGGTCGAGCCGCGACTGCTGGCGCTCGCGCAGGGCGGCACCGCGGTCGGTACCGGCATCAACGCGCACCCCGACTTCGGCCGGCGCTTCTGCGAGGAGCTCGCCGGCATCACCGGCGTCGCCTTCGTGCCGGCGGCCAACTACTTCGAGGCGCTGTCGGCGCAGGACACCGCGGTCGAGCTCTCCGGGCAGCTCAAGGTGGTCGCGGTCAGCCTCATGAAAATCGCCAACGACCTGCGCCTCATGAACAGCGGGCCGCTGGCGGGCTTGAGCGAGATCTCACTCCCGGCGCTGCAGGCGGGCAGCAGCATCATGCCGGGCAAGGTGAACCCGGTGATCCCTGAGGCCGCGACCATGGTGGCGGCGCAGGTGATCGGCAACGACACGACCATCACCATCGCCGGCCAGTCGGGCAACTTCCAGCTGAACGTCATGCTGCCGGTGATCGCGCACAACCTCCTCAGCAGCATCGGCCTGCTCGCGAACGTGTCGCGGTTGCTCGCCGATCGCGCCATCGCCGGTTTCAAGGTGAACGCCGCGCGCATCGCCGAGGCGCTCGACCGCAATCCGATCCTGGTGACCGCGCTCAACCCGGTCATCGGCTACGAGAAGGGCGCCGCGATCGCCAAGGCCGCGTACGCCCAGGGGCGGCCGATCCGCGACGTCGCCCGCGAGATGACGCAGCTGTCGGAGACCGAGCTCGCCAAGCTCCTCGACCCGGCCGAGCTCGCACGCGGCGGGATCAAGGGTGGCACCAGCGGCGGTGGCTGACGCCTCCGACAGCGCCGCGAACCCCCGCCCCTGGGCGGCGCTCATCCGCGCCAAGCTCGCGGGCAGCACGCCGCGCCACGAGCGCGCCGACTGGATCGTGCCCGGCATGTCGGCCGCCGACAGCGAGATCTACCGCCGGGCACTGCCCGCCTCACCCACGCCGGCGGCCGTGCTGATCCCGATCATCGAGAGCGAGCGCCCGACGATCCTGCTGACGGAGCGCGCCTCGGGGCTGCGCACCCATGCGGGGCAGGTGAGCTTTCCCGGCGGGCACATCGAGGCGAGCGATCCGGGGCCGGCGGCAGCGGCGCTGCGCGAGGCGCGCGAGGAGATCGGCCTCGAGGAGGGCCTGGTGACGGTGGCGGGCTTCCTGCCGGATCACATCGTCATCACCGGCTTTCGCATTACGCCGGTCGTCGGCTTCGTGCGCGCCGGCTTCGCGCTGCTGCCGGATCAGAAGGAAGTAAAGAGCACCTTCGAGGTGCCGCTCGACTATATCTTCGATCCGGCCAACTACCGCCTGCAGCGCCGCCGCCTCCTCAGGAGTGGCGAGGAGGTCGCCTTCTGGGATATCCCTTTCGAAGGCCGCACCATCTGGGGGGCGACTGCGGGGATGCTGCTGACGCTCTACCATCTGTGCGTCGGGCCGCTGCCGCTCGAGGGCGGCGCCGCGGCTCCCGCGGGCTAGTAGTACCCGGATGGGCGACCCGCGGCCGGCGATCGAAGCACTCATTGCGCTCATGGCGCGACTACGCGACCCCGAGCACGGCTGTCCCTGGGATCGCGAGCAGACCTTCGCGAGCATCGCGCCCTACACCATCGAGGAAGCCTACGAAGTGGCGGATGCGATCGCGCGCGGTGAGCCCGAGCCGCTGCGCGAGGAGCTGGGCGATCTCCTCTTTCAGGTGGTGTTCCACGCCCGCATGGCCGAGGAGCGCGGCTGGTTCGATTTCGCAGCGGTCGCCGAGTCGATTCACGACAAGCTCGTGCGCCGTCACCCGCACGTGTTCGCCGGCGCGGCTGCCGAGAGCGGCGCGCTCGGGCGCGAGTGGGAGGCGCACAAGGCGCGCGAACGCGAACAGGCGGCGGTGCGCCGCGGTGACGCCGCGCACGGTACGCTCGACGGAGTGCCGCTCGCGCTGCCGGCGCTCATGCGCGCGGCCAAGCTCGGGCGGCGCGCGGCGCGGGTTGGATTCGACTGGCCGGATGCGGCCGGCTCGCGCGCCAAGGTCGAGGAGGAGCTCGGCGAGCTCGACGCGGCGCTCGCCGCAGGGGGCGCCACGAGCCCGGCGGTGCTGGATGAGCTCGGTGACCTGCTGTTCGCGGTCGTCAATCTCAGCCGCCATCTCGGGCTCGATGCCGAGGGGGCGCTGCATGCGGCGAATGCGAAGTTCGAGCGGCGCTTCAGGCGCATGGAACAGCTCGCGACGCAGCGCAACCTGACACTCACACGGCTGTCGCTCGAGGACTGGGAAGCGCTGTGGCAGGAGGCGAAGCTGAACGGCGGCTGAAGCCGCAAATTCCGAGCACACGGGGTGCGATGCGGGGAGCGGATGCGTTAGGCTTCAGCTGCCATGTGCCTGCAACGACGCATCGTTCTGGCCGCCCTGCTCATCGGCGGTTCGGGAGCCGCGGCGGGCTACAGCGCGCCTGTGCCGCCACCGGCGATGCCGGCGCCCACACCGGCCGTGCTGGCTCGAGCGGCGAGTGCCATCAGCATGGACCAGGCAGTGCGGATGGCTGAGCAGCACTTCCACGCGCGGGTGGTCAAGGCCGAGACCGAGCACGATAACGGCCGGACGGTCTATGTGCTGCGCCTCCTGAGTGATGCGGGGCGGGTCTGGACGGTGCGCGTGGACGCGGCGAACGGCACATTGCTCTGAGAACGATCGGGGGGCTCCGTGCGAGTACTGGTGGTCGAGGACGAGGCGGCACTGCGCGAGATGCTGAAGACGCGATTCATCGCGGCCGGATTCACCGTCGATGAGGCCGCCGATGGTAATGAGGGACTGTTCTCGGGCAGCGAGTACCCGCTCGATCTCGCCGTCATCGACTTAGGCCTTCCCGGGCTCCCGGGTCTCGAAGTCATCCGCCGGCTGCGTGCGGCGCGTAAGACCTATCCGATCCTGATCCTCACCGCACGCGATAACTGGCAGGACAAGGTGGAGGGACTGCAGGCCGGCGCCGACGACTACGTCGCCAAGCCGTTCCATTTCGAGGAAGTGCTGGCGCGCGTGCAGGCGCTGCTGCGGCGCGCCGGCGGCTGGGCGACCCCGGTGCTGCGCTGCGGCCCGGTGGAGCTCGACACCCGCGCGCAGACCGTGGCGGTGAACGCAGCGGCCGTCGAGCTCACGACCTTCGAGTACCGCATTCTCGAGCACCTGATGCTGCGGGCCGGGGATGTGATCTCCAAGACCGAGCTCACCGAGCGCCTCTACGACCAGGACTTCGAGCGCGACAGCAACGTGATCGAGGTGCTGATCGGACGGCTGCGGCGCAAGCTCGACCCGGCCGAGCTCCTGCATCCGATCGAGACCCTGCGCGGGCGCGGCTACCGCTTCGCGCTCGCGCGCGATCCGGCGTCGTAAACCCTCCCGCGCGCTGCTCGTGCACTCCTTAAGCCGGCGCCTGCTCGTCTCGGTGGCGGTGCCGCTGGTGCTGTTCTCCGGCGTCATGATCTGGGTGCTCGACAGCGGCTTCCGCGCGCTCTCCGAGCGCTCCCAGGAGGAGCTCCTCGACCGGCAGATGGTGGCGCTCATCGCCTCCATCGAGCCACAGCCCGACGGCGGCTACGCGCCGGCACCGCACGTGCTCGACCCGCGCCTGGCGACGCCGCGCTCGGGTCTCTATGCTGCGGTCCGCTCGGCGCACCACACCTGGCGGTCCCCCTCCACGGTGGGGCTCGGCGCGGAGTTCGGGCCGTTGCTCGGCAACGGCGAACGGAGCGTGAGCTACGCGACCTTCGGCGGCCACGATCGCGTCGCCATCGAGAGCCGTGCGATCCAGTTCCAGGGCGAGGGCGACGAGCCGCAGGCGCTTACCCTGAGCGTCGCCTTCAGCATGACTCCTTATGAAGAGCAGCTGTTCCGCTTCCGCCAGGAGCTCATCGGCTGGTTCGTCGGGCTGATGGCGCTGCTGCTCGCGGCACTCGCCGCGCTGCTGCGCTGGGTCCTCTCTCCGGTGCGGCGCATGGAGCGCGAGATTCACGAAGTGGAGGAGGGGCGCAGTGAGACGGTCGGCGGGGGCTATCCGCGCGAATTGTCGGGCGTCGCGGTCAATCTCAACGCGCTCCTGAGCGGCGAGCGCAAGCGCGTGGCGCGCTACCGCGATACCCTCGGCAACCTCGCGCACAGTCTCAAGACTCCACTCGCCGTGATGCGCGCCACCTTACCGTCCGATGCCCATCCGGGTCCCATCAGTGCCGAGATCGATCGCATGAGCGGCATCATCGAGCACCAGATGAAACGCGCGGCGGCCTCAGGCGGCGCGCTCATCGGGCAGGCACCGGTCGAGCTCGCCCAGGTGGTGGCGGAGCTGCGCGGCGCCTTGCTGCGCGTGTATGCGCACAAGGACCTGATGCTCGAGCTCGGCGTTCCGCCCGGGTGTCTCTTCGTGGGCGACCGCGGCGATCTCACCGAGCTCCTGGGGAATCTGCTCGACAACGCCTGCAAGTGGTGCCGCGGCCACGTGCGCCTCATGGGCAGGACCGAAGAGAGCGCCCACGTGCGGGTGCGCCTCGTCATTACCATCGAGGACGACGGGCCCGGCATTGCGCCGGAGGACCGGCCGCGGGTGCTCAAGCGCGGGGTGCGGACCGATGAGAACGTGCCGGGCCATGGACTCGGTCTCGCGATGGTGCGCGACACCGTGGATCTCTACGGCGGACGGCTCGAAGTCGACGAATCCCCGCTCGGCGGCGCGTGTTTCACGCTGCACCTGCCCGGGCGCTGAGGCCTACTCGACCTTGAACTCGATTCCCTGCGCGAGGGGCAGCTGGCGGCCCCAGTTCACGGTGTTGGTCTGGCGGCGCATGTAGGCCTTCCAGGCATCCGACCCCGACTCGCGCCCACCGCCCGTGTCCTTCTCGCCGCCGAAGGCACCGCCGATCTCGGCGCCCGAGGTGCCGAGATTGACGTTGGCGATGCCGCAGTCGCTGCCTGCATCGGACAGGAAGACTTCGGCGCTCTGCAGGCGATCGGTGAAGATCGCCGACGACAGTCCATGGGCGGAGGCGTTCTGCGCCGCGATGGCCTCGGTGAGCGAGTCCACCGGGATCAGGTACAGCACCGGCGCGAAGGTCTCGCTCTGCACGATCGGCCACTCGTTGCGGGCGCGCACGATCGCCGGCTCGACGAAGTGTCCGGCGCCCTTCAGCACATTGCCGCCCGAGAGCAGCTCACCGCCGGCCTCGCGCGCCTTGCCGAGCGCGTTCTGGTAGCTCTCGACCGCGCGCGCGTCGATCAGCGGCCCCATGAGGGTCCCGGGATCGAGGGGATCGCCGATGCGCACCTGCTTGTAGGCATGGATGAGGCGGCGCTCGAGCTCCGCCGCGATCGCCTTGTGCGCGAACACGCGCCGCGTGGAAGTGCAGCGCTGGCCGGCCGTGCCGACCGCACCGAAGACGATCGAGGGCACGGCGAGATCGAGATTCGCGGTCTCATCGACGATCACGGCGTTGTTACCGCCGAGCTCGAGCAGACTCTTGCCGAGGCGCGCGGCGACGCGTTCGCCCACGCGGCGGCCGACCTCGGTCGAGCCCGTGAAGGAGATGAGCGCAACGCGCCGGTCCTCGACGAAGCGCGTGGCGAGCGTCGTACCGCCGTCGACGAACATCTGGAAGACCGCTGGCAGGCCCGCAGACTCCAGCACCCGGTTGCAGATGTGCTGCACGGCGAGCGCGGTGAGCGGGGTCTTCGGTGAGGGCTTCCACACGCAGGCGTTGCCGCAGATGGCGCCCAGGAGGGCGTTCCAGGCCCATACCGCCACCGGGAAGTTGAACGCCGTGATGATGCCGATCACACCGAGCGGGTGCCATTGCTCGGACATGCGGTGGCGCGGGCGCTCGGAATGCATCGAGAGGCCATAGAGCATGCGTGACTGGCCGACGGCGAAGTCGGCGATGTCGATCATTTCCTGCACCTCGCCGAGGCCCTCGGCGAGGATCTTGCCGTTCTCGAGCGAGACCAGCGTCCCCAGATCCGGCTTGTGACGCCGCAGCTCCTCACCGAGGAGCCGCACGACCTCCCCGCGCTTGGGCGCCGGGATCTCGCGCCACGCAGCCGCCGCCTTCGCAGCGCTCGCAACCACGTGCTCGTAGTCGGCGTCCGTCGCCGGGCGCACCTGGGCGAGGAGCGCGCCGCTCGCGGGGTTCCTGACGCTGATCAGCGCCCCTTCGGTGGCGCTCGACCAGCCGTGCTGCCCGGACCAGGCGCCGGGGTTGACCGCGGCGAGGCCGAGCCGGCCGAGCAATGCGTTGACGTCGACGCCGCTCATCGCAGCGCTACCCGGCGGTGGCGCTGGTGGCCGGTCTTGCCGGCGACCACCACCTCACCCGAGACGTGCTTGGTGCCGCCGGGCGCGTAGTAGCGGCCGAAGCGGTTGGCGAGGATGTCGGTGAGGCGGAACTGCTCCTGCGCGACGAAGCCGTGGTATTTCGCCGGGCTCGAGAGCACGAGGTCCACCACCGCGGTGATCCCCGCGGCGGTCGAGACCTGGATCGCGGACCACAGGCGCCCTGCGATCACCTGCGGATAGATCTTGTTGACGTAGTTCTCCTCGCGCAGTTGCCCGTCCTGCTTGCCGGTGATGGCGGCGTAGACGATGACGACGTCCTGCAGCGTCTGCGGCACGGCGTTCTCGAGGATGCGCTTCAACGTGCCGCGATCGTGATTGAGCTTCAGGTCGTTCATGAGCAGACGCATCTGCTCGCAGTGTCCGGGGTAGCGGATCGTCTTGTAGTTCATCGTCTCGCAGTGCGCGCCGTGCGTCTCGGCGAGCGAGCCGAGACCCCCTGAGGTGTTGAACGCCTCGTAGCGCATGCCGTCGATCTCGATCTCCTCCAGCCCCTCGAGCGGGGCGACCTCGGCCATGCGGCCGTCGCTCACGGCCTGGCAGAGGTTGCCGTACTCGTTGATCAGACCCTCGGTCGACCAGGTGAGGGAGTACTTGAGGACGTTATTCGGGTGCTGGGGCAGGGCGCCGACCCGCAGCTTCACCGAGCGCAGCTCGTCGAAATGGGTGATGAGCTCGGCCGCCGCGATGCTGATGAAGCCGGGCGCAAGCCCGCACTGCGGCACGAATGCCTGGGAGGCGCCGGACGCGATGGCGCGCACGGCGCGCGTCACTTCGACGTCCTCGGTGAGGTCGAAATAATGGGCGCCGGCGCGGCGGGCGGCCTCAGCCACCACGCGATTGCAATAGTAGGGAAGCCCGGAGATGACGGCGTCCGCCGGGTGCGTCGACAGGTGCTGCTCGAGGACTCCGGGCTGGCTCGCATCGAGGGTGAGCGCGGTGAGTCCGGTGCCGCCGTGGGCACGCACCACCGACTCCGCCGCGGCCCCGTCCATGTCCGCCAGCTGGACCTTATAACCCCCGGATTCGGCAAGCAATCCGGAGATGAGCGCGCCGATCTTGCCGGCGCCGAGGATCAATACGCGATGCATAGGGCCCCTCTCGAAAAGGCGCGCATTCTGCCCTCGATAGGCCCGCAAAGCCACCCCGGCCGGCGCCCCGGTTTCAGGCCCACCCGGAGGCCGATTTGGCTTCCGGTCTTGCATGCTAGGATCGATTCCATGCGATCCCCCGAGACCACCTCCTGGCATAGCGCGAGCTGGCAAACCCGGCAGGCCCAGCAGCAGCCGGTATATGCCGACCCGCAGGCGCTCGAGCGCACGGTCGCCGAGCTCTCGCGCCTGCCGCCGATCGTCGTGTCGTGGGAAGTCGAGGCGCTGCGCGACCGGCTCGCCGCGGCGCAGCGCGGCGAGGCGTTCCTGCTGCAGGGTGGGGACTGCGCCGAGACTTTCGCCGACTGCGAGTCGGATACGATCGCGAAGAAGCTGAAGATCCTGCTGCAGATGAGTCTCGTGCTGCTGCACGGACTGAAGAAGCCGATCGTCCGCGTGGGCCGCATGGCCGGGCAGTACGCCAAGCCACGCTCGGCCGACAGCGAGACGCGTGAGGGTGTGACGCTGCCGAGCTATCGCGGCGATCTCGTCAACCGCCCCGAGTTCAGTGCGGCGGCGCGCGCTGCCGATCCCATGCTGCTGCTGCGCGGCTACGAGCGCGCGGCGCTGACGCTCAACTTCGTGCGCTCCCTCGTCGAGGGGGGCTTTGCGGACCTGCATCATCCGGAGTACTGGGACTTAGGGTTCGTGCACCAGGCGCCGCTCAAGGAAGCCTACCAGCGCATCGTCCGCTCGATCGGCGACGCACTGGATTTCTTCGAGGGCATCAGCGGGCGGCGCGTGCACGAGGCGACGCTGGTCGACTTCTACGCGAGCCACGAGGGACTGCACCTGCACTACGAGCAGGCCCAGACGCGCTTCATTCCGCGCCAGAACCGCTGGTACAACCTCTCGACGCATTTCCCCTGGATCGGCATGCGCACCGCGGCGCTCGATGGCGCGCACGTCGAGTATTTCCGCGGCATCTCCAACCCCGTCGCCGTCAAGGTGGGTTCCGCCATGGACGCGGCGTGGCTGCAGGGCCTCGTCACGACGCTCAATCCGCAGAACCAGCCGGGTCGGCTCACGCTCATTCATCGCTTCGGCGTGAAGGACGTCGCCACGTCGCTCCCTAAGGCGATCGAGGCGGTGCGCCAGACCGGGCAGACGGTCCTGTGGGTGTGCGACCCGATGCACGGCAACACCGAGACCACGACCGGGGGCCTCAAGACCCGCCGCTTCGAGAACATCCTCAAAGAGCTCGAGCTCGCCTTCCGTATCCACTCGGACCTTGGGTCCCATCTCGGCGGCGTGCACATCGAGCTCACGGGCGAAGACGTCACGGAGTGCACCGGCGGGGCCCGCGGGCTCACGGATCAGGACCTGGCACGCGCCTACCGTTCGAGCGTCGACCCGCGGCTCAATCACGAGCAGGCGCTCGAGCTCGCCATGCTGATCGCCGAGCACAGCCGGAGCCGCCGCGCCGACCAGCGCGCCTGAGACGGCGCTTCGAGCCCCATGCGTTACGAACACATCCTCGTGCCGGAGGCCGGGCAGCGGATCGGCGTCAATACCGACTTCTCGCTGGCGGTCCCCGATGTACCGATCATCCCGTTCATCGAGGGTGACGGAATCGGTATCGACGTGACGCCGGCGATGCGGCGCGTGGTCGATGGTGCGGTGGCGAAGGCCTACGGCGGTGAGCGGCGCATCTCCTGGATGGAGGTCTACTCCGGCGAGAAGGCCAACGCGCGCTACGGCCAGTGGCTGCCAGAGGAGACGCTGCTGGCGCTGCGCGAGTTCGTGGTCTCGATCAAGGGGCCGCTCGGCACTCCGGTGGGTGGGGGCCTGCGCTCACTCAACGTCGCGATGCGCCAGACGCTGGATCTCTACGCCTGCATCCGCCCGATCCGCTACTTCCCGGGCGTCTCGAGCCCCATGCAGGATGCGAGCCTCACCGACATGGTGGTGTTCCGCGAGAACACCGAGGACATCTATACCGGCATCGAATGGCCGGCGGGCTCCGCCGAGGTGCACAAGCTCATCGCCTTCCTGCAGCGGGAGCTCAAGGTGACCAGCATCCGCTTTCCTTCGAGCTCCGGCATCGGCATCAAGCCGGTCTCCAAGGAAGGCAGCCAGCGCCTGATCCGCAAGGCGATCCGCTATTGCATAGACAACGACCGCGTGTCGGTGACGCTGGTGCACAAGGGCAACATCATGAAGTTCACGGAGGGTGCATTCCGTAACTGGGGTTACCAGCTGGCGCGCGAGGAGTTCGGCGCGCAGCCGATCGGCGACGGTCCCTGGCTGCGCTTCCCGAGTCCAATCACCGGCAAGGACATCGTGGTGAAGGACGTGATCGCGGACAACTTCCTGCAGCAGGTGCTGCTGCGGCCCGAGGAATACGACGTCATCGCGACGCTGAACCTCAACGGCGACTACGTCTCGGACGCGCTCGCCGCGCAGGTGGGCGGCATCGGCATCGCCCCCGGCGGCAACGTCGGCGACGGGCTCGCGGTGTTCGAGGCGACCCACGGTACCGCGCCCGGCTTCGCCGGCAAGGACCGCGTGAATCCCGGTTCCCTGATCCTCTCGGCGGAGATGATGCTGCGCTACCTCGGCTGGCGCGAGGCGGCGGACCTCATCCTCAAGGGTGTCAGCAACACCATCGCCAGCAAGGAGCTGACTTACGACCTCGCGCGGCTGCGCGAGGCGATCAAGGCGCCCAAGCGCGAGCTCGCGGCGCGCAAGAACGTCGAGGAGGACCTGCAGCGCCTGATCCCCGGCGCGAAGCTCATGACCACCTCCGGGTTCGCGGGCGCCGTCATCCGCCACATGGATGACCTCGCCTGAGCGCGGCGTGAGGCGCAGCGCCGCCTACGATCCCGGCTGCACGCGCTGCCCGCGCCTGGCGCGGTTTCTCGAGGAGACCCGGGTGCGCCAGCCGGGCTACTGGGCGCGGCCGGTGCCGTCCTTTGGAGCGGCGGCCCCGACGCTGCTCATCGTCGGGCTCGCCCCGGGAATGCACGGCGCCAATCGCACCGGGCGCCCGTTCACCGGCGATTTCGCCGGCATCCTGCTCTACCAGACGCTGTACGAGTTCGGGCTCGCGAGCGCGCCGGAGTCGAAGTCGGCTGAGGACGGCCTCGAGCTGCGCAACGCCCGCATCGTGAACGCGGTGAAGTGCGTGCCGCCGGCGAACAAACCACTGCCGGAGGAGATCCGCTGCTGCAACGCGTTCCTCAAGGAGGAGCTCGGCGCGCTCTCCGCGGTGCGCGTGTACCTCGCGCTCGGGCGCATCGCGCACGAGGCGGTGCTGATGACGCGGGGCCTGAAGCGCGCGAGCTTTCCGTTCGCGCATGCGCGCGAGCACGCCCTCGATGAGGCGAGCTGGCTGATCGACTCCTATCATTGCAGCCGCTACAACACCCAGACCCGCCGGCTGACGACGCGGATGTTCCGCGAAGTCGTGGCGCAGGCGTGCAGGCGGGCCGGGCTGCGCTAAGGTACCAACCGGCCCATGGCATTCGACCCGAAGGAATACATCGCCTCGCTCCCGCGCCGCCCGGGGGTGTACCGCATGTTCGGCGCGAAGCACGAGCTCCTGTACGTCGGCAAGGCGCGCAGCCTCAAGGATCGCGTCGGCACCTACTTCGCTTCCGGGAACGTCGATCCCAAGGTACAGGCGCTGGTCGCGCAGATCACCGCCATCGAGGTCACGGTCACGAACTCCGAGACC
>Ga0210394_10002963_pt1 | contig 22282 bp, 24 predicted proteins | sample IncBWC12MmetaG_FD_160121 | JGI IMG/M metagenome (GOLD analysis project Ga0210394, IMG submission 160121) | Forest soil microbial communities from Barre Woods Harvard Forest LTER site, Petersham, Massachusetts, United States - Inc-BW-C-12-M | ecosystem: Environmental > Terrestrial > Soil >... | reverse complement strand
GTCATGAACGAGCGCTCGTACGTGTTCTACCCGATGGCGCGCGCCAGCACCTCGCCCGAAGCGGCCGGGCTCGACGGTGTCCTAGAAGCCCGAATCGCGACCGAGGACGGCGAGACCCTCTACGGCTGGTGGGCGCCGGCGCAGCCCGGCCATGGCGCGATCGTCTATTTTATTGGCAAGGGGCTGGTGCTGTCGGACGCGGCCGGCCTCTTCGGCGATCTTGCCGCGCACGGGTTTGGCGTCCTCGGCATCGACTACCGCGGCAACGGCCTCTCGACCGGCCATCCGAGCGAAGCGGGGCTGCGCGCCGACGCGCGGGCCGCGTTCGACTTTGTCCGCGATGCGGCGCCAGAAGCGAGGATCGCCGCCTTTGGCGAAAGCCTCGGCACCGGGGTCGCGGTCGGGCTGGCGCATGACCGGCCGGTCGCCGGGGTGCTCCTCAACTCGCCCTATGCCTCGATCGCCCGGCTGTTCGAGTTGCGCGGAATGAAGCTGCCGTACCGGTTCTTGATGGTCGATCCGCTCGACTCCGAGGCGCTGATCGGCGGTCTTGGCGTGCCGGTCATGATCCTCCACAGCAGGGCGGACGAGGCCATCCCGATCGCCGAGGCGCGGCGCCTTTACGCCGCGGCGCGTGAGCCCAAGGAGATGATCGAGCTCGACGGCGCCAACCACGGAGAAGTCTGGTTCGGTCCGACTCGCGACCGGGCGCTCGCGGCCCTCGCCGCCTGGACCAAACCGTAGCCCCCACCCCAACCCTCCCCCGCAAGCAGGGAAGGGAGTTCCGACGAGCGCGCCGCTCGCTCCCTCCCTCGCTTGCGGGGGAGGGTTGGGGTGGGGGCTACCGTTTGGTCAGCGGAAGCGCGTGCGGAGCCGATCCCATTCGTCGGCGCCCGACAGCTGAAAGACCTCGCGCACGGTCATCTCCCTGACCGGCGCCGGGTGGCGTCGGGTCAGGGCGAGCTCGGCCAGCATCTGTTCGCAGATCCCGACGACATTCTTGATCAGAAGGCCCGGCACGATCGCCAGCTTGTAGCCCATCCGCTCCGCCTCGCCCAAGTCGAGATCCGGGGTCTTGCCGCCGCGCACGACGTTGAGGAGGCAGGGGCCCTCGACGAGGCGCGGCACCGCTGCAACCTCCTCCATGGTTTGCGGCGCCTCGACAAACACCATGTCCGCCCCCGCCGAGATTGCCGCGTTGGCGCGCCCGATCGCCTCATCGAAGCCGGCGACCGCGCGCGAATCGGTGCGCGCGATCACCAGGAAATCAGGGCTGCGGCGCGCGGAGGCGGCGGCGCGGATCTTGGCCAGCCAATCCTCGCGCGGGACGATCTCCTTATCATCGAGATGGCCGCATTTCTTGGGGAAGCCCTGGTCCTCGATATGGATCCCGGCAACTCCGGCGGTTTCGTATTCGCGCACCGTGCGCACGACATTGAGCTCGTTGCCGTAGCCGGTATCCGCATCGGCGACGACCGGGAGCCTGACCGCGGCGGCGATGCGCCCGGCATTCCCCACCATCTCCGACATCGTGACGAGGCCGAAATCGGGGTAGCCGAGCGTCGCCGCGGTGCCGGCCCCGGTCATGTAGACCGCATCGAACCCGGCTCGCTCGATGAGCCGCGCGGTGATGCAGTCATAGGCGCCGGGCGCCACGACCATGCCGTCCTGCCGCAACAATTCGCGAAAGCGGGCCGCCTGGGTCATGGTGTCCTCCCTTTGCCTCAATCAGACAATGTTGCCTGGCTTGTCTCCCAGGACCGTCAGAAAACAGAGGTGATCGGAGTGTGTGCGCGGCGCGTTCAAATCCCTGAGGCGGCTCTCGATCAACCGCAAACCAGCCTCGTAAGCGGCATCGGACAGCGTCAGCAGCTGGGAATTGTTCTCGCGACGGCGCGCCGTCTCCAGAAAATCCGCCAGATTATGATCGAAGCGGTTGTGCTTTCGCTTTGTTGTTACCGCCTCGAAACCGGCGGCCCGCATTTCCGTAGCAATCCGCCTGCACGGCCAGAAATCGGCGAGGTCGCGGTCGCGAGCTTCGGGAAAATACGCGTAATAGATAAAGCCGGGCATGTCGTGCGGAGACAGATTGTAAATCGCCAATCGGCCGCGGCCGCGCAAGACGCGATAGGCCTCGCGCACCATCGCCGCCTTATCGCGAAAATGATGAAAGGCATATTGGCAGCTGGCGAAATCGAAGCTGGCTGTCGCAAACGGCAGCGCCGCGCTATTGCCGTGCACCCAGGCGATGTCCGCTGACTTGCGCCGTGCCTGACGTATCATCCCCAATGAACCGTCGATGCCGACGAACCACGCGTGCGGCGCCACGCTTCGATCGGCGATAAGCTGGTTTCCGGTGCCGCAGGCGATGTCGAGCAGCGACAGACCCACTGACGACTGATGGGCAGCCAGAAACGCCGCCAGTGCGGGGTCGGGCGATTTTTCGCGGTGCGGCGAGCTGTCGTAGAGCTCAGCGATCGCATCGTAATCGACGCGTGAGGATAGTTGCATGCGAGTTGTCCTAACAACCCGAGCTTGGTGTCACGCTAGTGCCGCCGCGATGCGCCGTCCATAGCATTGACGCTCGTCAAACGGCGTGCTTTGCAGGGCCTATCATTGCCAGGAGCTGCGTCATGAACCCGGTTTCCGCACGCAACATCGAGTTCGTCGGGCATAGCGACCAAGGAGGGCGCGGCGACGGCGTTCAGGTCATGGTGCACAAGGGCCATGCCTTTGTCGGGCACATGTTTTCGGACGGCTTCACGGTCACCGATGTGCGCGATCCCAGGCATCCGCGCCCGGTGAAGTTTGTCGCCGCGCCGCCCAACACCCGGGCCTTTCATCTGCAGACCCATGGCGATCTGCTGCTGACGGTGAATTCCCCGAATATCTGGGTCATGCAAGGCTACGCCGACCCGAACGACTACTTCAAAGGGTCGATAACCGACACATTCACCAAGCGCGACAAGGAGTTTTCGGCGGGATTGCGGGTGTGGGACATCTCGAAGCCGGCGGAGCCGCGCGAGATCGCCTTCATGCCGGTCGACGGGCTGGGGCTCCATCGCTTGTGGTATGTCGGCGGGCGCTACGCCTATGCGTCGTGCCACTGGCAGGGCTTCACCGACCATGTCCTCGCCATCATCGACATGAAGGAGCCGACCCGGCCCGAAATCGTCGGGCGCTGGTGGCTACCCGGGATGCACGCGGCCGGCGGCGAGGTGCCGAACTGGAGCGGCAAGCGCTATGCGCTGCATCACGCGATCGTCGCCGGCAACCTCGCCTATGCCGCGTGGCGCGACGGCGGGCTGACGATCCTCGATGTCGGCGACCCGACCGCGCCCAAATTATTGAGCCACCGCAATTGGTGCCCGCCGTTCGGCGGCGGCACCCACACGCCGCTGCCGTTGCCCGACCGCAACCTCGCCGTCTTCGCCGACGAGGGAAATCTCGACAATTGCGCCAATGGCATCCAGCGCTGCTGGGTGTTCGACGTGCGCGAGCCGGAGAACCCCATACAGATCGCCGCCTTCCCGACCCCGGCCGAGGAGGATTACTGCAGGAAGGGAGCCAAGTTCGGCCCGCACAATCTGCACGAGAACCGCCCCGGCTCCTTCCAAAGCTCAACGCTGATCTTTGCGACCTACCAGAATGCCGGGGTCCGGGTGTTCGACATCGCCGACCCGTTTCAACCGCGCGAGGTTGCGCATTTCGTCCCGCCGGCGCCCGAGAAGATGGTCGACCCGCGGCCGAACCGCCCGCGCATCATCCAGTCGAACGACGTCTATGTCGCGCCCGACGGGCTGATGTACCTGACCGACGTCAACGACGGGCTGACCATCCTCGAATACAAGGGATGAGGACGCTCGACGATCTGAAGCCTGGGCTGCGCCACAGCGCGACGATCCGGGTCACAGATGAGCTCGCGGTGCCGGCATCCGGGCATCTGCTCGGCGCATCTGTGGAAATGCCGCCGGTCTTCGCCACGGCCCAGATGATCGCCTTTGTCGAATGGACCTGCGTCGCCGCGCTCGCCCCCTACCTCGCGCCGCAGCAGCGCACGGTCGGCACTCACGTCGAGATGACCCACAGCGCGGCGACGCCGATCGGCATGCGGGTCACAGCCGAGGTCGAGCTCATCGGGCGTCGATTGCGCTTCAAGGTGCGCTGCCATGACGGTTCCGAGCCGATCGGCGAGGGCTTCCACGAGCGCATGACATCGACCGCTTCATGGCCCGGCTGGCGCGCAAAACTTGACGCTTGCGCAGATGTGGCGATAATATCACACATGCAGAGCGGCAATGGCATCGCCGCCGCCGCTGGATTGGCCGAAGTCGGAGCCGCTGAAACCGATCGAGCCGTTGAAGCCGAAGGGCGAATAGCGCCCCCTTCTTACAACAACCCCATATCGCGCAGGCTGGTGTGCCGGCCGCGGCCGATGATGACATGATCGTGCACGGTGACCCCGAGCGGGGCCGCCGCCTTGACGATGTCGCGGGTAACGGCGATGTCGGCCTTGGACGGGGTGGGGTCGCCCGAGGGGTGGTTGTGCACCAGAATGAGGGCCGAGGCGCCGAGCTCGAGCGCGCGCTTCACCACTTCGCGGGGGTAGACCGGGGTATGGTCGATCGTCCCGCGCTGCTGCCGCTCATGGGCGATCAAGGCGTTCTTGCGGTCGAGAAACAGGAGGTGGAACTCCTCGACCTGGCCATAGGCGATATGGGCGGTGCAATAGTCGATCAGCTGGTCCCAGGAGCCGACCGGCGGGCGCTCGCGAAACTCCGCCCGCATCAGCCGCAAGGCCGCCTCGCGCACCGATTTCAATGCGGCGACACCGGCTTCGCCGAGCCCGGGGAATGCGAGCAGATCGTCGGAATCCGCGCTCAGCACCTCGGCAAAGCTGCCGAACCGGTCAATCAGATCCTTGGCCAGGGGCTTGACATCGCCCCGTGGATTGCCGGCGAACAGCAGCACCTCCAATAATTCGTAATCAGGCAGATTGTCGGGTCCCCCGGCGATCAGGCGCTGGCGCAGGCGTTGGCGATGCCCGTAAAAATGCGGGATCGCACCTTCGGTGTCCGAAAGGCCCCGCCGCGAGCGCGGGGTTTTGCCGGGCATCAGCAGGGCCCCGGGTCGCGGTTTGGGCCACGTGCGTGCATCGCCGCGAGTCGCGCCTCGGCCATTTGCCGCGGCTCGTCGGTCGCGTAGGCTTCGGCGAAGGCGTCGATGCCGCGCGCGACCGCGGCGCTCAATGACAAATCCTCCCAGTCGCGGATCAGCGCCTTTTGCAACCGGATCGCATGCGGGCCGCCGGCGAGGATCGCCGCGGTGAAGCGCTCGACCGCGGCGTCGAGCGCTTCGGGCGGCGCGACCGCATCGACGAGGCCCCAGGCGAGCGCTTCCGCCGCGCCGATCGTCTCGCCGGTCAACAAGAGGCGGCGCGCGCGGCCCTGGCCAATCAGCTGCGGCAACAGCGCCGCCTCGACCACCGACGGGATGCCGATCCTCACTTCGGGCATGCCGAAGAGGGCGCGCACGCTGGCGACGCGCAGATCGCAGGCGGCCGCGAGTTCGAGCCCCGCGCCGAGCGCATAGCCGTCGATGCGGGCGATGACCGGTACCGCGAGGCGGCGAAAGCCGTCGCAGCAGCGGTGGACCAGCGTGATGAAATCCCGCGCGCTCTCCTCATTGAGGCCCGCCAGTTCGGCAATATCGGCGCCGCCGACGAAGGCACGCTCGCCGGCGCCGCGCAGGATCACAAGGCGCAGCGCCGCATCAGCTTCGAGAAGCTCGATCGCTTCGACGATCTCGACCATCAACGCGCGGTTGAGGGTGTTGAGCTTTGCCGCATTGTCGATCGTGACGCGGGCCAGATGCCCGCCTTCCGGCCGTTCCTCGCGGGCGACGACAACACCCATCGCGCAACTCTCCCGCCTGGAGCTTCATCCTCGGCTCGTGCATACTAAGCGTGGTCTGCGACAGGAGGCGAGGGTGGAGATCATCGAGGACATTGCCGAGATCCGGTCACTCTACGGCGAGCCGGCCGAGCGCTCGGTCAAAAAGCAGCTGGCGCGACTGGAAAAGCACTCGCGCGCGTTCATCGCATTGTCGCCGTTTATCGTGATCGCCTCGGCCGACCCGTCGGGCCGGGTCGATGCGTCGCCCAAGGGTGATGCGCCGGGCTTTGTCCAGGTCATTGACGACGAGACGCTGCTGATCCCCGACCGGCTCGGCAACAACCGGGTCGACACGATCAGCAATCTCTTGGCCTCTCCGGGGGTCGGCCTCATTTTCTTCGTGCCCGGCCTGCGCGAGACGCTGCGGGTCAACGGCCGCGCCCGCATCACCTCTGACCCGGCGTTGCTCGAACCCTGCGCGGTCAACGGCAAGGTGCCGCGCAGCGGCATCCTGATCAATGCGGAGGAGGTCTATTTCCACTGCGGCAAGGCGTTGATCCGTTCCGATCTGTGGAACCCCGAAAAGCACGTCGCACAGTCGGATTTCCCCTCGCTCGGGCGCATCATCACCGAGCAGATCGGCGAAGGCTCGGTCGAGGCCGCCGAGCAATACACCGCAGAGAGCTACCGCACCCGGCTCTACTGAGCGGGCCCGGCTTACTGATCAGGGCCGGCGATGCCGGCAGAAACCGCCGATCGGCCGGTCGAACGCAAACTCGCGGCGATTTTCGCGGCCGACATCGCCGGCTATAGCCGGCTGATGGGCGCCGACGAGGCCGGCACCTTCGCCCGGCTGAAATCCTGCCGCGATCTCATCGACCGGCTGATCGCCGAGCATCGCGGGCGCATCTTCAACACTGCCGGCGACAGCATCGTCGCCGATTTTGCCAGTGCGCTCGATGCGGCTTCGTGTGCGGTCGCGGTCCATGCGGCGGTGGCCCACGCCTTTCTCGGTATGTCGCTCGCTCTTCAAGAGGCGCATCAAGAGGGTCTCGACGCGCCGCCCACGCACTGCGGCTGAGTCCGAACGATCGGCTCGTCGGCACCTACGCCTCACGGGCGATGGCCTTTGTCCATTTCGCCGCCGGGCGCTACCCGGAATGCGCCACTTGGGCGCGCAACATGATCGAGAAACAGCCGGAATACCTCCACGGCCATATGTTCCGGACGGCAGCGTTGGCTATTGAAGGGAATCTGGCCGCAGCGGCCGAGGCGCGGTACCTGCTGCTTGGGGTTCGGCCGGAATTCTCGTTGAACTGGATGACCGAGAACATGCCGAACACCGGGGAGGTGTCTGAGCGCATGCGCGAAGGTTTGCGCAAGGCCGGGGTGCCGGAGGCATGACCCCGACCCGTCGGCTCGCAGCGATCCGGGCCGCCGATTTCGCCGGCTACCTCCCGAACGCCATCAAACCTGACGCTCGCGCCGGTGCTCCTCGGCCTCTTCCTTGTTGAGGATGCGGCGGGCGTCCTTGAAGGCGGCGTCGGCCGCCGCATCCTTGCCTATCTGGCGATAGAGGCGGCTCAGCTCCAATTCGACATAGGCGACCCGCGGCGTTTCTCGTCCGGCGCCGCGTTCGAGGATGCCGAGCGCGGCCTTGAACGCGGCCTCTGCCTCATCGCCGCGGCCGAGCGCATCATAGGCGAGGCCGAGATCGTGGAGATCGTCGGCGATGAAGGGATGGGTGGCCCCGAGCCGGCTCTGGTCGATCGCGGCGGCCTCTTCGAAGAGCGGCAAGGCGTCCTTGGCCTTCCCCTGGCGCAAATAGAGATTGGCGAGCTGCGCGAGGCTGCGCGCCGTGTCGACCCCGCCCGCACCATGCTGCGAACGATCTTGCGCCAATGCCTCGGTGAGCACCGACTCGGCTTCGGCGAAGCGCTCTTCGGCGGCGAGGACGGCGCCGAGGGTGCGCAGCGGCTCGGCGGACCGGCCATGCGGGTTGCGCCGCGCGATCGCGAGGGCGCGGCTCGCCCAGCCCTCGGCCTGAACCTTGTCGCCGTGGGCGAGGGCGATGCGTGCGAGCCCGGCGAAGATCGCCGCCATGGTGGGGTGATCGGCGGCGACCCGCGCCCGCAAGACGCGCTCGGCGACGATCAAGAGCGGCTCGGCGTCGAGATAGCGGCGCCGATCGATGTCGGTGAGGGCGAGCGCCGCCATCGCCTGGGCGGCGCTCGCCGAGTCGCAGCCGAACGCGGCGACCGCGATGTCGAGCGCGCGCCGGCGCAGCGCCGCCGCATCGCCGAGCGCGCCGTCCTGCAGCTGGGCTTGCGCCAGCTCTTCGATGACCGGCAGCAGATAGGGGCTGGTCCTGCCGTCATGGGCCTCGCCCTCCGCGAGCGCCCGCGACAGGCGCAGAACGGCGTCCTCATCGGCCGTTATCCGGGTCGGCGCGGCGGGGGTGACGACGAGAAGGCCGATGCCGATCATCCCGGCGGCCGTGGCGCGCGCGATCCCGGTCATGGATTACCGATATCGGCATTGCCGCAATCGGTCCAGGCTTGACGGTCGGTGGTTTGCGCCTGAGGGTTGCCGCTTGACGGCAATCTGAGGGGGACGCCATGAACCAGTCCGAGCAGGCCAACAAGGCCGAGCTGTTTCGCGCGATGCATAAGGGGCCGTCCCTCCTCCTCTTGCCCAATGCGTGGGATGCGATCAGCGCCCGGATCATCGTCGCGGCCGGTTTTCAAGCGATCGCGACGACCAGCGGCGGGGTTGCCTGGGCGCTCGGCTACGGGGACGGCGAAGCCGCGCCGTGGGACGAGGTGGTGGCCGCGACCGAGCGCATCGCCCGGGCGGTCGCGGTGCCGGTTACCGCGGATATCGAAACGGGCTATGGCGACACGCCCGAGGCGGTCGGCCGCTCGATCGGCGACATCATCAGGGCCGGCGCGGTCGGGGTGAACCTCGAAGACGGCCTGAAGGCGGGCACCCCGCCAATCCGCAGCCTCGATGACGCGACGGCGCGCATCCGCGCGGCGCGCGAGGCTGGCCGCGCCGCCGGGGTGCCGATCGTGATCAACGCCCGCACCGACCTTTACATCAAGAATATCGGCGATGAGGAGAGCCGGTTCGTCGACGCGGTGGCGCGCGGCCGGGCCTATCTCGCCGCTGGCGCCGATTGCGTCTATCCGATCAGCTTGCGCGATCCCGAGACGATCCGGCGCCTGGCCGCGGCGCTCGACGCGCCCGTCAACATCAACGTGCGCGCCGGGTCGCTCAATGTCGCCGAGCTGGAGGCGCTCGGCGTCAAGCGTGCCAGTACCGCGACGGCGATCCCGCTGATGGCGATGGGCCTCGTTCGCCAGCTCGCCGAAGAGCTCCACGCGACCCGCCGGTTCGACGCGATCAACCCGGCGATGAGCCACCCCGAGGCGCAACAGCTCTTCGCGCCAGGGTAGGCGGGAGGGGGGGGACATGGCGGAAATCATCGCACCGGACCGCGGGCCTCTGGCCCGCATGCGGGCCAGAGGCCCGCGGTTCCTTGAGGGGGTGCGTTGCTACGGCAATCGGCGCAAAATTGCGGTGTGGCGCCCCTGTGGCGTCAGCGGGGCGGCGAGGTTGAAATCATTGAACCAGCCGACGAACTCGAAGCGCGGGCTCAATTCGATGAGGCAGAGGAATTCCTGCGGGAAGAAGATCTTGGTCGGGACCCGGCTGATGATCTGGTGGCGCGTGCCGTGGTCGTCGACATCCAATGTGATGAACTCGTTGTAGGTCTGCGCCATCGGGTCGATCGGCTCGGCGCGGTAGGTCATCCGCACGCGGACGCCGCCGCGACGGCGGGTCCAGCGCCGCCGGTAATCGCTCCAGACCTCGAACCACACGACGCTGTCGAGCAGATAGAGCCCGCCCGGCGCGAGCGCGTCGGCGACCCGGTCGAGATGGCAGAGGAATTCGCGGTTGGAGCCGACATAGATCGAGCCGAGCAGCACATAGGCCAGATCAATGGGGCCGATGCTACTTGCATCGAAATCGCGCATATCGGCGGGGACAAAATCGGCCGCCATGCCGAGGCGCTCGGCGTGAGCGCGCGCCGCAGCGAGCATCGCAGGGGAGAGATCGAGCCCGCAATAGCGGTAGCCGCGGCGCTGCCACTCGGCGAGGTAGGGCGCGGTGCCGCAGGCGATCTCCAAGACCCGGCGCACCGGGACCCGGGAGAATTCGCCGATCGCCGCCTCGAAGAAATCAACCTCGCGCGCGACGTCATCGACCGCGAAGGCAATGTCGTAATATTCCGGGAAGCGGTAGGCCTCCATCGGTTATTTACGGCGGCAAGATGCGGTCGATCAACGCAGCGTTTTCCGGGCGGAAGGGGTTGACGATCGCCAGGTTGCCCAATCGCCTGCCGTCCTGCATGTCCTCGCTCAGCAGATATTGGAGGCCCGCACGCTCCGCAGTAGCGCAAAGCAATGCGTCCCAGAAGCCGATTCGGTGATCGCGCACGAATTCGAGAGCAAGATCGAGATCGTCTCCACTCGCCGCTTGCACCGGAATCATACGCCGCCACACGTTCACGCGACGACGGACTTTTCCGGCACCAATGCCAAATTTTCGCATGGCAACATGGCTGAATTCGGCGAGCGACTGCAGGAGCAACACAGCACCGGGTTGAGTGCAGCGGGCTAGCAGCTCACGAGCACGATCGCCTTTCGTATTGGGGGGTTCGGCAATGGCATAGACCAACACGTTCGTGTCGAAGGTGCAGCTCATCGCCGGAGATGCCTCACGGGCGCTCGTGCATTTCGTCGCGCGAGAAGGTACGAAAATCTTTCGCCGGGATCAGGGGTTCGTTCAATATTGCCAGAAACTCGGCTACAGCCGCCTGACGTTCCGCGTCAAGCGCCGGTTTGTAGGGCGACATCACGGCGACCGGTTTGCCGCGCTTTGAAATCACCACCTGCTCGCCGCCTTCGACGGCGGACAGGACCTTGGCGAAATGCTGGTTGGCCTCGCGGGCGGTTACGTGCCTCATGCCATCCTCGCGATGTAGAACAGGTACTACATGCGGCCGGGAGGCGGTGCTGTCAACCCCGGATTCCGCCACGGCTTGGCTCGCGACCTTGACCATCGCTGGCCCGTAGCGCACGATTGCGGCCAAGAATTTGGCAAACAACGGGAATTGCCGCCGCGTCGGCAACTCTGGCGGGAGCAATGATTCGACGCCGCGAGAGAGGCCCTCGGAGCATCGCGCAGACGCAGGAAGGACGCCGGCTGGACGCCGCCCGGCGGGGCAAGGCGTGGCGGCGCTGGGGCCCCTATGTCAGCGATCGCCAATGGGGGACAGTGCGCGAGGATTACAGCGCAGACGGCGATGCGTGGGCATATTTCCCGCACGATCACGCGCGCAGCCGAGCCTATCGCTGGGGCGAAGACGGCATCGGCGGTTTTGGCGACGATCAGCTCTACCTGTGCCTCGGCGTCGCGTTGTGGAACGAGCGCGACCCGATCCTCAAGGAGCGGCTGTTCGGGCTCACCAATGCCGAGGGTAATCACGGCGAAGACGTCAAGGAATTATATTACTATATCGACGGCACGCCGACCCACTCCTACATGCGGATGCTTTATAAATATCCGCAGGGTGAGTTCCCTTACCGTGCGCTCGCCGAGGAGAACAGCCGCCGGACGGCGAAGGATCCGGAGTTCGAGCTGGTCGATACCGGGATCTTCGATGACGAGCGATATTTCGACGTGGAGATCGAATACGCCAAGGGCGGCATCGACGACATCCTGATGCAGCTGACGGTCTATAACCGGGGTCCCGATGCCGCGCCGTTGCGCCTCATTCCGCAGCTCTGGGCCCGCAACATCTGGAGCTGGAACCCCGGCGCCGCGAGACCGCTTCTCGCGGCGGACGGGAACAACGCGATCGACATCGCGCACCCCAATCTCCCGCCGCTGCGGCTGGTCTGCGACGGCGCGCCGGAACTGTTGTTCTGCGACAACGAAAGTAACGCGCACCGGCTGTGGGGGTTCGCCCGATCGGGGTTCCCCAAGGATTCGGTCAACGACTTTGTCGTGGCCGGCGACGCGGGGGCGGTCAACCCCGGCCGCGTCGGCACCAAGGCGGGCGCGCATTACCGGCTGAGCGTGCCCTCGGGCGGGCATGTCCGGGTGCGGGTACGGCTGAGCGGCGATGGCGGCGGGTTCGGCAATTTCGCGGCGGTGATGAAACGGCGGCGCGCCGAAGCGGACGAATTCTACGGCGCGCTGCAACACGCCATCGACGATGCCGAGGCGCGTCTGGTCCAGCGTCAGGCCTTCGCCGGCATGCTGTGGTCGAAGCAGTATTATTATTTCGATGTCCGCGAGTGGCTGCGCGGCGACCCCAACATGCCGCCGCCGCCCGAATCGCGCCTCACCCGGCGCAACGCCGATTGGCGGCACCTGTCCAACGCCGACGTCATCTCGATGCCGGACAAGTGGGAATACCCCTGGTATGCCGCCTGGGACCTTGCCTTTCATTGCGTGGTGCTGGCGCAAATCGATCCCGACTTCGCCAAGGAACAGCTCATCCTCCTGACGCGCGAATGGTACATGCACCCGAATGCGCAATTGCCGGCCTTCGAATGGGAGTTCAGCGACGTCAACCCGCCGGTGCATGCGTGGGCCGCCTGGCGGGTTTACGAGATCGACCGGGAGGCGCGCGGCGGCGAAGGCGATCGGGCTTTTCTCGGACGCGTCTTCCATAAGCTGATGCTGAATTTCACCTGGTGGGTGAACCGCAAGGACGCCGACGGTCGGAACATCTTTCAGGGCGGTTTTCTGGGCCTCGACAACATCCGCCTCTTCGATCGCAGCGAGCCCTTACCGACCGGCGGCCAGATCAACCAGGCCGACGCCACCGCCTGGATGGCGATGTACACGCTCAACTTGATGCGGATCGCGCTCGAGCTGGCGCCCGCCGACCATGTCTACGAAGACGTCGCGACCAAGTTCTTCGAGCATTTTCTGCTGATCGCCGAAGCGATGACCCATATCGGCGAGGCACGGTTCGGCTTATGGGACGAGGTCGACGAGTTCTATTACGACGTGCTGCAGCTCCCCGACGGGGAATCGATACCGTTGCGGGTGCGCTCGATCGTCGGGCTCATTCCGCTCTGCGCCGTCGAGGTGCTCGACGGTCGTGTCCTGGCGCAGCTGCCCGAGTTTTCCAAGCGGCTGCGTTGGGTCTTCGAGCACCGACCGGAACTGGCGCGGCTGGTGTCGCATTGGCTCGATGAGAGCGAACAGGAGCGGCATCTCTTATCGCTGCTGCGCGGCCACCGGATGAAGTGTCTGTTGAACCGCATGCTCGATGAAAACGAGTTCTTGTCGCAATTCGGCATCCGCTCCATGTCGAAACATCATGAACGCCACCCCTATGAATTCGACTGCGCCGGCCGACAGTTCAGCCTCGATTATGTGCCGGGCGATTCGGATTCGCGGGTGTTCGGCGGCAATTCGAATTGGCGCGGGCCGATCTGGATGCCGCTCAATTATCTGATTATCGAGTCGCTATACCGGTTTCACAGCTATTATGGCGATGAGTTTCAGGTGGAATGCCCGGTGGGTTCGGGGCGCATGAAGAGCCTTGCCGAAGTCGCCGATGAGATCATCGATCGGCTGTGCCGCATCTTTCTGCGCGGCGAGGATGGGGGAAGGCCGGTGTTCGGTGGCGACAAGCGTTTTCGCGGGCCCGGGTTCCGCGACAATCTCTTGTTTTATGAATATTTCCATGGCGACAGCGGTCGCGGTCTGGGCGCGGCGCACCAGACCGGCTGGAGCGGGCTCATTGCGGTCTTGCTGCAGATGCGCGCCGGCGCCCGGCTGAAGGCCACCGCCAAAGCCGTAGCCGCGGCGCCCGAGCGGCTTGCCGCGGGCGGTTGAAATGGCCGCCAACCCGCCTAGAATAAGAGGCGGATCGTCCACGGTCCATCAACGAGTGCCCGATCACCCTTGTGTGTGTATGTAGCGCATGACCGCCACCGAATTCGTGCTCGCAGCATTTGCTCTTGTGATCGGAGGGCTGCTGCTCCCGTTGCCGTCCGGGTGGCGCGCGGCTCTGTTTCTGGCGTTGATCGCCCTCTCGGTCCTGTCGTTTCTCGGCGGCAGCATGCAGTGGATCGCCAGCATCTTCTACTAGCGGCGCCGGCGCCGGGAGCCGCCGGGTGCCATGCGGCGTGGCGTTGGGCCGCATGGTCATGGCAAGCTCGGCTTCCCAACCTGCGAGACCGGCCATGAACATCGCGCGTCTCGATCATCTCGTCCTCACCGTCGCCGATATCGAGCGGACCTGCGCCTTTTATACGCGGGTGCTCGGGATGGAGGTCGTCACCTTCGGCGCCGGGCGGACGGCGCTGCGCTTCGGCCAGCAGAAGATCAATCTGCATCCCGCCGACGACATCCCGGGGCTGGTCGCCGACAAGCCGACCCCGGGCTCCGGCGATTTGTGCTTCGTCACCGAGCTGCCGCTCGCCGAAGTGATCGCGCATCTCGAGCGCTGCGGGGTGGCGATCGTCGCCGGTCCCGGACCGCGCGCCGGCGCGATCGGCACGATCCAGTCGGTCTATGTCCGCGACCCCGACCAGAACCTCGTCGAGATTTCGAATTATTGAGGCGGGGCTTAGCGGTTGTGCTGGCCCGGCGCACCGGGCCGTGGCAATCTCCGTTCCTCCATCGGATGAGGCAGCCATGAAGATCGAGCGCATCGACCATCTCAACATCACGGTCGCCGATATCGACCGCAGCATCGAGTTCTACGAGCGGGTGCTCGGAATGAAGACCGAGCGCATGGGCGAGGGACGCGCCGCGCTTTTATTCGGCCAGCAGAAGATCCATCTCGATCTCGCCGGCGCGCCAAGGGCCACTGGCGCGATGAGCGGCGAGAAGCGGATGCCGGCGCATATCTGCTTCATTACTGAGACGCCGGTCGGCGAGATCGCCGCCCATGTAGAGCGCTGCGGCGTGCCGATCCGGATGCAGGGCCCGCGCGCCGGCGCGACCGGCACGATCCAGTCGGTCTATATCGACGATCCGGACCAGCACTCGATCGAGATTGCCTGCTACTAAGCTTCCCTCACTCCTCGACCGAGGCGGCGAGGATGAGGCTGAGCTGACACAAGGGCCGGCCGGTTTCGCCGGCCCAGGTGTTGAAAGCGGCCTGCGCCTGGGCGCGGTCGTGGCGGTTTTTCGGCGGTGCGCTGTTGGCGCCCCAATGCTTCAGCGCGGCAATGACCGAATGAGTGAGGACGAAGGTGTCCTTGCCGACCATGCGCAGAAAGCTCGGGCCCGAATTGCCGCCCATCTGGCGGAAATCCTTGGCCAGCGCCTCCCACAGCCCGACGATTTCCTCGCCCGGCCAATGGGCGAGCCAGGCGCCGAAGCTGCCGTGCTCGGCCGCGAGGCCCAGCATCGCCGCGGCGTTGTCGCGCACCGCTTTTAATTTGCCCCAGTGGCGGATCAGCCGGGCGTCACCCAGGAGCCCCTCCAATGCCTCGTCCGGCATCGCCCGCACGCGGCGTGGGTCGAACCCATAGAACACCGCCTCGAAGGCCGGCCATTTCGCGTCCACCACGCTGTGCCGCAGCCCGGCGCGAAAGACCCGGAGCGACATCTGCGACAAGTACCGGTCATCTTGTGTCGCCTTCAGCTCTTGGGCGGTCTTCGGCGTCGGCAGCCTTGTGTCGAGCGCCGCCGCGCCGTGCCTCGTGCGTGCGGCGTCGAGGATGGCGGCAAAAGGTGACAATGCCATTGGTGCGCGCCCCGTACTTATCGCTTCCCGACCACCGCGGCAGGAGCGTCAATAGGCCGTAGCGGCCGGCGACGGTCGCCCGAAGTCGATTTCAGGAACGGCGAATTTCTCGCGCAGCCGCAACAGCCGGTACCCCAGCCCCAAATAGGCGCCGCATTCGGCGCGCGCCGCGATGAAATCCGCCGGATTGGTGTCGTGCCGCTCGCGCAGATGCGCGATGACGACCGAGTCGACCGGGATCCGGCTGAAATCATGCAGCAGCATCCGGCAATGCGCCGCCGCATAGGGGCCGATCCCCTTGAAGCTCACGAGGTAATCGTGATCGAGCTGGTCAGGGCGGCCGTGCCCGTCATCGTCGATCGCACCCTCGTCGAGCATGCGCCCGGTGGCGGCAATGACGGTCGGCGCGCGGAACCCCAATTTGGCGCGCTCGCGCAGTCGTACTTCGCCGTAGTCGAGCACGGCACCGGGGGTCGGAAAGGCGCCGCCGCCGGGCTCGGCGACCAAGGCCGCGCTCATCCGGCAGGTCCCGGACCAGCTGGTGTTGACGGTCAGTACCGTCTTTACAAAATCCTCGTAGAAGGTCGAGCCGCGCAAGAGGCGCCCGCCGCCGCAATCGATGAGCCTAGCCTCGTCGGCGAACCTCGCGCCGAGCGCGGCGATCGCCGGCGCGGGGTCCCATTCGGCCGAAACCCAGCGTCCAACCCGGCGCCGGATTTCCGCTGCCGCGTCGTCGGGAAAGCCGCTCCAGGCAACCGCGAGCGTTCGCGGGCTCTTCTGCCGTACCGCGATACACCCGAGCCGGCCGCCGATCCGCTCGGCGTGCAGCAGCCTGCCGGTCTCGCCCTCCCAGCGCCACGGCTCCAGGTGAACCCAGCCATGGCTCGCGACCGTCAAGCCGAGATCGATCGGCCAGGCGAGTTGCAATTCGCTTTCCGCCATTCCTACTTTTCCCCTCCACCATAACAATAACCCCCTCGCCCCCATTGGGGGAGAGGGTTGGGGTGAGGGGGTGACGCCGCACGGTCCGAGCAGCCTCCCTCACCCTCCCTCTCCCCCAATTGGCAGGGGTATCGCGTTTGGAAGCCCTCCCCCTGGATGGGGGAGGGTTTGGGTGGGGGTGATGCAAGGGGCTCCCCCCGTTCCCGCGGTCGCGGAGCGGCAGGTGCACCCCCACCCCGGCCCTCCCCCATGATGGGGGAGGGCGAAGAGAGCCAACTGCGATTGCCCTGCCCCGATCGGGGGGAGGGGGTTCTCGTATTGCTGAGAGTTTCTTGTCGTAGCGGGGAAGGGCTGCTTCCGCCGCGTCACACCTTATCGAGGGCCTGCTTCAGGTCGGCGATGACGTCGTCCTCGTGCTCGATGCCGAGCGAGAGGCGGACATAACCGTCGGTGACGCCGGTCTGCAGCTGTTCTTCGGGCGTCAATTGCGAATGGGTGGTGCTCGCCGGATGGATCGCGAGCGAACGCGCATCGCCGATATTGGCGACGTGGTAGAACATCTGGAGGGCGTCGATGAAGCGCCGTCCGGCATCCTTGCCGCCCTTCAGCTCGAAGCCCAAGAGCCCGCCATAGCCGCCCTTCAGATAGGCGTCGGCCCGGCGCCGCGGCTCGCCTTCCATCACCCCGGGGTAGATTACCTTGCTGACCTTGGGATGATTGCGCAGCACGCCGGCGACCGCCGCGGCATTGGCGCAATGCGCCCGCATCCTGAGCGGCAATGTTTCGAGCCCCTGGATGTGCAGGAAGGAATTGAAGGGGGCCGCCGCGGCGCCGAGGTCGCGCAGCAAGGTCACCCGCATCTTGATGATATAGGCGACCGGCCCCATCGGCTTCACCGCCTGGGTCCAGACCGCGCCATGATAGGCCGGGTCCGGCTGGTTGAGGAGCGGAAAGCGATCGGCGTGCTTTTCCCAATCGAAATTGCCACCATCGACGACGATCCCGCCGATCGAGGTGCCGTGGCCGCCGATATATTTCGTCGTCGAATGCATGACGACCGCGGCGCCGTGGTCGAGCGGCCGGCACAACACCGGAGCGGCGGTGTTGTCGACGATCAGCGGCACCCCGAGCTCGCGGCCGATCCGGGCGACTTCGCCGATCGGGAACACTTCAAGCTTCGGGTTGGGCAATGTCTCGGCGTAGTAGCACCGCGTCTTGGCGTCGGTGGCGCGTCGGAAATTTTCGGGATCGGCCGGATCGACAAAGCGCACCTCGATCCCCATGGTCCGCATCATCGTGTGCAGGAACAGGTTCCAGGTACCCCCATAGAGGTCGGTGGAGCTGACGAAATTGTCGCCGACCTGAGCGATGTTGTTGACGCAGAACATCGAGGCCGCCTGGCCGGAGCCGAGCGCCAATGCCGCAACCCCGCCTTCCAATGCGGCGACCCGCTGCTCGAGCACGTCGCTCGTCGGGTTCATGATGCGGGTATAGATGTTGCCGAGTTCCTTGAGCGCGAACAGGTTGGAAGCGTGCTCGCTGTCGCGGAACTGATAGCTCGTCGTCTGGTAGATCGGCACGGCGACGGCATTGGTTGTGGGATCGCTGCGATAGCCGGCATGCAGCACGATGGTTTCAGGATGCTTGCTCTCTGTCGGCATCTCACTCTCCCTCGGGGGTGGCGCGATTGCGGTGCATTTTGCCATGACCGGATGCGCGAGGTAAGCGGCATAGTTGGCGGGGCGCCAGCGGCCCCTAGGAGGCGGGGAGGGCGGGGTGGGGGCAAGATCAACCTGGATCGCCGTTGTCGTAGCGGCAACCGCGCTCGGCGCGGTGTTGGCGCTCGTCTGGACCATGTGGGCGGCGATCGGCGACGCGGAGATCAGCGCGGGCGGCTGGGTAGCCCTGGTGCTCGGCGTGCTTGTCGCCTTGGGCGTGGGGTTCGGGCTGATGGCGCTGGTTTTTATCAGCAGCCGGCGCGGCTATGACGACCTCGACGACCGGCGTTGATCGCTGGCGGCGATGTACCACTTAACCCTTGATCCGTGCCGCCGAATTCGGGCGGCCACCGCGGGGGCGGCCAATGCCGGTGAACAAAGAGACACAATATCACGCCTGGTATTGGATCGCCGCGATGGTCGGGGTCATGGTGATCCAGGCGATCTTTTCCTCCTATACCCAGATCGCGCAGATCCCCTACAGCGAGTTCCAGGACGATCTGAAGGCCAATAAGATCGCCGAGGTCCGGGTCAGCGGCAATTACGTCCAGGGAAAATACTCCGCCCCCGACCAGAACGGCCACAGCGAGTTCATCACGACCCGCGTCGATCCCCAGATGGCGCAGGAGCTCGAGAAGTATAACGTCAAGTTTGCCGGATCGATCGAGAGCACCTTTCTGCGCGACCTCTTGTCCTGGGTGATCCCGGTCGCCCTCTTTGCCGCGGTGTGGATGTTCATATACCGCCGCTTCGCCAGCCAGCAGGGGTTTGGCGGCCTCATGTCGGTCGGCCGCAGCAAGGCCAAGGTCTATGTCGAGACTGACACCAAGACGACCTTCGCCGATGTCGCGGGGGTCGACGAGGCCAAGGCCGAATTAGAGGAAGTCGTCGCCTTTTTGAAGGACCCGGCGAGCTACGGCCGGCTCGGCGGGCGGGTGCCCAAAGGGGTGCTCTTAGTCGGGCCACCGGGCACCGGCAAGACGCTATTGGCGCGCGCGGTCGCGGGCGAAGCCAATGTGCCGTTCTTCTCGATCAACGGCTCGGAATTCGTCGAGATGTTCGTCGGGGTCGGGGCGGCGCGGGTGCGCGACCTCTTCGAGCAGGCGCACGCGAAGGCGCCCTGCATCATTTTCATCGACGAACTCGACGCGCTCGGCCGTGCTCGCGGCGCCTCTCCCTATGGCGGCGGGCATGACGAGAAGGAGCAGACGCTCAATCAGCTGCTCTCGGAACTCGACGGCTTCGACACCCGTGCCGGCATGGTCCTCTTGGCCGCGACCAACCGCCCCGAGATCCTCGATCCGGCGCTCTTGCGAGCCGGCCGCTTCGACCGCCAGGTGCTGGTCGACCGCCCGGACAAGATCGGCCGGGTGCAGATCCTTCGGGTCCACGTAAAGAAGATCCACATGGCCGCCGATGTCGATCTGGAAGCCGTGGCGGCGCTGACCCCGGGCTTTACCGGCGCCGACCTCGCCAATCTGGTCAACGAGGCAGCGCTCCTGGCGACCCGGCGCAATGCCGAATCGGTGACCCTCGCGGATTTCACCGCCGCCATGGAGCGCATCGTCGCCGGGCTCGAAAAGAAGAACCGCCTCCTCAACCCGCATGAGCGCGCGGTCGTCGCCCATCACGAGATGGGGCACACGCTGGTTGCCCTCTCGCTCCCGGGCACCGACACCGTCCACAAGGTGTCGATCATCCCGCGCGGCATCGGCTCGCTCGGCTATACGATCCAGCGCCCCACCGAAGACCGCTACCTGATGACGCGCCAGGAGCTCGAGAACAAGATGGCGGTGCTGCTCGGCGGCCGGGCGTCCGAAACCATTGTCTTCGGGGAATTATCGACCGGCGCCTCCGACGATCTCGCCAAGGTGACCGACATCGCGCGCAGCCTTGTCACCCGCTATGGCATGACCGACGAATTGGGCCTCGTGGTTTACGAAAAGAGCCCGCGCAGCTTTCTCGGCGGCGAACCGCAACAGATGACCTATCAGGAGCGCAGCTACAGCGAGGCAACCGCCCGCGAGATCGACGCCGCCGTGAAGGCGATCGTCGAGGCGGCGTTCCGCCGGACGGTAGCCCTCTTGCGCGAGAAGCGCGACACGCTCGAACGCGGCGCCCGCCTCCTCCTCGAGCACGAAACCCTCGACGAAGCCGACCTCGCCGCATTAATGGCAAAAGAGCCGGCGGTCGCGGGTTAGGTAGACCTTCCCCGGACCGCGGGCGTCTCGCCCGCATGCAGCCGGGACGGCCGCGGTCCCGAAGGATGCCCACCTCACCCCGGCCCATCCGCCGTCCAATGGACGATGACGAGCGGAGAGGGACGGCGCGACAAGCGTGGGCGCCCGCAGTAGTTGCACCGGCCGGCGGCCGGCCGCATGATAGGTGCATCAACTGGAACGGACGGCCTGCTTTGAAAAAATCAACGAACCATCCCGAGGCAGCTTCATACGGCCGCGGGACGGGCGTGCCCGACCCGGTCGATATCCATGTCGGCGCGCGGATCCGAACGCGACGGCTGTTGATCGGCATGAACCAGGAGACCCTCGCCCGGGCGCTCGGGCTCACCTTTCAGCAAGTCCAGAAATATGAGGGCGGCGCCAATCGGGTCAGCGCCTCGCGGCTGTCGCAGATCGCCGAGATCCTGGGCGTGTCGATTTCCCATTTCTTCAGCGATCTTGATCCCGACGGCGCCGAGCCGAGCGCCGGCGATCGTGCGGCGCGCGAGCGCCTGCAGCGCCCGGAAACGATCGAATTGATCCGCGCCTATTATGCGATCGCCGATCAGCGAACGCGCCACCAATTCCTCGAAATGGTCAAGGCGGCGGCGCGATCGCATGAGCCTCCCCAATAGCGGGCGATGAACGACAGCGGGGCCATCGCGCCACGCTCGGCCGGCGTGGCGGGCGAACCTCTCGATGTCGAGGCGCTCGTCGCCGCCTTCCGCGGCCGCACCGCAAAAATCGGGGTCATCGGCCTCGGCTACGTCGGGTTGCCGCTCTTGCGTGCCGCGGCCGAGCGCGGGTTTAGGGCGTTGGGCTTCGACATCGATCAGGCCAAGGTGGAGCTCATAAATGCCGGCGGCTCCTACCTCTGTCACATCACCGCCGACAGCATCGCCGCGCTGCGGCACAGCGGACATCTCGCCGCCACCGCCGATTTCTCCCGGCTCGGCGAAGCTGATGCGGTCATTCTGTGCGTGCCCACGCCGTTGACCCGGCAGCGCGAACCGGATCTCGGTTTTGTCGTCTCGACGACAGAGACGGTAGCCTCGCACCTGCGACGCGGGCAGCTGATCGTGCTCGAATCGACGAGCTATCCCGGAACCACCCGCGAAATCATGCGGCCGATCCTGGAGCGCTCGGGGCTGCGCTCGGCACAGGATTTCTTTCTCGCCTACTCGCCTGAGCGCGCCGATCCCGGGAATGCCGATTTCGCCACCGGCGATATCCCCAAGGTGGTCGCCGGTGACGGGCCGGACGCGCTCCGCCTCGCCCAAGCGCTCTACGATTGCGTGGTGACGCGGACCGTGCCGGTCAGCTCGCTCGACACGGCTGAAGCAGTAAAGCTGACCGAGAACATCTTCCGCTCGGTCAACATCGCCCTCGTCAACGAGCTGAAGATCGTGTTCGAGGCGATGGGCATCGATATCTGGGAGGTGATCGAGGCGGCCAAAACCAAGCCCTTCGGCTATACGCCGTTTTATCCCGGCCCTGGGCTCGGCGGGCACTGCATCCCGATCGATCCGTTCTATCTGACCTGGAAGGCGCGCGAATTCGATGTCAAGACCCGCTTCATCGAACTCGCCGGCGAGATCAATACCGCGATGCCCCTGCGGGTCGTCGAGAAAACCATGGAGGCCTTGAGCGAGCGCTCGGGCCGGGCGCTCAAGGGCGCGCGGATCCTGATCATCGGCGTCGCCTACAAGAAGAACGTCG